>BNJV01000736.1_pt1 | contig 164414 bp, 203 predicted proteins | sample 8540591 | NCBI WGS metagenome assembly BNJV01 (sample SAMD00202457, study PRJDB9452) | human saliva metagenome | host: Homo sapiens
GTGTTATTGCAGAAGAGGGCAAACCTGAAGATCTATTTACAAATCCAAAAGAAGAACGTACAAGAGAATTTTTTTGCAACGCTATCTAGGATAATCAAAAAACTGTACCCAAAAGTTAGAGAGTTTTATTTTAACATTTTGGGTTTTTCCATATATGATTGATTAGGTATCTTGTTTATCGTCTAACAGTATCAATCTAGTGTAAACTCCCGAGTACTCTGCCATTCCTTCCTAAAACTTAACTATATGACTAGATTGAATGTTCTTAATGGCTAAGAATCACGAGGTTATGCTATTCTATAGTTTTTTAAAACTAGAAACAGCTACATCCTTTCAGTATCATTTTTGAGGGATTCGAAAAAGTCAAACTTGTAGAGTATTCGAGGGCAACGTATGAACAAGAATATCATAACATTATTCAGTAGTATTTTTTTGGAAGTGTTTTTAAGGTGATAATAAGATACTTAAGTTACTTAAATAATTTGTATATGCAAGGAGTTCGGATAAATGAAAAAGGATTTAGTTCTGTAAGATACAGAACTAAATCCTTTTTCATTATCTAACTTTTGTGACCAGTGCAAACTAGACTTTTTTGTTACTCTACTGTCACTGATTTAGCAAGGTTCCGTGGTTTGTCCACATCGAGTCCACGGTGGAGGGTTGCAAAGTAAGCAATCAATTGGGTTGGTACCACCATTGAGATTGGTGAGAGGTAAGGATGGACCGTTGTAAGGACGATATCGTCTGTCTCTTTAGCAACATTTTCCTCTGCAATAGTAAGGACCTTAGCTCCACGGGCTGCGACTTCTTGGATATTCCCACGAGTGTGGTTGGCAAGGACTGGATCTGACAAGAGGGCCAAAACAGGTGTCCCATCTTCAATCAAAGCAATCGTTCCATGCTTGAGCTCCCCAGCCGCAAAACCTTCACATTGGATGTAAGAAATCTCTTTGAGCTTGAGACTGGCTTCCATGGCTACATAGTAATCTTGCCCACGTCCGATGTAAAAGGCATTGCGTGTTGTTTCAAGAAGGTCACGAACCTTGGCATCAATCAATTCTTTCTCGGAAAGTGTTGATTCGATAGACTGGGCTACGATAGACAACTCATGAACCAAGTCAAAGGCTTTGGCTTTTTCATTGCCATTTGCTTCACCAACCGCTTTTGCAAGGAAGGCAAGGGCTGCGATTTGGGCTGTATAAGCCTTAGTTGATGCTACGGCAATTTCAGGACCTGCATGAAGCAACATAGTATGGTTAGCTTCACGAGAAAGAGTTGATCCTGGTACGTTTGTCACTGTCAAGCTTGGGATTCCCATTTCATTGGCCTTAACCAAAACCTGACGACTATCAGCTGTTTCACCAGACTGGCTGATAAAGATGAAAAGAGGTTTCTTGCTGAGAAGTGGCATACCATATCCCCACTCAGATGAAATACCAAGTTCAACGGGCGTATCCGTCAATTCTTCCAACATCTTCTTAGAAGCAAATCCTGCATGGTAAGAAGTTCCAGCTGCAAGGATGTAGATACGGTCTGCCTCTTGAACAGCCTTGATGATAGCTGGGTCTACCACTACTTGACCAGCCTCATCTGTGTAAGCTTGGATCAACTTACGCATCACCGTTGGTTGCTCATCAATTTCCTTGAGCATGTAGTAAGGGTAAGTTCCTTTACCGATATCTGACAAATCAAGTTCAGCAGTGTAGCTAGCACGCTCACGGCTATTGCCATCATAGTCTTGAACTTGGACGCTATCAGCTTTCACGATTACCAACTCTTGGTCATGGATTTCCATGTATTGGTTAGTCTCACGAATCATAGCCATGGCGTCTGAGCAGACCATGTTATAGCCTTCTCCAAGACCAATCAAGAGAGGTGATTTGTTCTTTGCGACATAGATGACATCTGGATTTTCAGAGTCGATCAAGGCAAAAGCATAAGACCCACGAATGATGTGAAGAGCTTTTTTGAAAGCTTCAAGTACTGACAAGCCATCTTCTTCCGTAAATTTTCCAATCAAGTGAACGGCAATTTCAGTATCCGTTTGTCCCTTGAAGTGGTGACCTGCAAGGTATTCTTCCTTTATTTCAAGATAGTTTTCAATCACACCATTGTGCACCAAGACAAAACGCCCTGTCTCAGAGCGGTGTGGGTGAGCATTGTCCTCTGTTGGTTTTCCGTGAGTAGCCCAACGAGTATGTCCGATACCAGTTGTCCCCTCAACCCCAGCTGTCTTGGCAGACAATTCTGCAATACGACCAACAGCCTTCACCAAATGGTTTTCAGCACCACCTAGAACAAAAATTCCAGCAGAATCATAGCCACGGTATTCGAGCTTTTCAAGCCCTTGAATCAAAATTTCAGTTGCATTTGTGTTTCCAACAACACCAACAATTCCACACATAGTATCTACGACACAGACAAACTGTGCTTTCTCCTTAAAATTGGTATAGTCTAATTCTCGCTTTGAAGAATCAGCAAAAACAGTATATACTTGTTTCTTTCACTTGTCAAGAATAAAAATTGGTATAGCTCAATTACTTTTAAACTGCAAACAAAAAACCATTCAAGAAATAGCTCTTGAATGGCTTAGAAATATAGCTGATCAACTTATGTCTATACCCTATCTAACACTAGGCATCACAGTTTATCTGCTCTCACTCCACGAAATCTATTATTTATTAGGTTGGAAGGGATAGGTGCTTTCAAAAGTATCCACTATCTCTACTAAACGATTATCCAAATAGGTCATAGCTTGATCTCTGATTGGATTAGGAATTCCATAATAGGCCTCTGCAAGACCTCCACAGATAGCAGCGATGGTGTCGCTGTCTCCTCCGATGGAAATAGCATTCCTGATAGCATCTTCAAAATCTTGTGACTCGAAAAAGGCTTGGAAAGCCTGAGGAACTGACCCTTGACAAGTTACATCAAAGCTATAGTCCTCACGGATTTGGTCTAGGGTAAAGTCCATGGAATAATAATGTTTATCGATGTAGTCTTTGATTTCATGGCGACTAGAGCCATTTCTAGCCAAGAAGATCGCTACTGCAACTGCTTCTGCACCTTTTAGCCCCTCAGGATGGTCGTGGCTGACTTCTGTCACTGCTTGGGACAAAGCCTTTGCCTGTTCTATGCTATCTGCCGCAAAACCGACAGCGCTAATTCTCATGGCAGATCCATTCCCATAACTCCCATAGGGTTGAGGATCATCTGAAAAAGATCCAGTAGAAAAAAATGACCGCCATAGCCACAATTTGGATATTGTCTCCCTATCTCTTGCATGTATTTCACTGCATTTTTCGAGAGTTGACTCCAGTCTTCCCTACTAGCCAATAAGGCATTGGCAATCGCCAATGTCATGATACTATCGTCGGTCGGACAAGAATCACGAGTGAACAAATCAAACTCTTTACTCTTATGATTATCCGCCTCAAATCGAGAACCAATAATATCTCCAATAACTGCTCCTAGCATAAGCTACCTCCTAGAAGTTTTTCTCCTGTTCACAGGTAATACTTCATGAATTTCCTTCATTATACCATGTTTACTAATGTTTCGGTATTTCCTATGCAATCTACGGGCACTTTTGTTTCAGTCCAAGATAGGTATAGGTTCGAGTACGTGGACAATCTTTTTCCATCTTTACCCTAAAATAAAACCGATGCTCCCTGCCGTCCTTGGCATTTTCCTTGTTCAAGACAAAGTAATTCTTTTGGTTAATGGCCATGGTGCGTAGAATGTCGTCAATTAGGAAAGTCAGGGGTACATTCATGGCAGAGTATTTTTGGAAATCTTCTTCAAATCGAATATAGTCATCTGAGAAGTAATCCATCTGCAATTTGTTTTCATATAACTCTTTTCTAGTCATCAACTTCCTCCTGACAAAGTTGGATTGTGAGAATATCATCTACCCTTATTAATCGATAGCCTTCATCCGTTCTAATAGAGACTTCTTGAGGAGATAATTCTCTTACTTCACCCAATATCGTGCTTTTACGATTATTCTCCTTGACCACAAAAGAGCCTTTTAGTCGTCCAACGTAGAGCTGGGAAAGCAGCAACAACTTCTCAATTGGATTCAAATCTGTCGATAAATCGACACGATTTTTTTCTGCACTGAGTGAACTAGTATGCTCCGATAGGAAAAAGCCCATCCACTTCTGCATGCCTGGATCTTGATAGTCCCTCGCGGATTGGAAGGGCAAATAAGAGCGATCAATCATTTTAATCCATCTAATCCTCCAGCAGAATGCCCTCCGATCAGCTTGCTTCTGGCAATACTTCTTGACGCATCCTCTAAGGCAGTCGCCTTCAAAAGGGAAGTAAAGCCGAATTGTTCTCGAATAGAGTCAATGGCAGTCTGGAGCCTTTCTTCTTTTTCTACTTTATCAACATCATCAAAAAGGGAAATCAAGCCAAAGGATTCATCCACAAATCCTGAATAACTGACAGCAACACTCCTAACGGCTCCAGAAGTGTATTTGCTGTGAAATAATTCCAGGACATGACCGACCAAAATACTGGTGTTATTGGTCGGTTCCACCTTCATCTGGGTATGGATGGAGCGTTTTTGTTCCTGCTTAGAAAAACCAAGATGAATAGATACCACCGTCGTCTTCTTTCTGGCCCTTCGAAGTCTGATAGCCACTTGTTCAGCCATCTCTCGAAGGATAATTTCGATGTCTCGCCGTTTGACATAATCTCTCGGTAAAATTTGCGAATTGCCCAAACCGTGAGATTTAGCTTTATAGGGCTTGTGAACATTACTCTCATCTATCCCATTGGCATGAAACCATAGGCGAAGCCCAGCTTGACCAAGTTCTTTCTTCAGGACATCAGGATTACTATTAGCCAATTCCTTAATCGAATAAATCCCCAAACCATTCAGGCGTTTCTCCATCCGATACCCAATTCCCCAAAAGTCAGTCATCTTAGGGATAGTCCATACCTTCTCTTCCACATCCTGGTAAGACCAATTTGCCCGCATAGTCGGTGTGTGCTTGGCTTCATTATCCAAGGCCAACTTAGCAAGCAGAGGATTGGCATTCGACATACCGACCGTCGAGTAAATCCCTGTCTGCCGCCAGATATCCCTCTGGATACGAGCCGAAAGCATATCCAGCTTATCTTTGCGAGAAATCTGCTGGCCTGGGACAAAATAATTGAGCGAACTGGTCAGGTCAATAAAGCCCTCGTCAATTGAATAAGGATAAATATCATCTGGACCGCCATAGTTTTGAAAGATGCGCTGAATTTCCATATTGACTGCGATATACTTATCCATCCGAGGAGGGACAATGACGGTCACTCGAGCCCAGTCTTCGATGAATTTCACATAGTCTGGGTCTGTCCGTAAACCTTGTTTCTTGGCATTATAGTAGGAAAATTTACGCGTCTTGATATCAAAAGGCAGGTCATAAGCACGACCTACATTTGCTTTCCCAAAAACCTTTTTAAACATAGGAGAGGAGGCAAGAATCAGCCCAACAGAATTATCCGCTCGACTCATGACACAAAGGGAAGTTTTGAGGGGATGAAGTCCTCTTTCTACGCACTCAACACTGGCATAAAAGGACTTCATATCGACAAAGGCAATATCACTTTGGGGCTCTCTGGAATAATCAAAGTAGCCCATAGGCTATCCCTCCATCGGTACAAAGTTGCCCACGATAATGCCTACAATCCGCGGATCTTCTTCGTAAGAAATGTGAATATCCTTGTATTTAGGATTGATGGAGACCAAACGCAAGCCATCTTCTCCACGGTAGACCCGTTTGATATAGGTCTGGTTATTGCAAACCACTGCATAGACTGCTCCGTCATAATCAAATCCGGTCTCTCGAATCAGAGCCACGGAACCATTTTGATATTTAGGTTCCATAGAATCTCCAGACACCCAGGAAGCAAAATCGTGAGCCAATTCTTCATTGAAGTAAACCGTATCAAAATTTCGATCATCATAAACCGAAGCTCCGATACCAGCCGACATGCGTTCATAGACATGATACTCGTAGAGTTTTTCTGAAATAGATGTAACTTTCTCGGCTTGTTCTTCTTGAGCCAAGTTGCGAGCATAGACTATCACCTTTTCTTTTCCTTTATTAGAAAGGCTATTATAGAGACGGACAATTTCGATTTGAGTGAAATAACCTTTTGGTACTTTTAAAATCTCTTCTAGCTGAGCAACCTTTTCTTCGGAAGGTTCCTTGACTCCACGCTCCCAAGCTGAATAAGCCTGAAAACTAATCCCAAGCTGCTCTGAAATCTCTTTTTGTGTTAGCTTTAGCTCTTTTCTCCGATCCTTAAGTTTTTCTGGTTGGTACATGACTTACCTCCTAGCGTGATCTTTCATCCTAGGTTGACTCTATTTTTTTAAATTCAACCATTTTGGTTTAGTTTTATTATAAAAAAAAGTAGACAAATGTCTACTAGAAATGTTGAGGTTTACTAAATATAATTATCTATTATCAAAAGGTAGGACTAAATCCTACCTTATAGCTTATTAACTTTTTTTGAATTTAGCAATCTTCATGTAATTACTAAACACATCCTTATCTTTATCCTTAAGTGAAGAGTTTTTCACATCCTTAAAAAGTTAACACATCTCCAGACACTTCATAAGTAATTTCGGTTTTTCCTTGATTAGTTTCCGATACAAGAGTTTTTTTGATTTTTTTGATCCACTTTCAAATCAACCGTTTGATTAGACTTTTTGCCCAGCTAAATCTGAGTCAATTTTTCATTTCCCCTTTATCATCATTGATAGTGATAGAAATAGAAACTTTATAATTATCACCAACTAAACCAACTAAAGATTGGAGCTCAGACGGTACAATTTGTTTCATTTCCTCTTTTGTAGGTTCAAAAACATAGGTTCCATTATCTTTTTTTGAGTTACAAGCCACAAGAAAAAAACTGCAAAGCAACTGCCAACAAAACTCCTAAGAAAAGACGCTTCAAAGATTTCATTTCAATCTCCTTTAAAAATTTAATACCTATATTATATCAAATAATAAAGGTATTATCAAGTAATTATAGAATTAAGACTAGACAATGTATAGGACTCAGTTGAACTCAATCTGAAATTTGATAACTAAGAAATCTCTATCCCACAATCAAATGTTATAGCCTTCATCCTTCATCTACAGTATACTAATCGAAAAACACCCGTTCATCTTATAGCATATTAGGCATTAAGTCCAGAGGAAATTGTAGAGTCTAAAGACAATCATAACTATCCGTCAATGAACTGCACCCCAAAAGTAGGAAAAGTGACCTGTAAAACCTTGTGCAGACGGTTTTTAGCGCAGACAATATTCTCAGTAAGATTTCGATAGAAACGGCTGAGGTCGCGTAATTCTTGATAAAGCGCTTCTTGGACATAGCTTGGTTTACGATTGAGGATGAACTGAGACATAGATAGTTTTTCAGCGCCAATCTTATCGATTTTACGCACTCGTAAGCTATCTAGTTGTTTTTAGGATTCTAAAGGATTGAGTCGTGTATAAGCGTAACTATTATTCTCAAAAAAGGCCTGAAGACGACGAGAATAGACACCAGTCGCCTCGAAGACAATCTCTAGCTGGTGAACAGTCTTCAAGTCCCCAAATAGTCGATTAAATCCGATGGCATCATTGGGTATGGTATAGCCATGTACTTTTTCTCCATTGACCAAGATGGCCACTTCTGAACCTGCTTTACTCACGTCAATCCCAAAAACTACTCGCGTGATATTGCCTCTTTATCTTGAATGATTCCTTGCTTTAGTGATGTCATTTTCAATACTCGACGTTTTTCGTCCAACATACTTTGATAACATTCTTCCTAAAACAGGTGTCTTGCCAGTTTTAGTTACGACGTCTAGCGCCAAAGGACTTATCGACTTAACAGGACACCTCTACTTTAACATAACGAAAAAGTAGTGAGTACTTTCTCCCATCGGAGATTCCCTCACTACTAATCGTTGTAATAATCAATATAGTCTACAATAGCTTGTTCCAATTGCTCAAGTAAGTGAAAGGTCCTCTCATAACCTTAAAACATCTCAGACTTAAGAATGCCAAAGAAGGACTCCATCATACCATTGTCTGGGCTGTTGCCTTTACGTGACATAGATAGCTGAATTCCCTTACTCTAACGTACTCTTTTAGTTGTTTTTATATTCTTTCGATTTTTCTCCATACCAGTCCTTAACTGTGTACCCAAATAGTTCTCGATATTGTTCAGAATATTTAAAGAGATAGTATCCTCTCAGAATATCAATAGAAAAAACATATATAGCAAATAAAAGAATCGCAGGCACAAAAGGTGTGACAACAGCATTAATTGCTCCCCTAGTATCACTTCCTGTCGAACGATCAAACAATGCTAAAAAAAGCAGTAACTCCTGTTCCTCCTATAAAAATAAGGCCATCAGATACTTTCTTCGTAAACAAAGCTGACAGAGGAGCAAATGGTTCCTGATTTTTCTACAGATTCTCTTATTTTTTTCTAGGAACTGTTCTAGCGAGATAATAGCAGATAATGACAAACAGAAATACCGATAGAATGCCTAGAAGATTCCTTCGTAAAACTATTGATAATGTTAAGCTAATTTCCATTATGAATATTAGTAAAAGCATATAACAAAAAGTTATATATTTTAAAATCATTGGATTGTTTCTATATTTTTATTGAAAAAAACAATATAAAGGACAAAAAAAGAGAAGAAACATAATGATTAGAGGGAAATTAAACCAACTAAAAACTTTGCGCAGTATATATAGTATCCCCATTTAATAGTACAGGAACTAGTAAAGATAAAACATATAGTAAAATTGAAAATAATGCAAAGCCTATGAACCTTTTTGTAACTACCTTTGGCCTTTAATTTAGCTACAATATCTTCATTAACGAAAGACTGACTTTCTTCAAATGTATAACTGAATAATCTCATTGTTATCCTCCATTATCCAAACCACCCCAAAGAAGGTCCACCTGAGAAGAGGTTTTTGGCAGCATCAGAGACAAAGTTCTTAACTGCTTTCTCTCCTTCGTGAAAAGCATTTCCTACTGAGGTTTTAACGGAGTTAACAGAATTTGTAATCCCTTTCCCGACAGAAGAGTCAGCTACCCAATCATAAATAGAATTAAAGCCATTTTTGAGTTTTTGTATCCCAATCAGGCATAGCCCATCCTAGTAAATCTTTAGTTAATACTACACCAACACCTATCACGACCCCTCAAGGACCACCATAAGCGGCTCCAATCAAAGCTCCATCAATGACACTTGCATTTTTTATCGCATCAATTGAACCTGAGAAGGCCGCCTTTCCTATACTGTGGTATGCTGGATCAGACGGATTATTATATGACTCGAATCCCGAGAAGCCTGCATCTATAATCAAACCTCCCCAAGGTCCTAGTAACTTTTTAGCAACAGGATTATTTGTCAATTTTTGAGCAAGTGGACTTTTCATTAATTTTGAAATAGATTGAGCTAATTTCCCTGATTTCACTTTTTCCTAAATAGCCAGATACTTTTTCGAAAAAGCCAGTAAATTTGTCTGATTTTTCCATTATTTTTGCCCAAAGAGTACCGTCGTAAGCATCTGACATAGCATCTATGACTTTATTTTGTAGCCAGTCTGGACATTTATCCAAAGCCTTGATAAACATCTTGCTATCATATAATCTATCTAAAACTTTTTTAGGTAATCCTTTTGCAACATCTGGAATACTGGTAATTGCTAAATATACGTTTGAGTATTTCTCATTTTTTTATCTAATAAATCCCAAAACCAATCTTGTTGTTTAACAAATTCTTTAGCAATTTTTAACATAGCTTGGATATTCTTCTAAATTTTTGAAGGATCGATAAATACTTTTTTTGAGTAGCAGGATCAGCTTCAAATATTATATTCCATAAGTCTTTACTTGCATATAATGTTTCAAAAGCTTTTTTGGGGTGATTAGGCAGTAATGACTCAATTTGCTTAACTAAATCTGGATTAAAACCCTCTGGAAGAATTGATAACCAATAGTCTACTTGCTTTCTAGCTTCAAAAGTAAATCCAATTTCTTTAACCTCCGCACTTATTTCTTCAGAGCGCTTCCCATCAGTAAAGTCTTGAAATTTACTTTTTATACTCATTATCTTTTTTTCAACAATAGGATTCATTGGATTTGCATCGTTCTCTGTTGACATTTGAGTTAATGTAGGTAGAAAACTATCATTTAGCACTGTAACAGTATCTAAAGGGTCCGTGTAAGACTCTTTATATATTAGTGTATCCTTATCTCTAGAGTCAAGTGTTCCAATATTAGCAGATACTTTATCTAAATAATTCTGTTGAACTTCATCCACTGTATTTTTGAAAATCAGATTTTATATTCTTTGATTTTTTTCATAATAATTACTCATTGTAACTTCATAATTACTCATTTACTCAACCTCTCTAACACATCATTTTTCGACGGTATTTTTAGCTTCCTTGTCCGCATTCCTAATTGATTGAGCAACGTTTTCTGCAGAGGTTATGACATTTTCCCACCCAGTTTTTTTCTCAGTCGTTTCTCCTTTCAATTTTGCAAGAGCATCAGATAATGACGATGCGACCTCTCCTTTAAAGTTAGAATTCACATCATCTACAAGTGTCTGTATCTTCGTATCAGCATCTTCAAATTTATCTTTGATTTTTTTTAATGCATCCACAAGTTCTTTATGTGTTTCTTCATCTAATTTAATTTTATTGTTTGCCATTTAAGCTCTCTTTCACTATAAAAAAAATTAACACCAATTTCAGCGTTTACCATATCTGTTGCATAACTATGCACATCTGATAATAAAACTCTATACGCTGCTATCATCTGTTTTTGAGCTTCAATTTCATCATCAACAGATTTAAAAAAACCACTATAACCCTCTCCGGTTAATTTTTCTTTATAGTTTTCTATTTTAGAAAATAATTCAGCTAAACTATCCTCTAAGATATCTAGCTTATCAGATACATTTTGTGTATTAGTATAAATACTTCCATCATTAATTTTTAATCGCTGTCATAATGCTATCCCCTTAAATCAACAACCTAAGTGCATCCTTAACACTTGAATCAATATCTAAACGATTTAATGCATTGGTCCTTTCAATTTTTATTCTTTGCTGGATCAGTTGAATATACTTTTGTTACTTTTTCCTTTATTAGCATTGTACTCAGAATCATAAAGTCCTTGTATATGTTGAATCAAATTATCAATATCTGTTAGAAATGTAGCACGTTGACCCGATAATTTCGAAGAGAGTCCCTTACAATGTATAATATAATTATCAAATGCAGTCTTAGAATTACCAGTCCAACCTTCTACATCAGATGTTTGATTAGCAAGATAATCTGTAGTTTCAACAGAAAGCTGATCTTTAAAGTTTTTGTAAAGCTGAAATTCGTTCTTTATAATTCATTTCTTCCCCTTTTTCATATGTCATTATTACTATTTAACAATCTTCTTAGGAGTAGTTAATCCATCCTCCCACTTATCATATAGTTGCAAAAATCTTTCTTCAGAATCATCTCTGAACCCCTCGAAGATAACTTCATCAATATTTTCATGATTAAAAAAGATGGCATTTTCTGGATTAACTCCTGAAGGGTATAGGCATCCCATATAATCTGTATAAACATCTTCGTTGGTTTCTTGATCAGCGAAGACAACACCTCTGCCTATAATCATAATTTTTTCATTTCCTTCTTGCAAATATACTACAGTTCCCAATGGGTAAATTTCTCTTGACATTTGTTGTTCTCCTTTTATGATAATATTTTTGTTTTGGTCGTTATTCCTTTATGATAAAGATAAACGGTGTCTAACTCTGGTCTCTTCTCTCTACTATTATATACTTTATCAAATATATTTTTGATCTGAAAGCCTCATACCAATTAATGCTGTTTTAACATTATTTTTTTATATCTTTTTGCAAACGGTTCAATACTTGTATTTATGTAGTTATAAGCAGAGCAGATAACTAAATGTATACCGACCTTATAACACTGGTTGAATAGATAAATCAATTCTTTTTTTGATCTAGTTTTTAAACACTTTATAAAAGTTTCTAAGTGAGGAATAATAACAAACCAATGGTTGTTTACTATTTTTTTCCTTTTCGTTTATCTATTTCAATATTTAATTGATTAACAAATTGATTAATACTTTCTTCTCCACTTATATAAGTTTTTTTACATTTCCTTCATAACTCAAATATTCTTCTGTAGTATCAACAAGTAAAACTTGAGTCTTAGAGTTTTTTTGTTAGCAGAAATTTTAACAATACTATGTAGAATAGAGGACAAGTGTTCCTCCGTATCAGTCATAATCAATATATTTTTTAACTCTGATAATGCTATATCTACACTCTTAGCATACTCAAAATCCAAACCAAAGGAAAATCTATAATATTTAAATGCTTCTTGTACACTAGGTATTTGAGCAAATTCCTCCTCTGTCAACTCCTCTGGCACCATCGGAATGGCACTTGGGCGTTGGCCTGTCCAGGCTTCTTGGAGGGAAGCGACTGCTTGGCGAAGGTTGTTGAGGACTTGGGTGTCATTGGATCCAGAAACTGGAAGTGCCAATTGGATGACATCGACTTCCTCACGCTTCATAAGCGCACGTCCCTTGATATCCTCCATGGTCTTTGCAAGTGGAGTCGACCCTACAATCACACGTACTTCACTTACTTCATTCTGTGGTAGGCTCAATTGATTCTTGAAGTTGGAGTAGAGTTGCGCTCGCAGGTTAGACTGTCGACCCGCTGTCACCAAAAGGTGAACACCGATACTAAGACCTTCACGGGAGATACGTACCAATAGCTTAAAGAGTTCTGCTTCATAAGCCTCTTCTTTGATGGCTTCATAGCTATCTAAAAGAATGACAATAGCTGGTTCTTCCTGACCACTGGCCTGACGGTATAGTTCCAATGTCCCAACACCATATTCAGAGAGAAGTTTCTTCCGGCGATTGAGTTCATTCTCCATGATTCGTACAAATTTAGAGATCTTCTCCGTTTGATCCAAAAGCATGGTATCAGCCACCTGTGGAAGTTTGGATAGTGGAGCCAAACCATTGGTTCCAAAGTCCATCAAGTACATAGTAAGGTCCTTAGGACTGAACTTACGAGCCAAGTCCATACCTGCAGACTGAAGAAAGGTTGTCTTTCCAGTACCTGGACTTCCATAGAGAAGGACATGACCATCCTTGGCGAGATTGATAGAGACAGCTTCCTGTTTCTGTTCTTGTGGAATATCTGCCATTCCCAAGAGGAAAGAGAGTGGTTTCTTTTGTTCCCAGGCTACTGTCGGTTGCACTGCTTCTAACTCCTCAAGCGTAATGCGCTCTTTGAGCGGAGGCAACCATGGTTGTGGTACTGGAGGAATCTCTTGTTCTTCACACAAGAGCTGGATATGGTGCACTATCGCATCTAACTCTGTCGGAACTTCCTTGATTTCATCCGCATCCTCTAAGCCCGATAAGTCTTCGTTTAGGATTTCATACTGTCCCAATTCATTGATCAGGTAGATGGTGTGGTCTTCAATGCCCATATCATCCTTGTCTGGCTGGTAATCTGCTCCTGACCATGCTGACTGGAAGAGTTCATAGACTTCGTTATTTCCGACCTGCAGATAGGCACGTCCAGTCTGGGTGATCTCAGCCGCATCAGGTGTATGAAGCATTTCATTAGAGTCAGATCGGTCCGCCACCTTGAGCGCAATCTTAAAGCGTGAGTTAGACCAAATCTGGTCATCTACTACTCCTGATGGCTTTTGAGTAGCTAGTATCAAGTGAACCCCGAGGGAACGACCGACCCGGGCGATAGACACCAACTCCTTGATAAAATCTGGCTGGTTGACCTTGAGCTCCGCGAATTCATCCGAGATGAGGAAGAGGTGAGGGAGCGGTTCTGTCGCTTCTCCGTTTTTTTAAATTTCTTCTGATATTGATTGATATGATTGACTTCGAATTCTCCAAAGAGTCGTTCACGACGATGGATCTCCGCATTGATCGAAGCTAAGGCTCGCATGGATTGAGCACCATCTAAGTTAGTAATGGTTCCCAAGAGATGGGGGAGGTTCTTAAAGAGATTGGCCATCCCACCACCCTTATAGTCAATGAGTAAGAAGGCTACATCATGAGGGTGGAAGTTAACAGCGAGGGACAGGATATAAGATTGGATGGTTTCTGACTTCCCAGAACCAGTTGTCCCTGCGATTAAACCATGAGGCCCATGAGCTTTTTCGTGAAGATTAAGCTGAACTAGGTCATCCTTCCCACGTACCCCGATTGGTACAGCCAGACTCTTGTATGGGGCGTTCTTTTCCCAACGTCTAGATACTTGCAAATCCTCAAATGTTTCCGCCCCGTACATTTCCATGAAAGTAACTGAATCCGGAATCGAACTCTTGAGATTTTGAAGGTGATTGAGAGGTGCCAGGGTTCGAGCAATTCGCTCCTTGTCATAATCTGCTGGAAAATGATCCAAGCGGAAGTCCGTTTCTTTCAAAACGCCTTCTTCCATGACCAGTTGTCCTGTATTGCGATCCTTGATGTTGATCACTGTCTGAATATTTTCAGACAAGGAACTCATCACGTCCTCTACAAACGAGAGAACAGCCCAAATCTGTTGGATCTTCTGTAAAAAATTCCATAATGACATGGTCCAATATTAGCTTTTCATCTGTCACTAAAACTACGTAATGAGGATGGAAAAGTGTACTCTCCCTATGAGAGGCTTCTTCTTTCTGACTACGACGTAGTTTCAAAATTTGATTCAAGCTATTGAGAACCTGGTCCCGTGTTCGTTGGTTGTAGACAAAACCTCGCACATTGAGTTCTTGAAGCTTGGCATGTGGAAGCCAACGCATCCAAGACCATTGTTCTTTTTCCTCTTCGGGCAAGATGGTAATAAATTGCACATCATGATAAGAATGAAAAGTAGCTATCTGCATGACTAACAACTGGAGTTGTTCCAGAACGAGATTTCTTGGACCAATATATCCCACCGGACCATGGCTTAGATTAGCTGGAATAGGCATATCCGGAATTTTTTTATGTCGACTATAAAGAGCATAGCCCTCTTCCTCTAAGACATCTTTCTTCCCGCTTCGTTCTTGTTGACCATAATTTAATTCATAGCTAGTTGGGAGTTTTCCTAATCCCAAACGATAATAAAGGAAGTCAAAGTGCAGGGGGGTCTTTTCATAAATCCTGTGATTATAACTCTCAACGAGGTCAGTCAACTCCAAAATAGTTGGGAAATGGTAGTTCATTCCTTCTTTTTGTTCCCGCTCCAGACGAGTTAATTCCATGGCCTTGTCTTTCAAGTAAAGGCGATAGAGTTCAATCCGTTCCTTTTTATCCGCTTTATACTTTTTTCGATTTTTGATAAAACTACGGATTGAAAAAATCAAACTGGTAGCGGACATCCCGACCGTCATCAGAATGTAAATCCCCCGAGGCTGAACAAGGGTGATGAGGATTGTCACTCCAATCATTAAGAGAGGGGGAACAATCAGTTTTAAGAGTTCATCACTCGGTTTACTCGGTTCTCTACCTGGTGGATTAATCAAGATTTTATCTTCACTACCACGATAGATGATTCTTGGAGAACGATGATAATCTGGATACTCTTCATAAAAAGCATAACGAGACGGATCTCTCAATGTCAATTGTTTCCCAACTTGTGCTGACCCCTGAATCCAAATCTCATCTGGATAGAGTTTAATTGTCACCGCTCCTAAGCTCAACTCATCCCCAAAACTAATTAGTTGTTGGTTCTTTTGCTCCAAATGATTATTTCTATAGAACTCCCCACGAAATCGATTCAAAATCCATTGATCCTGATATTTTTGGAGTAATAGTTCAACATCTTCATCCAAAGTGATAATTGCGCCCTTATGAGAACCTATCTGAATTTCTGATATATCTAAAAGATCATAAATTCGTTGTCCTTCTTCTCGAAGATAAAAGACAACTTCACCCAAGCTTAGAGCATTTTTCAGTAGACCTACTTCGTCACCATACTGATAAAACACCTCGTCACCCTCAACTTTTAGTTGAATTGGCGTTTCCTGTTGCGAAAGATACACTTGGGCCTTTTCAGTTGCACCAATTAAAATAGTCTTATCTGTGCCTAGTTCCACTTCGTAACGTAGACCATGGTTATAGAAAATGATTTGCTTTTTCATAATTTATCTCCCTGATCTATTCTAATTGCTAGTAGAGGTAGTAGGATTTGTTTTCTTATCCGAGGAAGGTTTACTTTCAGAAGTCTTGTTTTGTTGATTAGACGCATTAGAAGTCGTAGTAGATTCACTTGTTAATAGCTCATTACGGTTATCCCAATACTTCTTGTACTCGCTCTCCAATGTATTCAGCTTACTTTCTCGATCTTTTCCTGACAACTTATCATCTTCTCGAACTTGCTTGATTTCTTGGGTTAATGCATAAATAATTAAATCACTATCATTAATCCGTTTCGCTATATCGAGGGCTTCTTCAAAACGATTGCGCCCAATTTGAATCCAATAAGTCAAATAAAGCTCATCTGACTTAAGTGTCACATTATTTAAAATGACTTTCTTTTGATCATCAGAAAATTCTAATCCCTGAATATAAGAGTATGCCAGTTCATACTTTTGAGTATTGGGTAAATTAGACGGAGCAACACCCTCCAGTTCCGTAATCACCCCACTATAATCCACTTTTATAAAAGCAGTGTCAGCCTGTAACATCTTTTCTTTGAATGGATTTTTGCACAAAAATCAAATAAATAAGTGGAATAGCCAATAAAAACCACGCTAGCTGACAACCAGATTGTAGCCAACTTAAAAACACGATGTTTTTCTACTTGGAACCAATACCAAATCAGCCTGTTCTTTCGAATATTTCTCGGCATAATATTTTTTTCCAAAATTGAAACTGCAGATGCAATATCATTAGCTTGGCACAAATCATTTAGGAAATCTGGTAAAGTTTCTAGTTCCAAAGAACCATTGTAGAGATCCATAAAATCCAAATCAGTAAATAAAGTTACTGTAAAACACTTGGCTTGACGTAGAAAATCTTCTGGAGATATAGCCTGAGGAACCATCAAATCTGGAATCCCACGATAAGCAATTTTTGCTTGTGCATCTTTTGTAATAAAGAGATTTTCTGGATGCAAAAGAAATGTGATTGGTAAATCAAGAGCCTCCTCTAATTTAAAAACATTTAGAGCTAAACGAAGCCTCTCCGAAATTGTCCGACTCTTTATTTCCTCGTAACTAAGTCCATAAGGTTCAAGTTGATAAGAAAAGGTCACACTATCCTCATCAGATACCATGGATTGCTCCAAAAACAATGGATGGTGTAAATCCAACAGCAAAAGCTCTCGTAGATCTTGACTAGCTACATCTGAACGTTTAAGTCTTAATTCCCAGGTAGTTTCACTTTTTTCATAGACAAATGGCTGTTCACCAAATACAAATTTTTCTTCAGTCACCTATATTTCCTCAATTTCTACTAAATCTCCTGTCGTCATAGGATAATCAGACAGATGTTTCCCTTCACTAATCAGCAAACCTTTATTCACAATTCTTAATTGATATTTTTTTCTCTTTATTCCTGGATTAAAAATCGTATCAATTTCTCGGATTAGCCGACGTACTTCAATCTTTCGAGGAATCCGAATATCCACATCCCTATCTTTCAAGCGCAGGGTAATATTGATATGTTGCTCCATTACTTATTATCTCTCCTGTCTGATTTATCCTTTTTCATATGTTTCTTGGACGAACTGTTAAAACATCAATCCAGATTATCTGCCATCACTCGATAACTCATCAAGCCTGTGACACCCATCAGCAATAGAACGACTCCGACATAAAAATATCTCTGGCATAAAAATTATTTAATTCTCCTCCAGTAGTCTTATCTATATTTGTTTGAAATTTAGATAATTTGTTGGAATTTGGTTGAAATAGTTGTTCTTGCAAATTATTTTTTTACCGGTCTCTGTATAGCAGAAAACAGTTGGCCCCTTTCTGTGATCAACTGTTCCTCTTGATAATCTTGCATTTCCTGCAACTTCTTTTGAGTTGCTTCATTAAAAAGGTCTTTGACTTGTTCGGACTGAATACCAAACTTCAATCCTTCTTTCTTCTCAAGTCGAGAATCATCAAGCTGCAACCTATTATCCTTTATATCATCTGCAGTAGCTGTCGAAACTACTGCAGACGCTACCAAGGTAAGAAGCAAAAAGAAATATTTTTTTCATATTCTTAATTTCTATACTTTCTCAGTCTGATTTACTTGAAACCACAAACTTCCCGCTTTGATAAAAAAATGTTCATAACAATTAGAATTGCTATCACAAAAATCGTTGCGACAAAAAAACTATAATTGCAACTGGGTGCCCATCAAAATATCCGGAAAGTTGACTTTCTAAAATTGACAATGCATTAAGTTTTTTAATCAAGGCTGAGAATCCTGTTAAACTAGCTGTTGTACCAATTGCATTTGATAAGTAAACAAAACTAATCATCATAAAGAAGGAAATTCCCATACCAATGACACGAAAATGCTTAAGCAAGAAATACTGTCCTTGAACAAGTACAAAAAGCAGCTAAAACAATTAACAAGACCCATGATGGTTGGAATTGACGATCAACTTGAAGCTGAATCTCAGAAACAACACCAACTACTAATCCGATAATAAGACTCAAAACAGATAAAACGGTCACTGTTACTAGGTCGGTTTCATGTAATTTATCAAGCTTAAATTTATTCTTAACCTTGCGAATAATATTCTGAGTTGCGAAAAGATATGCAGTAAAAAGACTAACAATCTCCAACAGCAATATCCAAGTAAACGGACGATAAACATTGACTGCAGCCTTGACAGAAGATGAGTTTTCTCCTACTGGATTTGATAAAAATTTAAGTAACACTTCATTTGGAACCCCATTTTCATAGGCATTATTTAGAACCTTCAAAAAAGAACCAACAAAGTTACCACTGTTTGTTAACTCGTCATTAAATTGTTCCATCAAGGAGTTAGCATCCTGCGAAAGTTTATCAGTAGTGCTTTGCGCATTCGCCAATTCACGATTAAAATTATTCAATGTTTCATGAGTAGATTCAGCTGCCTTAATATTGCTTTGAGAAGAAGCTTTCACTCCAGATGTCTCAGCCATCAGAGCAGTATATTCACTATTAAGTGCAGTTAAATCTGAATCAGTTTTCGTAAAGGCTGCATTGCTATCCGCCTGCTTGGCAACCATTTCATCCAGTTGATTTTTCAACTTGGTGTACAAAGTTAATTGTTCCTTAATTTGAGAATCTAAAGACTTATTGTTTTCCAAAATATCTTGCATATTTTTTTCAAGGGCAGGTTTCAAAGTTGTCAATTCTGACAAAGCCTTATCTACCTTATCTTTAGCTCCATCTGTACCAGTAGCACCAGCCGGACGACTCAAACTATCTTCATATTTCTTAAGATTTGAACTAATAGCCTCATACCAAATATCTCCCAAGGCAGTAGTAACATCGCTATCTCTCAATTGCTTAACAGTATTGTATGCTTTTAATAATGCTTCTACTTTTTGATAACTAGAAACGATATTCTGAACTTTTTGCCCATAATAAACGGCAGCTTTTTGAACATTTAATACATCTATCGGTGCACTGACTGCTTGGACATCATTCAAAGAAATATCAATGGTCTTTGGAGTTGGAGCAGGACTTGTACTTGAAGTGGCGCTAGTGCTTGTATCAGGAACACTGTACACAACTTTAAATACGCCACCTGTTTTTAATTCAATTTCTTGACCAAGCACAACCGGATTTCCATCATAAGTAACGGAGTTAACAGTAACCCCCGGCTCTACATTCCATGAAACTTTTGCCTTTGTACCCGTTCTACCAACAGGACTAGTGCTAGTAATTGCTTGGGCTTCTATATTCTTCAAGTCTGTCAAGGTTGTTTTTTCACTCGGTGTACCCATACTTCTTACTTTACTATAGTCTAAAGTTGGTATTGTGATGGGTGAAATTCCAAAACCGCTAAACTCTTTTCCACTAAAGTCTTCTTCTGGCAACTCAGAAATTGCAGTAACCAATTGAGCCTCTATAGATTTTTCGGTTATTTCTAGGTCTTTGTTGTCGGCTTTATCCAAGAACTGACCAAGAGTGATTTTACTTTTTGCTGCAGTTCCATAGTAAGTCGCTAACTTCTCATCTATAAAGTTACGAATATCTTTTTTTATGATTTTTCAAATTTAGTTCGTTCTTCTGTCAGGCCTGTTTGTAAGTTGTCAATTTGTTGCCCGATATCATTTGCTACAGCTTTATATGAAGGGTCTGGTTTTGGTAATGCTTCATCAGTTTTTTCTTGTTGACCGTCTATTTTAGCATTCATAGCATCTTGGCTTGCTATTAACTTTTCATACGTTGTAATTTGAGCATGAACTTCATCTCTACCTTGAGAAATGAGATTAGTCATAAAATCTGCATGATTTATTTTTTCTTCAGCCCTGCTCTGAAGTAAGTTACCAAAATTCTTCTCATAGTTAATCTGAGAGATATCAAAATGCTCAAAAATTTGTGAATAGCTTTCCAAACCTGTTTTTAAAGCACTGTTAGATTCCACTGTAGAGTTAGACAGGCTATATAGATTTGGAAATAGATTTTTTGAGTTAAGCGCTGTGCCGAATACATTATTTCGATAAGACTCGATATTTGTTGATTGCAATTGAGCGCTAGCTTGAACATTTTTTTGTGCAGTATACAGATTACTCAAAATACTAGCCATATACATGTCCACCAATTGACCATTAAGATCTGCAACAATATCTTTTGCTAGCTTATTGGCATCATTTTCTACCTGCAAATTTCCTTGTGCATTAATCTTATAATTCACAATTGTTTTATCAACATTAATATTATTTATATCTAATACTTTTTGAGAAAAATCACTTGGTATCGTTAAAACTAGTTGGTATTTCCCGCTTTCTAATCCAGCATCTGCTGTTCCACGAGGCACAACAAACCAATTTTGCGAATTATCACGTTCAATATTTTTAACATAGCTGGCACCTAGATTATACTCTTTCGTATCCATATATACGGGCTTATCTTCATTTACGATAGCCACATTTAATTTAGTCTGTTGATTTGCTTTCAAACTATTTTCATTACTAATAGTCGTATTTTTTTGAACAGCTATATTTAAAAACGTTATCAGAGCAAGTAGTACTAATGCCAACAGACCTCTTCCAACATATTTATAGATTCTATTCTTAGACATTTTCTTATCAATCATCCCCACTACAAAAAATAGGAAGGCTCCCGCCCTCCTAAAGCCACTTATAAGTAAGTTACTTATTTTCCAATTTGTGCTGCAATATCTTGGTCAGTTTGCTCAACAATTTCTGCAACTTTATTCAATTGCGTATTAATATCATCAAGCAAAGTTGCAAACTCTTCAATTTTTGGAGATAGTTCATTGAACTGTTGATCAAAACTCTCAAAAGCAGTACCTTTCCAGATATCTTTAATAGCATTTTGCTCGCTAGTCAATGTACTAAGGACTCCTCTTACATCCTCAGCGCCATTAGTGTATTTCACTGCAGAAGTACGTAGTTCTTCCGGTGTTAATTGAATTAAAGCCATGTGAAACTCCTTTAAAATATTTTTTTATGTTCACATTATATCAAAAAATATCCAATTGCAAGAATAAATGTAATATTTTTTTACGATTTTTAAATATAGTTTTTTTATTAGTTTTTGAAAGATTAATATCTAAACTATAAATTTTTTTATCATATTCTCATACTACAAGAGATAGCTATTTATCTTTTTCTTGACCTGTTTGTAATAGTTTTTATTCTCTTGATGTCGAGCTTCTAGTACATTCTCTATACGATTCTTATAAAGTTGATGGTAGCCATCCAAATTATTCTCGATTTCGTAAATATAAGGTTGATTTTCAGCAAAGCTACAATCTCTACATGCATAGGAAAGCGCCTCTAGGAGATGATCCGTCTCCCTACTAAACTTGTGGGAATCGTCATCCAAATCCATCTCCAAACGCTCTAAGTCTCGCAATTTACGGTTATGATCATCCTCTAGTTTCTGAAGTTCCTTTTTATCCATGACCAGTTTTCTCCTAGTTTTTGATTGGACTTTGTAAAGTAGGGGTTTGCATGGTCTGGGTCAAGTAAGTTTCGGCAGCTTTAGCAGCCTTGCCCTCAAACCCACCTTTAATATTGTTCACATAGATCTTAGAAGCGTACTCTTGCATATCTGAGGCTGCTTCTTGTAACTTTTTAGCCAACTCTTCTCCTTTTGCGAGGATAGATAGTTCTTTTGCAGTTACCAAGGCCCCAACTGCTTGTCGTTCTTGTTCCTTCATTCTCTCTTTGAAGCCTCTGTCGAGTTGCTCTCTTGTAATTAAAGTATCCTCATCCGCTAGGACTAACATTTTTCCCCCTCCATGTTTGTTTTACGTCCGCCAATAGATTATTAAAATCTTCAGCACTATCTGTATCTATGGTCTCAAAGGAGTCACTAGCTTTAACCAAGCTTTCCCCTAGTTGCTCAATTTGTGTCAGGAAGGATTTGGCTGCTGTCTCCGTGTCGCTCGCAAGACCTTCATCCCAAAAACTTGTCGTATCAAAACCAGAAAGTAGATTCGTAACTTCTGAACTTGACAAGTATCCAACCATGTCAAAGGCTGTCTGTCTTGTTTCTTTTATCTTTATTATAAAACTTATTATCTCTAGAGAAATCAAACAACTGATAATCAAGAGCATTGTTATCTGGCGGAAAATTATTGGGGCGCCCATTATATGCAGACTGAGCTAAATCTGCATAAAAAAATTATCAAAGGTTTTTTTAAGTTACTATTAGTCAAAAATCCTTCCTCCTACTCGCAATGGACTGCCTTGCATCATAGTATCAAAAACAACTCGTCCATCCTCAATTTCAATAATTACTTGCCAAGTTGAGCCCTCTATATTATTAAAACCTCCTCCAACTATTACAACATTACCTCCTCCTTGTGGAGTTCCATTTCCAACTTTTTCCCACATTGTTTCATCCCAATCAATCTGAACAGATTCTACTTTAGGATTTAAAGATTTTACAAACTCTTTAATCTCTTCTTCATGCTCCTTCAGATAAGCCAACTGCTTAGCCCGTGGGCTTAGAGTTATCCCTCCAAATAAATTTGTTTTCTGTGCCATCCATGCGCCTTCTCCAAAAATTACAAGGGCTAAAACTAACCAAAGTAAAGTACGTTTTTTCATAATAATGCTCCTTCAGATATAACATCTCTCTTACAATCCAAAACTCCTTAATCAAAAACAAATTACGAATCTATTTGTTGCTTTAGAAATAGAAGATTGTCATTAAAACTAGTATAGCATGAAAGCCTCAAACATCCTATTTCACCAATCACTCTTCTTGAAGATTTGTTAATAATTTGACCAGAAGGATTTGAGTTGAATACAAAGAAACAATAGTGTAAATTATCCTAAAAATCATCAAAAACACCCCATGGTGTGAACCATGAAGTGTTGTAAATGGTGTATTCTAGCTAGTTCTTAACGTTTTGAGAACCAGCTAGCATTACGAGCTTTCTTAAGACCTGGCTGGAAACACTTTTATTTGAATAGATTTCAATATCCGCTTAAAATCAATGTTTTTCAACGCTTTCAGAAAGAACAAATTCATCTAATTTGAGTAACTTTCAGTTGAATGGTGTGAATTTTACCCTAAAAATACATAAATTGAGCTAGATTTTACCAAAAAGTTCACACCATCAATCTAATCACTGATCACATTTTGCCGAATGATGATTTTTAGTGTTCTTTTATAAGAGCATTTCAGCAACTTGAAATTCTTAGACGAATAACCTTAGCTTGACGAGTATTCATTCAGCATTTTATACTAACCCAATTTATTCATGATATGGATAGTATAAACCTCAATGACCATATCATTTTTTAACTAGTTGACCTTGAGCTCCGCAAATTCATCCGAGATGAGGAATAATTCTTTTTCATTATACCACAATATCGAAAACAGCCCCTTCCTATAGAACAAATCTATATTCTTGCATCATGAATTCAGCTCACGCTCGGAAAATAACTAAAAACGAGGAGTTCTTTAATATCAAAACAGCCCCTCGTTTTTTTAATTTTTATAAAAGTATAGTAATATTTTTTTAATAATATTTATATATCTTATTTAGTTACACCTTTTTTTAATTGTTGTAGCATTTTTCATCAAGCCAACGCTGATAAATTTCGGAGAATCGTTCTTCTTCTTCATCGCTATAGCCTTTATAAACCACTTTATCTACATCATCACGATTAAAGTAAAACAACTGTTCTGGGTTTAGTCCCATTGGATACATAGTCGCAGAATAGTCAAACAAAAACACTTTCACCATTCTGTTCTATAGTAACCCCACGATTGAGAATCATTAGTTTTTTTGACTCCCCTCTTTTAAATAAACAATTGTTCCAATTGGCAAAATAGACATTTATTTGATTTCCTTTCGATTTATAATTTCTTTATTTCTACAATGCTATACGCCATCGTATTAGCATTCTTAAACTTCAAATGAATCATTTACCACCCAAACACTTTCTGAATTTTTTTATCAGAGGCTCTATTATACCTTTTTCAATTCTTTATATTGTAGGTATTTCTTTTGATAAGCATAAGTCAATGGAATAACGCCAGATTCAATCCAAATAAATAGATAGGCCAACAAACCATTTAACACTAGAATTGCGACTTCTGTTCCATCATCTAGTCCCATATAAATAGCTAAAAGCAATTACATGTAAAATGAGAAATAGATAGGCATGGAATTGTCTTTTTTTCTTATTATTCTGAAAGACTATTTTATATCTCTTCTTTTCTTGGGATAAACGACTTGAAATTTCCTTTCGCGACTTCATTAAAAATACTTTGGTAAACAATATAAGCTATCAAAAATAGATATGAGAAATAAAAAAATACCTTTAAATACGGAGAATGACTAATATCATAATATCTAAAAAAATTGATGTTACTACTCCATACGAAAGAAGACCTAAACCAATAGATACCATACGCATTCCTGAGGGTCCCATCTTAATTTTTTTATCAAAATTTTTATTCTGACTATCAAGTTCTATCAAATCAACTTCAAGAGTTTCAGGGGAAAGTCCCCAATAATAACTCTTTGGTGTTGTGGAGTTGGAATCAAGAACGTACTTTTTCTCTCCCATCTCTAACACATCAAAATAAGCAACATCTAATCCTCTAAAATTTATTTCCACATTTACCACCCAAACACTTTCTGAATTGATTGAATACCGGAATCAATACTATTTCCGACTTCTCGACATTCTGCATTTATAGCTCTTCAATTTCAGTTAATGTTAGTGTCTTATAGTATGAGGGAACTTGTGGCATTCTCATCATTACAAAGTAAAACCAAGAAATTATACCATTAATAATCAACAAGACTCCTTCTGAGCCATCATTAATTCCCATAAAAAACATTAAACAAACAATATTAATTGCTAAAATCACATACCAATCAATCATTCGTTTACCTTTGGGTTCAAAAACAAGTCGACAGCGTTTACTATTTTGGGGAATTCTTGATTCAAACTTTCCAATCGCACTTTTTTCATAGAAGACAGCCATAAGATAAGACAAGAATAAGGAGAATGCAAACACACCTAATTTCAAAAAAAGCTGTTGACTTATACCCCAATAAATGAATGCATCTTTTATAAGTCTATATGAGATAGCTACGAATGGCTGAACCATGATGACTAAAGCAGTAGATGCGTTCAAGGGTGTCTTAGGTTTTATTTCAAAACTATCGTTAGATGGAGATAGCTCAACCATTTCAGCAGAAATCTCTTTAGGAAGTAAGCCGAAAAAATAGGACTTACCTTTTATAGTAGTAGAATCTAAAATATTTTTTTATTTTTTTAAACTCAACAATTCTAAAAACTGCTATATTCGAATTTTTTTAAATTTTTAATTCCACATTTACCACCCAAACACTTTCTGAATTGATTTAATACCGGAATCAAAAAGCCTTATTTGATTTCTCTAATTCCTTCAAATGTGACGTTTCTAATCTTATAAGCGGAAAGAATAGGAACCTTTCCAAATAAAAAAATGATAGAAGGAAAAAAATGAGATAATGCTATTGATAACGAGGACAAGCCCTTCTCCTCCATCATTAATAGACAAATAAAGTACCAAACAAGCTATTATAGGAACGTTAAAAAAATATAAGCATCAAAAAAACTTGCCTTCTTGCAGATACTGGTTTTAAAAATCATCTCATATCTTCTACTAGAAGAAGGCAGTAAAAGCTTTAACATTTTTTTACGTTCTTTCTCTTTTAAAAATAAAAAAAATCAAGTAGGAGAATAGTATAGATGCGCAAAATACTGCTAATTTAAAAATTATCTGTTGGCTAATATTGTACTCTTTAAAAAAAGTTTTCAATAAAGAATAAACAATCCATATAAGTGGTTGGGCAAGGATTGCCACATATGAAGCTTTAAACTTATTAATTGGAGTACTAAGATTGATATCCTCTCTATTTAGTTCCGTCATCTCAACCGTTATCTCGTCTGTTGGAACACCCCAATAGTAGAACTTGGGAGTCATTGAACTTGCATCTAATATATATTTTTTCCCGTTTAGTTCTACAAGTTGATGACAAAAATACTTCGTTTCTCTATAATTAATTTCCAAAATTACCACCCAAACACTTTCTGAATTGATTTAATACCGGAATCAAAGGCTTTGCCAACATCTGATATACTTTTATTAAGATTGTCCCCCATCTCATTTGCTATATCTCTGATTCCAAGAAAATTATTTTTATACGCTAAATCTACCGCATATCCAACTGCAACACCTGCAATAATAGTCCATCCAACTGGATTAGAAGCCAAAAATGTTGCAGCACCTGCTGCAGTTCCAGAACCTGCAGCTGTAGCCAAAAGAGCTGTTGTTGCAAAATCTACCCCTACTGCTGTCACTGTCGTTGTTACCGCCGTATGTGTAAAGGCACGTCCCGCGCTCTCATTTTGAAGGTTATTTAGAAAATCCATTCCTATAAATACCGAACTAATCGCTGAAATTCCAACAGACGAGTTGGTTCCTGGTATGGGAATATTAAATCCTGAAGTTGTGAATTGCTTAAGTAGATTCGCAGCATTTGCTTTGAATAAAGCATCCGTATACCCTTTACTATCTGCAGAGTAGGTAATGTTTATATTACCAAACTTATCAGTAGTAGTAAAATACTTAAAGTACTCTGATAGCTTAGGATCCTTTGAGCTTAACTTAGAAATTGTGTCTTTAGCAATTTCTTCCAGAGACGTATCTCGGATAGTTTCAAGAAACTCCCCTAGCCCGCTTAGATCAACATTTTTATTAACTTTACTCTCTACATATTTTCGTACAGCATCTTTAACATTCTCTGGTAACTCTTTAGCAGGATATCGTTTCCCATACTCTGCAATTGCAGTTATATCATTCTCATCTAATTCTTTTTTTATTTTTTTAATTTTTATCTAAAAACATTTTTGGTAATTTTGGATTACCTCAGAACGTTTATTCCACTCGCTATTAATATTATTTACCCAGGAGATTCTCCTCTACTTTAAAAAGTTCCATGTACTAAAAGGAATATGTTCTTTTTTTATTATACCACAATATCAAAACAACCTACCTTTTTATCGGAACAACGCTACATTTTTGCATCATAAATTTAGACTAATCTAGCTTACGACAGGAAACTGACAAAAAAACGAGGAGTTCTTTAATATCAAATCAGCTCCTCGTTTTTTTATTTTTTATAAAAGTATAGTAATATTTTTTTCGATAATATCTGTACTCTTCTAGCATTGACTTTCCATCACTAACCAAACTAGGCAGAAAAGTTCCAAATTTCTCAAATAAAGCTAAATTTTCCAATCCGTGTATTATCAGACAAAATTTTACTTACTCTATCAATACCCCTACCTTAATATCTGTATAGACTTTCCCATCAGAGATTGTGGTAAAAAAGAAGGGAGGGGTTAACTCGCAATGCCCCTGATAATAGATATAACCAGCCAAGAAGCTTATCCCCTCTTTCACTGACTCATCATCTGGTTCCAAAATTCTAGTTGAAACAGTATTTAGAACTTGAAACATACTGTGATACAAAAAGTCTTTCGGCAAAGCGTTTTCAATATACTCTTCTTCTACCGGAATAAACAGTTCCATCAACACATCTTGATTCTCTTCTAACTTAGAATTAATTGTATAAAAGAAAGGTCCTAGAAGCGTATATCCTGCTTTTCTTACTTCGTCTAAAAAAGCGTTATAGGTATCTGGCATCTCTTCTGGAGATACTGTATAATACCTTGAGATAACATTTCTATACTGTATATCTTGGTATTCTCCCACGTTTTTTTAAATAGCATCTGAAATCTCCTTAATTGGGATATTAATTTCAACAAACTGCTGTCCAAATATTGGCAATATCGCTAGAAAAACGGTATCTCCCTGCATTTCCAAGCCCTCATCTTGAATATATTGCTTCATTTCTTCAATTTTTGGAAGGAGATGTTCATCAAATGGAGTTACATCAGAGACGCACTGCTTAATTGTAAAATGTTCTAGATATTGGATTTCATCATTTCCTTCAATTGGAATGTTTGTCGGAATATAGACCTTAAACAAAGGCTTCTCCTGGCTTTCCAAACGTGCTCAAACAAGTTTCAATCGTTGTTGGGCCATTTTTATAAATCCCAGTTTCAAATAATAATTTTTCACAGTTTTCAATCAAATCTGGAAAAGAAGCCATAGAAACTCTTTTCTCTGTATAAGCAATATTACTGATATCTATTCTAATTAATTTCATTTTATTTCTCCTCTGTAAATAAAGTTATTGGTGCTTTTCTTTTTCCAACCGGTAAATACTCGTGCATACTCAAGCCAATAGAAGGGAAGACATGCAATACCTAATCCGACAATGCACGGGATCATATATATTACAGGTAACATGAATAAACGTCCTATAATCGCTAAAACTGCTGCTAATGAAGCAACAATAAGCGGAGGGATATGTAAAATTGTCTTCCTGAACTCTCCAGATGGTAAAGTCTTAGCTTTAGGGACAATTAATAACTGGTAAACAAAGGTTAGTAACTGAAAAAAATAAGGCTTAGGCTAATTAAAAATCGTGAATACAGACCAGTAGTCATCTCCTAAAAAAATAGAACTTCCAAAAAAAGTAATTCTACATGAGAAATAAGCACGGAACTAGCTGGTACTAATTGTAAAATTTTTGTTTTGGAAAACTTTTGGAATAGCAAGAATATGAACACGAGTACCAGTATATGATAAATAGTAAAACGAAAAACTAGCATACTCATATCATGTGACTCCTCTTTGATAAAAAAAGAACCTATAAATATCAGTAAAGAAAATATTACTTCAATTGTAACAGACCGTAGAAAGTCAGAGTTCTTTATAGGACTAGTATCTACAACTGCCATATTTAAATTCATAATATCTTTCTTTCATCTTATCCTCCTACAATTCCTGCCCACCATTTTTTAAGCCCTTTAGAAAATCCTGTATGTTTATCTAGCGAATTTAAGCCCCAGCTAACGAATCCAGCTACTCCCACTGTTACCACACCTATAGCTGCAACAGGTGCTGATACAGGAAGTGTTGCCGCAGCAATAGCAGCTCCAGATATAGCAGCCACCGTCCCTATTGTTACATTCTTAACAGTATCAATCGTAACGCCGCCAGCTTGGGTATTTATGTATTCTGGACTTCCAACTGACATGTTTTTACTAACGGCTATATCATGCGTTTCTCCCATACCGTCTACAATATCCACGACAGAAAATACCACATTTGCAATCGCCATCCCTTTACCCAATTTGCCCATATTCTTAAAGCTCTCTGATACTTTAATCCCATCGGTAGGATATATCGTAAATATGTTTGACAAGCCGGCTGTTGCAGATGAGGTTGCTCCATTTTTTGCAGCCTTAGTGATATTAGGACGGAAAGGAGTCATCATATCCTCGTACTGACCCCGAATATTTGTTCCCTTATTCGTAGTGATTTTACTATAATTATAACCTCTATTTATACTATTTCGACTGTAGAGTTTATCATATCCTAGCAATTTATCTAGTTTTTTTGTCCTATTGGTGTGGTGCCATGATGAAATATTAAATTTCCTTTATTATCTTTTGAAATTCGAGATCCCAAATACAAAACATTAGCAACTTCAAAAAAACAGTCGTAGTTTTATTATATAATTCGCTAACTTTACTATATGGTGATTCATTAAGTAACCTTAATAGCTCTGGTTTTGCCAATTCTGTCGGATATCGTTTCCCATACTCTGCAATTGCAGTTATATCATTCTCATCTAATTCTTTTTTTATTTTTTTAATTTTATCTAAAACATTTTGGTAATTTTGGATTACCTCAGAACGTTTATTCCACTCGCTATTAATATTATTTACCCAGGAGATTCTCCCTCTACTTTAAAAGTTCCATCAAACTTTCCAAAATCACCAGAGACTTGTTCGAAACCTTGAAAAACTAAGCTCTGTAAACTTTCTGAATCCGAAAAATGACCACTGGTCGAGCTCGCAAACGACTGCAATTTTTTTCTAATTTTTTTCTTGTAACTCATCTCGCTTACTTGTTGCATTTGTGATAATTTCTTGAACATTACTTTTATAAATGGGATCAATATCCTTAAGATCAGATAAACTATTCAAAATAGATTCTTGAGTCGAAATGGTTGTATTCTTCGCTTCAATTTGCTTTTGAAGTATCTCCTCATCTAGACTTTCTCCACCGACTTGTGAACGGTAAAGAGTCGGTAGTTCACTCGCTTTTTCTCCTAGACTCTCTGAAAAGAGGATAACTCCTCTAAGTAGGGGAACCATTCTATTTTCCGCATAGGACTTAGCGCTATCATAGGCTTTCCCTTTTAATTCTCCCTCTGTAATCAAATTATTAAAGGCAGTAATGACATCGTTATAATAATTCACACGGCTGCTTAATACACTATTCGCTGTACTGAACTATGAAATAACTCTTTTGCAAATCTTACATATATAATCGGTAATCTCTTTACCAAACTTAATAAGCGTAACCAAGCAATACTGTTACCTGCCCTGTTCCTTCTGTTTGGAGAATATGATAAAAAGGGGTGTGTTGTTCGCGGTTATTCTCCTCTAAGGTCCATAGCAATCTAGCATATGCTTCCTTGGTTAATTCCTCATAATCATGATTTAGAGTCACCATTATAATATTGTTGATTTCAAAGTAAGATGAAAATTGCATACCCTCAACTTCAAGAAATTCCTCCTCTAAAGGAAGAAAGAATTCAATATCCATATTTCCTTCATATGGTACATTATTAAGACTATAAACAATAGGTCCTGCCGGATGACCTCCTGCTTCATCAATAGCTGACATGAAAGCATCCAGCTCATTTTTCATCTGACTCACATGAAAGGTCCTACGCTTTTTAATCACATTACGTGCCTCAAAAATATTTTCATTGGTCACACCTGGTGCAGCAACATATTTCATCAATCCACCTCCCAACTACTATAGGCATCAACTATAATTTCATTTCCAGGATGATAAAGCACATGATAAACCGCTAAACACTCCAAATCTTCTCTGGCATATTTTTACACGTAAGGTATCGTAATAATCCGCTAAATTTTTCTGAGGGAAAAAGTAGCGAAATCATCACTGTCTATAAAAAAATATTTTTCTTGAAAAAAAGAAATGGTCCATTATATTTATCTATTTTTGGTATATGCATTGCCAAATGTTGTAAAAAAATAGAAATCGATTTTTTTATCCGTAAAGGGATAGCTCTTAAAAATATACTGGGCCATCTGAAAAAAACCATATCTAGCATATCCTCTATAAATTCCCAACATAAGGGATATACTTTATGACAAATCTGTTCGACTGGTACAATTCCCAACCCACTTTCTTCATAACCAAATTGATTATGAAGAACTAACTTTTTAGGTCTCACTTCCATATTTCTTAACTACTTTCTTAACTATTTTTTTATTTTTTTAAGCTAATTCATCATTGTTAGGGTGCTTTTTTTACATAAATAGTCTGATAAACAGCATCTACCATGACAGCTGGAAGGGTCAAGGTCAATAAAATTCCCAGTATAACACCAAAAAGCAATCTGAATATAACCTGTTAGGGAGGGAGGGAATGATTGTTGCCCCAGCAAAAAGCTATTGCAAAAATTATTCCACCACGTTTTTCTTTTCTATCTCCTTCTTTTACTTGATTAAAGGCCCAGACTTTACCCTGGTTCTTTGGAAGATAATACCAAGCATAAAGACCACATGCAAAGATAAAAAAAGAAGTAATATAAAGATAACATAAAATGGAGTGAGAGGAGATTGATATATCTCCTTAGCTCCTATAGGACTGCCGTCTGAAATAACCATTAATAAACCAATAAAAATCTAAACCTATCACTAAGCTTAATACTGTGAGGGCTATTAAATAATATGTTAAAGTCTTCCACGCGTTTACCAAATAGGGAATAAAAAGAAATGATAATACCAAATATATTCACAATACCGCAAAAGCAAAGAAAGCCCTTTAAAGATACCTAGATTATCTTCATAACTTCCAACTAAATACATAAAAACCGCTTAATGCAAAAACCAATCCATGGATATAGCTTAATATAACCTAAACTAACGCCATGTGTGATCAAAGGGCCGTGGTATCTCTCGTCTTTTATGCTAGTAATCTTTACTTTATTTTTTTCTATTTATCTTTGCCATTAGCTAAACCACCCTCCTATTGCTTTTTAAGCCATTGCCAATTGCATCCTTAGTCGCATCTGTTAAAGATTGATTATTTAATCCCTTTATTTTTAATGTCATTCATAGCCCATCCAATGGTGCACCTACTCCGAACCCAACAACTGTTCCAATAGGACCTCCGATAAAAGTCCCGATTGCGGCACCAGCGCTTGCGACAGAAGCCCCTGAAATAAGGTCAACACCTTGGTCAACTACGAAATTTTTGGACTTTTTTTCCCCAACGGAAGAAGTTTTATCATCAAAAAAAGTTTTTCTTTTATATTTCCTCCAACATTAAGAACTGTACCAATGGCACCAAACAATTTGCCAGCTTGTCCCCATTTTGAAAGCTGTGAAGCATCTTTCCAGTTGAAGTCATCCCAAAAATTTCATAGAATTTTTTTAAAACCACTTTTAGCTGAATCTGCGAGCATCCCCAATAGCAGTTCGCCAACCAGTTGTCTGAACTCCTTTGCCAATATTAGTATCAGTAGGGTCAAACGTTTTGCCTGTCTCTTGTCTATACTCTCCGCTTCCCTTAGTATATACATGTCCTGTATTTTTATTATAAAGAAAACGAGAGCCTATCTTGACACGACCTTTGGAGTCAGAAGTGATTTGTCGACCGTTAATAAAGTTTAATTCAGCCTTTGCCAAAATTGCTTTACCAACAATATTTGAAAATTTTGAAGATTTGTCAGCTAATTCTTCCTGTTGCAAAAATAAAATCAATGGCTTTTTTCAACAGAAATTCCCTGTTCTTTTGCAACGCCTTGAGCCATCGTTAGCAATTCAGTTTCCGTCCTATCTACAAATCCCTGAATTGCATCTTTAACATTCTCTGGCATATCCTTAGCAGGATAGCGACTCTGATAAGCTTGAATTGCCTTTATATCATTCTCATCTAATTCTTTTTTATTTTTAATTTTATCTAAAACATTTTGGTAATTTTGAATGACCTCAGAACGTTTATTCCACTCGCTATTAATATTATTTACCCAGAGAGATTCTCCCTCTATTTTTAAAAAGTCCCATCAAACTTACCAAAAATCACCAGAGACTTGTTCGAAACCTTGAAAAAAACTAAGCTCTGTAAACTTTCTGAATCCGAAAAAAATGACCACTGGTCGAGCTCGCAAATGTCTGCAATTTTTTTCTAATTTTTTTCTTGTAACTCATCTCGCTTACTCGTTGCATTTGTGATAATTTCTTGAACATTACTTTTTATAAATGGGATCAATATCCTTAAGATCAGATAAACTATTCAAAATAGATTCTTGAGTCGAAATGGTTGTATTCTTCGCTTCAATTTGCTTTTGAAGTATCTCCTCATCTAGACTTTCTCCACCGACTTATGAACGGTAAAGAGTCGGCAGTTCACTCGCTTTTTCTCCTAGACTCTCTGAAAAGAGGATAACTCCTCTAAGTAGGGGAACCATTCTATTTTCCGCATAGGACTTAGCGCTATCATAGGCTTTCCCTTTTAATTCTCCCTCTGCAATCAAATTATTAAAGGCAGTAATGACATCGTTATAATAATTCACACGGCTGCTTAATACACTATTCGCTGTACTGCCCTGCGAATCTGCTGAGCCTATGTCTACTTTAATACCCATTTTCCCCCTCCTTTTGTAATTCAAGACGGCGTTGTTGAAAAAGAAGTTCCTCTTTTTCGTCCTCTAGCATGGTCACCGCCTTTTTTAGTTCTTCTTTCTTCTCGGAGATAAAATCATTAAGTAGCTGTTCATTCCTTTTTAACATTTCTATATCTTCAAGACGATCCATCTCATCTTTAACTGATAACGGATAATATCCTAATTCTCTATATGGGATGAAGTTCGATCGACAAAGATCTATGATCTCTGTTGCAACCGAAGAGAACTGTTTTCTTTCTTCTTCTAGCTTTGATAATTTCGTTTGAATCTGTTGAACACTACATTGAATATCTTCTAATTTTCTAGTTTTTTCCATACTCACTCCTTAAACAAATTATTTTGAGGAACAAATGACGGATTTGAGTATGGAGAAGGTAGACTAGTTGTCCCCTTATTTTGATCCAACGGCAAATTATTCTGCCACATTGTACTGATCTTCTCATCTACTACTTCGAATTCATTTGCGACACTATGAATTAGTTTTACGAATTCACTTATTTTCGATTGAATATTTTCAGCAATAGATGCCTCATTTATGATCAATTTTCTTCCTACCGTATTAGCGGTATAATAGCTTGTCTTATCTCTAGTAACTGTACCGGCAGTTGTAATGCTATTACTTGCTGATACAATTGCAGTTGCAATAGTGCTTGCCTTACCTTTTTCACTTTTTACTTGTCCCATGTTCAATAACCTTTTCAATTATCCTTTTTTAAAAATCCATTCTACAGTATTGTATCATAATATATCACGCTTAGTGTAATATTATTGATTTTTAAATAAAATTTTTTTCCCTTAGAACACATAACTAATACTAAAACTTTTTTTAGATTTAGCATGGTCATAAAAAAATAATTACTTTCTTTTTCTGTTGATTTTTTTACTATCCAGTACAATATTTTTTTGAATACTTCTTTGAAAAATGATACATTCATCTGTTTTTTTCTCATAAATTAATATAAAAAAATTTCGTTAGAAAAAAACAGATTATAAAAATATATACAAAGGAAACAAACACCTAAACTTAGTCAGATGATAAAATTAGTGTTAGGAACCAAAAAAATGACTCAGGGAAATCTCAGGGAAATTCTTGATTTTTAAACAAAAAAGACATCCAAGAGTAAATTCTTGAATGTCTGTAAACATTGATAGTATCGTATTGATTAACGTTTACTAAATTGTGATGCTTTACGAGCTTTCTTAAGATCGGGCTTATGAAGCTCTAGTGGAGGAGTTAGAGTAGATGTTGCATTTATTCTTGCAATTTATCATATAAAAAAGTAGACGAATGTCTACTAGAAATGTTGAGGTTTGGCAAACGTCTGGTAATGATGATGCTATAGATTCCTTATCTCAAATACTGCCGTATTAATCCACTCGTTATTCATTTGAAAGTCATTTTCTATGATTTTACTAAAGGTAAAACCATTTTTTAAAAGCACTCTCTGAGAAGCCAGATTGTACGTTGCCGTCCCCGCGATAATCTTATGTAAACCATAAGTAGTAAAGGCCTTTTCTAAAACGAGTTTAACCGCTTCGCTGGCATATCCTAAATTAGTAACATTTTCTCCGATCCTATATCCAAGTTCTGCTGTTTTTCGATCATCCTCTAAGACACTTAAATTGATTCTTCCAACCATAACACCTTGTGCATCTCTAATAAGATGCATGTAGACATCATGATTCTCTTGTTCCCTTAACAATTCCCTTGTAATTTCTTTAAAACTTTCTGAATCAAAATAGTGAGCTGATCTAGGAGGTAAACTTCGCTCAAAATACTCTCTATTTTCTTTTTCAAAAGAATAAACATCTATGCTATTTTCTTCAGACATCAACTCTAAACTTATCATTGTAAACCATCTCCTATCATTCTCTAAACTCAAATTCACTCATGTTCACACAAAGTGACATTTACAAAATTTAAAGAGATATCTTAATTTTTTCATATCGTATCTACATTATAACATACTTATGAAGAAAAATAATATCCATCAAGGACCTCATAAATTCCAACATCTTGCTAAACAGGCAGTTTTTTTCTCTTGAGGCCATTTCTGAAGCTCTAACACATAGTGACACAGGTACAACACAGATTTATGTCAATACTTCTAATGTAATTCCAATGGCTGTTGGAGAAATTGCCTTTCGTAATCTTAAAAAATAATGGTGTGAATTCGGTGTGAAAAGTGGTGTGAATTTTGCTAAAAATAATCAAAAAAACACCCCATGGTGTGAACCATGAAGTGCTTTGAAACGTTGATAGTATCGTATTGATTAACGTTTTGAGGCAACTGACTTTGTCAGGTTGCAGCCACATTTGTAAGCGACTAAATTCGCAACAACTGTGTCAATTGCACCAATTTAGTAAGGAAATTTAAAAAAGAACACCCCGAAAGGTGCTCTTTGTATGTATTGTAATTCTTTCGAATTAACGTTTACTAAATTGTGATGCTTTACGAGCTTTCTTAAGACCTGGTTTGGAAAGTATGGGTTTCAATTGGACTAAAAACAGCGTATTCTCAAGGCTTTTCAGAACGATATCTACTGATTAATTTCATAAAATCTGAATCAATATTTTTAAAATAGGGGAATAGTTTAGGTCTCTAAGCATTAAAATAATACACCTAACTTTGGTCACCGTTTTTTAGTTATTCACTCTTTTTTCGGATAGTGTTTTTAAAGTTATGATGTAAAATGCCGCAATTAAAACACTATACATCATAATCAGAGGATAGACAATTAAGGATAGAATCAATCCCACTCCTTTAATTATTAGGTCAGGTATCAATAACTTCCTATATTGTGCGGTAGCTTCAAGTAATTCTTTCTGATCTATATTGGGTTTATCAATTACTTTATGTAAAAACCAGTTTACTACCGTTGAAACAATAACGATCAGTCCATAAAAGAGCTGTGCCGTATGATTCATGAAATGACTACTAACTATTCCAGTAGCATAGGGCATAAATGAAACAAAAAATAAAAGATACAAATTCTTTCAAACTTCTCCCTTTTCAATTTGCCTAACTTGACCTGCATTACCTAGGTCGCTTTGCTTTTAAATTATACTTTTTTTCTTAAACATTTAATACGAGTAGGTATTTCTTGTGAGTAATTTTTCATCAAAAAAATTTCATATATAATCTCCCTATAATCATGGAAAAGTAGTAAAAAAATAGTTGTTATCCTAGTTGATTAAAAAAAGTCTTTGATTTCCTCATCTTTTATAAAATAATATATAATTTTCCCCTCTCTTCTAGTATCCAAGATGTTTTGATTGGCTAGTTTACGAAGATGGTGGGAGGCAGATGCCATACTGAGATTTAGTAAACAGGCTATATCACAGACACAGAGTTCTTCAACAGCAAGAAGATAAAAAGATGATATTTATCTGTTTATTATCGGTAAATTTTGATAAAATACGAAGTGATTTTTTTGGACTTTTTTTCCTTTTTCAAGGTAGTTCGTTGCGGTTGTAACATTTTGTTGATTTATAATATTCACTTGGCAGATACTATCTTTTTTCATAATTTTTTCTCCTAGCCGAACACAGTCCTTAGCATGTCAAAGCTGTTGTTTTCAATCAGAATATACATCCCCAATCCTAAATAAACAACGGCAATAAACCATCTGCTATATTTTTTTCCAAAGTTTCTCCAACAGAAGGGACTTGTGCCAATTTTTTTGGGCAGAAAAAAACCAAGAGATAAATCATGACTAGAAAGGTAAGTAAAGCCACTATCAAATTCGCTAAATTTAAGGTAATAAAATATGGGACAAAAAAACACCAATATTGTCAGCACCACAACTTGCAAAAAGTAATCATAGCGACTAGAAAAAAATCAGGTTTTTTTATCATCTTTGCGCAAACCATCTTTTTGCAATAGCTTCTCCATCAGAATCTCCTAAAAGCAAAACTTTGAGTCCTAGGAAAATTGGAATCAAACCGAGCAAAACCTAAAATCTCTTTACTAGGAATATAATTTAAGACAAATGCAAAAAGTAAACTTAGCAATATTAGACTAACAGAGCCTAGAAATTGTCCTAAATAGATGTTAATGATGTCTTTTTCTGCTTTTTTTCTTTTTGGCAAAAAAATAACATTAGGATAATAAGTAAGTCTACGGCTGTCCCAGAATACAGGATTATTGAAGTAACAACATTTTTGAATCATAAAACACCTCATTCAAATATTTTTTTGAATGAATTTTAACATTAAACTTTGTAGATGTCAACTTAAAATCCACCAATTAATAATTGCATGTCAATATTTGTATTGTGAAACTAGTTTCAGAAATATATAGTCTTAAAAGTATGTCCACTGCCAATGGTTTTTTTCAATATTTAAGAGGAGATTTATAATGGTTCATTTCTATAAATTTATAAACGAGTTATAGATTTTTGTTTAACCAATTATTAACTATTTTTTTATCAGTAATCTCTTCATTAATTTGTACTTTTTTTAATTTTTGATTTATTTTTTTCGTGCATATTTTTATATGAATTTAATTCTAATACATTTTAAATAAAAAAATACGCAATTTTAATTGGCACTGACCCCCGTAAATGAGAATTAAATAAAAAAACACCTCCAAGTTGGATTTGGTGCAATATAATCAAATGCTCATGGAGGTGTCTTTTTATGGTTAAAAAAACGTGTGGAGACGGTGGTATTATTGTCAAGAAAATAGAATAACAAGCTGTAAAACTGTCGAAATAGGTGGCTTTTAGGATTTTAACAGAAATCAGTTCTATAATAAATTAAAAATCGTGTTGGTAGAAAAATCGTCTACTTCTACCAACACGATTTTACAAAGAGCCATTACTTACATCTCTTTTTCTCCTGTAAAACTATTGTATCTTGATACTTTAAGGAGTTTCAACCATTCGATCTGTTAACCGTTATTTTTTTGGATCTAAACGTAATAACATTGCATTAATGGCGACGATGACTGTTGACACAGACATTAGGATTGCTCCTAATGCAGGGCTTAATGTGATACCAATAGGAGCCAAAATTCCTGCAGCTAGAGGGATAGCTATAAAGTTATAACCAGCTCCCCAAAATAGGTTTTGTTTCATTTTACGAGTTGTTTTGTGTGCTAAATCAATGAATGATCCAATATCTCCTGGATAGGATTGAGTCAATATGACATCAGCTGAATCCAACGCAACTTGAGTTCCAGCACCTATAGCTATACCAACATCTGCTAAGGCAAGAGAAGGAGCATCATTTACACCATCACCTACCATGATAACTTTCTTTCCTTCATCTTTAAGTGTTTTAACTAACTCATATTTGTCTTGTGGAGATTGATTTGATCTATATTCAATCCCTAAATCTCTGTCGCTGCCTTGAGCCGCTTTTTTTCATTATCACCTGTTGCCATAATTGGTCGAATATTGTTCTTTTTAAGAGCTTTAATTAACTCTTTACTCGTTGGTTTTAATTCGTCCCCTAAAGCTACAGCACCAATGGCATCATCATTTTTCTACTAAGACACTAAGAGTTGCTCCTTTTTGGAGTATCCATATCAAGATTACGTCCATAGGCTTTTTGACTGATTAATTGGTAACGGTGCCCACCTGCTTTACCCTCTACTCCAGAACCGGAAATCACATCAATCGAATCAAAAGATGCTGGACGTATATTTTGCTGCTCGGCGAAACTTATAATTGATTGAGCAATTGGGTGGCTAGATCCTCCTTCAATACCTGCCAATAAGGCAATGATTTCCTCTTTTGTATATTTGTCATTAAGAAGTTTTACATCTAATACTTTAAATTCACCAGTTGTTAAAGTACCCGTTTTATCTAAAATCATCACATCTGCATCTTGAGCTATTTCTAAGGCTTGGCGGTCTTTTACTAGTAAGCCACGGCTAGCTCCTAAGCTTGTGCTACGGGCGGTTACCAATGGAATAGCCAGACCCAATGCGTGCGGACAAGCAATAACTAATGTAGTAATAGTAAATATAACTGCCGTTGGGATATCTCCAATAATCATCCACACTACAAAGCAATTAGCGCGACAATAACAGCAATATAGAAGAGCCACCCTGCAACCTTTTGCGCAATATTTTCTGATCTGGAAGGCTGACTTTGAGCTTGGCTGATTAAATTCTGTACTTGAGAGATAAAGGATTGATCACCTGTCTCAAGCACTTTAATATAAAGAACCCCTTCTCCATTTGTTGAGCCCCCGATTACTTCATCGCCAGGGCCTTTTTTAACTGCTTTTGACTCCCCAGTTAGAAGAGCTTCATTTAAACGTGATTCGCCACGCTCGATAATCCCGTCTGCTGGCACATTTTCTCCGGCTTGAACACGAATTAAATCACCTACCTGTAAGTCAGCAACTGGTCGTGTTTCAATTGAATCGTCTTCTAATACAACGTGAGCATCTTTAGGCACTAACTTAGCCAATGCTGCTTGTGCGTCTCCTGCTTCTCCAATGGCTTTCATCTCAATCCAGTGACCTAATAGCATGATTAATAGTAATGAAGCAAATTCAAAGAAAAAGTCCATCACGTGTTCACCCGTTACGTAGGTAATGATCACAGCATAAATACTGTACAAATATGAAACACTTAAACCTAAAGAAACGAGTGCCATCATTCCAGGTTTTTTTTGTTTAAATTCGTCAACTGCACCTTGATAGAATGGACGTCCACCATAAATAATTAATATAGTAGATAAAATAGCTACTACAATATCAGAATATGGAAAAGTAAACTGGAATGGTAGTTTAAATCCATGCAAAGGGGAAAAGAACATAATAATGATTCCTAGTGGCAATGACTTTAAGAAAAGTTCCTTAAAGTTTCCGTGATGATGGTGGTCATGTCCACTGTGCCCGCTGTGGTCATGTCCACTGTGTCCGCTGTGATCATGTCCACTGTGCCCGTTGTGGTCATGCCCACAATGCCCGCAGTGATCATGTCCAGCATGATGTACTTGATGTTGATCCTTATGGTATCCATGTTCATCTGTGATTCCATGCTCGTGTTTTAACTTATCCATGTTGTCATTATTCATTTTAAATTCCTCCTTATGCTTAATGATGATGTAAATGACATTCGCATTGTCCTTCTGGACAATTGCAATCCACTTTTTCTACTGCGAAAGATTTTTTCATCTCTAATATTTTTTCTAGTCGATCTATATCATCGAAGCTTAAAACATGATCTTCAATGATGCTTCCTATTACATTTCCGACTTTCTTATTGCAAATCCGTTTAAAAATATCTTCTGCATAATTCCTTACGGCTTCTTTCTCTTCAATATTGGCAGTGTAAATAAACTTTCTACCTTCATGCTCTGTATTTAGTACGCCTTTTCCAACTAATCGACCTAAGATCGTTTTGATAGTGGATTGTGTCCAGTCCATTTTTTCTTGCAATACGGAAATGACTTTTTTACTAGTTACTCGATCATTTGCCCAAACTACACGCATGACTTCCCATTCTGCATCTGTGATATAAGTATTAAGTTCTATTGTGCTCATTCTCCTTCCCCCTTAGTTGTCTACAAATGTAAACAAATATGTTTTAAAATGAGTTTACCATTGTAAACGAATTATGTCAAGTCTTTTTATTAAATTCTCACTTTTTGGGGTCAGTCCCTTAAAACATGCTATTTTTATCATTGATAAATATTAATAGCTAACTTTCCGAAAAACAACTATTTTTTATACAAAAAAGACATCCAAGAGAAAATTCTTGAATGTCTGTAAACGTTGATAGTATCGTATTGATTAACGTTTTGAGAATTGTGATGCTTTACGAGCTTTCTTAAGACCTGGTTTCTTACGCTCAACTTTACGTGAGTCACGTGTAAGAAGTCCTGCGCGTTTCAATGAATCGCGGAAGTCTGGGTCTACTTGAAGAAGGGCACGAGCGATACCGTGACGGATAGCTCCTGCTTGACCAGCGTAACCACCACCTACAACGTTAACGAAAACGTCGTATGAACCTACAGTTGAAGTAACTGCGAATGGTTGGTTGATGACCAAACGAAGGTCAGCGTGTGGGATGTACTCTTCAACATCTTTTTGTTAACAGTGATTTTACCAGTTCCTGGAACAAGGCGAACGCGTGCAACAGCGTTTTTACGACGTCCAGTACCTGCATATTGTGCTTGTGACATACTTTATTGTTCCTTTCCTTAGATAAGTCCTGAAATATCAAGAACTTCTGGTTGTTGTGCAGCGTGAGTGTGCTCAGCTCCAATGAATACTTTCAATTTCATACCTTGAGCGCGGCCAAGAGTATTGTGTGGAAGCATACCTTTAACTGATTTTTCGATCAAACGTACTGCATTTTTAGAACGAAGTTCACCAGCAGAGATTTGTTTCAATCCACCTGGGTGGTTTGAGTGAGTGTAGTAAATCTTATCAGTAGCTTTTTTACCAGTCAATTTAACTTTTTCAGCATTGATAACGATTACGAAGTCACCTGTATCAGTGTGTGGTGTGAATGTTGGTTTATTTTTTCCGCGAAGTACGCTAGCAACAACTGCTGAAAGGCGTCCAAGAGGTACATCAGTTGCGTCAACAACGTACCATTTGCGTTCTACTTGGCCTGGTTTAGCCATGAATGTAGTTTTGTTCATGATTTCTCCTATATGAATGTCGTTTTTGTTTACAGGGCGGATGTTCCGGTCCGCAAGTTATTTGAAAGGTTCCGGGGCCTTACAAATGGGGTAAACAATACCGCCTACTATTGTATCAAAATTCTAAGATAAAAGTCAAGCGGTTGGGAAAATATTTTTTTATTTCTGCCAGATTTTCAATCTTCTTTCGCCCTTCTCCTCAAGCATGGTCTGAAAAGCTTTAGAGACCAAGTAAATGGCACAAGTCAGAAATAGAGTTACAACAATATAATTGACCAAAAGACCATGATCTCCTACCAACGGTGGTTTTGTCAGAAAACCGTAATCACCCCCTGTTACTACATTGACAAGAAAAATCAAAGCATTAAGCGAAGATGTGATGATTAGGATTCGTTTGAAATCTAATAAATTAGCATCATAGTCCTTCAAAAGATAAATCAAGGAATTTCCAAAGAGGGCTAAGTGCCCGAAAATAAAGGACAGGATAGCAATGTGGGGGAAGGGATAAGGATCTGGCACTGGATAAACAAAGGCTGCCAAAGTTCCGAAGGTTCCTAGCACAGCAAAGTACTGTTTGACTTTAGAGACGCCAGGAAGCAAAAGCACTACAAACATTGCTAAACGACAATGATAAAAGGGCAGACTTTCTGACAGAGGGAACTGGTTAATCCAATACCAGCTGTAAAGCGCGATTAACTGAATTGCCTGTAAATCTGGAAAAATCGTTGACAAACTTTTTTATCACCATAACGATAGGCAAGAAATACAGTCAATGCCAATAAACTAAATAGACTTCCATACCAAAAAAGATCAAATCGGGGTGGCTCCGTCGGCTGCGTGCTAAATAAAGCATCCCAAACATTCATGTAACTTTCCTCATTCTCATGTAAGCAGGTCCCTTACTCATCTCTATAGAGCCTAGCTTACATTTATTTCTTATAGTTTTGTGTTCCAAAGAAGCTAGTGGCCTTAAGATAAAGCAAAGCTTCTAATCGATATATTGTTCTCGCTCACCCTGATAGACCTGCCATAAAATTTCCATTTGTTCTTGGGTTATTCGTTTTTCAGATAGGGGCGGGAGATTCTTGATATCAAAAAATTCAAGTTCTGCAATTTCTTGATTTTCTTGAAATTGTCCATCCAATAACTGACAGTCAAAGACGAACTTGGCATACTGTTTGTTCTGAAGTTGAAAGCGATTGGTATCAAAAATGGCCAATAAAGAGCCTACTTCTGCCGTAAATCCTGTTTCTTCCTGAACTTCTTTTCGGATATTTTCCTTAGGCGAATATCCTACCTCACCAAAGCCACCAGGTAATGCCCAAGTATCCTCTCCTTGTCCTCTAACCAAACAAATCTTCTGGTCTTGAACAATCCAAGCCCGCACATCCATCAAGGGAGTTGCATAGCTACCTGTTGGTTTTAAAATTGCAGTTAACTCCTCTTGATCGAGCTCTGTTTGATCCTGCAAGATACTTGATAAAATCTGCCGTAAATCCTCATAACGTTCACGGTCAAAAGGATCCTTTGTATAGGTCAACCCAGTATCAGTGATAGCCAACATTCTCTGAATAGCTTTGGCGAAATCAGTTGTGCTCATTTTCTAGACTTTCTACTAGCTTGGCTAGATTCATAGAGTTCGAACCTTTAAGCAAAATCTGGTCATGTGCACCAAGACTTTCCTTGACCTGCTTAACCATAGCTTCAAATTGGTCTTCCTCAGCTGTTTTCTTGAAGTAGTAAACATGACCGATTGGGAACATTTGACTGGCTAATTGAGCCAATTCAGCAATGTCTTCACCGTAGAAAATAACGGTATCAAGGGCATCGGGTGTAATGCTCAAAATCATTTGATTATGAAGTTGAACAGACTGGTCTCCAAGTTCTTTCATATCTGCCAGAACTGCGATTTTCTTACCACCTTCATTAGCTGGGATGGCAGAGAAAGTCTCTAAAATCAACTTCATGGCAGTTGGATTGGCATTGTAGACATCTGATAGAATATCCGCACCGTTGGCAGCTTTTTTCCACTCGGTACGATTTCGGGTCAATTCAAGATTTTTGAAGGCTTGACCAATCTGCTCCTTAGTCACTCCTTCTTGAAGAGCTACATAAGATGCAATCATGGCATTGGTCGCATTATACTTACCAGTCACAGGCAAATCAAGGGGTTGCTCCAAGAAATTAGCCTTGAAAGTTAGGCTATCCTTATGCTCAATCAAATCTGTAATTTCTAGTTCTGCACCTGGACCAAAACGAACTACTTTTTGATCAGCAGGCAGATAATCCTCTACAATTGGATCAGATGGCGCTAAGAGCAAGCTACCTTTCTCCATACCATCAGCAATCTGTAATTTACCTTTGGCAATCTCAGAACGATCCTTGAAGAAGGCCAAATGAGCCTCTCCGACCAGAGTCACAATAGCTGTCTTTGGATGAGCTAGTTCAGACAAGAGATGGATATCTCCTAAGTGATCCTGTCCCATTTCCAAGACCAGCTTTTCAGTATCATCTGGCATATGAAGAACTGTATAAGGCAGTCCAATCTCGTTATTGTAGTTTCCTTGCGTTTTGTAGGTTTTGTAGCTTGTTGAAAGCAAATGGGCCAACATATCCTTGGTCGTTGTCTTCCCATTTGAACCTGTAACAGCAAAGACATCGACACCTGTCTTTTGAAGGTAATAGGCCGCAAGTGCTTGGAAGGCAGTTAAGACATCTTCTACCAAGATATAAGGATGGTCTGCCACTTCCTTCTCTGATAAGGTTATTGCTGCGCCATTTTCAAAAGCTGTCTCGATAAAGTCATGACCATCACGCGCCCCCTTGAGTGGCACAAATAGATCACCTGGCCCAATCAAACGACTATCAAACTCTGCTTTGACTAGTGGGCTATCCACATAGTTTGTTACATCATTTTTTGCACCGACAACACGCGCAACTTCGTGAATCGTAAGTTTCATGTTTACTCCTTTAAAAAGGGGCAGGGAGTCTTGCCCCGCCCTTATAGTTGCCTTTACAATAGGTGCGCTTCACGTTTATCAAAGCTTTCCTTAGCAAGGTCAACCAAACGATCAATTAGTTCTGGGTAAGGAAGACCCATATTGTCCCAAAGTAAGGGATACATAGACCATTGAGTAAATCCTGGCATAGTGTTGAGCTCATTTAGGAAAATTTCACCCTTATCTGTATAGAAGAAATCGCAACGTGAGAGACCAAGTCCACCAATAGCACGGAAGGCAGCTTCTGCATTTTTACGCATGACTGCTATCACATCATCACTAATCTTAGCTGGAATATCCATGGTAATCTTGTTATCGATGTATTTGGCTTCATAGTCATAGAAGGCTACATCTTTGACAACTTCACCAGGTAGCGTGCTCTTGACATCATAGTTTCCTAAGAGACCGACCTCGATTTCACGCGCATTGACTCCTTGTTCTACCAAGACACGGCTATCATATTTAAAGGCGAGTTCGAGAGCTTGATGGAGTTCCTCTTTAGTTTCAGACTTAGAAATACCAACACTAGAACCCATGTTGGATGGTTTGGTAAAGACTGGATACCTTAATTTTTCTTCAACTTCAGCAATCTTAGAGGCCAAGTCATCCCCTTCAACAATAGCTACGTAAGGAACTTGGGCAATGCCAGCAGATTCCAAGACACGTTTGGTAGTAATCTTATCCATAGCAAGACTTGATGACAAGATGTTACACCCGACATAAGGCATTTTCAAGACTTCTAAGAAACCTTGAACGGAACCGTCTTCTCCCATCGGTCCATGAAGAACTGGAAAGACAACTGCTCCTTCTTCGTAGATGGCACTTGGAGCAACTTCTTGTCCCAATCAATCGTTTCATTGGTCATGAGACGTTCATCTTGGCCAGGAGTTTTGGTAAATTCTTGGGTTTTGATGAAATCACCAGACTGGCTGATAAAGAAAGTTTTGACTGCAAAACGGTCATAGTTAACCGCACGCATGACACTCTCAGCTGACAATACAGAGACTTCACGCTCTGCACTGCGTCCACCATATAATAGAATAATTGTTTGTTTCATATGATTGTCCTATTTCTACTAGAATACTCGCTTTTTAGTATATCACATTTGTTTATTTTTTTAAACTTGAACAGCAATAAAGCTCATTTAATAGCGAGGCTCCTACCGATCCACCACTTGAGCTTCAAAGCGTGCTGGTTTGTCGTCTACATTAGTGATGGTGATCGTGTAGGGTTCTTCTTCCGTCACCCCAAACACTTCCTTTATTTTCCCTTGAAGAACTATTCCATCACTTTCTAAATAGATACTTTTACTCTTATCATTTGGTAAGTCTCTGCGCTCTGTGCCATCTTTGGAAATAACAATCTCAGTTATTGACTGCTTCTCAACATTATAAACCGTGTTACTTCCTTTCATCCCCCATCCTTTTCGGCCAGATAGTTTTACTTTAGCCTCATCTTTTTTTAAAAAAATTAATTCCGAATTATACTCCAGCTGCTCTGTTTTAGAAAAAACTTTCAATTCAACACTTTGACCTGGTTGCAGAGTGTACTTACCAGCATTTAAAACTACACAAATAAAAACTGCTACAAACGAACCATACAACAATCCGATGGTCATTCTTGAGATACTGCTTTTAAAGTGCCGTAAAAGTAGAAATAAAGACACAATAAATAACAATGGCGTTAGCATTTTAGTTTTCCTCTCTCATCACTATTAAAATTCAGAACACCTGTGCCCTTCAATCCCTCCTTAAAAGATAATATATCTTCCACCCCAAAAGAAAGCAGACCAAAGCTATCAAATAGCATAAGATTTTCTGAAGCAAATGATTTAAAACTCTCTTTCTCATCTGATTCACAACTGTATATAACTGATTCATCGCATTGTCCGAACGTTGTTCCCAAACGGTCACTGAAGAACCTGTGCTACTTTCGATCACAGCTTGATTTTCACCTGCTAATTTCAAATATCTCCCAGCATGATACAACCACTTTTCCCCATTTAACCAACTAATTTCAACACTCTTGTCTCCTTGTAATCGATTATTGTAACTGATGGATACCGCTTGATTCTCAGAAGAAATCTTACTTTCAATTTGATTATCGTTATCAATAACATAAATAATTCCTATGTTTTTGACCGTTCTCTTTGGATTTTTTTCTATATGAATATGTCTATCAATATCATTCCAGTACTTTTTCATATTTATCTTGAATCAATTCAATCATACTGCTTTTTAACTTCCATATTAGAAAATGAATAATATTGATAGATTGGCTTAGCGATGAACAATACAGTATAAAAAAAGAAAAAAATAGGGAAAAAAAGCATATACTTACTTTTATTTCTCATTTAATTCTCCAAAGTGACTCCTTTTTTTACAAAATGTTCTTAAGAACTCTGTCATGGCAAACTGCCTTTATAAAACTATTGCCTCGTCGTTCCGTTTGTTATTCTGTTCTCCATATATCCTTAACTGTCACTTCTCCCCAATTATCTGGGCTAAAACGACTAGCATATATGGAAGTCCAGTCTTTAAGGACTTTGTGACGGAGTATTTCATCTGCTTCTTTGCGAATCTCATCGACAGTCTTTCCATTCTCCGCTAGAAAGGCTTCTACTTGAGACTGATGATAATATCTCACGCTTTTCTCATCGTGATACCACATAAATCGTTCTAATTGCTGATTGTTTACATCGTACTGGTAATCTACATTTATGGTTGTCTCTGTATCTGGCAGTCTCAAACGCATTTCTATCCCAACTTTCGTCATCTCCTGAAATCCAAAATAAAAATAATAACCTAGAGAATGAATAGTGTTTGGTAAATTTACACTTTTATAATCAATAGAATGTTTATATAAATCTTGAGATCCATTATCGATAATTTTTTTAACCCTTTTAACTTATAAAAAGCTCGTCCTTTCCAGAGAAATGTATAATTGTGATAATCACTTTCTTCGTAGTATATTTCATCAAAAAAACATTGTGAACTCTCTGATATTTATAGTACTGAAAACCAGAGAAAGATAAAAAAATAAAACTATTAGCAACGAAAAAAATTGCAAATTTCCTCTTCTTCATCTAATCACCTCATCTCTATCAACTCTTGATTACCTGCTTCAATATTTCGAATGAAATTATAAGTACTTAGGGTAATTTTTTTGTAGCTTATCTACGGTATCGTTTTTCTAGAAAAAAATTTCTCAACACGCCCAGTTGTTCATACGACATTGTGTTGAGCAAGAAGCTTCTTTCTCTGGTAAACTATCCATACAAAGTCTGATACATCATTTCCATGAAAGCCTCAAACTCTTTTTGAACAATGTTTAATAGGCGCTCTTCTTCAGCTTGGGGGATAGTCACTTCATCATTTATTTTATGATTACTAATGTCAGAATAGTAACTACGTTTATGGTTAACTGATTATCTAAAATATAGTGGACATCTATTTTTTCCTCTTTTACTGTTGTTTCAAATAATACAGTGACTTCATTCCTTCCAGGATTTGAGATTTTCAAATCTATGCCTCCTTTTATCTCTATGGAGTCAATTCCTCCATCCAAGCGAATAGCTCCATCAGGAGGAATAATATAGCCTGCCTTGCGGATATCAGACGCATATTTTTCTGATGCCATCAAACGTTGAAGAACTTCAATTCTTTTATTTTTTTCAAAAGCTTCTTTTAAAGCACTAGATTGTTGGGAATGATTGTAAACAAAATATAAAGGAATCGCTAATAGAAACAAGGACAATACAATCAACCACTTAAACTGTTTTACTTTATCTAGCATTCGCCTTTCCTCTATCAACACTCTCTTTCAAATAGGTGGGATTATAAATTCTCACTCGTCTTCCTCATCGTCGTCCAACTCTACCTCTCCATGGATTCGGATATACTCCTCGCGCTTCCTATCCAATTCTTCCCAGATGGGATCGTCAATAGCGTCAATCGTTTGAATTTCTTCCAAACTCATCTCATTTGCTTCCTCAAAGGTTAGAGATAAGATATCTTTATGTTTTTCCTTGAATTCCTCGATTGTTATCCATGTTTTCTTGTCATCTTCGCTAATTTGTCCATTAAAAATTGTAGCAATCTCAATAGCCATGATATAGAACGCTCTTTTATCAAGAGTGAGCAATTCAAGATGGGTAGAAGCCAAACGCAAACAGTCTCCATTTTCGCGAAAATCAGTTACATAAGCATTCTCAAATTCCAAATTTAGGTGTTCATCAATTTGTGAATAAAAACGGTATTTTATCCCCTCTTGTATCGGAATATACAACCAACGTTCGTCATAATCCTGTTTATCTAGCTTTAGATGAATGGCTATATCATTCCCATCTCTGATTTGAAGAAAACCAGAATAGGAGAGAGGGATGCCTTCTCCTTGATAATTTTCAAACCACATCCTTTTTGCTAGTTCTAAATAATCAAATGGAATTTCTTTGGTGTAATCACCTTTGATGTAAATTCTCATTCGTCGTCCTCATCGTCATAAATACGTTCGCCATGAATTTTGATATACTCTTCCCGAAGTCGCTCTTCTTCTTCCCATAAAGGATCCTCTACAGGTTTCAAACTTTCCAGTTCCTCCACGCTGATATCAGTTGCTTGGTCGTATGTTAGAGATAATATATCCTTGTACAACTCCTTAAAAGTCTCTACATCCACCCAGGTCTGCTTATCATCTTCGCTAATCCACCCATCAATGGCACCTGCAACCTCGACTGCCATGATATACATAGCTCGTTTATCAACAGTTAAAATATCCGTATGGGTAGTCGCAATCCTAGGAATTCTCCACGCTCTCTCCCATCAGTAATAAAATCATTTTCAAATTCTAATTGAATATTTTCATCAGAAAACGAATTCCAAGGTTCACTCTTGTCATATGGTATATGATTCCATCGTTTATCATTAAATCGCCATTTATCAAACTGAACTCCAAAAAAGAAATCATCTTGTAACATCTCATCATCACCCACGTTTGAGTATGTAATAGGATGACCCTGCCATTCCTTAAACCACATCTTCCAAACAAGTTCTCTTGTCGTAAGGGCTATTTTTTGCTTAAAATTGCTTTTGATGTATAGTCTCATAAATCTGAGATATCGCCTCCATGTGCTAGTATATATTCTTTTCGACGATTGGCTTCTTCCTCCCAAAGAGGGTCGTCTACCACATCCATCGTTTGAATTTCAGTCAAACTTAGTTCATTTGCTTCTTCAAAAGTTAGAGATAGAATAGCCTCGTGCTTTTTCCTAAACTCCTCGACTGTTAGCCATGTCTTCTTATTATCCTCGCTAATTTGCCCATCAATCACCTTGGCAATCTCAAGCGCCATAATGTACATAGCGCGTTTATCAACTGTTAAAACTTCTAGATGGCTGGTTAAAATACGGAGATAGTCTCCCTTTTCATTATAATCCGTAGCGAATGCATTTTCAAACTCTATTTCAATACATTCCTTAATATGTGAAAAGAGTCTTCGTACCCCTTCCTTTAGGGGGACACTAGACCATCTCTTATCGGCAGTGCTTTTCCTCAAGGATAAATTTACAGAAAAATCCTCTTGTAATGCCTCATTGTTCCCAGCATTTGAGTAAGAAACTTGCTCATCTTCTGGAAACCACATTTTGCCAGCTAGTTCCAAATAACCATAAGGTACTCTTTTTGTATAATCGCCTTTTAAGTATAATTTCATTCTTCCTCGTCGTCATAAACTGGCTCGCCATGGATTCGGATATACTCCTCGCGCTTCCTATCCAATTCTTCCCAGAGGGGCTCGTCGATGGCTTTCAAAACCTTTATCTCTTCTAAGCTAATATCGACTGCTTCGTCGTAGGCCAAATTCAGTAGGTCTTTATGTTTCGTTTTGAATTCTTCAACACTCAGCCATGTTTCTTTGTCGTCTTCGCTGATTTGGCCGTCAATGGCAGATGCTACCTCAATCGCCATGATATAGAGCGCTCGCTTATCAACCGTTAGAATATCCTTATGAGTCGTGATTATTCGAAGATAGTCTCCTTTTTCTCGCCCATCGCTTTCATAAGAATCTTCAAAATCCAATATTAGATACTCGTATTTAAATGAATTCCACGGATTATCTCCTATTTTAAAATCAGTCACCCCCCAACGCTCATCGTTCGAAGAAAATTTATCCAAACTAACGCTAAAATAGAAATCATCATCACGTGCGTAAGAAAAACCAACTTCCACACCTTTGCGTTCTTTGAACCACATTTTCCAAGGAAATTCCATACAGGCTTGGTATATACTAGTTTCGTAGTTGCCTTTAAGATATAGTTTCATATTTCTTCCTACTTTCAGTAATTTTTTTGGTATGTTTTCCAAATTCTATCAAATATCTCTTCTTTGACACTTTTTGATAGGTTTCTCAATTGAGGATGATTGTTTACAAAATTCAGGATAGAATTTTTACCAGTAATTCCATTTATATCTAAGTGAGCATCGACATTGTAGCCTGACTTCCCACTTCCAGATTGAACCTGGAATACTCCTTCACCATTCGAACCACTCGTTGGCTCCCAGTCTACACGAAGCTTCACTTTTCGATTTCCTACTCGGGCTTCAATTAGTTTACCACCCCTTCCAGAAATGGTCTTACTCGTCGGTTTATTGGCCTGCCAGCTGTCGTAGTTGCTAGAATAATCAACTTGAATTTCGCCATTTTGTAAGGCTGTCTTTGTGATAGCTGATAAGCTAGTTACTGCTCCACTAGCTATCAGTACATTCCCATATTGTACCCCTGTCACAGATGCTGCCGTACCAGCTACGATACTTGTCCCTGCTGTTGGCGGACCAACCATGATACTCAAGACTTCAAGGGCGCCACTCGCAAAGTAAACTCCTAAACCAGAGAATATTTGAGCTACTCCACTCCAAAATTCAGCTGAATTTGCCTCAAAGTTTTTCGCCTTCAGTTCTTCAAACTCTTTATTAACCAAATGAGTATAATCAGCATCATATTTTCCATTTTTTGATACGACATAGCCTTGTTCAAATGGATAAATGTCAATGATATTCCCTGTTTCATCAATCTTAAGAGTGTGATTGTAGTCGTCAATTATTTTATCCCATTCAGACTTGTCGTGACCTTTTAAGCGCTTCTTTAATTCGGCACGATAATAGGCATCTCCATCGTCCGATAGCATCATATCCCTAGAAGTTTTATTGATGGCACGAGTTTCAGAGTCTTGAAAATCTCTTTTGGCATGCGAAACAATCTTCACATCCTTCATTTTCTGTACCCAGCTCATGTCCACACCGTCCGCAGAGTAGTTACCATCACTATCGACAATGATTTTACTCAGTTGTGTAGCTCCTTTGATAGCTAAGCTAAGGACTTCTAGACTATCGCTGAAATACTGGGAAACCTGTGAGACAAAGAATTCTAGTTTTTCAATCTTATCATCCAAATCCTGAATACCTGACTCGATTTGAGACTTGGTATTGTAGAGGATGGTCTTCTCAGAGAAAGCTTTCCCCCAATTAAGTGTAAAGATATCTTTGATTTCGTTTAGCCAGTTTTCCCTCGCTTGAATCTGAGCTTCTACGATAGCTAACTGCTCTTCCCTCAATTTTTTCAGTTCCTTGAGTTGGTCCAGGTCCAAATCACCATATCCAGAGACCTGAGCATCCGCATTTTTGTAAGAAGTCAACTCTAGTTGGATGTCGTCTATCGCTGCTTGTAACTTCTTGATGCTGGGGATGATAATGTCTGTAAAGAGACCTTTACCAGATGTGTAAGCTGCTCCTGTTAGCTCACCTGAGTCTAAGGAGGAAATCAGGTGGTCACATCCACTAGATAAGCGGTCTGTGACTTCATTTGCGACTTGGAGATTGTTAGTCATGGCCTGAATCAATTCTTGGGATTCTTGTGCGCTGTATTTTACTCCCATGGTAGCCGATTCCTTTCCGCTATCAGTTCTTCTCTGGCTTCATCGAAAGCAACAACCAGATAGCCATCAAAAGTCAAAATAAACCTCCATCACCAAACAAATGGCAACCATCTAGGCTTACTCAAGGATTCTTAAACTTACCTATCCACCAATTGAGCTTCAAAGTGTGCTGGTTTGTCGTCTACATTGGTAATGGTGATCGTATAGGACTCGTTATTAGTCACATTAAAAACTTTCTCCTTGGTAACTGACAACAATTCCATTCTTTACCAAATGAATACCTTTTTGATTGTTTGAAAGCTCTTTATCATCATACCTTTTTGGAGCTCTATCTATTCTGCAAAATTTCGTTCTCTTTCCTTTCTCTACGCTGACCCGACCACCTGATACACTGCAACAATACTATCATACGAAGAATCAAATAGACCAAACGAAGGATTTTCATCCTAGTAAGAACTGAGCTAAACTCTTCTCTTACTAATTCTATTTCCTGAATTAAATCCTCAATATTCTTACCTAGCTTTTTCTCTACAATAGTTGCATTTTCTGATATCAGATAATATTTAGCATCCAAAGTTGAAAAATACGCTTCAGACAGTGTTCCTTCTAAAGGAAATGAAATATCGTAATGATTATTAGGAGTTTGATTATATTCAGCGAAGACTTGTTGACCATATTTACAAGGATACCCCGTAATTTTAATATTTTTATAATCTAAATGCATTAACCCGTCTAAGGCAGGGGTCGTCCACTCCTCTTTATAGTGGTATAATTTCATTTTCTTATCTACCATTGGCCAAACCATAACATACCGACTATGCATGAATTCCTTAGTTAATGCCGAGTTACTTGCCAAACTGGTCGCACCAATCTCATATACTGACCAAATAAGAACTACGAGCATTAAGACAGCTTGAGTTGGTTTGTTTTTATAATAGTTTTTCATTTTATTTAACATTTTGCTCTCCGATAGAAGGATTGGGTTTATCTAAATCTTTTTGGAAATGTTGGATAGCATTCATGAATTCTTCAAAAGTTGATGATTTTTCACTAGAATGAGAAGAGACATATAATTTATATGTTTCTTCTAATTTCTTCATTCCTTTCGTGTAATCCCCTTCTCCAATATTTTGAACAAATTCATAAGATCTATAACCAGGTATTTTTTCGACATTATCATAATAAGAATTCGTAACACTAACAGCGCTATCTCCATTCTTCATCAGATTATAAATATTCACTGCGTCTAAGTCTGATCGATAATCATCATTGCCAAGACTAGGAGAAATTCCCATAGCACCAGCTACATCACCTTGCCAACCTGCTAAATCATCCTCATTTTCTATTCCATGATTATCTGTATAATGTGCAGAAATGGTGGCAGCCATATGAGAATAATCTATTGTCCCTCCAAATTGAGACAGTAATTCCCTTACTCTAGATTTTTGTTCAACATCTAGATCCGCATACTTCACACCTTTCCCATATATCTTTGCTGCACCAGCATCTAATTTTTGGTCGGTTTCTTCTTCTGAATCTATTTCTTGAATTTTTTTAAAGTTAGAAAAATTATGCTGATTCTGGATAGCCTTCTGAATCGTATCAATTTCATAATCATTTAATCCATATTTTTTCAGTATGTATTTTAGTTTATCGTTTATACCAACTTTTATACCATTCACCCCGTTTGGACTATATAATCCAGCGACAATTTGCCAAGCACCATAAGATTGATCACCATAATAGTATGACGCAACTATCTTAAAGAATTCTACATTTGCTTTCTTAGCACCATATTTCTTTTCCATACTAGCATATAATTTTAGTAATATTTCTGATTCAGTTTGACTAAACCCATATTGCTGTTGGAGTGTCTGAATAGATTTTTGTTTTTTACTTATTGGTATGGATGTCTCAATTTTTTGATTTTCAATCTTCACATCCTTCATCTTTTGTACCCAGCTCATGTCCACACCGTCCGCATAGTAGTTACCATCACTATCGACAATGATTTTACTTAGTTGCGTAGCTCCTTGAATCGCTAAGCTAAGGACTTCTAGACTATCGCTGAAATACTGGGAAACCTGTGAGACAAAAAATTCTAGTTTTTCAATCTTATCATCCAAATCCTGAATACCTGACTCGATTTGAGACTTAGTATTGTAGAGGATGGTCTTTTCAGAGAAAGCTGTCCCCCAATTAAGTGTAAAGAGATCTTTGATTTCGTTTAGCCAGTTCTCCCTCGCTTGAATCTGAGCTTCTACGATAGCTAACTGCTCTTCTCTCAATTTTTTCAGTTCCTTGAGTTGGTCCAGGTCCAAATCACCATATCCAGAGACTTGGGCATCCGCATTTTTGTAAGAAGTCAACTCTAACTGGATATCGTCTATCGCTGCTTGTAACTTCTTGATGCTGGGGATAATAATCTCTGTAAAGAGACCTTTACCAGCTGTATAGGCTGCTCCTGTCAGCTCACCTGAGTCTAAGGAGGAAATCAGGTGGTCACATCCACTAGATAAGCGGTCTGTGACTTCATTTGCGACTCGGAGGTTGTTAGTCATGGCCTGAATCAATTCTTGGGATTCTTGTGCGCTGTATTTTACTCCCATGGTAGCCGATTCCTTTCCGCTATCAGTTCTTCTCTGGCTTCATCGAAAGACCGACGAGCCTTCTTCGTTTGTTTTTCCAAGGCATCCAGTTCCTCTTCTACATAAGAGTTGACCTGTCGTTGAATGGTTCTATTATCACTTTCGATTTGCTATATCACCTGATGAGAACCGGGCGAGAGAGCTAATAGAGTCGCCATACGATGGTGGATGCTCTGGATTTCTGAGTGAAAGTGAGTTACCTGCTGTTCATATTGTCTTTTTAGGGTCTGGAGATTTTCTTCCTTTTCGTCAATCTTGACAATTTCTCGCCAAAGTTTGTAGCGTTTTTCTTCGTTCTTATCTGCCATTTTTAATGTTCCCATCTCTTAGCCTGCTCTATATCGCGTTTTTCAATCTTATGAGCAATTTCTGGAAACTTATTTGCTTGTGTCAAAACAGCCGAACTGAAATCACTGACCGCCTGAAGCATTTGATTGCAGGCCTGACGTCCAGCTTCCATCCCTGCAATTTCAGAAGTATATAAAAATTCTACCTGCTGATTAACTTTCTCAGATACATCTATACCAGTTAACTCACTAATGGCTGATTGAGCTTCTATCGTACTAGATTTTATCTTTCCACCCATACTTCAAACTCCTTCTCACAAAATCTATATTGACTCTATCATATCACAAAAACATGATGATTTCACAATAAATCTCATGAGCATTAAACACTTGTAATGACAGGCCTGACTTATCTCACACGATGATTATAAAAAACAAAGTCCTAAGAAAAATTCTTAGGACTTTGTCTTAATAGATACGTTAGTTTGACTGACATGAACTCCTAGAGTTCTGTACGATTTTCGATAGCTCTTAGGAGCGTTACTTCATCTGCATATTCGATATCCGCTCCGACTGCTAGACCTCGTGCTAGGCGAGTAACCTTGATCCCTGCGGGTTTGAGAAGCCGAGAGATGTACATGGAAGTCGCTTCACCATCAGCAGTCGCATTGGTGGCTACGATGACCTCAGAAACTTCGCTATCCATGAGACGCGTCATGAGACTTTTGAGATTGATGTCATCTGGGCTAATTCCATTCATAGGTGAAATGAGGCCATGTAGGACATGATAAAGCCCATGGTATTCCTGGATATTTTCCATAGCAGCGACATCGCGGCTATCCTCAAGAACCAGAATCGTAGACTGATCACGGCTAGGATCGGTACAGATAGAACAAGGGTCCTCATCTGTCAAGCGTCCACAAATAGAGCAATAGCTCAATTCTCGCTTGGCTGCAAGAAGATTTTTTGCAAATTCATTGACGTCATCATCCGACATCCCAATGGTATAAAAGGCCAGTCGGGTTGCTGTCTTAATCCCGATACCTGGAAGTTTAGAATAACTGTCAATCAGCTTAGCTATAAGTGTTGGGTAAAGCATGGCTTCCTTTCTAGTTCATTGGATGGTGTTGATTGTATAGATTGATAATGTCGCGAGCAATCGAAGGTCCTACACCATTAGTTAGGTTCGTGTTATGTGGGAATACGACCGCAACCGCAATCTGAGGATTATCTGTCGGTGCATAGGCTACAGCGTTGGTATTGTTGGCTTTTTGACCACCATTGACGTAACTTTCGGCTGTACCGGTTTTCCCGCTGATAGAGACTGCTGCCCCATTTGAAAAGGCGCGACCTGTCGTAAGAGCACTTGTCCCGTGCGATACTTGGTAAAATCCTTGTTGCAGGATAGACATGTCGGACTCAGAAATATTGATCTTATTCATTTCTGTGCTATCCGTTTGCTTAATGAGTTCTCCAAGACCACCTTGCTCATTGTTGTCATAGATTCCTTCTACGATGTGAGGAGCTAAGCGAACACCATTATTGGCAATGGTTGCAACGTACTGAGCCAACTGCATTGGTGTGTAGTTATCGAACTGTCCAAAGGCATTATTTAGGTAGTTGGCCAAATCATAGTCTTTAGGAATAAATCCTGTTGACTCATCTGGTAGGTCAATTCCTGTAGAAACTCCTAAACCATACTCACCAAAGGTTGAACGTAGTTTGCCCATAGCAGACTCAAGATTATTGGTTCCTACTGTCATATTCGGCTGATAAGTTTGTCCCATAATCCCGAGAGCAGTTTGGACCATGTAGGTATTGGATGAATACTCCAAGGCCTCAACAGCTGTAATCGGGAAAGAACCATAATAAGGAGTATACCAAGAATTGATAGGGGCAGAACCTTGGAAGACGATTGGTTGATCTGTCAAGGTTTGATTCCCTGACAAGACCCCATTTTCCCAACCGGAACTGATGGTTGCAGCCTTAACGACAGATCCTGGAACAAAGACATTGGTAACAGTTCCGAGTGAGTCTGTGGTCAGTTCTCCAGTCTCTACATTGTGCTTCATTCCTGACATGGCTAATACAGCACCTGTCTTAGATTGAGGGCTACTGCATAGACACCTTCAGAATATCTGGCTCCCCCATTTGCAAGTTCTGAGTTGAAATAACTCTTCAAGAGACTGTCTACACTATCTTGGAAGGCTAAATCAATGGTTAATTTGATATTTTTCCCCTTGCTTCCTTCTTCGATATTCTCTACACTCTCCATGTCTCCGTGCTTATCCAAATGGATTTCCTTGACGGTTCGTTTCCCTTGCAAGACTTCTTCGTATTGTTTTTCAAGATAGGAAGTCCCGACACGGTCATTGAGCGAGTAGCCTTTTTTCAAATAAGCATCTACTTCTTCTGCAGGAAGACCTGATTTTTCACTCGAAACACTTCCAACTATAGATGAAAGAGAAGTTTCTAAGACTTTTCGGTCCCATGAAGTAGAGATGGAAATACCTGGCAATTCCTTAGACGCAGATGCAATAAGGGCTACCTGTGTATCGCTCAAAGGATCAGTTTGAATATTTCCTGTCGCAAAATTTCTACTGCATTGAGCTGACTAAAGATATAGATTGCCTTCTTTTCATCCTCTGAGTAGTCTAATTGACTGGAAGTAATACTCTCAGCAGCGTTGTTATAGAGTTCAGATTCAGAAAGTTGATTGCCATCTGAATCATATCGTTTATCTTTTGGAAGAGCTTCAACTGTTTTCTTATAAACTTCAGCATCAGCCAAGTAGTAATCCGCCATTTGTCGGTCCGTCAACTCTGGAGAAGTGACTGTGACATAGGTCAACAATTTTTTAGAAATATCCTTCAAATCAGCCGCAGTCATCTTGTTGCTTCGTGTAAAGGAAACAACTTGCTTAACGGTGTTTTGGACTAAGGGTTTACCAGTCGCATCATAGATCTCTCCACGAGCTGAACCCATGGTTACTCGAGTTTGGCTAGCAGAAGCGAGTTTGTTTTCATAAAAATCCTTGTGAAGAACTTGCATATATAGCAAACGGCCAATAATTGTTAAAAAGAGCAAAATGACGATTGCAAATAACAAATTAAGCCGTATCGGTATTGAGTGGCTATTGAATTTTCTCATACACATCAATCTCATTTCTAATCAAAATCACACTCTTCATTGTACCATAATTTAATCCGAAAATTATGGAAAAAAAGAAAAAGACTTTTCCTTTTTGGCCCCAAAAAAATTATTTTTCTATGATATAATGAAAGTAAGCGCTATTTTTATTTGTTAGATTTGCCAAAAGTAATTTTGGCAAATAGCTATAAAAAGGAGTCCCATGAATAAGCAAGATATCTCTACGATTATCGACCTTCACTTTGAAGAGATGACCGATTTAGAGCAAGAAATTGCCCGCTATTTTCTACAGGCAGATACCATAAATGATGACTTATCCTCTCAACAAGTCACTCAAAAACTTCATATTTCCCAGGCGAGCACTCACTCGTTTTTGCCAAGAAATGTGGTTTTAAGGGCTATCGAGAGTTCATCTTCAAATACCAGCAACAAAAAGACACTCTTTCTGCTCCTCAACAGGATATGAAGCCTTTGACTCAGAGAGTCCTTAGAAGTTATGCAAATGTGCGAGAAATTTCTCAAGGATTGATTGACGATGAGCAACTGGAACGTGTGGCTCAGATGATTGACCAATCCGAACGCGTGTATTTTTTCGGAACTGGGAGCTCTGGTTTGGTGGCACGTGAGATGAAGCTTCGTTTTATGAGATTAGGTGTCGTCTGTGAAGCCTTAACAGATCCAGATGGTTTTACCTGGACGACTAGTATTATTGATGAAAAATGTTTGGTCTTTGGTTTTTCCCTCTCAGGAACAACACCATCTATCATCGATAGCCTATTAGATGCCCAGGATATGGGAGCTAAGACAGTTCTATGTACAAGCGCACCGAATAAGGATACTCAAGCATTTACAGAAACGATTTTGGTCGCAAGCCAAAGCCAAGCATCTTATATTCAACGAATTTCTGCTCAATTGCCAATGCTGATTATCATTGATTTACTCTATGCTTATTTCCTAGAAATTGATCGCGAAAGTAAAGAAAAAATCTTTAATAGCTACTGGGAGAATAATCGATTAAATGGTTATCGCAGAAACACAAGAAATAGAAAACCCTGAAATTGAAAACCATTCAGGGTTTTCTGTTTGGAATAACTTTATCAACAAAAGGGAGTCCCATAGTGGACTCCCTTTTTTAGTGTTTTAAAACACTTTCTTTGATTTAGTCTCTGCTAATCCTTCATCTCTTTTTTGAAGAAGAATAGCATCATTCCTGAAACAAGAGTGAGAGCAGGCAAGAGAGCTGAACTTACTTCTTCTCCTGTTGCCGGCAACTGTTTGCTTGTAGAATCTGCTACAGTTCCCTTCACCTCTGCTAAAGGCTTATCTTCTCCCATAGGCTGTGGTGCAGGAGTTTCTACATTTGTTGGTGCACTTGGTTGAGCTGCATCCTTGTACACTACCGCATAGACACCTAGGTGTGGAGCTACAAATTCAAGTGCTGAACCTTTCTGTTCAAACTTCACTTCCTGCAATTCTTGATTTGCATTCATAGCATAGACATTGGCTACATCAGACGCCACAGCAACTTGAACAAGGGCCGCACCTTTCAATTGAACAAGTTCGCCTTTCTCATTCTTCAATTGAATTTGATAAGCATCGAAACGACGACCTTCCAAGACCTGGTCAGCAACCTTATCGACCTCTAGAACAGAACCACCATTGAGATCCCCTTCTCGAGCAATCAGTTTCAAGTTTGTTGATGAATCTTTCAAGACCTTCAATTTGCTATCAGTTGATGGACTTTCTTCCTTAGTTCCAACTTCGACGATGCGATCTTGGGCTTCCTCACGTTCAACCTTAACAACCTTACGGTTGTCACCATCGACTTCTACATAAGTCGTTACTTGTCCGTCTTTTCCTTCAGAAACAACTTGTTCCTTACCTTTAGCTAAATCAGCATTCTCACGGCGAACAGTCTTGAAGGCGATTGGTTCTTTCTCTACTTTTAGATTTGGTAGGTTAAAGTCCAAATTCATAACGCCTTCTGTCGGCATAGCAGTTCCTTCTTGAGTACCTACTTCAACGATGCGGTCTTGAGCTTCCTCACGTTCAACCTTAACAACCTTACGGTTGTCACCATCGACTTCTACATAAGTCGTTACTTGTCCGTCTTTTCCTTCAGAAACAACTTGTTCCTTACCTTTAGCTAAGAGAGAATTTTCACGACGAATCGTATTGAAGGCAATCGGATCTGTCGTTACTTCAAGGCTTGGTTGAGTTACACTCAATTCTTTAACACCTTCAGTTGGAAGATTTGAATGTTTCACTTCCTCTTCTGGCTTACTTGGCTCCTCTGGTCTTGCAGGATCTTCTGGCTTACTTGGCTCCTCTGGTCTTGCAGGATCTTCTGGTTTGCTTGGCTCCTCTGGTCTTGCAGGTTCCTCTGGCTTACTTGGATCCTCTGGTCTTGCAGGTTCCTCTGGCTTACTTGGCTCCTCTGGTCTTGCAGGATCCTCTGGCTTACTTGGATCCTCTGGTCTTGCAGGATCCTCTGGTCTTGCAGGATCTTCTGGTTTTGCAGGCTCCTCTGGTCTTGCAGGATCTTCTGGTCTTGCAGGATCCTCTGGAGCTGGTTCCTCTTTTGGTGTCGCCTGAAGATTGTTGATAGATGTCAAAGCGTCTTGCAAGGCCTTATCTACTGCATCCTGAGTTTTGGCTTCTTCAATAGCAGCTAAGGCTTGTTCCGCTAGTTCAACTAGTTTCTTCTTAGCTTCCTTGTCATCACCCAACTCAGCTGTTTTACTTTTAATGGCTTCGGACAAGCTTGCCATAGCTTTATCGTAGTCAAGCTTAGGCTCTACTGGTTTGCTTGGTACCTCTGGCTGTGTTGGTTCTTCTGGTTTTGCAGGTTCTTCTGGCTTGCTTGGCTCCTCTGGTTTTGCTGGTTCCTCTGGTTTACTTGGTTCTTCTGGTTTTGCTGGCTCCTCTTTTGGAGTTACTTGAAGCTTATTGATGGATACCAACGCGTCTTGCAAGGCTTTTTCAACAGCATCTTGAGTCTTAGCTTCTTGGATAGCTGCAAGAGCTTGTTCTCCAAGTTCAACGAGTTTTTCCTGAGCAGCTACATCATCGGCAAGTTCTGTTGCTTTTTTCTCGACAGCTTCAGTCAAATCTGCAATCGCCTTATGGTAGTCAACTTTAGACTCTTCTGGTTTTGCAGGTTCTTCTGGCTTGCTTGGCTCCTCTGGTGCTGGCTCCTCTTTTGGAGTCGCTTGAAGCTGATTGATAGATGCCAAAGCTACTTGCAAGGCCTTATCTACTGCATCCTGAGTCTTAGCTTTTTGGATAGCTGTCAAGGCTTGCTCTGTTAATGCAACTAGCTTCTTCTTAGCTTCCTTGTCATCACCGAGCTCGGCTGTCTTTCTTTCAATTGCTTCGGTCAGACTTGCCATGGCCTTGTCGTAGTTAGGCTCTTCTGGCTGTTTTGGTTCTTCTGGAGCCGGCTCCTCTTTCGGAGTCGCCTGAAGACTGTTGATAGATGCCAAAGCTGCTTGCAAGGCCTTATCTACTGCATCCTGAGTCTTAGCTTCTTGGATAGCTGTCAAGGCTTGCTCTGTTAATGCAACTAGCTTCTTCTTAGCTTCCTTGTCATCACCAAGTTCAGCTGTTTTTCTTTCAATCGCTTCGGTCAGACTTGCCATAGCCTTGTCATAGTTTGGTTCTTCTGGCTGTTCTGGTGTTGGCGTATCATCTGTGCCATAGTTTTCTTCCTTATCAAGGATCGTTTGCAAAGCTGCTGCTGTCTTCAGAACTTCTTGTGCATTGGCATCACTTGCTGAAAGTTGCTCAGATAATTTATCCAAGTTTGACTTGAAGGCTTGACGTGACTCTGGAGTATTCTTCAAGCTTGTCTGGTCAAACTTAACCAACTCATCCTTCCAGTTCTTCATGGCTTGGATTAACTCTGCTTTGGTATAAAGAGCACTACCTTCACCATGAGTGATGAACTGGTCAACTTGGATACCAATATTTCTCGTAGTATCATTACGTTTTGGATCCAATTGCAAGGTTACAGCATGCCAACCTTCTTCGAGTCCAGTCAAACGAACAAGAGTCTGACCACCTTGACGAGTAGTGGCTGTACCACTGAAGTACTTCTTACCGTTGTACTCAGAAGCATTACCTAGGCCATCTTGATACTCGACTTTTCTACCGTCTAACGTCACCTTGTAGATACCATGTCCTGGATCCACATATCCTTTGATCTCAAGACCTGTTCCGTAGAAGTATGCTGTTACGCTAGCATTTTTCTTCTGTTCTTCTGTCAAACGTCCAAATGACGCCCATGATTCTGTATTTTGATATTTATCCGCTGAGTTCGTTTCATGGTTCCAACCTGGACTATAGTCAAGCTGAGGTGCCTGATCGTCATAGCTTGTCTGGTCTTTTAGGAGCAATTCTGCCTTCATCACTCGAATAGTAGCTTCTGAAGCAAATCCAAGAAGGGCATTGTCAGAAACGCTAGTCATTTTCACTTTGAAGTCAAAGATTGAATCAGCTTGCTCTGTAAAGTCGATAGTTGGAATCGTGATTGTTTTCTCAGTTTCACCATCTTGGAAGGTCAAGTCAGCTGTTGTGTCCTTGTACACTTTACCATGAACCCCTGTTCCTGGCTCTGTTACAACATGGACTGTTGCTGTTCCTTTGCTACCACCAACACGCTTAATGGTTACAGTAACTGGTTGACCTTTTTGAACTTCATAGGTCGTTTCTTTCATCTCAAACATACCTTTACCAGCATTGTTGAGCGTGTAGATACCTTCCGTTGCAATAGCTTTTCCAGTCTTGTTAACGAGTTTGATGGTATGTTCACCTGGAGCCAAGTCTTCAGTTTCATAAATCATCTGGCTACGTTTACGAGCTGCATTATTGGTTTGTACGTCTGCAACCTTTTTGACCATCCACGTAAACGGACATTTCACCGTGGTTTGGATCAACTGTAGACACTACATATGCTTTTGTTCCAGTGAAACGGTATGTAACACTAGCATCTTTTTGGTTAGTCCACATAGATGTTCCGCGGACGCCTTCAGATTCATCATACCAAGTTGTATTCTCTTTATCAGCAGTTGTATTTGAATGGTAATCTAGTCCTAGAGGGTAACCATCTGTCTTCTCGATACTGCTTGGTGTCTTATAAACAGAGAAGTTTGTCAAAATTGGAGTCGCTTGTGCACCAGTAATGGTTACACGAATCTTTTGCGCCTCTACTGGTTGACCTTGGATAAGACGACGATAGCCAACAGTCGAACCTTCACCGTATGGTACCCAACGTCCATTAAGTTCAACTTCAACCTTGAAGCCAGAGATACGTTGACCCTTAGCGATATCTTCTTTGAGTTCGACTACGTCAAAACGTCTCTTTTGTCCAAGATCGACAGTAAATTCACCTGTCTTCGCATCATTTGCTAGTGCCCAGCTCGTATCATCCTTACCATCTGTCAAATGACTTGCTTGATACAAGTGATTCTTACGAGTAGAGCTTGCAGTTACAGTTGCACCCTTAGCGAAGTCAGTTGCATACATTTGATCCAAGGTTGCTCGGAATTCTTGCAAGCGAGCCACATCTGCTTCTGCGAATTTACCTTCTTTATTTGGTGGAATATTGAGGAGAAGTGGCGTTCCACGACCAACAGACTTGAAGTAGATATCCATCAAATCTTTGATTGATTTGGCTGTTGATTGTCATGGTAGAACCAACCTGAACGGATAGAAACGTCTGCTTCACCAACTGAGTACATGTCTCCTTCTGGATCTCCATGGTTGAGATATTCATTCTTCACATCATCAGTGATTTTAGCTTTCCTGACCTTATGCCAAACCGGATCTCCGGCGATACCACGTTCATTACCGATCCAACGGACACTTGTCGGTTGAGCAGAGAAGATAGCGATATCTCCTTCAGCTTCCTTGATGTACTTGAACCACTCATCAAAGGTATAAGTTACTTTTTGAGCTCCGCTACCACGCGCACCATCCATCCAAACTTCGATAAACTTACCATTGTTTCCGTATTTAGGATTGCCAAGGATTTCCTTGAGTTGGTTGAGGTAGTATTCGTTGTACTCTTTCTCAGTTGCAACATGATATTTAGGATGGTTGGCATCCCATGGTGATAAGTAAACACCCATATTCATGTCATACTTAGTTGCTGATTTAGAGATCTCTTCGAGAAGGTCTCCCTTACCATCTTTCCATGGACTTGCAGCCACTGTATGGTCTGTATATTTAGATGGATAAATCACAAATCCGTCATGGTGTTTTACAACCATGATTGTTCGTTTGAATCCAGCATCCTTCAAAGTCTTAATCCACTGATCTGTATCAAGGTTAGTTGGATTGAAGTACTGAGGATTTTCTCTACCATTTCCCCACTCAGAGTTGGTATAAGTATTCATACCATAGTGGATGAAGGCAGCCAATTCTTCTTTATGGTAGTCCAATTGAGCCTTGCTTGGAAGTGGACCGTAAGCAGCAATTTCTGTTTCTTCATCTTTTGGATCAACTACTGGAGTTACAGGAGTTGCTGGTTTTGGATCTTCAATCTTTTCGTATTCAAAAATAACTTCATTCACCCCTTTATGCTTGATAGTCGCTTCTTGACTTGCATTTACTGCACGATAACCTGCAATTTCTTTAGCTTGGAATTTATGAACAAAGGAAACATCGTATTCTTTACCTTCGTTATTGTCCACATCTGCAGTTGTCAACTCTTTATCAGAGTCTTTTAAGCGATAGTGAATTTCAAAGGAACCTTTGTTAACTTTATAGACTACCTTGATGACACGAGTTCCTGCGGGAGCCTTGCTCACAACGCTATAATCATCTTCCCAAGCGTCTTTTAGTTGCTTGTTGACAGTTTTGCCGTCAATCGATACAATCTCATATTTTTCTTTATTCTTCTTGAAGAAGTCAGTCTTTTCAATTTCTGTTTTATAGTTATAGTCGAACTGAGTTCCAACTTCTGTCTTTTCAACAAAAGTATCGTTTTCTTTGACTGGGTTATCATTTTGGTCTAGGTGTTCGACAACAACCCGGCCATAGTCGACCCCTTCAACTAGGGTAGCAAGTCCACTATTGTCAAAGGCATACTTGTTTCCACCGATGACAGCTGTGGTATTTCTGAGTAATTGTCCTTTTGAATCAAAGTAATAGCGATTATCGTTATCTCCTTGGTACCAGCCTTCTTTGACACCGTACTTGTCAATGATTTCTTTGACCCAAGCTAGTTGTTCTGGAGACAAGACCAGACCTCCACCGAAGCGATCTTTTTCAGCGATGTTCGCATTATCAACAGTCCCACGTTGGTGAATTCCGATAACTTTTCCTTCACCGTTGATGATACCGCCACCAGAAAGACCAGAAACTGAAGTCAAACGATAGGTAACACCTACAGCTCCATTCTCATCGTACTTTTCAGTATCTCTAACAACACCGTCTGCCTTATACAACTGACCAGGTACAATTGGTTCCTTCAATTCTGGTGAGCTTGAGTCTGTAGGATAACCAATCGTACTAACAGGTTCTCCAGCTTTGTATTCCCGATGCTCTGCTAACGGAGTAAAGGTTGCTGCCTTATTTGGACTAGCGATTTGAAGTGGAATAGGTGCCACGACCAAGGCCAGGTCATTCTTGTATCCTTCACCGAATTTTTCTTTATTCCAGAAATGGATATCCTTTTCCTTGAACAAAACAGTATTTCCTGAGCTTGGCAAAGATCTGACCTTTGGACTATTTGAACCGACATTGTAGTAGAACTTAGCAGTATCACCACCACGGATAGATCCCGCATTAGTATCCGCATCCTTGACTAAGAAGTTGTGTGCTACTGTCAAGATAATATTTGGTGCAACAAAGATACCAGAGCCAGAATTGAGATAATCCTGTTTCCCACCATTTGCAAGTGGAGAGCTAAAAATGCTATAAACCATCGTCGCAGATGTAGCTGGTTGGCCCTCATAATTGATATGCTTAAGGTCCTGACCACCATTGATAATGGCTCTATTTTCTTTTTCACCTTCAGTTGTACTTGCTTCTTCAGCTTTTAAAATACTTTTAGTTTCAACTTTTGGGCTATCTTTTTCTGATACAATGGCTGAAGTGTCCAGTTTTTTCACTGGTGTATCAGGATAGGCACGGTCAGGAATTTCTTCTGGAAGTAAATCTCCAGCCTCTTCAGTAGTTTTAGTTTCTTCTGTTACTTTTTCTGTAGCAGGAGCTGCTTGTTTAGCAACTTCTTCTTTAACAGGACTCACTACTTCTTTAGCTTCCTTAACTACTTCTGCTTTTTCTTTATGGACATCGATTACTTCTTTGGTTTGACCTTCTACTTCCAGTTTTGGCTCTGTCACAACCTCATTAGCCGCAACATTTCCAGATGCAAAAAAAGCCAGTCCAACTGCCACAGAGGCTACACCAACCGTTAGTTTACGAATACTAAATATACGACTTCTTTCTAAAAAATACTGTTTCATCAAATTCTCCAAATGAACAAAAGCAGTCAGCTACTGCAAGAGCCCAGTTTCTGCTGGCAACAATTTTTATTTCTCATTACCTACTTTAAAACTCTTCTTCCTCCCACTCTTATCTTCTGTTAAATTCATTTTTAGAAATCGCTTACATTTTTTCTGAATAAAAAAATGACTTGATTTTACAAATGCTTTTTCGAGATTTCTCAGTATAATAAATATACTATATTATTCCAAGAAATGCAAGGGCTTCCAAAGTTTTATTAATGTTTTACCTAACTTTTTTTCCTGCCAAAAAAAACTAAATTGGCAAAGCCAATTTAGGACTGTTTGGTTCTAAAATGATAATATGCACCTAGCATGCCAGCAGTATTCTGATGGTGGGCAAATTCAAGTCGAGTCTTGTCTGCCAAGCTTGGAACAAGCGAATCTTTCAAAGCCTTACGATCTTAGGTTTTAAAATTGCTTCTTGCCCCATGATACCACCGCCAAGGATGACGACTTCTGGATTAACCACATAACAAATATTTGCGAGACCCTTACCAAGGTAATCCACCATACGGTCAATCCCCTCCATACAGAGTTTATTGCCTTCGATAGCTTCTTTGAAAATTCTACGACCGTTCCACTGTTCCACTTCATCTCCATGTGCGTCTGCTACATACTTAACAAGAGCTGTCGTAGATGCTAAATCCTGGAAGGCTCCATCCTGCATGTGCAGATAACCAACTTCACAGGCAGAATTACTAAAGCCATGAAAAACTTGGCCATCAATGATTAAGCAACCACCGATACCTGTTCCAATTGTCAAACAAAGGGTAATACTTGCACCCTTTCCTGAACCAGAGACAGCTTCAGCAAGACCTGCACAGTTAACATCATTTTCAATTTCACAAGGAATATTAAAGCTAGCTTCAATTTCCTTTTTAAATTGGGTTCCAGCATAATTTGGAATCTGTGGACCAGCGTAGAAAATCTCACCCTTATCAGGATCAACCATTCCCGCTGAGGAAATGGCTACACCTGACACTGGTCCTTTTTCTAGATAGCTAGCTACGATATCTTTTGTTTTCTGTAAGATATGTGGACCACCCTTATGAGCCTCAGTTGCTACTTCGTGAGACTCTATCAGTTGTCCATCTTGGTCAATCAAACCATATTTGATATTAGTTCCGCCAATATCAATTGCAACGTAATTAGTCATAAAGCCTCCTATTGATTAGAGGAAACGCTCCTTAGTTTCACGAATCAATTGAGCAGCTGCTTCAACAACTGGACGATCTTCTTCGGTCACTGGTGTAAGTGGAGAACGAACTGATCCGATATTAAGTCCTTCATTGATTTTCAAGACTTCTTTGATAACACCGTACATGTTTCCATGTGCAGCAGTCAATTTTCCAATGATAGCGTTGATTGCATATTGCAATTCACGCGCTGTTTCTAGGTCTTTATCTGCAATCAATTGGTTGAGTTTCAAGAAGAGTTCTGGCATAGCGCCATAAGTACCACCGATACCAGCTTTTGCTCCCATGAGACGTCCACCAAGGAACTGTTCGTCTGGACCGTTAAAGACGATATGGTCATCACCACCAAGACTAACGAATGTTTGAATATCTTGAACTGGCATTGAAGAGTTCTTAACACCGATCACACGTGGGTTCTTCAACATTTCTGCGTAAAGACTTGGAGTCAAAGCAACTCCTGCCAATTGAGGAATGTTATAGATAACATAGTCTGTGTTTGGTGCTGCTGCACTGATGTCGTTCCAGTATTTTGCTACTGAGTACTCAGGCAAACGGAAGTAAATTGGTGGGATTGTTGCGATAGCATCTACTCCCAAGCTTTCAGCATGGCGAGCAAGCTCGATACTGTCTTTGGTATTGTTGCAAGCCACGTGAGCAATGATTGTCAATTTACCTTTAGCAACAGCCATGACTTCTTCCAAAATCAACTTGCGGTCTGCTACACTTTGGTAGATACATTCACCTGAAGAACCGTTGACATAAAGTCCTTGAACACCTTTATCAATGAAGTATTGCACCAAAGCACGAGTACGTTCTGGGCTTACTTCTCCCTCATCATCATAACATGCGTAGAAGGCAGGAATAACACCTTCATATTTTTTTAAATCTGACATAGATTTCTCCTAAGATTTCTTATTTTCTGCTCTGAGCAGATGATTTTTTACTATTTTAGTATACACCTTGTAAAATGCGCTTTCAATACATCCAAGCCACTTAGATTTTAATTTCTATTCATCTCCCGTAGCTTTTCTTGTTTGAAAGTAGTTTCATATCATTTTCAATCTGCTTGATATTTAGCAAACAATTTTTCCATTAATCCAGCCTGGCAAAAGGCAAGAAGACCAAAGCCAAAGAGTAGAAATGCTGATCCACCGAGCACTAGAGTAAAGCCTGATAGATAGAGAAGCATAATGATTAACAAAATAATCGCAAGCATCAAGAAGAACCACACGAAGTTAAAACTTACCAAAAGCAAGCCCTTTTGGAGCACTTCTTTCCAAGTTAATTCATAGCGTGCAGCAATTGGATAGCTAGCCAACATAACTAGGGTTAAAAATATCAGAATTCCCAAACAAATAGCTTTAATGAGTTGAAAGGCAACTCCAGTTTGACTCCAAAATAATGATAAGTCAACCACACTGATCAAAAAGATTCCTAATTCCAGCAAACCTAACTGAAAACCTAATTTCAAATTTTGCTTAAAGGCTCTAATATAGATTTTGAAAACAGGAATACGACGGCTGCGCTTCACTTCAAAGATTGTCTGATAGAGACTGATTTTAGCTACTCCAATAGTCACAATAGGCAAACAAGACACAACAAAGAGTAGGTTAACCGTCACAATATCTAAAACCTTCTCGCAAAAACGCATAAGAAAGTTATCCGTATCGAATGCTGCTTTTATCAATCCAGATCCTTTATGTGCCATTGTTTGCTCCTCCTAACTGACTAATCGATTAAAATTTTAAATAAGTATTTGCGAACTTTATCTTCCATACCTGCATAACCGTTAGGCTGATGAGGTTCTCCTGGGAAGAAAACTGCAAAATTGTGATAACCCAATAAGAGTGGGTATTGTTCGTGACAATAGACAAAGCCAATATCGCTAGCTTCATCAAAGGCTACAGCCTCATCTTTGATGCGAGAACCATAGCTAGAGTACTCATGTCCTTCAACCAACAAATGCAAATCTGCATATTTTTTATGATGCTCAAAGCTATCATTTTCTTCTTTGTTGAGAACATTTTCCTGTACAACTAAGAAGACCTTATCTCCATCAATATCGTATTTCCCTAATTCAAAAGTATCTTTACGATGCTCATAGAGATAATCAATAGCCTTGTCCAGATTTGGGTGAATTCCCTTGTAAAAGCTAATGTTTTTTAAATCATCAAAAATCATAGTAATTTCCTTTACTTCTGATGCTTATTTCCAATTTGATTTATCTTTTTATAATTTCCCTTAAATAGTGCGGACGGAAGGTAAAATTATCCAGTGGATGATTTTAGAAAACCATGAAATGAAAGACCTAATTTTTGAGCTCCTCGCTCATCCATTTCTATGCTCAGGCTAAAATAGTTCCCCGAACTATTTTTACTCTCAAAAACTCCGTCCAGGATAAGTACAACATACTTATCTTGGATACCACTAAAATGGGAAATAACTATTCTAGATAATATCTAAAAAGTCAAAAATCAAGTTTATAAGTGTCTAACAAAACTTCGTGAATCAACTAACTCCTCTCCATTTTGTAGACACTTATATAGCCTGTATTCTCTTAGTCTATCAACTATACTTCTGCATATTGATAAACAGATTGTACTATATTCAATTTTCGCAGAGTATTATCCTTTGACGGCTCCCATAGTAATACCTTGAGTGAATGATTTTTGGAAGACAAGGAAGACTGTTACGATTGGCACAGCTGCAAGGGCAGCCCCTGCCATGATCAAACCGTAGTTGGTTGCCATCTCAGCCTGCATGGTCGCAACCCCAAGTGAGATGGTCAAGTTTTGACGTGATGTCAACATTACCAACTGCATAAAGTAGTCATTCCATGTATTGATGAAGGTGAAGATTGCAAGAGCTGCAAATCCTGGTTTTACAATAGGGAAGGCTACGCTCCAGAGGTACGAATCTCACCGCAACCATCGATTTTAGCAGATTCAAGCAATTCTGTAGGAATGTTTTCACTGAACTGTTTCATAAGGAAGACCCCAAATGGCCATCCAATCAAAGGCAAGATAACTGCCCAAAGAGTGTCATGGATTCCCATAAAGTTAACGATACGTACCAATGGTACAAGGACAACTTGTTTTGGAAGAGCCATGGCAGCGATAAAGATTGCAAAGAGAATGCGTTGTCCATAGAAACGTTTCTTAGCCAACACATAACCTGCTAGTGAAGAGGTTGCACAAACCAAGAACATAGTTACTAAAGAAATGAAGACTGAGTTCCACATCCATTGCAAGGCTGGATTTTGCACCATGAGTTGTTCAAAGTTCTCCATAGTTGGAGCTTTAGGGAACCATTGAGGTGGAATCATAATGGTATCAGGTTGTGATTTGAAAGCACCTGTCAAAATCCAGTAGAATGGAAAGATAAACAGTACAGTCAATAAAAGCAAGAAGATGGTAGAAATAACAGTGAAAGCTGTTAAAGGTTTCTTTTGTGTAGATTGCATAGCTGTCTCCTTTCTATTAATATTCTACGTCGTTTCCAAGTACTTTAAATTGAACAAAGCTGACGATAGCAATCATAACTGCCAAGAATACACCAATAGTATTGGCATAGCCATACTCAGTCAATTGGAAGGCTTTTTCGTATAGGTAGTACATAAGTGTGCTTGTTGAGTAGTTTGGACCACCTGAAGTCAAAAGCTGAATCAAAGCGAAACACTGGAATGAGTTGATGGTTGTAATGATTGCGATATAAAGAGTTGTTGGAAGAAGGCTTGGCCATTTAATCTTCCAGAAAACTTGTAACTCAGTTGCTCCGTCGACACGCGCTGCTTCAACAAGAGAGTTATCAATATTACCCATTGCAGCGATGTAAAGGATGATTGGTTGACCAACTGATGTTGTCAAAAGAATAATCATAATCGCCATCAAAGCCCAGTTTTTATCACCCAACCAAGAAATGTTTTGGCTAATGATATGGCTTGACTTAAGCACGAAATTCAAAATACCTGATAGAGGATCATAAATCCATTTCCATACAACCGTTACGGCAACACTACCTGTTACAACAGGAAGGAAGAATACGAAACGATAGAAGGATCTAGCAACTGCATTTTGTTGGTAAGTTTGTGATGCCACAAAAAGTGAGAAGAGTACAACGACTGGTACAGATCCGATAACTAAGATTACGGTATTAATTAAAGACTTCATAAAGACAGGGTCTTTAAACATACGAATATAGTTGTCCAATCCTATAAATTCAAAACTTGTCATCGAGTAGTTAAAGAAACTAGTGATGAATCCCATGATCATTGGAGCTAGGACAAAGACGGTAAAGAAGATTAATACTGGTGCTAAGAATGCGTAGGAAATAACTGTTTCCCGCATACGAATTTTATTGACTTTCACAGTCGGCACCTCACTTTCAAATAGTTTTTGTTTTTTTATTGTTGTCTGACATTGATGTAAAATCAAAATGAAATTTTTTCCAAGAAAAGCCTATGTAAGAACTTCATTTTAATTTTGACCTGTCAGTTCCTTACATTTTTTAAACAAAACTCCCCCTTTTCGTACACAGATGTGCACAGGGAAAAGGGGTGATTTTATTTTTTATTTAGGGCTTATTGTTTAGCTGCTTTTTTGATTGTTTCATTCGCTTTTTCAGTGAATGTCTTCAAAGCTGCAGCAGGTTGTTCGTCACCGTTAGACACTGATTGCAACATTGGGAACCATAGAGTTCTCATTTCAGCAAATCCGTCGATTGTGTTGTAGTATGGAGAGTAGTATTGAGTCCAACCACTGATTGTTTCCATACGTTTGTCGTCGTAAAGTTTTCCAAATGAAGTACGAACTGGGAAGGCACCTGTACGAACTACGTCTTTAGGACCCCATTCTTTATCATCAGCGATGAATTGGATGAATTTCTTAGCAGCAGCAACTTTCTTTTCATCTTTGTTGTTAAATACTGCAAATCCGTTTACAAGGTATTCAAGAGCTGGTTTGCCTGAATCAGATGGGAATGGAACTTCTACCACTTCAACTTTACTTGCTTCCAACAATTTAGCTTGGATACCGTTTTGAGCTGGTGCCCAAAGGATTGTGTATGATGTTTGACCGTTTGCAAAGTTTTGGATGTCTGCTCCACCGTCAAATTGTGAACCGTTGTTCAACAAACCATCTTTAATCCAGCTAGTTGCTTTTTCAAGACCTTTGACGAACTTTAGGATCGTCAGTTGTGTATTTAGTAACTTCTTTGTCTGTTACAGAACCACCGTATAGGTTAGCGATGAAGGCACGTGTTCCTTGGTCTCCCCCTTGACCAGAACTGAACAATGAACCTGGAGTGTATCCTTTGTCTTTAAGTGCTTTCAAGACTTTTTCAAAATCATCTGTTGTCCAACCTTCTTTAACAAGGTTTCAGCTACCCAGCATCTTCCAACATTTTTCTTGTTCATAGCCATGTAGAATGGTGCAGAACTGATTGGATACATGTATGCTTTATCACCAGCTTTACTTGCTTGAATGATGTTTTCATTGTTAACATCTTTAACAAATTCATCTGTAAAGAGGTCATTCAACTCAGCCAATTTACCATTTTTACCGTAATTAATGATACGACCTGGTGCATCGAAAAGTACATCTGGAGCAGTTCCAGCTTCAATAGCTGTCGTGATTTTTTCTGGACCAGATTTGAAGTCGATTGTTTCTAGTTTAACTTTGATATCTGGGTTTGCTTTTTCGAAAGCTTCGATGATAGATTTTTCATAAGTTCCTACACCGTCACCTGTTTTTTCTTGTGTGAAGACAGGGAATGCCCACCAAGTAATTTCTGTAGTTGCTGACAGAGTCACCACCTGATTTAGCAGCGTCTTTTTTTAGCGTCTGATTTGCCACAAGCAGCAAGAGATAGGACAGCAGCACCCGCAAGTACTGTACAAGCTAGTTTTCTAAATTTCATTAGTATTCTCCTAAATGATGATAAGCGTATCCGAAACGGATAATGAGTATTGACAACTTTGTATACGTTTACATTTTATTTTACGAATCAACCACTCTCCTCGTGTTTCTATTGTCTTATTTGAGACCCGCAACAAATCGTTCCGTAATCTCTTTTGGTCTAGTAATAGCCCCACCAACAACGATGCCTCGCACTCCGTAACCTAGGATTTGCTTAGCCTGTTCTGGTGTGTGAATCTTCCCTTCTGCGATGACGTCTACACCTGCATCGCAAAGTTTCTTAATCAATTCAAAGTCTGGTCCATCCACTTTTGGACTATAAGATGTGTAGCCTGACAAGGTTGTTCCAACAAAGTCAATTCCTGCTTCAACTGCTGTAAGCCCTTCTTCAAAGGTACTTGTGTCAGCCATCAAGAGTTGATTTGGATATTTTTCTTTGATTTGACGGATGAATTCTTGAATCTCTAAGCCATCATGGCGTTCTCTCTTGGTACAATCTAGAGCGATTACCTCAATGTCTAGAGCTGCTAGTTCATCAACTTCTTTCATAGTAGCAGTGATGAATGGTTCCTGTGGTGGATAATCACGTTTGATAATTCCGATAATCGGAAGGTTTGTGACCTCTTTTATTTCCTTGATATCTCGAACACTATTTGCTCGGATACCGACTGCTCCACCTTGCTCAGCTGCTTTAGCTAACAAAGGCATAACACCTCCCGCTTCTGTATAAAGCGGTTCGTGAGGAAGTGCCTGACAAGAAACGATGATTCCATCTTTAATCTGATCAATCAAGGCTTCTTTACTGATTTGTGGCATCTACTTTCCTCCTTTTCTTTTTTCTTATGAGCCTATTATATATCATTTTTAAAGCGCTTTCAATATCTTGTGCTAGAATAGATTGAAGTTTCAAAACAATTTTATGTAACAGATTTTGCTGAAAGTAGTTTCAGAGGAAACGTTTCCATCTGAATTGCCTATTATTCTTCTATTTCCGACATATTCTTAGTTTTCTACAAATAAAGAGTCTGTAACGAATGAACGTTACAGACCCTTCTAATATAAGTCTAAACCTTTTTTATAGAGACTTTTTAGATTCAACGTTGCCATTAATCTTCTTTTTTCTTAGCCATTCCAAATAAGCCGAGGAGCATTCCAACCATTCCTACAGATACTAGAGGAGTTGATACCCCACTTCCTGTTGCAGGGAGGGTTGGTTGTTGTGGTTGAGCTGCTGGAGCTTGATACGTCTTATCTTGCTGTGCTACTAAAGTGACAAGCGGTTTTTCTTCAACCTTATATTCCGGAAGTTCGTTTTTGGCTGCTTCGACCGCATTTACTCCGCCTGTGAATTCTGGAAGTTCATGCTCAAGTGCTTGAACTGCATTTGCTCCACCAGTAAATTCTGGAAGCTCATTTTTGAGCGCTTCAACTGCGTTTACTCCGCCTGTGAATTCTGGAAGCTCATGAACTGCAGCTTCGACTGCATTGACACCACCTTCGAATTCTGGGACTTCTACTGTCGGTGCTGCTTCGTCGCCTACTGTTGCGCTAGGAGCAGAGTATTCAGGGAGCTCAGATTCAGATGCTGCTTCACCATTTACGTCACCTTCAAACTCAGGGACTTCTACTGTTGGTGCTGGCTCGTCGCCCACTGTTCCAATAGCTTCTGTATACTCAGGTGCCTCTGTTATGGCCGCTTCCTCACCATTCACGCCACCTGTGGATTCAGGAACTTCTACTGTTGGTGCTGCTTCGTCACCTGCTGTTCCAATAGCTTCAGTGTACTCTGGAAGTTCTGTTACAGCTGCTTCTTCGCCATTGACACCACCTGTGAATTCTGGGACTTCTACTGTTGGTGCTGGCTCGTCGCCCACTGTTCCAATAGCTTCTGTATACTCAGGTGCCTCTGTCACAGCTGCTTCGTCGCCATTTACGCCACCTGTGGATTCAGGAACTTCTACTGTTGGTGCTGGCTCGTCGCCCACTGTTCCAATAGCTTCTGTATACTCAGGTGCCTCTGTTACAGCTGCTTCGTCTCCATTTACGCCACCTGTGGATTCAGGAACTTCTACTGTTGGTGCTACTTCATCACCTGCTGTTCCAATAGCTTCAGTGTACTCTGGAAGTTCTGTTACAGCTGCTTCGTCGCCATTGACACCACCTGTGAATTCTGGGACTTCTACTGTTGGTGTTACTTCGTCACCTGCTGTTGCGCTAGGAGCAGAGTGTTCAGGAAGCTCAGCTTCAGATGTTGCTTCACCATTTACACCACCTGTGAATTCTGGGACTTCATGGATTGCCGGTTCCCCTTTTGAGGTCTCCACTGGATTATATTCTGGAACTTCATGTACTGCCACTTCGTCACCATTGACGCCTCCAGTGAACTCTGGAACTTCATGAATGGCAGGTTCTTTACCATTAATTCCACCAGGGATTCCTACATCTTCAAGGCTAACTGGCAAATTATGCATGCTCTCAATCGCACCATCAACTATCTCTGTAACTTCTTGGCCAATATCTTCTTTTTTGACAACAAATAGTAGAGTTTTTGTGTCATATTGAGTTAAGAAGGTTGCTAGGTTTCCATTTGCTAATTTAAGTACAGGAGCTTGGTTTACCAAGACTTCTGAATCAAATTCTAGTGCAACAATATTGTTACCCATATCTACTGCGCTTTTTACTTTTGCTTTAGTTGGTGCAACCATATCTTTGCTCAAGAAATCCCAGTTGAATTTCTTATAAGACAAAGTATATTCATTTTGATTGGCATCTGCATGCTCATAAAGCAAGCCAAATTCACCATTCCCAAGATCTTGCAATGAGTTATAGGCAAATTTACCGCTTTGAATTGGATTGTGTTTAAGCCAAGTTAATTCTCCGTTAGCTTCCACACGTGCCAAGTGTACCAAACCGTTGTAACGTCCTGGTCCACCTGCGTTACTGAGGACGATATATTCCTTACCATCTTGTACAGTATGAATAGCTGACATTTGAACATAGACATCTTTGACATCTGAATAGCGTTTTACATCTTTTTCCCAAGTCGCTCCGCCATCTTTACTTGTTGCAACCTGCAAATCTCCTGTCAATCCGCGCATGAAGAGTTTGAGGTCTCCGTTGTTCAACTGAACAACAGTTGACTCAGTATTTTGAGCACCTGGATTATTCATAGTTGAAGAGTGAATTGTTTGGTTCCCTACTGGGCGGTTATCATTGACAGCTTCACCTGCTTGCCAAGTTTCACCATGGTCATCTGAGTAAATAACACGTGAAGACTGAGAACCACTCAAGTAAGATACGTTATTTGTAGTATAGACTGGGATAACAAGACGACCTTTGTGAGGTCCTGAGTGCAAGGCAATCCCTGTACCAGGTCCAGTACCTAAGAAGTGCATCCAGTCCTTGCGAATACCGTATGTAATATCTTTAGGTGCAGACCATGTTTTCCCATCATCATCACTGTAAGACATCCAGAGATAGTTGGTATTTGAAACTCTAAAGATATTCTTGTCACTGTATTCGAAATAGACATTACCAATCAGTTCTTCACCCTTGTATAGATCACCCTTATCGCTATAAGCTGGTTGTTTAGGATCAACTACAACACGGTATTCTGTTTTTCTATTTTCGGGGTCAAAAACTTCACCATTTTCACGGATAGTATAACGTCCCGCATCACCTTGTTTGTACAAGACTTGATAAACCTTATCTCCAATTTGCTCATAGGCTTGTGGAGCTTTCCCAGGAAGAGAGAACACTGCTTTCCCTTCAAGGAACATATCATAAATTGAGAAAATTCTCTTGGTTTTCGGATCTTGGACTAAAGCCATGTCAATATTAACTGGAGATGGCCATTCTGGATTTTTAGCTTTTTCATTGTCACGAGGATTAGAGATGGTAATTCTATCTCCCCATGTCTTTCCATTGTCATCACTACGACGAACGACCATACCGATATCACCCCAGTCAGAGTGATGCAAGCGTCTTTCATCCGTTCCGGCAATCAAGGTACCTTTATCTGTCTTAAGAAGTGCTGGGATACGGTAACTTGCAATACCATCTTTATTTGGCTTGCGGTTCACACCGCCTTCAAATACATCTAACTTTTCAGTTACTTCTGCACCTTCAGGAAGTTTTTTCGCCAATTCACCTCTTTCAAAGAACTGGCTACGTTTTTTTACTTCTTCTGGAGAAAGAGTACGATCGTAAATCGTTAAATTACGGACCTTAAGATTTGATCCCCAGAAGTTTTTCCCAGTACGTTTTGTTGTACCGATTTGAACATGATTAACATCTGGCATATCTTGGATGAAACGACCAGACTGAGGACTTGTTCGAGACAAGACACCATTTACATAGACGCGAACCTGACCTTTTGGTTGATCTGCATTTAGTCTTTCAACTGTAAAGGTTACAGAGTTCCACTGATCTGGCTTAATCTTCAAAGGAGCAGTTTTATAATCACCATAGAATTGGTTCCCATTTGCATCACGACCTTCAACGATAGCAGTGTTATCAAGGATAGCCATGGTGAAGTACTCATTTACTTTGGTGTCACTAGAGACTGAGAAGAGGTTGTAAAAACGTGGAGCAGACGCATCTGGCTTAAACTCCATATGAACGGTAGCATTCTGAAGTTTTTTCAGTTTATCAAGTTCATCATTCAAATCAACTCGTTGACCATTTGTTGCATTGGTCTCTACATCTTCTTTTTCAACGACAACATTGGCATTTTCTAATTCTCTTGCGTAGAAGTCACGTGGGACGCTACCAACTTCCTCGTCCTCAGTATCCGCTGCTGGAGTCTCTGCTGGCGTTTCAGTTTCTGTTGGTTTTTCAGAACCTGGGTTTGCTTTCAGCTCTTCACGGTTTACTTCAGTTCCTTTATCTGTCGCTGCTGCCAACTTATCCGCAAGTTCCTTATCTATGTTAGCTAGATTTCCTGATTCTACTTCTTTTGGCAATTCTGGCAAAGCTTGTCCAGCTGTTTCACCACTGCTTGCTGGAGCTTCTTGGGCTAAAACTGTCGAAGCACCAAAAACAACTGCTCCAATGACAACTGATGCAGCTCCTACTGTGAATTTTTCTAATCCCAAAACGTTGTTTCCGTTCAAAATCTCTCTGTGTCATATATTTCCTTCCATTTTTTCACAAAAAAATAAAAGCGCTTTCTTTTTTTGCTTAAAAATTTTTAGCCCCTAGGGCTTTGAGCAAGAAAAAAACTGTATTGTTGATGGGTTTTCCCCATTCTTTTTCATCTGAATTTCTGTTGCGTTTTTTTCTACTTTATATCTTAAAGCAAGCAACAATTTTACTCCCTTCGCTTTGATGTTATATTTATTATATAATAAATATTTTAAATTTTTGATTTATTAATATATAATAGAATCTACTTTCAGATATTTTTTTATGTTCTACATTCGCTGAAACTACTTTCCTTAATCTCCCAAAAAGAAAGTCCTGATTTTGACAGGACTCTTTTTACATATTTCTAACGACCAAGATAGGTAAAGGGAATCTCACTACCACACAACCAGTTGTAAACCTGGTCATTGACATGGACATTCATAGCCTCGTGAGCATATTCTGGCATGAGACGATAGCTCTTTTCACAAGTCAAACGATTGTAAATGGCAAATTGAGTGATTGGGTAGCAGACATCGTCATCAAGCCCTGTAATCATTCTCACCTCACCTTTAATGCGATGGGCAAGGTTTTTCACATCGATATAACCAAGCGTCTCCATGATTTGTTCTTCTGTTTCATGAAATGGATCATGAAACTTAAAATAGCGGAAGAGTTCATCATAAGCTTCGCTGGTATTCCCAATTTCTAGCACTCGTCTAAAGTCTGACAAGAATGGATAGATAGCAACAGTTCGCTTGATACGTGGATTGAGCCCTGCAGCCACTAAAGCTAGCGCTCCTCCTTGCGAAGCTCCATAACTCGCCAACTGCTCTTCATCTACTTGCGGGAAGCTAGCGACAATTTCAATCAATTGATAAATATCTAGATAGACATCTTTATAGAAAAGTTGCTCTTTTCCTTCTACTGCACCACGAATGATTTGGCCCTTAACTGTATTTCCGAGAGGCGAACGTAAACCATCTTGTGAGTAACCAGATTGCCCACGCACATCCATCGATACAACCCCATAACCAGCGACGGTAAAGGCTAGCATATCTGTCCAATCCCAGCAACGTCCCATATAACCATGGAAGTGGAAAATGACTGGTACTTTCTCTTCTGATTTTGGTAAGACCACACGCGCATAAACAAGGCCATCACGTGTACCTTTAAAGGTTAACTCATAGCACTTCACATTTGGAATATGAAAGTCACGTTCCTCTAGTCGGTAGTCTGGTAAGACCGAAACCTTGTCAATCTCACCATCCCAAAAAGCATCAAAATCCTGAGGAACTTCATCTCTTCCTTTATATGTTTTCATTTCTTCTACTAATGCTGGATTTCTCATAGAATTCTCCTTTATTTTGTAACCGTTATCATAACTGTAGCACATCTAGAAATGCAATGCAAGAATGACCTTAAATCAGAAAGTTTTTTTAGGTTATTCTTTCATTTCAAGTTAGACTAAAAAGTAGTTTCAAGTAGGCTCTTTCTTAAAAAAATCCGTAATTAATTTTTCAGTTTATATCACACAACTAAAAAGTGAGAGCAAATCCTTGCTCTCACTAGCTTATCTATACGTTTACATGTTGTCCTTAACTGCTACGGCAACCATTTTAGCTTTTGCACGCACTTTACCTGCCACTGACATTTCCATAGAAACGATGGCTTTTCTTTCCCCTAGTTCCTCCAATGTTGAAGTAACGACAATCTCATCGTCAATTGGGGTCGGGCTAAGATAATCAACTTCTAAATGAGCTGTGATGAAGCGTCCGATAACTGTTTCGGCTGTCAATTCCAAACCCTTTTGATGATGAGCAAACCATGCGGCAGACGCTGTTCCATGACAGTCAAAAATCACAGCAATCATGCCACCAAAAAGATTTGCAGGGACACCTCCTGTATACTGCTGGTCTACCTTGATACGGCTAATGCAGTTCGTGCCCTCTACACTTGGATAAGTTTTCAAATGCAATCCTAAATCATTCTTAGGTCCACAACCCCAACAGTGCTGAAATCTTTCCCCGTATGTATCCTGAATTGCAACATTTCTTGTCTCTAATGTCATGCGAACTCCTTTCAGAAGTGTATTGATTAGTTTTCTTCATTATAGCAACCTTTACCACAATAGTAAATAGACTAGTCCGATAATTATTTTAATTCCTAGTCTAAGCTCACTTTATAGAAAAAAGCGTTTCCGCTCTTTTTCTTAGTATTTAGGAGAAGGTACTTGTTTCACTTGAAATGTTTTTTAATCATTTACCTTAATCATCATATGAGAGTTCTTATTTCTTTTTGATGATTCTAGTATAGGCACCTTATCTAAAAACATACCTTATAGTTTTTCTTAGAAAATGCTTAATCTAAATGTTCTTTCTTTTTGTAGATTCAGAGCTATCATATGCCACTCTGGATCCTCTCGCCAATTAGGGAGGGAACTGATATAGCTGGCCACCTTACGAGCTTCCTCAAGAATTGGAAAGTCTTCGATAATATCTGCAACTTGAAACTCTGGCAAACCTGACTGTTTGGTCCCAAAGATTTCTCCAGAGCCTCGCATTTTTCAAATCTTCCTCCGCAAGGACAAAAACCATTGGTCGTTTCCGTCATGATACGCATCCGGTCTTTCCCAGAGTCAGTTTTTGGATTGGCCACTAGAACTGCATAGGACTGCTTGTCTCCACGACCGACACGACCTCTGAGCTGGTGAAGTTGACTAAGTCCGAAACGGTCAGCATCCATGATAATCATGACTGTCGCATTTGGCACATTGACCCCAACCTCGATAACCGTTGTCGAAACCAGAATATCAGTCTTTCTCTCTTTAAAATCCTGCATAATCTGGTCTTTTTCGTCACTTTTCATCTTACCGTGTAAGAGGGCAACTTTTGCTTTGCCAGAAAAATGAGCCGTCAATTCTTCCGATAAAGCAATAGCATTTTTCAGATCAAGAGCTTCAGACTCCTCAATCAATGGAGAGATAACATAGGCTTGAGAACCTTTCTGAATTTCTCCTTCCAACCAAGTCAGGACCTGGGGTAATTGCTCATGCTTGATCCAGCGTGTCACGATTGGTTTGCGTCCAGCAGGCATCTGGTCAATAATAGAAACATCCATATCTCCAAAGGCGGTGATGGCTAAGGTTCGTGGAATCGGAGTCGCTGTCATCATGAGGACATCTGGATTTTCACCTTTTTCACGTAAAATACGCCTTTGTCCCACACCGAAGCGGTGTTGCTCGTCGATGATAATCAAGCCGAGTCGGGCATAGTCCACCCCATCCTGTATAAGGGCATGGGTCCCGATGATTACATCAACTTGACCCTTAGCAATGCTTTCCAAGACCTTGCGTTTTTCTGCAGCTTTTAATGAACCTGTTAGGAGAGCTAGTTTCAAATCAGGAAAGAGACTTTCTAGACTTTCAAAATGTTGCTCTGCAAGGATCTCTGTCGGAACCATGAGGGCAGCCTGATAGCCTGCCGTTACAGCAGCATACATGGCAAGACCTGCAACCACTGTCTTCCCACTACCAACATCCCCTTGTAAGATTCGATTCATGTGATGGTCCGACTTCATATCTGATAGGATTTCTTGCAGGCTTTTTTCTTGGGCTTGGGTCAAGGCAAAAGGCAAATTCTCTTTAACCGCAGTTAATGTTTTCTGAGACCAGTTCAAGACCAGACCACTTCCATGAACCTTATTTTCAGACTTGAGGGTCTGTAATTGCATTTGGAAATAAAAGAGCTCCTCAAACTTGATTCGACGAAGGGCCTGTTTGTATTCTGCCAAATCTTTAGGGAAGTGCATGGCACGCACAGCTTGACTTCGAGGCATGAGTTTGTATTTGTCCAGCAAGGACTGAGGGAGATTTTCCTCTATCAAGAGATCTAGCCCCTGATCAAAGGCGGTTTTAATGACTTTAACAAGGCCTGCTTGACTAATTCCTTGTGCGAGACGATAAACAGGTTGAAGGTCGTCCTCGACTTGGGCTAAAACCTTCATACCAGTGAGACTTGCTTTGGCACGATCCCACTTGCCAAAGACTGCTAAAGTCGCTCCTAGCTCGATCTTATCTGCTAAGTAAGGTTGGTTAAAGAAGTTCACCGCAAACACAACCTCTCCCTGTTTGAGACTAAAACGTAGGCGATTGCGCTTAAAACCATAATATTGAACACTAGCTGGCGTCACTACCTGACCAGACAAGACTGCTTTCTCACCATCTTCTAGTTCTAGCACCTGCTTGGTCTTAAAATCTTCATAACGGAAAGGAAAGTAGAGCAAGAGATCTTGCAGATTTTCAATTCCTAGTTTGGCATATTTCTCTGCTGATTTTGGTCCCACGCCAGGCAAGACATGCAAGGGTTGATGTAAATTCATGCTCCTCTCCTTTCCTTTTGTTTCTTAATGATATTCTCTCGGAACTCGATCACTAAGGAGGCAAACCACCTCATAATTGATGGTTCCACAGTAAACTGCTACATCTGTTGCAGTAATCTCCTTGTCACCGTTTGAGCCAATTAAAGTTACCTTGGTTCCCAATGGATACAGCTTAGGCAAACGAATCGTGATTTGGTCCATGGATACACGCCCTACAATAGGACACAATTGTCCATCCACCAGAACTGAGAAATTCTGCATATCTCGTGTCCAACCATCCGCATAACCGATTGGCAAAGTAGCAATGACTTGCTCACTGTCTGCCTGATAGGTCGCTCCGTAGCCCATACAAGCCCCAGCTGGAACTGTTTGACATGAACAATAGCAGTTTCTAAGGTCAAGGCTGGCTTCAGTTCATAAGGCAATTCTAAAACTTGTCCGCTTGGATTGAGACCATACATAGAATCTCCCATACGAACTGCATTAAAAATCGTTTCTGCATGCCATAGAGTAGTCGCAGAGTTACTCGCATGGACCAGTTCAGGAACTTCTTGCAAGCCTGCGATTATTTCCTTGAAACATTCTAACTGTTGCTTAAAGTAAGTTTCTGACTCTTCATCTGCAGTAGCAAAGTGGGTAAAGATTCCCTCAACAGAGGCACCATTGTTTTTGAGCATAGCTTGAGCTTGTGCTGCCTCGCTTGCACTTCTAAAACCAATTCGCCCCATACCTGAATCAATTTTAAGGTGAACGGTTAAGCCTGATAAATCTGAATCTGTGGCTATAAGTTTCTGGATCCATTCCAAGCCAGCCACTGTTAAGGTAATGGCATACTCCTTGGCCAATGAAAGAGATTCAACTTCAGATACTCCCAAAATGAGAATCTTCTTAGCAATGCCTGCCTGACGAAGCTCGAGGGCTTCATCGATATTAGAAACGCAAAAGCCGTCAACATCATCCTGGATAGCCGTCGCAACAGCTACCGCTCCGTGTCCGTAGGCATTGGCTTTTACAACTGCCCATTTGAGGGTATCTTTGGGAATGTGCGCTCCCATTTGTTGGATATTGTAGCGGATTGCTTCTAGATTAATAAGGGCCTTGGTTGGTCTATGTGGACTAGTTTTCATGATTCTCCTCCAAAATAACACTAGCTGTCACAAACTGATCTGTATGGCTAATCGATAGCCAAACTTTTCCTGAAAACGGGGATTTGCTGAAGTAGGGAGCTCCTCTTTCATTATTCAAAACTTCCAAATCCTGAAAGCCCAGCTTCCCAATTCCCGTTCCCATAGCCTTTGAGAAAGCCTCTTTAGCTGACCAACGACCAGCCAAATACTCGATCTGTCTACGACCTTTGAGACTGGCAAAGCGCTCCATTTCCTTGTCTGTCAAGACACGCTTCGCAAAACCTTCTCTTTTTTCAACTGCATTTTGTATGGAAGCTAATTCTTCAATATCGATTCCGTGTCCAACTATCATTTTCATCAAAAGGAGTTGAGATTCCCCCAACTCCATCCTTTTCACTTATTTTGTTAAGGTAGAATAGATTTCTTCTACTAAAGCTACTGTGTTTTCCCATCCTAAACATGGGTCTGTAATAGAGCAACCAAAGATTTCTGGTTGATTTTGTCGACCATCTGCCAAGTAGGACTCAATCATGAAGCCTCGAACTGTTTTTTTAATCTTTTCATTCCAATCACGGTTGAGCAGAGCTTGGCGAACAATTCGAATTTGCTCCATATATTGTTTCCCTGAATTATCATGGTTAGTATCAATCATGATAAAAGGATTTTCAAGGCCCATAGACTCGTAACGTCCGATAGCATCTAAGAGAGTTTCATAGTAGAAGTTTGGTTCATTTCCCATATTCATTCACAGCTCCACGTAAGATAACGTGAGCCAAGGGATTCCCTGAAGTTTCAACTTCTTGGCCATGGAAGAGAAAGGTTTGTTTGTTTTGTGCTGCATAAATAGCATTAAACATAACAGACAGATTTCCAGAGGTTGGATTCTTCATTCCCACTGGTGCATCAATCCCTGAAGCTACAAAACGGTGTTCCTGATCTTCTACTGAACGCGCACCCACGGCATGGTAGCTAACCAAGTCATCAATCAAGACTAGATTGGATGGATAAAGCATTTCATCCGCTGTGGTTAATCCAGTTTCTGTAATCACTCGATAATGAAGTTGACGAACAGCCTGCAAACCATTGATTAAGCTTGGAGCTTTAGAAGTATCTGGCTGATGAACTAAACCCTTGTAGCCATCTCCATTGGTGCGAGGTTTAGCCGTGTATACACGCATGACCATGAAAATCTTATCGGCCACTTTTTTCTGCAAGTCTGCCAAACGACGAGCATACTCAAGAACTGCTTCTTCATTGTCAGACGAACAAGGCCCAATGACCAACAAGATACGGTCATCCTTTCCTGAAAGGATATCTGCTAGTTCCTGGTCACGATTTTCCTTATGTTGCAAGGTTTCTGCAGATAGCTGTGTTTCCGCCTTGATTGCATCAATATCGATTTCTTGACCTTTCTCGATAAATGCCATATTAGTCTCCTAGTCTTTGGTATATTTCGCGAACAAGAGCTTCGGTATTTCCCATCCTAGACACGGATCTGTGATAGATTTTCCAAAGACTTCTGGTTCATTTTGTCGACCGTCTTCTAGATAAGACTCAATCATGAAACCACGGACATATTTTTTAATCTTTTCATTCCAGTCGCGGTTAATCAGAGTCTGACGAACGATACGAATCTGCTCCATATACTGTTTCCCTGAGTTATCATGGTTGGTATCAATAATGATGAATGGATTCTCAAGTCCCATCTTTTCATACTGAGCAATAGTATCCATCAAATTATCGTAGTAGTAGTTAGGAATGTTTTTCCCGTACTCGTTAAGAGCTCCACGGAGAATAGCATGCGATAAAGGATTTCCAGTAGTTTCGACTTCTTTCCCTAGGAAAAGGAAGCTCTGCTTGTTTTGAGCTGCATAAATACCGTTGAACATAACATTGAGATTTCCTGAGGTCGGATTTTTAAATCCTGTTGGGAAATCTGCTCCACTGGCTACAAAACGGTGTTGTTGATCTTCAACCGAACGAGCTCCAACTGCCATATAAGAAATCAAATCATCAACCAACGGAAGATTTTCTGGGTACAACATTTCATCTGCTGTCGTCATTCCTGTTTCAGAAATAACACGATAGTGTAAATGACGAACCGCCTTGATCCCATTGATGAGACTAGGTGCTTCTTTGGCATTTGGCTGGTGAATCAATCCCTTATATCCGTCACCGTTAGTACGTGGTTTAGCAGTATAAACACGCATGACCATAAAGACGCGGTCTTTGACTTCTTCTTGCAGTTTTGACAAACGCTTAGCATATTCGAGAACTGCTTCTTCATTGTCAGATGAACAGGGACCAATCACTAACAAAATACGCTGATCTTCACCACGAATAATCGCTTCAAGCTCTTGATCGCGTTGCTGTTTATTGGCCAGCGCTCGTCCTTCCAACTTAGACAAACTACGAACTTCTTCAATATTAATTTTAGAGCTTTTTGCTGTAAATACCATTATTCATCTCCTTATAAAGCAAACGGACGCCAAGCGAAAATTTTATTTTCACTAGGCATCCGCCTGAAAATTAGTCAATCTTAACGTCGTTTACCGTGACAGTTTTTAAATTTCTTACCAGATCCACATGGACACAAGTCATTACGTTTCACTTGACTGAGGTCTAAATCAGCTGGAAGACTTGTTTGTTGCGCAGCGATATTGCGAGTTGCTGTTGTACTGATATGATGTTCGGTTTGTGGTCGTTCTTGTTCATGAATTTGTGCTTTCATCATCAAGCGAGTCACATCAAACTCAATTGAGCCAATCATATCATTAAACATACGGAAGCCTTCCGCTTGATATTCCACGACAGGGTTGTTTGGGCATAACCACGAAGACCAACAGCATTTCTCAACTGATCAAGGGCATCGATATGGTCAGTCCACTTGTTATCTACAACACGTAGAATCAAGACTTTCTGGAATTCTTTAACAGCTTCTTCATCACGAAGCTTCGCAACTTGGCTATCGTAGACTTTCAATGCACGTTGGTATAGTTCATCCTTGATAGCTTGGTCTGACAGACCTTCTAAATCTGAAAGTGAAATCGAATCTTCTGGAAGCAAGTTGTACTTGGCAAAGTTCAAGATTGCTGCGAGTTTTTCATCTTGATTAGAACGAGCATGCCCATCTACGATTCGTTCAATCGTACGACGAATCATAGCGTGAATTTCAGGAGCTAAGTCACGCTCTGCAGTAATCACATCATAACGTTGCGCGTAGATAATTTCACGTTGTTCACGCATAACATCATCATATTGAAGGACTTGTTTACGAGTATCGTAGTTATTTCCTTCAACACGTTTTTGCGCTGCTTCGACCTGACGTGTCAACATGCGAGATTCGATGGCTTCGTCAGACATGTTAAGACGTTCAAAGACACCTTTCAAACGTTCTGAACCAAAACGTTTCATCAAATCGTCTTCAAGTGACAAGTAGAATTGTGATTCTCCTGGGTCACCTTGACGACCTGAACGTCCACGAAGCTGGTTGTCAATACGACGACTTTCGTGACGTTCAGTACCGATGACACAAAGTCCTCCAAGCTCACGAACTCCTTCACCAAGCTTAATATCAGTACCACGACCAGCCATGTTGGTTGCGATTGTAACCGCACCACGTTGACCAGCATTCATGATAATTTGCGCTTCTCTGTAGTGGTTCTTCGCATTCAATACTTCGTGTGGTACGCCTGCTTCAACCAATTTCTTAGAAAGAAGATCACTGGTTTCAACAGCGACGGTACCTACCAAGACTGGTTGACCTTTTTGGTGACGCGCCTTAACATCTTCAACGACAGCCTTAAATTTCGCATCAAGACTTGCATAGAGAAGGTCTGAGTGGTCGATACGTTGAATTGGACGGTTAGTTGGGATTGGGATAACACGAATGTTGTAGATTTCGCGGAATTCTTCTTCTTCTGTTTTACCTGTACCTGTCATCCCTGCCAATTTTTTATACATACGGAAAAGGTTTTGGTAGGTGATAGAAGCTGAAGTCTTGGTCTCGTCTTGGATTGGCACACCTTCTTTGCTTCAATCGCTTGGTGCAAACCATCCGAGTAACGACGACCTTCCATGGTACGACCTGTAAATTGGTCGACAATCAAGATTTCCTGCTCTTCACTAACCACATAGTCGATATCCAGAATCATGATGTAGTTAGCACGAAGGGCATTGTCGATAAAGTGAGTAAGAGCTACATTTTCAATGTCATAGAGATTTTCTAGTTTGAAGTAGCTTTCAGCCTTATCAATACCAGAATCTGACAAACCGATCGTCTTAGATTGGATATCAATGATGTAGTCCTCTTTATTTAACGACTTCACGAAATAGTCAGCCATATGATAGAGTTGACTCGTTTCAACAGCGTTAGCCCCTGATACGATCAAAGGCGTACGAGCTTCATCAATCAAAATAGAGTCAACCTCATCGACCAAGGCATAGTTGAGTGGACGTTGTACCATGTTCTCTGCACGAACAACCATATTATCACGAAGGTAATCAAAACCAATCTCTGAGTTCGTTGAGTATGTAATATCACAGAGATAAGCTTCTTTTTTCTCCATTGGAGATTTTGCAGCCAAGTTAATCCCTACTGATAAACCAAGCCAAGAGTACAACTCACCCATCTCAGTCGCGTCACGTTCTGTAAGGTATTCGTTAACTGTAACTACGTGCACTCCCTTACCTGCAAGGGCATTGAGGTAAACCGGCATTGTCGCTGTCAAGGTTTTACCTTCCCCTGTACGCATCTCAGGAACGTCACCGTGGTGAAGAACGATCCCACCCATAACCTGAACCTTGTATGGGAAGAGCCCAAGAACACGCTTAGCTCCCTCACGTACGACCGCAAATGCTTCATACAAGAGTTGATCAAGCGTTTCACCATTTTGATAACGTTGCTTAAATTCTTCTGTCTTAGCTTGCAACTGCTCGTCTGTCAAAGCAGCCATTTCATCTTCGTATTTGAGGACTTTATCAGCCATCTTTTCTAAGCGGCGGAGTTCTCCTTTATCATTTTCAATGATAGTTTTTTTAGTAAATTTGCCATTTTTTTCCTTACTATACATTCTGATTTTTTTAAAAAGTTCTTTTTTTATTGTAACATACTTGCTATTATTTTTTTCAAGAAGGAACACGCAGTTATCTAGCTAAAAGAGGCCCATTTAGAGCCTCTTTTTCATAAATCATCGAACTATTCTAGTCATCAATTTTCTTTTAAAAATAGCAAGTTTACTCTTTGGTTGTAGAACTACTAAAATCAACCTTTGGAGCTGTCTTTGCTTCTTCACTTTCTGTGAAGGTTTCTGCCTCTTTAAAGTTCATCATGTTAGCTAAAAGGACTGTCAGGGAAGCTTCTTAATTTTTTTGATTGTATTCTGTTGCTAGCTTGGTTTGTAATCCTTGCGGGCTACAAAGATACGATTTTCACTCCCAGCCAACTCCGTCATCAATTGTTCCACATTTTGATTGCTCTTCAATTCTGGATAATTTTCTGTTAGCGAGATTAAACGTGAAATAGCGGAGCTCAACTCTCCTTGAGCTTCTTGGTTTTCTTTAGAGGTGACTGATCCAGTTCCAATTTTTGCTCGCGCTTCTGCGATTTGGGTAAAGACCTCTGTTTCATGGTTCATTTGTCCTTTTTACAGACTCTACCAGATTTCCAATCAAATCCGAACGACGTTGAAGGGCTGTCGCTACATCTGCCTGTGCTTGTTCGACCTTGGTTTGTTCTGAGACAAGACCATTATAGGTACCTACTACTGAGCAACCACCAAGCAAGATAATAGCTAGCAAAATGTTTAATACATAAATAATTCCTTTATTTTTCATTTCTTAAACCTACTTATTTCTTTAAATTTCATACGAACATTACCAATCATCAGATGAACCACCGCCATCAAAGCCACCGCCGTCCCAGCTACTAGAAGAATCTGAGCCTGAGTCGGACCAAGATGAACCCGAATCGGATGAGTCACTAAACCACCAGCCGCCGTCAGAGGAGTCTCCTCCTCCGCCACCTCTACCTCTGATAATGGCAATAATGACTCCAATGAAATATATTATCGTCAGGAACATAAAGAAATCTTTTATGGGGTCATTTTTTTGTCGGCGACTTGATGAGTTGCTATTGCGACTAGATTTTTACCACTAATACTTTCAGAATAACGTTTGATTTTAGCGGAGTCTTCATCAGACGAGAAGGTTCCGGTTCCTCTATAAAATTGATTATCCAATCCTTTGGCAATCGCTAAGATACCCTTACTATAGTCTCCATTTTTAAAATCTGTACGACTAGCTGCCAAGATCTGCTTGGTTTGATAGTCCGTTATTCTAATGGCGGTGTTATTACTGGTTTCAATTCTTGATTTACGGTCTTGAACGGCTACTACAATGAGACTTCCAAAATTATCTCCTGAATAGCCAATCTTCCAAGCCCTGGCAGTTTCATTAGCTACCGTTTCAATGCTTTCACCTTCCAGACTGTCTACGATATAGACACCTATTTGAAGCTTTTCTGCCTTTTGACTATTGGCTTCATTCAAATCACGAATTTGAGTAACTACTTCCTCTGTTAAATAATGATTTGGGTCATAGATACCATAGTCTGGTTTCTCAGGTGCAGTGAATGCTGATAGGAAGAAAAATACCATCAGCAAACCTAGCAAGCGTATGAACAAACTATTTTTTAATAATCTGCGTCTTTTCATAATAACCTCCCTATATTAGGAAAAATTGTTTAGAGCATTATAGCATTTTGAATCTTACAAAGAAAGTACATTTTTCATTACAAAACTATGACAAGAGTTCAGAAAATCATGTTCATTTGATAACAAATTTAGTTCTACGCTCTTGGTATCCTCTACAAAAAAGAAGGTCTGTTAACCTTCTTTTTTTATCATTTTATTTCCGCTTTCTTGCGATCAGATGGATTGGTGTTCCTTCAAAGACAAAGGCCTTGCGGATCTGATTTCCAAGAAACGCAGGTATGAGAAGTGCATCAGTTCTTCTTCGTTTACAAAGATCACAAAGGTTGGTGGTTTAGTCGCCACTTGAGTCGCATAGAAGATCTTGAGGCGTTTCCCTTTGTCTGTCGGTGTTGGATTGATGGCAATAGCATCCATAATGACATCATTCAAGACTGCTGATGGAATACGGGTATTTTGGCTCTCGCTGATTTGCTTGATCATTTCAGGCAACTTATGAAGACGTTGCTTGGTCAAAGCAGATACAAAGATAATCGGTGCATAAGTCAAGTATTGGAACTGCTCACGGATATCCTCTTCCCAGTTTTTCATGGTGTGATTATCTTTTTCAAGTGTATCCCACTTGTTCACTACGATGATCATCCCTTTACCAGCTTCGTGGGCAAATCCAGCGATACGCTTATCATACTCACGGATACCTTCCTCGGCATTGAGCACCATCAAAACTACATCTGAACGGTCAATAGCACGCATGGCACGCATAACTGAGTATTTCTCTGTATTTTCATAGACTTTACCAGACTTACGCATACCAGCCGTATCAATCATGGTAAACTCTTGACCATCTTCATCTGTAAAATGCGTGTCGATAGCGTCACGAGTTGTCCCAGCCACGGGACTAGCAATTACGCGGTCTTCACCCAAGATAGCATTGATCAAGCTAGATTTTCCGACATTTGGACGTCCAATTAAGCTGAATTTAATGACATCTGGATTTTCTTCTTCAACTTCATGAGGGAGATTTTCTACGATAGCATCTAAGACATCCCCCGTACCAATACCATGGACAGATGAGACGGGTAGCGGTTCACCCAAGCCCAGAGCATAGAAATCGTAGATATCATTTCGCATCTCTGGATTGTCAACTTTATTAACGGCAAGGATAACTGGCTTATTGGTCTTATAAAGTTTACGTGCTACGTATTCGTCCGCATCTGTAATTCCTTCTTTTCCAGACACGACAAAGACGATAACATCTGCTTCTTCCATGGCAATTTCTGCCTGGTGTTTGATTTGTTCCATAAATGGAGCATCAACGTCGTCAATTCCCCCTGTATCAATCATACTGAAAGAACGGTTAAGCCACTCACCTGTCGCATAAATACGGTCACGAGTCACTCCTTCAATATCTTCTACAATCGAAATCCGCTCTCCAGCGATTCGGTTAAATAGGGTTGACTTCCCAACATTGGGACGTCCGACAATGGCAACAGTAGGTAAGGCCATGTTTTCTCACTTTCTACAATAACTTTTTTTCTGTTCCAGATTTCTTCGAGTTGAGCTAGGCTCAGCTTGGCCAAACTGCTCTGCCAAACGCTGACTCCAAGTCGTCGTAGCACGCGCACTCAGCATACTCAGCCTGCACACGGTCATAGGCTTCAATTGCCTCAACTGACTGTTCTTGGTATTCTTCATCAAATACCATTTGACTCAAAGGTAATCTTGGTTTAACATCGTGTCTTTGATTTGGCACACCAAGTGCAATCCCAAAAAAACAGGATAGGTGTAGTCAGGTAACTTGAATAATTCAGAAACTTCTTCTGATTTATAACGGACTAAACCGATAATAACGCCACCGTAACCCATGCTTTCAGTCGCCAACAAAGTGTTTTTGAGCGGCGAGGTCGCATCAACTGAACTAATCAACAGACCTTCGACACCCTGAGGTTGGAAACTATCAGTATGGATTTTTTTGCTCCCTTCTCTGCTCGGTTCAAGTCTCCGACAAAGAGGAGGAAGGCGACTGACTGACGAATAGCTTCTTGGGGAACAAACTCATACAAGGCATCTTTCTTTTTCTTGGCTTCTTACAACAATCACAGAATAAGATTGGAAGTTTTTTTCCAAGAAGAGGCCATTTGTCTGACAGTTAAAAATTTCAGTTAGGTCAGCTTTGAGGAATTTCTTGTTCCTTAAAGCGACGTACTGAAGAGTGGGACTTCATTAATGTTGTAGTTTCTGTCATCGACGGTTTTCTCCTTTTAGTTGTGTTTCTTCAGCAAGGTAACGGATACGTTCCATGACACGTCTGGCTTCCCAAGTTTCGTCATTTCCGTTCTTGCCTTTTGCAAAATGTTTTTCCAAATCTTCAAAATTGAAGTTTGAAGTAAAGAAAGTTGGTAAGTCTTCCTGCATGCGATACTGAAGAATTACCTGCAAGATTTCATCACGGACCCACGGTGTTGATTGCTCAGCACCGATATCATCAAAAATCAAGACTTCAGCTTGCTTGATTTCATCCACTAAATTCTTAACATTTCCATCACCAATAGCATTTTTGACATCAATGACAAAACTAGGATAATGGAGCAGTGTTGATGAAACACCACATTCTTTTGACAAATCATGGGCTAGGGCAGCGACCATGAAGCTCTTCCCAACCCCAAAGTTTCCATAGAGATAGAGACCTTTACGGATGGCTGGATATTGTTCAACAAAGGTAAAGAGCTTTTCAAAAACTGGCATACGTCCCAAGTCATCCAAATCAACTTGAGCCAAACTAGCTTTTTAAGACTAGCTGGAAGATTAATCAATCTGAGACGATTCTTGATAGCCGCTTCCTTCTCAGCCGCAATCAGTTCCGGAGTTTCCTCATAAGATACATCCGCGTAACCATGGTTCATGACTAGGATAGGCTTGTAACCACGCGCGATATAGTCTGTATCTCCTCGGAGGAACTTATCTCTCTCAGTGATGTATTGATTAAACTTAGAGATACTACGATTCAATTCCTCCTGACTGAGAGATTCCTTCTGGATAAAAGCCGCAACATCTGGATCTTTTACAATCTGCTGGACCAAGTCCTGGTATTGAAAACGGCTGGGATGATCTTTAAGCACATCTCCTACACTTTCCATCTAGTCTCCTCCTTTTCCTAATCGGTCTAACATTTCTTTTTTCTTGCGTTCTAACTCCAAACGAGTTTCTTCGCTGGTTTCATTTTTATATTCTGGATTACTCCATTTTGGGACATTACTTTTGGTTTGGCTTGTTTTCGCTGATTTTTGTTCTTGTCCCTTTTGACTCTTCTCTCTGATTCGCAATACAGCTTCTTCAGCAGACCTGATCTTGTTATAAGAGTAATCATTGGCCACTTTCATGGCATATTTTTCGTTGAGGTTGGCAGAATCAACCTTATTGAAGGTCAAGAGTATAACAATGTTGATAACCTCATCAAGCAAGCCCAAGTCTGCCATCTGTTTTAACAAATCGCGTTCAGCTTGGATAATACCAGCATTTCGTGTTTGTTTGATTTCTGCCAAAAATTGCAAGGCTGTTTTACTCTTAGCCTCTCTGATAATGGTTGCTTCTTTAGGACTAAAATCCGACGAAACAGGCTTTTGCACTAATTTTTCACGCATTCGCTTGACAGAAATAACTTGTGAAACTGCTGTCGCCTTGGCCAATTGATAGGTTTCAAACCAGGTCCATTTTTTCTCGTCAGCTATTTTAAACAGTTCTAAGACATCTGTCTGTTCATCTTGGAAACGGAGGCCGTCTCTAGCCATAAGTTGACGGAAATGTTCCAAATCAAAATCATTTTTAAAATCAGCTTTTACTGGTGTCTCATCATGACTAGCCAATTCTTCTATCTCTGGAAAGGCCTGACTCAAAGGAACGGCCAAAGGCTCTCCTCCTGCCTGCTCTTGGCGCAAATCAGAAACTGCTGGCTCACCGATTTTTTTCTCCAATAAGGTACGATAAACCGTATGACGTAAGAAATTTGAGCTAGAAAGCGTTGGATGAATAGCAAGTTCATAGCCGTCACCCTTTTGATAGAGGGTAACCAAATTGAAGGCTGATAAGATTTTAAAGGCTTTTAAAAGCCTGTCCATCCCAAAATTGAGATGGTTGAGAATAGCTGCAAAAAGGTGTTCTTTTTGTCCATCATCCCAAAAAGCTAAGGTATAAAGGTAAAGACTCAGCGCATCCTGACCGATAATCGGGAGGTAGCACTGCACCAAAGTTGTGGGATCTTGCGACACCCGATTATTCTTTAGAAAAGAAAAACGATCATTAGGCTTCATTTATTTTTCCTTTTTCTTCTTTGAAGATTGCGTAATTTGTTTGAGAAGATTCTCGAGCTCACTCACGTCCTTAAAGCTACGATAGACACTAGCGAAACGAACATATGTGATTTCGTCAAGCTCAGCTAGCTCTTCCATTACAAGCGAACCAATGTCTTCACTTTGAATTTCATTATCATTGCGACTGAGGAGTTTTTGTTCGATACGATTGACGACCATGCCAATCTCATCACTGGACACCGGACGTTTTTGAGCCGAACGAATAATCCCGTTAAAGATTTTATCTCTGGAGAACTGCTCACGTGTACCATCCTTCTTGACTACAACCAGCGTTCTCTCTTCTACACGTTCATAGGTCGTAAAACGATGCTGACATTCTTCACACTCACGTCTTCTTCTAATCGTATTTCCTTCTTCAGCCTGACGGCTATCGATAACACTTGATTTAGTAGCGCCACATTTTGGACAACGCATGCCTTCCCCTCCTTGTCGTTTTCTTTTCATTATACCATTTTTTAAGCAATTCCCAAAATAATTCTCCTTTTAGCTTGACAAGTTTTTTGTTTAGTTGTATTATTTAAGTGACACAAAAAGAAATTGTTGAAAGGAGACCGTGATGTCCTGGACATTTGATAACAACAAACCCATTTATTTGCAGATAATGGATAAGATCAAACTGCAAATCGTTTCTCATAAACTAGAACCCAACCAACAACTTCCAACTGTCAGAGAACTGGCTAGTGAGGCTGGCGTCAATCCTAATACCATCCAACGTGCCCTATCAGACCTAGAAAGAGACGGCTTCGTATACACCAAGCGGACTGCAGGGCGTTTTGTCACCGAGGATTTGGACCTAATCCTCCAATCCCGGAAACAACTATCTGAAGAACAACTACAGCAGTTTGTAACAGGTATGGTAGAATTTGGATATGAAAAAGAAGAACTACCAACTGTTTTGAGAGATTATATTGAAGGAGTTTAGACTATGACCTTGTTAACATTTGAAAATGTTTCAAAATTCTATGGAGCAAGCCCTGCTCTTCAAAATGTTTCCCTTGAAATTCCAGCAGGAAAGATTGTGGGTCTCCTTGGCCCAAATGGTTCCGGAAAAACAACCCTGATTAAACTCATCAACGGTTTGTTACAACCTGATGGAGGGCGTATTCTTATCAACGATATGGAACCAAGCCCAGCAACTAAGGCTATCGTTTCTTATCTACCTGATACGACCTATCTCAACGAACAGATGAAGGTCAAAGAAGCTCTTACCTTTTTCAAGACCTTCTATAAAGATTTTAATCTGGAACGTGCTCAAGGTCTTCTTCGTGACCTTGGTATCGACGAGAATAGCCGTTTCAAGAAACTCTCAAAAGGAAACAAAGAAAAAGTTCAGTTGATCCTTGTCATGAGTCGTGATGCTCGTCTATACGTCCTTGATGAACCAATCGGTGGTGTCGATCCTGCAGCTCGTGACTATATCTTGAACACCATCATCAACAACTACTCACCAACTTCGACTGTCTTGATTTCAACTCACTTGATTTCGGACATCGAACCAATCTTGGATGAGATTGTCTTCCTCAAGGATGGAAAAGTTGTCCGTCAAGGAAATGTGGATGATATTCGTTATGAGTCAGGTGAATCAATAGACCAGCTCTTCCGTCACGAATTCAAAGCCTAGTTAAAGGAGATTCTTATGTTTTGGAATTTAGTTCGTTATGAATTTAAAAATGTCAACAAATGGTTTTTAGCCCTCTATGCAGCTGTACTATCCTTATCTGTCATCATAGGTATTCAGGGCAGTAGCCTCTCAAGCACCTATTATCAAGATAAGGGCGTTGTCATGTTAGTATTTCTATCTCTGGTTTTTGGTGGTCTGGTTATTACTTTGAGTATCTCAACCTTGATTTTGATTATTCAACGATTTAAGGGAAGCGTTTATGATCGTCGTGGCTATCTGACTCTCACCCTGCCAGTATCTGAACACCAGATCCTCTCCGCTAAACTTCTTGGAGCCTTTGTCTGGTCTTTATCAAGTACAGTAGTCTTTCTTTTGAGTCTTTACATTATCATTGCTATGATTCAACCAGACGCCTTCATATCCAACTTTGCCGAGTATATGCTAAAAAAATTATACAGATGATTTCTGGTTAGCCTTGATTTCCTATATTTTTAACACTCTTGCAGGTATTCTTTGTATCTACTTTTCTATCTCTATCGGTCAACTCTTTAATGAATACCGTACAGCTCTTGCGGTTGTCGCCTACATCGCTATCCAAATAGTTCTTGGTTTTATCACCCTAAATCTTCGCATCGATTTCGACTACAATTGGGTATTATCCTTTGAAATTTTCAAAGACTTAATCCTTAGCGTCGGCTTCTATCTCGGAACCTACTATATCTTAAAGAACAAGGTAAACTTACAATAATGAATGAAGCCCCTAGCAACTAAAGCTAGGGGCTTCTTTTTACACAAAGAAATATAACATTATTATTTTTTTAACTCAATATCAAACCTGCTACAATTGGACTGATAAAGACATACAGCAGACCTGTAACACCGATTGCCAAACCAGCCATAGCCCCCGCAACTGGTCCATAGCGAAAGGCGGTCCCTGTTCCGACAGCGTGTCCTGTTCCTCCTAGAGCTAGACCGGCAGCTACTGGATCATCAATTTTTAGCCATTTTAAGAGTGTTGGTCCGATAACACTGGTCAAAATACCAGTTGCTACGACCACCACCAAGGTGATTGTTGTAATCCCTTGAAGTTTATCCGTAATCCCAACCGCCATCGCAGTCGTTACAGACTTGGGAAAAAGCGAAATCGCCAAGAAGAAATCCATACCGAAAAATTTTGCAACTAAAGCTGTAAAAACTGTATTTACAACAACAGCAAGGAAACTACTGAGTAGAATACTTCTAACATGGTGTTTCATGAGGTGAAAACTCTTATAAAGAGGAATTCCCAGAGCCACTGTGGAAGGAACAATTAGATTATTAAGATAAACTCCACCTTGATAATAGGCAGCGTAAGAAATACCCGTCAATTTCAGAAATGCTATGATAAACAAGGTTGCTAGCAGTAAGGGAGTCGTCAGAGGATGAGGGTAGCGTCTAAAGATAATCATCCCTCCGAGATAAGCTAGGATTGACAAGGCTATCCCAAAAAGTGGATTGGATACAAATTCGCTCATTTGGCACCTCTTTCTTCATAATCACCTTCATAACGCTTTTTGATAAATTGAACCACCAACGCAATCAAGATGATATTAATGACTGCCGCAAAAAAGACAATCAAGACAATGGGCAATAAATAGGGAGCAATCACATCAAATTTCTCCATAATCCCAACTGCGGGAGGCAAAAATAGAATGGTCATATTAGCTAGGAGAAAATTCCCAACCATGTTGACATGACGTACCCGCAACCACTTGAACTGCAAGGCTAAAAATAAAATAATTAAACCAATAATGCTTCCAGGGATAGGCAAATGGAAAAAGCTAGAGATGCCCTCACCAATCAGTGAAATGACAAAGAGAATCATTAACTGAACATATAATTTCATCGTTTACTCCACAAATAGACTTTCTGCATACCAGTTTACTCTTTTTTCAGAAAATTTCAAGGAAATACACAAGAAACATCCTTCTTGCTATCTATTCCAAAAAGTTGTATACTAATTGCGTGCGCAAGCATCTCAGATAGGCAATCTGTTTATAACTACCATATAGAAAGGAGATTGATATGACTTACATAGAAAAATGGTTTGACTTCAACCGCCGACAAGTAGAGCTAGAAGCCCTTTTAGAGCAAACGATTGCTGAGCAGAGTGACCAAAGCCCTAACGCTCAAAGAATTCTATCTCTTGCACTTTTTTTAAATCAAGCTCAAGAAAAAAATCTTTGAGACAGATTGACCTGCCTGACAAACTCCATCTGAGTCCAAGTGCCGTATCACGAATGGTGGCACGCCTAGAAGCCAAAAACTGTGCTTTACTTAGTCGGAGATGTTGTGACCAGGATAAGCGAGCTAGTTTTATCTGCCTCACTAAGGAGGGTCAGACAACTCTTGCCTATCTACAAAAAGCTGTAGAAGAAAGTCTTGAAACAAAAGCAAGTTGGCTTTCCTAAAATTTTTACAAAAAACTTGCGTGCGCAAGCAATTTTCTTGACATTCCTTTTTCCAAGGAGTAAAATGAAGATATGATTTAGCAAAGGAGAATCCTATGATTGAAATCACTTATCTTGATGCCAGCAAGCAAGAGAGAACAATGACCTTCGATTCATACGAAGAATTTGAACGTTCTCAACATGCCTGCCTGATTGGTGTCGCCGACTATTATCCTGTCCAAAAACTAACCTACAATGGTCATGTTCTGGACTACCATGGGACTTATGGAGATGTCTTCTTCTATCTCATGAAACAAGATTTAAGCCAATATAATTAAAAAGGAGAAATACTATGGCAAAAGCAATTACAGATGCAACATTTGAACAAGAAACTAAAGACGGGTTGGTCTTGGTAGACTTCTGGGCAACTTGGTGTGGTCCATGTCGTATGCAAGGTCCAATCTTGGACAAATTGTCTGAAGAACTTTCAGAAGATGTCTTGAAAATCGTTAAAATGGACGTTGACGAAAACCCAAACACAGCTCGTTCATTTGGTATCATGTCTATCCCTACTCTTCTCTTCAAGAAAGATGGACAAGTCGTTAAACAAGTTGCAGGTGTCCACACTGCTGAACAAATCAAAGCCATCGTTGCTGAATTGAGTTAATCACAAATCCCCCACTTCTCATGTGGGGGATTTTAATATATAAAAACCTACTCTCCAATGTGATGAGTAGGTTTTTTGAGTTTCAATTATTCTTCAGTTCCAAGGAAGTTTTTAGCAACAAGAGCTGCAAGAACTCCACCAACGATTGGTGCAAGGATGAAAATCCAAACTTGTTGAAGAGCTGCGCCACCTACCAATACAGCAGGAGCCAAGCTACGAGCTGGGTTTACTGAAAGTCCAGTGATGTTCAAGCCAGCTAGAATCAAAGCTGTCAATGACAAACCGATCACCAAACCAGCAATAGCGCCATTCCCTTTGCTTGCTGATGTTACAGTCATAATCACCAAAACAAACAAGAATGTTGCGATGACTTCAAACAAGAAACCACCAAATACAGTTACACCGTTTGCCAAGGCATTTTCACCAAGACTTGCAGTTGACATACCTGAATTTGCCAAGAGGAAGAATACAGATCCAGATGCTAAGAAAGCACCAACTACTTGACCAAGGATGTAGTTTACAAGTTCTGAAGATGACAAACGTTTGTTCACAAACATAGCGATAGAAACAGCTGGGTTCAAGTGAGCACCTGAAACAGTTCCAATTGAGAAGGCTGCGACTACGATTGCTAAACCAAAAGCAAGAGCAATCCCAAGGTGTCCAAGTCCTTCAACACCATTTCCAAAAACAACAGCTCCTGTTCCGATGAACACAAGCATAAAAGTACCGATTAATTCAGCAACAAATTTTTTCATGTTTAGTCTCCTTTTTTTAACTATCTATTAGTCTATCAAAAGAAGGAAAGGGTTTCAAGAAAAGTGCTTGGAAAATATACCAGAATACAAAGTCAAGCTTTCAGACAGGTTATCTACATTAAAAAGCCATCGGAAGAAGGCTTGAATAAGAATATTTAGGAAGAAACCTTGTCTGATTAAAACACTATTTTTTCTTCTTCGGATTTAAATCTTCAAAAGATGTACTATTTTTACTAATAGTCTCGCTAATTGCTTTTTGTCCTAAACCATTAATTGAGCTATCCATTTGTGCTGCTAAAGTCGTTACAGCTGTCTTATTTGTCATAGCAAGAATCCCTATCTCCTCATCGTACTTATCTACAATATCTTTTCTACCTGATATTATAGGAGGAGCGCAAAATGCTTTGATAGCTGCTCTTTCCAATGTTTTTTTGATTTCTCGTCTGGCTGATTCTGACATGGGTCCAATCAAAGCATCTATGACTAAATCCACTAGCATTTCTTCTGCTCCCTTTCTAACTCATATAGGTCTTTTCTTTGACTATAACTCTCTTCTAACTCTTTCTCTAAGCGAGAGCGCTCTTTTCGGTACTGAGTCTGCAATTCTTCATCTTTTGCCTCTATTTTAGCATATTGACGAAGATACTTACTACTCGTCTCACTTGAATAAGATTCCAATAACATCAGAAATTGGTGGTGCTCTCTCTCATCTCCAGAATTCTGTCTACCAAAATCATAAGCGATGTTCTCAAATTCCTCATATAATCTAGTCAGCTGAGAACGATTATGATCTAAACTTTCATAGGATTCTTCTAGTTTCTTCTTAGCCGTTCTATAGTCATCCTCCAAGGTCCAAAGTCCCTCTTCTTGCTTTTTTATTTTCACTTGGATTTCTTCTAGTTTGTCCATTGATTAATATCCCTTGCCAAGCTTTCGTCTCCTTCAACTGCTTGTTCAACACCCTTCTGAATATTCGTTTCCAAATCCGTAAAGGCTTTTACAATCGCAGCTGATTTACTTACTTTTTTATCAAAATGTCTCTGAGTCTCCCCCACAATACTATCATAAGTTACCCCAGCTTCTGCATAGACATCCTCTATCTCATCATAAGTTAATTCTGTGACGAACCAAGGAACTTCCTTACTTTTATCGTAGAGTGTTTCAGCATCCGCAACTGCTTTTTTCGCCACTGCCTCAATCTCACTGTGTCCGTTGCCGACACTCTCTGTCATTGCTGTCGCAACAGCTGTTGCTTGGACGCTATCCAAGAAAAACATCTCATGGCTACTTATACTACCATCTGATAAAAATTGAGTATTCAACTGCTTTAGGAGTCCGTTTTTGACTCCCTGTAATTTCTTCAGAGTCTCATAGTTCTTCTTTTCAAGTTCAGTCATTTTCTCTGGACTCTGTTTTTCCAAAATATCCTTGATTTGGTTAATTTGATTTTTATCACCCGTAATATATGGATCAATACTATGTCCACCAGAATTTTCAAGCAGATAATCCTCTCCCAAGTAGACACCTAAAAAAGGCTTTGAAATATTGTTAAGAAAGTCATCTTGAGTACGGATTCGTACCACTTGACCTGTGAATGTCTTTTGTTTATTGATTATTTTCTCCCTTGCTGAATCCCAGGGAGTTAGATAATCTATGATTCTATCTTTAGAGTCGATAAGACCTTCTAAATAGAGAGGCGCTGAGTTATATACCACAGTACGGGGAGCGTTATACTCTAAGGCTACCCTCTGAGCAATATTCCCTCCTAAAGAATGTCCAGTTAGAGTAATATTATCCCCATATCTCTGTCGAATCCTTTCATAAAATGTGAAAGCTTCATCATAATGAAAACCGAGCGCCATGGCTATACTACCGGCATCTGTAGCGACATCCTTGGCTATATCCGCATTAGGATTCGTTCCCGTATAGGCAATAATCACCTCTCCACTATCCTTATCTAGGAAGGCTGTACCACTTGTGCCAGTGGAATCATCATGAAAATCATCTAGATATTGGAGGTTGGGAGGGAGAGGTTTCAATTTATTAACTTCCCTAAGAAGTCTAGTTTCATCATTTTCGATATCAGGCTGATGAACTCTCACATTTTCAAATTCGTAAGTTAGATTCGACGCATCCAAAGTTGGAATTCCACTATTGGCCATTATATACCCCCGCATTTGATACCGTTTCTCTAAAATAATAACCGTCTTTATAATCTACTAAAATTGAGTAATAGTAATAACCCTCATTTTTGTAGAGAACTTCCAATTTCAAGTGTAGATTTTTTTCAGAATCATTTTTATGAAAATAATTATTAACTATTTCATTTTTCTGTAAAATATAAAATACTAAAACCATTTGTCACGCTATTATACGATTTTTTTCTTTTTAATCTTAACTTAGACAATTCTGTTTTATTTAAAGTCAACTTTTGAAACAAAAATCCATCAAACTTCCATATTTTTTTAGCGGTTTCTTCATCAGAAAAAATAAATTTGTTGTCTACATATTGAACACTTACTACCACTTCATCGCTCTTTGGTGCATCATCCTTCGCTGGAATTTTAGCAAGAGTACCCGTTATTGTATGCGATGTTGCATCACCTTTCAGTTTAATTTCCGTAATGAAATCATCTGGTCCATCACTCTTCTCTTTAAAATAAACCTGCTCAATCTCAAATCCCTCCGGAAATTGCTTAAACAAATCAAACAGGTTCTCGGTTGGATAGACACGACTGACCTCAGAGACTTTGTTCTCAATCCATTCTCGGCTGTTCTTATTTTCTCCACATCCTGTCAATCCTATCATGATCAATCCTCCTAAAAGTACCATTGTGAGAAATATACGTTTTTTCATAACCCTCTCCTTATTTATGATATTCAACAAAATAGCTAACCCTAGTTCACTTATAGTATACCATAAAAGCATCATTTCCTTGTATCTTACTCAAATTCATAAGTTAGATTTCTGTGCATCTAGAGTAGCAATACCACTATTCGCTGTATCCTTTTTACTCATACTTCTCTCCTAATTCGATACTCTCTCCTTAAAAATAATAGCCATCATTAAAATCAACAGTAATAGAATAGTAATAAAAGTCATCTAATCTCAAAGAACTACCAAATCCTAGCACTGTTTCAGCTTGTTGCTGTTTATTAAAAATATTGGTTAATCGTTGTGTTTTTAATAATATAATCTATATCAAAAGAACCATTGTTTCCCGTTAAAATGTTTGTTTTTTTAATGATAATTTGCTTAAAAATTCTTTATCTATATCAAGTTTTTGAAACAAGAAACCATCAAAACTTCCATATTTTTTTAGCGGTTTCTTCATCAGAAAAATAAATTTGTTGTTTACATATTGAACACTTACTACCACTTCATCGCTCTTTTGGTGCATCATCCTTCGCTAGAATTTTTAGCAAGAGTACCCGTTATTGTATGCGATGTTGCATCACCTTTCAGCTTAATTTCTGCAATAGAATCATCGATTCCATCACTCTTCTTTTTAAAATAGACCTGCTCAATCTCAAACCCTTCCGGAAATTGCTTAAACAAGTCAAACAAATCCTCGGTTGGATAAACGCGACTAACCTCAGAGACTTTGTTCTCAATCCATTCTCGGCTGTTTTTATTTTTCTCCGCATCCTGCCAATCCTATCATGATCAATCCTCCTAAAAGTACCATTGTAAGAAATATGCTTTTTCATAACCTTCTCCTTACTTATGATGTTCAATAAAACAACTAATCATAGCTCCCTTATAGTATATCATAAAAGCAACATTTCCTTACATCTTACTCAAATTTATAAGTTAGATTAGAAGCATCTAGAGTAGCAATTCCACTGTTCACATATTTTTTTCATCTTTCATTTTATTTCCTTTTTAATTTGATACCGTTTCTATAAATGTATAAACATTATCATAGTGAACAGTTATAGAATAATAGTAATAATCGTCTTTTCGATATGAGCTTCCAAAACCTAATGTCGCTTGTTCATTTTCATCTTTTTAAAATACTGATTAATAGTTTGATTTCGAACTAAATAATCAATATCAAAAAGCTCCATTGTTCCCATTATAACTTTTTGGCTTTCATAGATAACGAAGACAGAAAAAGAGTGATCAATTGTTAGCTTTTTGAAATAAAAAAATCCATCAAAAGGCCACAGTTCTTTCGCCTTCTTCTCATCAGAAAAGATAAATTCCCCGTTAATATAATCTACTTTTTATAGTTTCTTCGGGCTTTTTGAGTAATATCTTCAGAAGCACGTGTCTTAGTTAGAACTCCAGAAATCGTTTGATTGCTACTATCCCTTGTAAAGTGATTTTCGATAAGATAGGGTTCCACGTTTTATATACACTTGATTTACTTTAAATCCCTCCGGAAATTGCTTAAACAAGTCAAAGAGATTTTTCAGTTGGATAGACACGACTGACCTCAGAGACTTTATTCTCAATCCATTCTCGGCTGTTCTTATTTTCTCCACATCCTGCCAATCCTATCATTATCAATCCTCCTAAAAAGTACCATTGTGAGAAATATGCGTTTTTTCATAACCTTCTCCTTATTTATAACATTCAATTAAACAACTAATCATAGTTCCCTTATAGTATACCATAAAAGCAACATTTCCTTGCATCTTGTTCAAATTCGTAAGTTAGATTCGACGCATCCAAAGTTGGAATTCCACTACTCACCATTATTTAATTCTCCATTAGACACTGTTTCTCTAAAATAATAACCGTCTTTATAATCAACAACTACAGAATAGTAATAATAATCATTACTCTGCAAAAGAGCTTCCAAATTCTAATATGCCATTTTTAAAACCATCCTTTTTTAAAAAAATTTGTTTAATATTGGATTATTCACACTATAAGATATGTCAAAACCATTAGTTACACTGTTATAACTCTTACTTTCTAATTTAAACTCAGATAAAAATACTTTTTATTAATCGTTAATTCTTGAAACAGAAAAACCTTTAAAATCCCAAATTTCTTTTTGCTCTTTCTTCATCTGAAAAAAATAAATCTCTTTTCTATGTAATTGACATCAATAATGTCTGTCTTTTTTTCTAACTTCAAATCTTTTCGAATTAATTTACCAGTTATCGTCTTAAACTGACTATTTCCAGTTAAATATTTTTTTATGCTAACTTTATCATTCATATATACTTGATAGACCTCAAACCCTTCCGGAAATTGCTTAAACAAATCAAACAGGTTTTCAGTTGGATAGACTCGACTGACCTCAGAGACTTTGTTCTCAATCCATTCTCGGCTGTTTTTATTTTCTCCACATCCTGTCAATCCTATCATGATCAATCCTCCTAAAAGTACCATTGTGAGAAATATACGTTTTTTCATAACCCTCTCCTTATTTGTAATATTCAATAAGATAGCCACCATCATTCTCTTGTAGGATATCATAAAAGCAATATTTCCTTGCATCTTGTTCAAATTCGTAAGTCAGATTAGAAGCATCTAAGGTCGGCACATTACTATTTGGCATCTATCTTCTCCATACTCTTACTTTTTCCTATTATAAGTTCTGAATGAGATATATTTTCTCCGTCAAAAACCACAGGATAACCGTATTCATAGCCAATAGTTGCAGAGTGATCTGCACTAATAAAAAGGTCTAACGACTCACTTGATTGTATATGGAAGTAGTCCTGAATAATTTCACTATTTACATTTTTATAAGTAATAGAAGCATCACCAGTCTCCCAATTATAGTACGTTTTTTTGAGTTCCAATTGAGACAAAATTGCTTTTATTTAGCTCTAACTTTTGAAATAAAAAAACCATCATAAAACAAATCATCTTTAGAAACTTCTGGATTCAAAAAAATTCTAATCCTTTTTTTCTGTGTACACAATACGACTTTCTAAAAGCACTTTTTCTTCATAAGGATTACCTCGAGCTTCTATTCTTTTAAAATTACCAGTTATTTCTTTTGTTTCTGCATTTCCTACGAGTTCAATCTTCTGATAACGAGAATAGTCCTTCGTCTCATCGTAAGTATCAATACTTCTAATCTCAAACCCTTCCGGAAATTGCTTAAACAAGTCAAAGAGATTTTCAGTTGGATAAACTCGACTAACCTCAGAGACTTTATCCTCAATCCATTCTCGGCTGTTCTTATTTCTCCACATCCTGCTAATCCTATCATGATCAATCCCCCTAAAAGTAATATTGTGAGAAAAGTGCGTTTTTTCATAACCTTATCCTTATTTATAATATTCAATAAACAGCTAACCGTATTCCCTTATAGTATACCATAAAAGGCTGATATGACTGTTTCACCACTGATGTTAAAACCCTGTCTAATTCATTTTAAAACACTATAATTCTAAAGGTCATGATATAATAGATAGTGAATAACAAACATTACTAAAGGGAGAAATGTATGGAAAAATCGTTCAGACTTTGTTGCCTAGCTTGTGTGACAACACTAGCCTTGACCCTTGTCGCTTGCTCATCAAAACCATCTACTAGTTCTACAAATAATTCAAACAAACAGGCTTCCACTTATCATAAGAAAGATGTCACCGGTCCTGCTGCTTCATTTGATTGGAATGCAAAAGTTGCACCTACCAACTACGAGAGAACCTTTGTTGAAACCAATAGTGGCAGCCAATTTAATAAAACTTTAGACCGTACTAAAGAGGCAGCTGAAAATCTTGAAAAAAAGAAAAAGGAAATTTCTGACCCTAAGGTTCAAGCCGCTCTCAAGCTAGTAGACGCTGTCTTTGTCAACCAAGAAAACCTTGACCTAGTTGTGAAAGCAGCGGGTGCTAACAATCAAGAAGAGTTATTTGATAAGATTTGGAACGAATATCTAGTCCCTGAGTTAACTAAAATCCGTCCGAATTTTTCAAATGATACGGTCTTTGAGTATAAAGGAGAAAAATATCCTCTCAAAATTTATGCACCAATGTTTTTCAAGGTCAACACCAATGCTCTAGGAAAAGCAGGAGCCTATACTCTTGAAGATTATAAAGTAGAAGGTGACATGGTTTATTTGAAATTGATGTCCCCAGCTGTAGACACCTACCAATACGAAGTGAAAGCCTCTTATCACACAGCCAGTTTCGAATTCTTTCAAGGACTGGTGGAAGAACAACAAAAGGTTCTTGAAACAGACTATGCTAAAGCCATGAATATTCGTTTTTGTATATCAATTGGCTGCGCTTGATTTTAAAGCTGACAACTATGTAGACTTAGAAGGCATGGATTATTTCGATCGAAATCCTCATTACCTCGCCATAAAAGTTGATAGTAACGGAGATGCGAGCCTTGATAATGAAAACCTCACCAATCTTTTACAGATTAGTATGAAGGCTGCAAATGATGCCAATAAAGGAAAATTTGAGTAAGCTTTATCATAACAAAAAATCACCTTTTCTAGGTGATTTTTTCATAGTCTCTTATTTTTCCAATTCTAGCAAAACACTGATGGCTGATAAGGCATAAAGTGGTGCTGTTTCAGCTCGTAGGATGCGAGGCCCAAGTCCTGCGAGAATCGCTCCTTTAGCTACAAAAGATTCGATTTCTGCAGGTGACAGACCTCCTTCTGGACCAAAGATAAAGAGCAGATTAGCTCCTTTTTCAAGACCAGCGACAGCTTGAATAAGTGCAGCTGATTCACCTTCTTTTGCTGACTCTTCATAGGCCACCACGATTCGGTCAAACTGCTCCAATTGTGCTAGAAAGTCTGATTTTTTCTCAAAAAGGGTGACACTTGGGACCAGATTACGTTTGCTTTGCTCGGCTGCTCCAAGGGCGATTTTTTCTAGTTTTTCGACCTTTTTGCCCAGTTTCTTGCCATCCCACTTGGCGACTGACCAGTCTGCAGGAAAGGCCCAAATCTGACTAGCTCCGAGTTCGGTTACTTTCTGAGTGATGAACTCTAGCTTATCTCCCTTGGGAAAGCCTGATGCGATTGTCACTTGGACTGGCAGTTCCACATTGTCAGCTAATTCTTGGACCAACTCAAACTGACGATTTTCCACATCTAAAACGCGCGCCAAACGCTTAATGCCATCATCAAAGACCAATGTCACTTCATCGTCTTCTTTCAGGCGCATAACCTGAAACATGTGCTTGCTGGTTTCCTTGTCCTCGATGGTGACAGGTGAGCTAGCCAAACCTTTTACAAAATACTGCTGCATGCTAGCCTCCAATCACACCGGAGACATCCTTTGTCTTCTTGAAGACGCAGGCATTCCATTCCCCTTGGATCATGTGGGTTTCAAGGAAAAATCCAGCCGACTCAGCTGACTCACGCACCATGTCCCACTTGTCCTTGATAATGCCACTCATGATGAGATAGCCTTCATCCTTGACCAAACGATAGGCATCATCTGTCAGATGGATGAGGATATCCGCCAAATATTGGCTACGATGACATCCGCCTCAGTTTCCACACCCTTGAGCAAATCACCTGGGGCTACCAGGATATTTTCCATACCCGGGTTGAGCTCAATATTTTCCTGAGCGACGCGAACCGCTACATCATCTAGGTCATAGGCAAAGATTTCCTTGGCACCCAGAAGTGAGCTAGCAATAGAAAGGACGCCTGAACCAGTCCCAACATCTAGCACTGTTTCGCCACCGCGAAGGACTTGCTCCAAGGCAAAGAGGCTCATCTTGGTCGTCGGGTGAGTTCCAGTCCCAAAGGCCATCCCTGGATCCAGCTTGATAATCTTCTCACCAGCAGTTGCCTCATAGTCTGTCCATGACGGTACGATGGTCAAGTCATGGGTGATACGAGCTGGTTCATAGTATTTCTTCCAATTATCTGCCCAGTCTTCCTCAGCCAAGGCAGTGGTGCCAATCTTGACTTCGCCCAAATCCATAAAATCCGTCAAGTCTGCTAAGCGAGCCTGTAAATCCGCTTCAACCGCTGCTACATCAACCGTTTCAGGATAGTAAGCTGTCACCACAATTTCTTCCTGTTGCTCAACCTCTGGGAAAATTTCACCAAAGCGGTCCACATTTCCCACATAGTCCATGCTGTCTTCGATTGCGACCCCTTGGGCACCTAACTCGATCAAGAGATTGGAGACCAACTCCTCTCCCTCACGCTTTACTGTAACCTTTAACTCTTGCCATGTTTCCATCATTAAGATACCAAGCCCGTAAAACACAAAGCCAAAATAGGAAACTCTCTGAAGACGTTTGTGTCTAAGAGAAGTTTATCTTTTGGGCACAGTGTTTAGGGCGGGTTCAGTTTAGAAATCAAACTGAACCATCCTTTCTATTCACTTTCTTTTAAATAATCCCTCAATCTCCCCTGTAACTGAGGCACAGCCTGTTTAGAATTGAGAAATTCCTCAACGGGCATCAACTTATAAGCCTGTCCTTCATCTCCAAAGGTGATACTGTCGAACTGATTCTGACTTAACTGACCGACCATAAATACTGACTGTCTGCCTTCATAGAGCATGCTGGGATAGATCTTGCTCCTGAGCAAACAATCTTCATTTAAATGAATTCCCAGTTCTTCATGAACTTCACGCGCTGCACACTCGAAAGGACTCTCGTCCCCTTCACGGCCCCCCACCTGGTAACTCCCACATATTGGGCCAAGGGATATTTTCCTTGTCATCACGCAAGATGGTCAGTAGCTTATCTCCACAAAAGAGGGCAATTTTACAACCCGTAAAATCCAAGTGTTTATCCAATAATTCCATGATGATGACCTTTTCTTATCATAACTACTACTCTATAGAAAACCCCTAGCTAGCTTTCTTCAATCACCTTTTGGCAATCTGCATCCCAGTATGCCTGCCATCTACCATGTTTTTTAGCAAAATAAACGGTAAACTCATCATTTACATAATCTGCAACATAGCGAAGATTAGGCGGATTTTCCTCAAAACTTAATACCCAAGGATGGAAGTAAAATGTCCTTTCCCACCTCTTCTGAGTATAGCCCAAATCCTTGGCAAACTGAGGGATGGGTTGTTGCATCTCACTTTCCAAACAAGACTGAATGGCATTGTCAATACTATTTAAACGAGCTAATAGTTGTTGAAACTGCTCTTCTTCCTCCGTCTTAAAACCAACTAGAAATTCAAATTCCGCAAAATCTTCAGGAAATTCAAGTTCTGTGATTTTACCATCCTCTGCGTAGCGTCCCTCCTCATTAACGAGGCGACGAGTTCCAAACTTCAATACTCGCTCGAAATCTAGATCCGCAAAGCGATTGCGGGGAAGAATATCAACTGACGGCTCAGTTTTAGCTGACCTTCTCCTGAAAAACTGTTTGACTTTTTCTAGCATAGTCTCCCCCTTCTCCTTGAATTCATTATTTAAAAATGTCCACTTAGAATCTTTTCTAGTATCTCGGATAAGGGTAAAATTCTCCCTCTTCCAAGCCGACTTTTCCTTCTTCAAAGACTTCTTGGTTCCATTCCATGACGAATTCTTCTGCTTCTGGGTCTTCCAAAAAGTCCATGAGAGCATCTAGCCCAACCTCTGCAGTATCTTTGAGAAATAGTGCAAAATAAGCTAAGAATTCACGAGAAAAACCTTTCTTAGGCAGGTAAGGGATGACTGTGAGATAGTCTTCTGCATTAACTGTTGACTTGGCAGGGTTGTAAAAAAGTACCGCTTCTTCAAAAAGGATATCATCTGACGAAACCTCTCCGTCTTCATCTAACATCTCCACCCCTGCAGCATTTTGTGCCTCTAATAGAAAACTCACTTCAACCGCATGATTGCGCTTGTCCCAACTAATCTCATAATCAAAAGGAAAGTTCTTGTCCAACTCTTCTTGTAAAACATCTAAAAATCCATATGTTGCCATTTTGTCCTCTTTCTATACGACTCTTCAATCGCCCCGAATACTCGGAAATATGCTAAAATAGATACTACCATCTTACCACATTCGTATCAGAAAATCCATGTTAGAAAGGACTGCTATGCCAGACAATCTCGCGCTTCGTATGCGCCCCAAAACCATCGACCAGGTCATCGGTCAGGAGCATCTAGTTGGACCTGGCAAGATTATCCGCCGTATGGTGGAAGCCAATCGCCTATCCTCTATGATACTCTACGGACCTCCAGGCATCGGAAAAAAACCAGTATCGCTTCAGCCATCGCTGGAACGACCAAGTATGCTTTCCGGACCTTCAATGCGACAGTTGATAGTAAAAAACGCCTCCAAGAAATCGCTGAGGAAGCTAAATTCTCAGGTGGCCTTGTACTGCTACTAGACGAGATTCATCGTCTTGACAAGACCAAGCAAGACTTCCTCTTGCCTCTTTTGGAAAGTGGACTGGTCATCATGATTGGAGCCACGACTGAAAATCCTTTCTTTTCTGTCACTCCAGCCATTCGTAGCCGTGTTCAGATTTTTGAATTAGAACCCTTATCCAATCAAGACGTCAAAAAGGCCATTCAAATAGCCCTGACAGATCCTGAACGTGGTTTTGATTTCCCTGTTGAATTAGATGATGATGCCCTTGATTTTATCGCGACATCTACCAATGGAGACCTCCGGTCTGCCTTCAATTCACTTGATTTGGCAGTTCTCTCCACTCCAGAAAATGATGACGGTGTCCGCCACATCACGCTCGACATCATGGAAAATAGTCTTCAGAGAAGCTACATCACTATGGACAAGGATGGAGACGGACACTATGATGTTCTATCTGCCCTGCAAAAATCCATCCGTGGATCCGATGTCGATGCTAGTCTCCACTATGCTGCTCGCTTGATAGAAGCAGGTGACCTTCCTAGTCTAGCTCGTCGTTTGACTGTTATTGCTTATGAAGATATTGGCTTAGCCAATCCAGAAGCGCAGATTCATACCGTAACTGCTTTGGATGCTGCGCAAAGAATCGGTTTCCCAGAAGCCCGCATCCTCATTGCCAATGTCGTCATTGATCTGGCACTTTCACCTAAGTCTAACTCAGCCTACGTGGCTATAGATAAGGCCTTGTCTGACCTTAAAACATCGGGGCATCTACCGATTCCACGTCACTTGCGAGATGGACATTATAGCGGTAGCAAGGAATTAGGTAACGCCCAAAATTATCTCTATCCACATAATTATCCTGGTCACTGGGTCAAGCAAGAATACCTACCAGAAAAAATCCGTGACCATCACTACTTTTCTCCGGAAGATAGTGGAAAATACGAACGGGCCCTGGCTCAACGCAAGGAAACCATTGATAAATTACGAAACTCGTGAAATCCTTTTCAAAAATTATAATTTCCCCTTGATTTTTTTTGAAAAAGTGGTATCATATAATCATAGAAACGCTGTGGTGTACGACTTCACACTTAAGTGTTGACCGACTATTTTTTGTATTATTAGGGAAACAAAAGTCTTCTAACAGCATGTAGGCCGTCTCACACGGAAACAGCTTCAGTTAGAGCGAGTTGCCCACCTGCTTAATTGCGCGGGTTCAATACAAACCGTGAAGTTTCGGCACCAATACAGCTTTTTATTTGCCTCCTTAGCTCAGTTGGTAGAGCAGTAGACTCTTAATCTATGGGTCGCAGGTTCGAGCCCTGCAGGGGCATCTAAATCAACAGGAAAAAGCCTTGATTTACAAGGCTTTTTTTTGCTTGTCTGTAACTGATTTGCCCCATCATTTGCCCCACTTTTAAATCTATCTTTTCTTTTTGAATCAAATTACATCTTAACAAATAGTGTAAAGCCAGTTACTTTTTGCTTTGATGCCATACAATATTTTCATGTAGAGAAGACAAATTTTATCTTCTCTTTTTTTATTTTTCAAAATAATAAAAAAACTGATTTTTCTTTTTCATGAATCAGACTGAAACTTCCAAATTTTTCCATTTAGTTTATTGATATTTCCTCTAAAAAGGTGTATAATATTTTTTTACTATCAAACTATACTATATAACAGGATGGTCTTGAAATGAAATTTTCTAATCGTTTATCGCTATTCCTTGCAGGAGTTATTTTTTTGTCCTTTTAGCACTCTTTCTATTTACAGACCCAGTAGCTAATCTTGTTGCTTACAGCTGGTGGATTGCATTTGGTTTACTGGTTGCTTCCATAGCGACTATTTTTAGGCTATTTCTCTGTACCAAAAGAGCTTCGCTCACCAGCTCATCTTTTTCCAAGGGATTGTTAATCTTCTCTTAGCTCTTTACCTCGTTGCCTATGGCTTTGTGACGCTGCCAGTTGTCATTCCAATTATTTTAGGGATTTGGTTAATTGTAGAAGCCATTATAGTTTTCTTTAAAGGCAATCGTCTGGGATTGATTTTCCCTATTATTGGCAACCATATCATGTGGATAGCGTTGCTTGCATTTTTACTAGGTCTAGTGATTTTTGTTCAATCCAGTAGCTACAAGTGTCTTTGTCGTTTATGTCGTTGCCTTTGCATTTTTAATTGTTGGTTTCACCTATATCCTTGATGCCTTTCGTAAATAATCTAGCTGCCATTTTGGGCATATTAAAATAGCTGGGAAGTTACATTCTCAGCTTTTTTTCTGTTGCCTCTTTAGCTAAGTTGGTAGAGCAGTAGACTCTTAATCTATGGGGCGCAGGTTCGAGTCCTTGTAGGGGCATCTAAATCAACAGGAAAAAGCCTTGAAATCAAGGCTTTTTTACGTCCAATAGCTTTTTGTAGCAAAGTATTTAAAAATAAAAAGAGAGAATCTCTCACTCTCTTCTCAGTATATCTTATTAAATTTAGTTTTTCTTAATCTACCTGATTTTCCTTTGCGACGACAAATTCTTTAACCAGTCGATAGATAACAGCAAATACGGGGGTAAAGAATATCATTCCAAGTAGTCCGAAAAGATTCCCTCCGATACTAGCAGTATGCAAGCGTGAAAAAGGGCTGGTAAGCCAATAGATTGACCCACAACTTTGGGATAGATAAGATTTCCCTCAATCAGTTGTATGATTTGATAAAGAACAATAGAAAATAAGGCTTGACTTGGACTTACTGTAAAGATAAAAATCGCTCCCAGAATACAAGCAATCATAGGACCAACATAAGGAATGAAAGACAGTACTCCTGCAAAGATACCTGTCATTACCCCATAAGGTAGTCCAAACAGGCTGTAGCCAACTGCTATCATAACTCCTATGATGACTGCTTCAATCAGCTGACTCATCAAAAATTGATCATAAGTCTCTAGTGCTACTTGTCCGATGTATGTCAACCTTGTCACCACTTTCTCTGGAAATATAACTTTAGAAGTCGACTCGTCATCGCTGCCAGATGTTCCTTACTGGATAAAAATGAAAAGGTAAAGACTATAATCAGAAAGGCATTCATCATACTTGAAAAAATATTTCCTATATTACTAGTCAGACCGGATAAGAAGGTTATCAAAGCTTGACTAATAGAGCTAGACTGTCCCTGAATTCCTGATACGATAGTTGACAGCGTGTCTTTGGTTACAAATTCCGAGCTATCTAGTAGTTTACCAAGTTGAGTCAGGACTGTTGAAAGGACTGTTCCCAGCTGACTAATAGTCTGAGCAAGGGTTGGAAGCACCAAAACCAAAAGACAGATCACGATTAAGATAAGAGATAGGAAAACAAGCGCCATAGCAATCGGACGACGCAACCCTGCCTTTACCTTCATTTTAACTAGGAATTCTTCAATTTTTTTCATGGGAACATTGAGCACAAAAGCAATAACAGCACCATAAATCAAGGTAGAAGTTACTTCAAAGAGAGATACTGCTCCTGATATAAAGCTTGATGCATTCAGAATTACAAGAGTAACCAGCCCTATAAAAAGTATTAATGGGGTGTATTTTTTTACTAAATTCATAAATTCTCCTTAATAAACATGTTTAGATACGACTATACTATTTGGTTTTTCAAACTCTCGGTCAAGGTAGGCTTGATAAGTTCCTGGTGCGATAAATCCTTTGGGTGAAAGGATATCTGTTCCAGCCTGACCGACTATGGTATCTGCCAAGAGCACACAGTTTGTGGATAAGACAAAGTAGGATTTAAACTTAGATTTGATAAATTTATAAAGTTCCCCATCCGTCTCATGTCTGATTTTATAAGCGTAAGTGTAGTCTTCCTTACCATCACCTGTCGTGATTTTATCTGCACTTGGCTCCCATGGAATCGTCAGTTGTTTCAATTCAGCCAACTTTTTTTGAATTGCTTTTTTTCCATTTCAGGTGTCAAATCTATTCCGTAACCAAAAAGCGTTTTTTGACTCTCACGTTTACATAGATCGATGTACTTATCGCGGTCACAAAAATATAAGACACCATCTCCTATCATACCAAATAAGGTCTCAGATGACGGATCATAGTTGCCATAAGAAATAACACGACCCTGATAGCAGATATCCACATGACCAATAGCTGAAAACAGGGAGGTCTCAGCTGTATGAACAAAAATTTCTAGCTCTGCTGTCTTACCAGACTTCACTATTCCAAGATGGATATCTTCTTCCTCATCAGCATTTTCTAGCATAAATTTGTTAACTTTTGCTAAAGTTCTTGCAGGGATGAGAGCGGCTAGGACAATAGGTAAGCTAATTCTAATACGACGTTTGAGATGGTTTTTCCCAATTTCCCCTTCAAATAAGAAACCGTCACGGATATTGGACAGACCATAAAGGAAAAAATAAGCCCCTAAAACAAAGAGTTGAAAGACAGAATTCCCCGTAGAGGACAAAAGACTAGCTCCACCAAGAAAAACTAGTAGAATACCATCTAGTAAGAGACGAAAACGAGGTCGAATATTATTTTTACGGTAGAGAACATAGGTGACAAGATTAATCGTGGCCCTAAAAATCTGATAAACTCCAATCACAAGAGCCAGAACATAAATCGGTATATCAGTCGCAAGATTAGAACCTAGCAAATATCCCAGCACTAACAATTTAACCAGTGCAACTCCCAAGGTATCCGTTGACTGGCTTTTTTTGAAAACTCGTAATACTAAATCTACGACCGTTGCAATCCAAGCTAAAACTAGAGCCATTCGAATAATCGTTACTGGCAACCAAGTCCCCGTGACCATCAAGATAAGACCTAACAGAACAAACAAGAAACCCTGAGCAAGTAATTTCTTACCTGTCAGACCTAAAGAGAATTTTTCCCCATATAAAAAAACCTTTCAACAATAAAAAAATTAAGCCCTTTGATTAAACTGACTGGTAAATAGCCAACGGCACAAACAGTCTGTACCAGCAAGACATAGCGATTAGCGATGACTGTAGTAAGGTCACCATCTTGTCTTATGCACTTCTAAAATTTGTTTTATTGATTCGAAAAACAGAGCTTATAAAAACTAGCTAAACTTGAGAGATAAGTACAATTGAGACGAAAAAAATGTCTAACCAATACTACTTGTAAAGGTAAGAAAAATATTATTTCTATTCTATTAATGATTTATATACTATCTATTATGACACAATACTCACTATAGTTCAACATTTTACTAATTAAAAAAATCATAAAAAGAAGTTTCAAGTCCTCATAACGCTTTGAAAAAGAACAAAAAAAACGGAATGAAATAACATATAATTAGATTATTAAACAAAGTTTACTAGGCACAAACTAAGATATGTTTGATCAAGCAGAGAGGGAGATGCTGTTTCTTTAAAAACAAGTTTATCTCACTATTTTTTTATGAACTGCCTTTCCAGACATCTCTAATCTGATGACACTCTTCAAAAAAATATTTTTAAAAATTTAAAAACAAAAGTCTTGCTTTTTCATTTTTATTTGTGATATACTTGTTCTCGTATTAGATACAAGTTATCCAAAGGAGTTTATATGGATACAAAAATTTTCAGTAGCCTTACATATCCTAACCATGATTAGCGAGAGCAAGGATACCTTAAGTTCACAAGCTCTGGCTGAGAGCGTCGGAACCAACGCTAGTTATATTCGTAAGGTGATTGCCTTATTGAAAAAAACGCTGGCTTAATTACTTCCCATCAAGGAAAAAAACAGGCTATCAACTCAGTAAGTCCCCAAAGGAAGTGACCTTACTTGAGATTTATTTTTTTCCACACAAGAAGTCAACCACATCAGCTTATTTCCCGTTCACCAAAAATAGCAATCCGGATTGCCCAGTAGGGAAACATATTCAAGTCGCCATTTCGCCACTATTTGCTAGCGCTGAAGCTCAACTTGAGAAGGAACTAGCCCAGCAAACCTTAGAAGATGTCATTAACAATCTTTATAAAGAAGCCAAACAAAAACGAAACTGATTTGCATGCAGATCAGTTTTTAAAAAGACTATACTTGTATCTATATCAGATACAACAAAAAAATAGAAAAGAGAAGACAATGAAAGTCGCACTAGCACACTACTTATAACAAAAACAATATCACTCTTAACATCACAGAAATCGCAAAACCAAGTATCACAGACAAAGAAGTTTTGGTCAAAGTCACCGCTGCTGGTGTTAATCCTCTGGATAACATGATTTCCCGAGGAGAAGTCAAGATGATTGTCCCTTACAAACTCCCACAAACTGCGGGAAATGAAGTGGTCGGTATCATTGAAGAGACCGGTAGCCAAGTCAAAAATCTCAAAGTCGGAGACCGAGTTTTTGGGCGTTTACCACTTGATCATATTGGTGCCTTTGCAGAATACGTAGCTGTCGATAGTCAGGCTATAGCCAAGGTTCCAGACTATCTGTCTGACGAGGAAGCTGCTGCTGTCCCTTTGACTGCCTTGACTATTATGCAAGCCGTAGAACTCATGGGGGCTCAAGCTGGCAAGACCATCTTTATCTCTGGTGGTACAGGCGGTGTCGGTGGGATGGCCATTCCGATTGCTAAGGCTAAAGGTTTGAAGGTCATTACCAATGGGGCTGGAGATAGCGCTGAGCGTGTATTGAACCTAGGAGCAGATCGTTTTATCGATTACAAAACAGAGGATTATACAAAAAAACTGTTAGCCAGGTTGATTATGTCCTTGATACCCTTGGTGGCACTGAGACTGAAAAACAAATGTCTATCATGAAAAAAAGGTGGTCAGCTTGTTTCCCTCCGTGCTATGCCAAATGGTGACTTTTTCCAAACGTATGAACCTGCCAAAATGGAAACAAATCTTACTTGGACTAGCCGGTCACAAATTTGATAAGATGGCTGACAAATACGGCGTTCACTACCATTTTATCTTTGTGGAAAGCAATGGTGCTCAATTACAAGAGGTAGCTGACCTCTTTAGCAAATTGGAAATCAAGCCATCTATCGATACAGTCTATCCATTTGAAGAAGTGAATAGCGCCTTAGACAAGGTCGCTAATGGTCGCTCACGTGGAAAAAAACAGTCCTCAGCTTTAAGAAATAAAAAGGAAAAGACAATGTCATATCTTACAACTAAAACTCAATACATCACTGTCGACGGGAACAAAATCGCCTATCGCGAACTCAGCAAAGGCAAATCAAAATTACCTCTTCTGATGCTGGTCCATTTGGCAGCAACCCTCGACAACTGGGATCCAAAACTCTTGGACTTGATTGCTGAAAAAAACACCATGTGATTGTGGTCGACCTTCCTGGTATCGGAGCCAGCCAAGGCAAAGTGGCGCCAACCATTCCTGGAATGGCTGAGCAAACAATTGCCTTTGTAAAAGCCCTTGGTTACGATAAAATCAATCTCCTTGGCCTTTCCATGGGAGGCATGATTGCCCAAGAAATGGTTCGAATCAAGCCTGATTTGATCAACCGTCTCATCTTGGCAGGAACAGGACCTCGAGGTGGAAAAAGAGGTCGATAAGGTCACAGGGAAAACATTTAACTATATGTTTAAAGCTGGACTCGAACGCATCGATCCTAGACGCTACATCTTCTATAACCATGATGAGCAAGGAAAAAAATCGAAGCTTTGAAAGTTCTCGGACGAATGGGGATGCGAACCAAGGAATTTGCGGACAAAGACATGAGTGTCCCTGGTTTCTTGACTCAACTCAAAGCTATTAAACGTTGGGGAAAGATTCTCAAGACGACCTAAGATTTATCACCCAACCAATCTTAATCGTCAACGGGGATAAGGATATGCAGGTTCCAACAGAAAATTCTTATGATATGCATGAGAAAAATAAAAGATAGTAAACTCATCATCTATCCACATGCTGGTCACGGTTCGATTTTTCCAATATGCAGAAGAGTTTTTCAAAAGAACTCATTGCTTTCTTGGAGGACTAATATGGTCAAAACCATTCTAATAACAGGTGCTACGGATGGCACAGGAAAAAAAAGCCTTGTATCAAGGCTTTTTTTGTTTATCTAAGTATTTAGGGGCTATCCCAAAAGATAGTTTCTCAATGTTCCACTTCTTCCTTAAATCGTACTTTTCCTTGGCTGTATAATCTCATAATCTTCACAAAGCGAACTGGATTGTTTTGGTTATACAAAAGAAATACTGAAAAGAATAACAAGCCAGCAAACCACAAACCATAGCCTTCATTAATCGGTTGACCAAAATTTTTAGAGGAAGAGTCAAGAAATACAAAAAAATAATAGATGGACACTATATTTACTGCAAAGCGGACAAATCGAAAAAGCTAGAGTACCCAGTTGTCTAGGATCAAACTGATTTTTTTACAAGCAAATTATGAGATACGGCATAATAAAAAGACTTTCTCTGTCGTCGGCTGTGCTTTGCGAACATTTTTATAGAGAGCTCGTTCGAGTAAAGCAACTAACGAGAAAAACTGCATCAACCAAAAGAGAAGAATACAGGCTAGACTGAACCAGTTGTAGACACCAACAAACTTGAGTGAAAAGAAGCCCGAAATTGCAGGCCCACCTGCTAGTAAGAGAATTACCAATTGAGGAATAAAGGAATTCGTGTCACCAGCTTTTTCAGTATTGAGCAACCTACTCTTTTGGAGCGACTAGAGCCTCTCCTGTCTTTTGGTCATAATAGACCGCCTGTCCATCACATTCGCCGATAAAAACACGACGGCGTCCAAGAAAAAACATACTTACCTCTTTTCTATCTATGAAAATATGTTGTCAAAGTCTCCTAACCATTAGGAATAAATCTATAGACTAGAATTCTACTCTTCATATTCTGGGTGTTTGCGTACATAGCGTGCCGCCTGAACTCCATCCACTATGAGAGCTGGTAAAAAGAGGTTCATCAAGATGCCCAAGAAAACACCAAAGACATTCTCAATGTAGCCAGTGAGAATAGCTGGGGCTAATATGACAGCTACAAAAGCAACTCCAAAATTAAACAATCGCTCTTGCTTCTTGTTATTGTCTTTACCACCATAAGTCTCCCATCGGTTGAAAGCCCAGATTTTTCCCCTGATTTTTTTAGGAAGATAATACCAGGAATAGAGACCAATAGAAAAAAAGCAGGATACATAGAGCTACGAGATTGTAAATAAGTGCCCAGACTGAATAGATTCCGTCGTTACCAACTAGCATAATCAAGCCTGTAAAAGTCATGTCAACGTTTAAAATCAAAACAAGTATGGAAACAAAAAGATAGATAAAACTCTTAAATCTCAAAATAAAACGATCGAAGAAAGAGAGTGGGATTGCTACACCACTAATGAACATGAAAATAATGAACAAGATTTTATAAATGCCAATATAATCGATATAGGTCGTCCCAAAATACGCCATAAAAGAGAATGCTAAGCTAATCCAAGATAGAAGCTTGATATAGCCTAGACTAACCCCATTTGTAATCAAAGGGCCCTGGTAGCGTTCTTCGATCACTACTTTCTTTTTCTTTGAAGCTTTTGACATGAACTCCCTCTCATCAACTCTCTGCTTCTTCTTTAAAAAGCACTTTTCCTTGGCTGTATTGCTTCATAATCTTCACAAAGCGAACTGGATTGTTTTGATTATAGACTAATACGAGTGCAAAGAGTAATAATCCAGCTATCCAAAATTCATAACCTAGTTCAATCTCCTGACCAAATTTTTTTGAGTATAGCTATAAAAAAACATATAACAAGTAGATATTAGTGGCAACTATTAGAAAACGAACAATTCGGAAGATTTTCGTAGATAACTTAGCTGGATCAAAATTTTCTTCCCCCACCATCAAGTTATGAGAAGCCGCATAGTAAAAGACCTTCTCTGTCGTTGGCTGGGCCTTGCGCACGTTTTTATAGAGAGCTCGTTCGAGTAAAGCAACCATGAACAAAAACTCAGCCAACCAAAAAGAGTAGGATAAAGGTCAAACTGATCCAGTTATAGACTCCTATACTCATAGTCGCAAAGGAAGCCAAAAACCTCCCGTTCCACCGGCCATAAAGAGAATCACCATTTCAGGAATATAGGCATTTGTCTTACGTGCTCCTTCAGTATTAAGTAGGAAACTTTTGGGAGCGACTAGAGCCTCTCCTGTCTTTTTGGTCATAATAAACAGCCTGTCCATCACATTCGCCGATAAAGACGCGACGTCTAAGAAAAACATACATACCTCTTTTCTATTTATGAAAAATAAGTTCTCAAAGTTTGGATTGCTTTTACCTAACCATACAACTAGTAACAATGAAAAGATTCTATGGTGTTTTTTTCATCTATCCCTTGCAATCTGCCCAAGATTTTCAATCCTATCATGAATGGTTTCTACATTTAGATTTCCACGTTGGTATTCGCAAAGAAATTCATTTTCATAGAAAACTTGCTCTGAAAGCTGACCTTTTGGTGTATTTGGGCATTCAATCATGACAAAATTAAAGACACCGCCTGTTCCAGTCCCCTCAATTGTATTGCCTCTAAAATGATAAGTGAAAGCCCGGAATTGTTTACCCTTGTAGTTACCAGAGATGACATTGGCAACTTTTCTATCATGTCCACACCCAAAAGGATAATGGCTAAAATTGGCATATTTTTCTACATAGGGACTTTGGGTAGGAGTTATAGTAAGCGTACTAGATATCGTTTCGCTTGAGTAATCCCTATAGTTGTCTCTACCTTGAGCTTGGTCAAATTGATAGCTGTGAGCAGTTGCAAAGGCTTGGTATTCGTTGTTGTTTTTAAGCATTCGACAAACAAACAAATACAGAAGCCAACCTAAAAAAATATACAATATATACTTTAAAAATGAGTAAACCATAAACGAACTCCATTCTATTCTCCTTCTCCTGATTTTTATAGCTTTTTAATATAAATTATTAAAAATTTACATATTGCTTTTGTGACTATTTGTCAATTTTTGGATATAATGATTTCAAACCTTTTTCACTTTATTAGCGATTTACTACATACGCTTTAAAATGGGCTGGCTTGTCATCTACATTTGTTACGGTGATGGTGTAGGGCTTGCTTTTTGGATACATCAAAAACTTTTTTTACCTAGATAACTGACCACAATCCCATCTTCTACCAACTGAATATCCTTTTGATTGTTGGGGAGCTCAGTATCATTACCTAACTGGATGATTTTTATTTTCTGTTACTTCAAAATACAGGCCACTGAATTGTTCAGACCAAACATCCCTTCCAGATAATTTGATTTTTTGACTGTCCTTTTTTTCTAAAATCAATTCTGAACTATACTCTAGTTGGTCCGTATTGGGATAAACTTTCAATGTAACACTTTGACCAGGCTGGAGGGTGTAGCTTGGCTTGTATAAGTAAAAATCGAATAAACAAACCAAACTGCAAATGAAGCATATAAGAAGCCAATGATCTTTCGTGAACATTTGCTTTTAAAACGACGTAAAAGTAGGACGAGAGATACTATAATTATCAGGGGCGTTACCATTTGTCTTCCTTTCTTGCAACTAGAACGGGTACTCTCACTTTAAGATTCATTTTTAAATAAAACAAAAAGTAAAGAACTGGCTCGAATAATCACAAATGTCTGTAGCAGCACCTATATCTATACTTAGGCATATAAGATCCGATACATATTTTCTATGAAGTCATCAATCTCTCCTCGAACAATTTTCAACAGACGCTCTTCTTCGGATTGCGAGATAGAGACTCCTTCTCTTTTTCCACTGTCGTTATCTTGAGAATAGTTAGAATAAATTAAATTAAGGTCTTTATCTAACACGAAAGCCATATATGTTTGTTTTTTTCATTAACTTGTGTAATGAAAAAAATAACTGAAAATCTTTTGCATCTTTCTGAGGAGGGCTGATTTTCAAATGTACTTCTCCTTCTATTTCAAGCGGATAAATGACTCCATCTAGACGAATGGCACCATCAGATGGAATGATGTATCCCGCCTCACGTATTTGAGATGCGTACTTTTCGGACCTCATTAAATAATGAAGAACTGCGATTCTGTCCTGTTTTTCAAAAGCTGTTTTTAGAGTACTGGATTCTTGAGAATTCTTATAAGCGAGATACAAAGGAATGACTAATAAGATAAAAGATACTATTATCAACCACTTACACTGATTCATTTTATCTAACATTAATCTTACCACCTCTTTCTAAATAGTCAAAGAAGGCTTTCTGATTCTTATTTCTCTCATCTCTTCTTTTTAATCTGAGAATAAACAAAACTGATCGTGGTATCCAAAAGAATTGAATAACCAAAAATTCTTATTGTCCATATAAGCCAAATCGGGCTATTTTTCAACATTTATCTTAAGTATCTTCAAACACACTGTAAGAGTCAAAAATAAGACAATTTCTATTACCAAGCGATACTTGGCCTTTTTAAAATCTATGGTTTTCAAAAAGGACTGACTCTTAGCTTCCTTCGGTACTTCTTCCCAATATGTCTTATCCTTACTTCTTAGATAAAGTAGATAACCAACTTCGACGATTAATCTTGAAAAAAAGCTGAAATGAACACTATATTGCTCACAATCCCAAATGTTTGCAAATAATAACCGGATAAACTAGCCAATCCTCCGCCTAACACAGTGATCCCGAAAAATAAGCCAGAGGGAGGATCTGCTAAAGACACTGGAAGTGGCGATAAAGTTTCCTGCAGCTCGTTTTTCTGAAAAGCCTCGTCCTAATTGCTTTTTTAACCAGCTGACATTATAAACTGTCAAACCGAAAAATAAAACAGTGAAACTCAACCAATAAATCAGCGAGTAGATCAGCGAATTTTTTAGAACCTCATTCGTTAAAATAGTGAGAATATAATCCATTAAAACCAATGAGAGATGGATCCCATTGATCAGTACAAAGAGCATCGCAGTACTAAAGAGTTGATGTTTATAGATGAATGTCTTGCTGAATGACATAATCTGACAGCCCAGGCCAAACTCAACATTCTAACAGAAGCTCGCGTGGAACCCAGCGCTTGAAAATATTCCTTATTTAATGCTTCTGACTGACGGTTCATATCCCACTACTCCTCTTCTAGCTGACCGCTTTTGATCAACTTCTTATAATAGCGTTTGCTGTACCATTCGCGGTCGCTAATTCCCAGATATTCTTTGTATTCCAGACGTCGTCTAAGAAAAAACATATTTACCTCTTTCTATTTCCTTTCTTATATTTACTTCTTAACTCGACTATTTCTGTACCGTTCAACTGCCTTCAGCCATCGAACCATATTGTTTTGCCATAATAACAGAACTGCTACAGCTGGTAAAATACCCATAAAGCTTAAAGTGATAATCTCACTGCCGATAGGTGTCCCTATCATATTAAAAACTAGAATAGATATGACTAAAATTGGACCAATCAGTCCCATTAAAGCCATAAATACTGTGAAAATCCAAGCGAATATCTTCTTGCCAAGAGTAACCTTCTTATCGCCAAAATTACCCCAAATAAGATTAGTATCAACTGCCCGTCTAAAATTTTCTTTACTAGTTGACTGTGCCAACTTAACATTCTTATAAAGGGCTCGCTCTACTATGACCAGCAAAAGGCTACCTTCCAGAAACCAAACAGTTAGAAAATAAATCAAAGTACCATAACCATAGACACCACCAAATAATCGTGTCTCAGGAAAAAGCTGCATCACACCACTAAAAGCAATCAGAAATAATGTAATTAAAATGATTTGTTTTCGATTTCCACGGGATGCCTCTGTATTCAATAGTTTACTTTTAGGAGCTGCTAAGGGATCTCTTGGCTTTTCTACATTTACATAAATAGCCTGACCATCACTTTCCCCTATATAAATAACTTTCCTAAAAAACATGCTTGTCTTTCTCCTCTAACCAACTGATTATCTTAAAATGATGGCCTCATCTAAACTAGCTTGATTTTTAATCTTCTCAAGTATCTTTTCCAAAGAGCTCTGGATATTTCTTCAAGTAGCCCTTCCCATACCATTCTTCGACAGACTGGCCCTCCCACTCACGCTATTCTTCTGGGTATTTCCACTTATAATAACCTTGTAACATAAATGGAAAAATGATATAGACCTCTAATAGGACGATCCCAGTATTGATGAAAAAAACCACAGAATGAGAGCACCTAACACATCCAAACGAATCACAAAGATCTGAGGAAAAAGAAATTGCAGAACCAGATACAATCCAAATATTCCCCAAACCATAGGTAACAAGAAATCTCGCCGATTTAGAAAAAATTTGTGGTAACGGCCTTCTGCCTTATGTTCTTTTTTTCTTCAAATCTTTTTCTTTATTCGAATTCTACCTAGTCTGTTTCTATTTCTAATTCAATTGGTAGAAAATTTGAACTTTATCTATTTTTAAAACTGAGTTTGATTTAAAAACCTATTGTATATATTTTTTTGCATACTCAGAATAGCTTGGTTGCTCCTTTTTTTATTCATAGCATAAAGTAGCTTCCCACTTAGGATATCCTCTTTAGAGCTTGGTTGAATCATAACTGCAACATTTTTATCCTTATCAGGGAAGACGACTGTATAACTTTCACCATTTTGTTCAATCTCACAATAAGTAATCTCTCCTTTTTGTTGCATGGATTTTTTTGCTTATAGTCAAATTTCTCCCCATCTACCGTAACAGTATCTTTAGTAAATACTAGAGTAACATTTTTACTAGCGCCTGTTTGGGCCTTCCATTCTCCCTCAAGTTTTTGGAGCAGAAGATAAAGCTCCACAAGCTGTTAAAATTACCAAACTGATAGAAAAAAAGAAAGTAATAATTATTTTTTTTATTTTATTCATTTGTTTTAGCTCCTATACTGAGTTTATATCAATTTCTATTTTTTAAGAAAAGAATACCCTAGATTTCTTTCAAGATACACCCATTGCAATGATTCTTAATTGCTCAATCCGATCATGAATGGTTTCTACATTTAGATTTCCACGTTGGTATTCGCATAGAAATCCATTTTCGTAGAAAACTTGCTCTGAAAGCTGACCTTTTGGTGTATTTGGGCATTCAATCATGACAACATTAAAGACACCACCTGAACCTGGTTTCTCAAATTCATTGCCTGTAAAAAGATAGGTGTATGCTTGAAAAGATGTCCCTCGATAATCGCCTGAAATGACATAGGCAACCATTTTCTTATATCCTCGGCCGAAAGGATAATGGCTAAAATTGGCATACTTTTCTACATACGGGTTTTGGGAAATAGTTATGACTAGCTCGCTACTCGTTTTCTTAGAAGAATAATCTCTATAATAGTCACTCCCTTGAGCTTTGTCAAATTGATAGCCGTGTGCAGTTGCAAAGGCTTGGTATTCTTTGTTTTTTTTATTGGCGTGGATAATAGCCCAATAAACAATCCCTGCTACAAAAAAACAAAGATTAGTAACATAAAGATGATAAAGAAAATAACAAAAAGCCATACTCATTTTTATACTCCTTTTTAAAAATTAGTTAGAAAGCAAGGACACTTCTCCACCCTTACTTCTGATTGATGTTCTTAGTTACGGTAAAACTGGTTATCTTTGTCGCTTACAGATTGACCGATAGACAAGACATCTTGGCTACCGTCTGTACCTGTCACTTCATTTTGAACTCCAGCTGGGGTAAAAATCAGTCGTGCCCCTTGTCCACCACCGACAAGATGAATACCTGTTGAGTAGTAGCCATCTTTTTCCTCTACTTGACCCATCTCGTATTTAAAGGTTCCATTTGAACTTTGGATGGTCACGATTCCATCAGCTGTGACTGTTGCAGTTGTTCCCGCATAATTTCCCCAAGTCCCTACAAACTTAGCGTAAGCCTCTTGTGATTTTTGCTTATCTTCCGTTTGTTCTGCTTGAGTGGTTGTAGCTTCTGTCGCACTATTTGTTTCTGACTTCTGCTCCTCTTTTTGGCCTGCTTCTGTTTTACTTGCGGACTCTGTAGTCACCTTGCTTGTTGTTTCCTTTTGGTTTGAAGCTGAAGTGTTCTTGTCAGTCTTTCCACCACAGGCAGCCAAGGTCAAGGCAGCCAACAAGGTCAGGACTGTTAGGCTCGTATAACGCAATGTTTTGTTTTTCATATAAATCTCCTTTGAAATAGACTCAGATAAAAGTAGCTCGTCAGATTTTGCATATTTTTGACGGCTGTTTCATAGTCTTCAGTGTATCATTTATTTGTTTTTAATTCAATAGCTATCATATGTCGAAAAAAGGCTAATCCAAGTAGGAATTAGCCCTTTTATTTTTAGTTTTGATTTACTCGCTCTCTAGTAGATAAACATGGCATCTCCAAAGCTAAAGAAACGGTACTTTTCATCGATAGCATGCTGGTAGGCTTCAAGGACCAATTCACGGCCTGCAAAAGCTGAGACAAGCATGACCAAGGTAGACTTCGGCAGGTGGAAATTAGTAGAAAAAGCATCTACAACCTTCCAGTCATAGCCTGGCTTGATAAAGATATTAGTCCAGCCAGAGTCGGCCTGGATTTGGCCGTCAAACTTGCTTCCGATGGTTTCTAGCGTACGGATAGAGGTAGTCCCCACAGCAATGACACGGCCACCATTTCCTTTGACCTGACGCAAGGTCGATGCAGCTTCCTCAGACAATTGGTAAAACTCTGAGTGCATCTCATGCTCATCCAAATTATCTACTGAAACAGGTCTAAAGGTCCCAAGTCCAACGTGCAAAGTCAGGTAGACTAGGTGAACACCTTTTTGCTGGATTTCTTCCAGTAATTCTTTGGTAAAATGTAGCCCTGCAGTTGGAGCAGCTGCTGATCCACTCTCCTTGGCATAGACTGTCTGGTAACGTTCACGGTCATCCAATTTTTTTCGTGAATATATGGAGGCAAGGGCATTTCTCCAAGACTTTCAAGCACTTCTAGGAAAATTCCCTCATACGCAAAGCGAACAATACGGCCACCATGAGTTAATTCCTCGGTCACAACTGCGCTAAGTCGACCGTCACCAAAGATAACACGGGTGCCGACCTTGAGACGTTTGGCAGGTTTTGCCAAGACTTCCCACTCATCTCCTGCTGTATTTTTCAAAAGCAAGAGTTCAACATGGCCCCCTGTTTCTTCTTTTTGACCATGAAGTCGAGCTGGTAAAACGCGGGTATCATTCATAACCAGGGCATCACCTGGCTCTAGCATTTCGATAATAGAGTGAAAGTGGCGATCTTGAAATTCCCCTGTTTTGCGATTGACTATCAAGAGTTTAGAAGCATCGCGCTTTTCCAGAGGTGTTTGTGCAATCAACTCCTCCGGCAAGTGAAAATCAAAATCATTGGTATTTAATGTCGTCATTCTTCTTTTTCTCTTCTCATTTATTCAAATTACTTATCAAAGCGAACTTCTTCAAGTAGGTACTCGATGAAGCGTTCACCCATCTTAGATAAGCTAGTTTTTCTCATGCTGGATATAAACCAGCTCAATGGGATCATCAATATCAAGTGGAATCGAAACGATATTGTCTCCATTGAGGTTACTATTAAGGATACCAGTCGCGATGGTATAACCGTCCAAACCAATCAAGAGATTGAACAAGGTCGCACGGTCACTAACAACGATGGATTTCTTGTGGTGTTCCTGAGACAGAATCTCCTCTGAGAAATAGAAGGAATTATGGGTACCTTGGTCATAACTTAAGTATGGAAAGTCTTCTAGGTCTGCCAACTGCACCTTGTCTCTTTTAGCAAGAGGGTTAGTCTTGCTGACAAAGATATGGGGTTGGGCTGTAAAGAGATGGTGGGCAACCAGATGGTTGTCATCCAACATCTTCGAAAGAACGTCCCGGTTATAGCTATTTAAAAAGAGGACCCCCACTTCACTTCGGAAGTTCTTGACGTCGTCGATAATCTCCCAAGTTCTCGTCTCACGCAAAAAAAGCTCGTACTTTTCCATATCGCTTTTCTTGAGCAAGGAAACAAAGGCATTAACTACAAAGGCATAGTGTTGTGAAGACACACTAAAAAGCTCGCGATGAGCGATTGGATTCTTATAACGTTCTTCTAGAAGTTGCGTTTGCTCAACAACCTGACGGGCATAGGATAGAAACTCCATCCCATCACGTGTGAGGGTAATTCCCTTAGGATTTCGGATAAAAATCTCAATTCCCATCTCATTTTCTAGGTCACGAACGGCATTTGATAGACTCGGTTGTGTAATGAAAAGTTGCTTGGCAGCCTCATTCATCGAACCAGTCTCTACGATTTTGATAATATAGTGTAATTGTTGAATTCTCATGTTTTTATTGTACCATACTTGAGGCAATATAAAAAGAACCAGTAACTGAAAGCCAAGCTAGCCGCATATCAGTCTTTTTTTGTAGCTCATAAAAAAGAGGTTGGATGATTTCCAACCTCTTTATCTGTTCTAGCAAGTTAAAACTAGCTGTCTTTTCTCCAAAAGATGGCTAATAAAATCATGGCTCCTAAAACTGATGGGATAATAGCCGTATCAGCTAAGATAGGGCCCCAAGTTCCAAAAAGCATTTGACCCAGGAAAGCACCAATCCAACCCAAGAACATTTTCCCGAAGCATCCCATATGTTCTCCACGATTGGTGATAGCTCCTGCTAATAGTCCGATCAAAAGACCGACAAACATACTTCCAATCATAGCTTCTCCTTAATTTGCCCAATCTCCATTGCGGAAGAGAGGTACGCGTGTTCCATCCTCACGGATACCATCAATATCCATTTGGTTAGAACCAATCATAAAGTCAACGTGAACGTCTGAACGGTTGAGTCCTGCAACTTCCAGTTCTTCTTCGCTCATCTCTGCTCCACCAACAACGCTCGTTGCATAGGCTGCACCGATAGCTAAGTGGTTAGAAGCATTCTCATCGAAAAGAGTGTTAAAGAAGGTAATACCTGACTGAGAAATTGGGCTTGGATCTGGTACCAAGGCACATTCACCCAAGGCACGCGCACCAGCATTCTTAAAGACGAGATCCTTCATTACTTGATCACCCTTTTCAGCTGTGATATCAACGATTTGACCATTTTCAAAGGTTACTTTGATTCCTTCGATGATATTTCCATTGTAGCTAAGAGGTTTTGTAGATGTTACATAACCATCTGCACGACGGAAATCAGGGGCTGTAAAGACTTCTTCAGTTGGCATATTTGGCAAGAATCCTTCACCTTGGGCATTGATGGCTCCGGCAGATTCCCACACGTGGTTCTTCGGCAAGCCAAGTGTCAAGTCTGTTCCAGGGGCTGTATAGTGAAGGGCTGAGAATTGCTCTTTGTTGAGCATTTGCGCCTTGCTCTTCAAGATAGCTGCATGCTCTTCCCAAGCCTTAACTGGATCTTCTTCGTAGATACGGCAAGTCTTGAAGATTTGATCCCAAAGGAGGTCTACTGCTTCTTCGTCACTCGCAGCATTTGGAAAGACTTTCTTAGCCCACTCTAGTCCAGCTGCTGCCGCTACAGTCCAGCTAACCTTGTTAGATTGAGTTGCAATACGCATTGGCTTCATAGCAATTCCCATTGCTTTAGCAGAAGCAGAAAGCTTTTCAGCATCTACTCCGTTCAAGGCACCTGGATCAGAAGAACGAACACCGAGACGACTTGCTTTGTTTTCAAGAAGGTAATTCATCTCAGCAATCTTGTATTCTGGCACATTGTCCAAGCGTTCTAGTGGCGCGTGAAGGAATTTCTCACGGTTTACAAAGTCATCTGCCCATTGAACGATAACTTCGTGTGCTCCAAGTGCATAAGCTTCTTTGACGATTAAGTGAGCCAACTCGCGTTGCTCCACATCGATTGAGAGAGCTAGAGTGTGACCAGGTTGCACGTTAACTCCGTTTGCAACCAAAAGCTTAGCGTATTTTTCTAGATTTTCTTTAAAATTTGGTAAAACCATCTTGTTTCTCTTTTCTATTTTTATTTTTCTTTCAAAGCAGACAATAATCCTGCTAAAGCAATAGCACCAGACAAGAGTGCTGTCGATAGAAGAATTGTCTGATCAGCAAGCTCTAACTGATATTCAAAAACCTTTTGAGCAGGTTTGTCTTCCGCAAAAATTCTGAGTTTCATGAAATGTCCTTTCTTATTCTTCGTACTCTCCTAGGTAGAGGCTTCGTGCCTCTGGACTATTTGTGAGGATATCTATATAGGTTTCATAGTCATCAGGTAGAGGCTTTCCCAAAGAGATATCTTGTTCTGGATTTATATTTTTCCCATAAAGATAGCAAAGGTAGAGACGCTCATTGAGTGTTGGAAATACTTCAATGGACATGTGTTCAGCCTGACCTACTCGTTCCCAATCCTGTTCTTTGATATCTGGTATGATATAAGCTTGGAAGAGGCCCATAAGTGGATTATCCTCCAGTTGACCACTGTCCTTATCCGCTAGAACTAAAGAACAGCGTCGACCAAAACCAGCTACTTGGCGCTCCCGTCCCTTTACCGAAACAGTAATAGGCTGCCCTCCAATATGACTATAAATCCATTCTTTAGGTAGTTCATAATCTAACAGGGGGTTAACTTCTTTGACAATCGCTACAGGACTATAGCGTAGAAACTGACGAGTAACTGCTTTACAAAAAAGGATATCCTCCTCTTTCAAGGTCACTCCCTTCCAGGTATTTTCTTCGTTAAAATGGTTGAAAAATACCAGATAGGGATCACGCACCATTTGTGCTAATACGTAAACGCCATTTCGCAAGCGTATGGAAATAACTTTCCCTGGTTTCCAAGGTGTTGCTCTGTTTTTCTTTACCATCATTAACCAACCTCAAATCTACACAAGACATTGCAAACTCTTAAAACAAATCATCAAACAAGCTCAACTGATTATCCTCTGGCATATTTCCGAGAATGCCCATCTCATCCATCTTTTCAACCAAGGTTGATGAGAGCCCACCACGCTTGCGGAGTTCAGTTTTAGAGAGGAATTCTCCCTCTTGACGCGCTCGTACTAATTGCTTGGCAACGTTCTCTCCTAGGCCATCCATAGCGACAAATGGTGGGATGAGGGTATCTCCGTCGATGATGAATTCGGTCGCATCACTGCGATAGAGGTCCAACTTCCCAAATTTGAAGCCACGTTCCCACATTTCATTGACGATTTCAAGCGTTGTATAGAGGTCAATTTCTACGTTAGAAGCTTCATTGTTCTTGCGCTTTTCAGCAATTTCTTGCATCTTGCGTTTGATAGCTTCCAAGCCTGCCCCCATTGTCTTGATATCAAAGGCCTTAGCCCGGATGGAAAGTAAGCACAGTAATAATAAATCGGATGGTGAACCTTGAAGTAGGCCACGCGAAGGGCCATCATAACGTAGGCTGCCGCATGGGCTTTAGGGAACATATACTTGATTTTTCCACAAGATTCGATGTACCACTCAGGTACATTGTTAGCCTTCATGGCTTCGATATAACCATTGCGCTCTTCTTCTGAGATTTTAAGCCACAATCCCTTACGTACACGCTCCATGATGGTAAAGGCCATCTTTGGATCTAGGCCAGCGTGCATGAGGTAAACCATGATGTCATCCCGACATCCGATAACTGTTGATAGGTCCGCAATTCCAGCCTTGATCAAGTCTTGGGCATTTCCCAACCATACGTCGGTACCGTGAGACAGACCAGAAAGCTGGAGCAACTCCGCAAAGGTCGTCGGATGGGTTTCATCCACCATTCCGCGAACAAAGTTGGTCCCAAACTCTGGAATTCCAAGCATACCGGTCGAAGTGCCGATTTGATCAGGTGTCACTCCCAAGATATCTGTACCTGAAAAGAGGTCCATGACATCAGAATCATCCATAGGGATATCATTTGGATCAATGCCTGACAAGTCCTGAAGTTTCCGAATCATGGTCGGATCATCATGTCCAAGGACATCGAGCTTGAGGACGTTCTCATCGATATCGTGGAAGTTAAAGTGAGTGGTCTGCCATTCAGCCGTTACATCATCTGCAGGATACTGTACTGGAGTAAAGTCATAGACATCCATATAATTAGGGATAACAACGATTCCTCCTGGGTGCTGACCGGTCGTCCGTTTGACACCGGCAGCTCCTTGGGCTAGACGCTCTACTTCAGCCTCACGGTAAAACTTGCCATAGTCACGCTCGTAACCCTTAACAAATCCATAGGCGGTCTTGGCAGCCACCGTTCCAACCGTTCCTGCACGGAAGGCATATTCTTCCCCAAAGATATCACGGACATCCAAGTGGGCGCTCGGTTGATCCTCACCAGAGAAGTTCAAATCGATATCAGGTACCTTATCCCCATCAAAACCAAGGAAGGTTTCAAAAGGAATATCCTGGCCATTTTTGCTGAGCTTGTGGCCACAGTTTGGACAATCTTTATCTGGCATATCAAAGCCTGAACCGTAAGAACCATCTGTGATAAACTCACTGTACTGACACTGACCACAGACATAGTGAGGAGAGAGCGGATTGACCTCGGTAATCCCAATCATGGTCGCAACAAAACTGGATCCAACAGACCCACGGGAACCAACCAAATATCCTCGTTCGTTGGAGCGTTGCACTAGCATCTGTGAAGCCAGATAAATCACGGCGAATCCATTCCCCAAGATAGAAGTCAATTCCTTTTCAATCCGTAGATCAACGATATCAGGCAGTGGATTTCCATAGATTTCAAAGGCTTTTTTATAGGTTAATTCAGCAACTGTTTCTTCGGCTTTGTCAATGAAAGGTGTGTACAAATCACCCTTTACAACTTCCACAGGTTCAAAGATTTCTGCCAAGGCATTGGTATTTTCAATGACAATCTTGCGAGCCAAATCTTCCCCTAGAAAGGCAAATTCATCCAACATTTCATTGGTTGTTCTAAAATGTGCCTTTGGTAGCGGAGCTGGTTGGGCAGCTTCTCCGTGGCCGATAGTTCGGTTAATCATGGCTCCCTGACCTAGACTTCGCACGATGATTTCTCGATAAATCTCATCCTCAGGTTCGAGATAGTGGACATTTCCTGTCGCAAGAACGGGCTTGCCGAGACGATCTCCAACCTCTATCAAACTCTTGATAATGGTGTGGAGTTCCTCCATGTCCTTGACCTGCTCTTTGGCAATCAGAGGTGCATAGATAGCTGGAGGCATCACCTCGATAAAGTCATAGTATTTCGCAACTTCGACCGCAGCATCTACACCCTGTGATACGACTGCATCAAAGACTTCTCCTTCTGTACAAGCAGAACCCAAGATTAAGCCTTCTCGATGAGCATCCAGTACTGTACGTGGAATCCTTGGAACTCCTTCAAAATACTGGGTATTTGAGAGAGAAACCAGCTTAAAGATATTTTTCAAGCCCACTTGATTTTTTACATAGATAGTCGCATGCTTGACGCGAGCTTTTTTATAAGAGTCCGGACTGATTAAATCAATATTCAATCTAGCCAAATCTGTCACACCATGTTTTTCTGCCACTTCCTTGATAAAGATAAAGAGCAGACGGCCAGTTGCTTCCGCATCATAATTGGCCATGTGATGGTGTTCTAGGGCAACACCAAAACGCTTGGTCAAAGGTCCTAGACCATGACGTTTATATTCAGGATAGAGATTTCTTGCGAATTCTAGCGTATCGATGACAGGCTGAGTGATTTTTGGTAGCCCATGACGTTCATAGTTGGCATTCATAAAGCCAACGTCAAAGCTTGCATTGTGGGCTACAAGAACGGTATCTTTACAGAATTCTTGGAATTCTTTCAGAACTTGAACTAAAGGTTTCGCATTTTTTACATGGTCATCCGTAATTCCTGTCAATTCAGTTGTAAATGCTGATAAGGGGTGCCCAGGATTGATAAATTCATCAAATTCAGCTACGATATTGCCCTTATACATCTTGGAAGCTGCCACCTGAATCAAATCATTATAGATAGCAGATAGACCAGTCGTTTCCACGTCAAAGACTACATAGGTAGCTTCAGAAAGATCCATCTCCACTTCGTTATAAACGATTGGAACACGGTCTTCAACGATATTGGCTTCCATCCCATAGATCAGCTGGATACCAGCTTTCTTAGCTGCCTTATAGCCATGAGGGAAGGATTGCACATTACCATGGTCCGTTATAGCTACGGCTTTGTGTCCCCATTTGGCTGCTTTCGCAACGAGTTCTTCAACTTCAGGTAGAGCATCCATGGTGGACATATTGGTATGTGCATGGAACTCAACCCGACGTTCTCCCTCTGGCATCAAGTCTTTACGCTCATAGTGGATGACTTCCTGCACATCTTGCACATTCATGGTCAAGTCTCGCGTGAAATTATTCATTTCAACATTCCCACGAACACGAAGCCAAGAGTTTTTCTTGATCATGTCAAATTTCTGAGCTTCTTCTTCATTTTTGACCCATTTTTGCATAGAGAAACTAGAAGTATAGTCTGTCATCTTGAAGTTAATCAAAACACGACCTGTCCTAGTCACCTTCTGCTCAACATCAAAAACAATTCCTTCAAAGACCAGACGGTTCTCCTCAGTATTGACCTCAATCATTGGAGTAATTTCTGCCTTGTCTAGTTTTGGCTTGGCAGCTGCCTTCTTGGCTTGGAAATCAAAGACAGGCTTGTCCTCTACTGGAGGTGGTGGCGCCATCTGTTCCAACTGTTCCATAGCCCGAAGAGTTTCTTCATTGGCAGCCTGGACAATCATTTGATTTTCTGAATGGAAAGCTTCTTGTTCTTCCTTGGTCAAATCTTCATTTTTCTCTAAAACACAAGTGAATTTAGGAAAGCCAAAAAGTTCCAGCTGTTTACTGAGATTTGGTAGGTGGTTTTTTCTAAAATGTTCTGTATCTGCTGCTTCAGAAGCTTCAATAATCAACTGATCATTTTCAACACGAACCTGACAGTTTTGATACATGGAACGAAAACCCTGACTAGCACAAGGTCCATCTGAAAAAGCCTCTTGATAGTAGGCTTGTAGAAGCTCTTTTTCAAAGTCTTGATGGCGAGTTTTTATCTCAAAGGTTGCTTGATTTCCTGTTTTTGAAAACTCTTCTTTCAGACCCTTCTTCAACGCTAAAAAGAGTTCAAAAGGCAAGATATTCTCAAAGACAAAACGAAACTCCCAAATTTTACTTTGATTGTGTACAATAACTTGTTCAATCTCTGCCTCGGAGAAGGCTTCATGATTTCTTATCTCAGTGGGGATTCCCAACTGATTCATTAAAATTTCAAAAGTGGTTGACATCCATTTTCCTCACAATATACTCCTTCTATTTTACCATATTTGAGGCCATTTTAGCTATTTCTACCAAACAGAAAAAGAAGCCACAAAGTGACTTCTTTTAAAGTGACGGTGAATTATTCTTCACCTTTGTTTTTCTTAATGATTTCTTCTTGTACTGACTTAGGTACATCTTCGTAGTGGTCGAATACCATCATGAATGTACCACGTCCTTGTGATGCAGAACGAAGAACTGTTGCGTAACCGAACATTTCAGCAAGTGGAACGTAAGCACGAACGATTTGGCTGTTACCGTGTGCTTCCATACCATCTACACGTCCACGACGAGCAGTTACGTGACCCATAACATCACCAAGGTTTTCTTCTGGAACAGTGATTGTTACAAGCATCATTGGCTCAAGGATAGCTGGTTGTGCAGTCTTAGCGACTTCTTTAAGTGCAAGAGATGCGACGATCTTGAAGGCAGTTTCAGATGAGTCGACATCGTGGTATGAACCATCGTAAAGCTTAGCTTTAACGTCAACCATTGGGTAACCTGCAAGAACACCGTTAGCCATAGATTCTACCAAACCTTTTTCAACCGCTGGGATAAATTCACGAGGAACCACACCACCGACGATTGCGTTTTCGAATTCGAATCCTTTACCTTCTTCGTTTGGAGTAAATTCAATCCATACATCACCGAATTGACCTTTACCACCAGACTGACGTTTGAAGAATCCACGTGCTTGAGTAGAAGCGCGGAATGTTTCACGGTAAGATACTTGAGGAGCACCTACGTTCGCTTCAACTTTGAACTCACGACGCATACGGTCAACAAGGACGTCAAGGTGAAGCTCACCCATACCAGAGATAACTGTTTCACCAGTTTCAACGTTAGTTTCAACGCGGAATGTTGGATCTTCTTCAGCCAATTTTTGAAGGGCGATACCCATCTTGTCTTGGTCAGCTTTAGATTTTGGCTCAACCATCAATTGGATAACTGGTTCTGGAACGTTGATTGACTCAAGGATGATTTTAGCTTTTTCATCTGTCAATGAGTCACCAGTTGTAGTATCTTTCAAACCAACGGCAGCAGCGATATCACCTGAGTAAACAGTGTCGATTTCTTGACGGCTGTTAGCGTGCATTTGAAGGATACGTCCGATACGTTCACGTTTACCTTTAGAAGTGTTCAATACGTAAGAACCTGATTGAAGAACACCTGAGTAAACACGGAAGAATGTCAAACGACCTACGAATGGGTCAGTCATGATCTTGAAGGCAAGAGCTGCGAATGGCTCTTCGTCAGATGCTGGACGAGTTTCTTCTTCATCTGTGTCTGGGTTGATACCTTTGATTGCTGGGATATCAAGTGGGCTTGGAAGGTAGTCGATAACCGCATCAAGCATCAATTGAACACCTTTGTTCTTGAAGGCAGAACCACACAATACTGGGAAGAATTCAACGTTGATAGTCGCTTTACGGATACCAGCTTTCAATTCTTCGTTAGTAATTTCTTCACCTTCGAGGTATTTCATCATCAATTCTTCGTCAGTTTCAGCAACTGCTTCAACCAATTTTTCACGGTATTCTTGAGCTTGGTCAAGATATTCAGCTGGAATGTCTTCTTCAAGGATATCTGTACCAAGGTCGTTAGTATAGATTTCAGCCTTCATCTTGATCAAGTCGATGATTCCACGGAAGTCATCTTCAGAACCGATTGGCAATTGAATTGGGTGTGCATTTGCTTGAAGACGATCGTGAAGTGTGCTTACTGAGTAAAGGAAGTCAGCACCGATTTTGTCCATTTTGTTGGCAAATACGATACGTGGAACTCCGTACTCAGTTGCTTGACGCCAAACTGTTTCAGTTTGAGGCTCAACACCTGATTGTGAGTCAAGAACTGTAACCGCACCGTCCAATACACGAAGAGAACGTTGTACTTCGATTGTGAAGTCCACGTGTCCTGGTGTGTCGATGATGTTTACGCGGTGGTTGTTCCATTGAGCTGTTGTCGCAGCAGATGTGATAGTGATACCACGTTCTTGCTCTTGCTCCATCCAGTCCATTTGTGACGCACCCTCGTGAGTTTCACCGATTTTATGGATTTTACCAGTGTAGTAAAGAATACGCTCAGTTGTAGTTGTTTTACCGGCATCGACGTGAGCCATAATACCGATATTACGAGTTTTTTCAAGTGAAAATTCGCGTGCCATGAGGTTTGTTTCTCCTATTATTTTTTATTTCTATTCTATTATAACACGATTTAATAAAAACGGATAGGCAGGACCTACCCGTTCTCAGTGTTTATCTTGTTTTTTGTTGGTTCCAACTTGTAGATAAGTTGAGTTGAACTTGGGCTAAAGGCTCAAGTTAGTTAATTTGAGCCGGAACGGGATGCTGTGTGAAAAAGATAAACTTCCTTGTATTCATCGAATACTGCGTCAGTTTCCTATTTTCACCTTGCATCCTTACCGTTCCTAGCATCATGATTTTACCAACGGAAGTGTGCGAAGGCACGGTTAGCTTCAGCCATACGGTGAGTGTCTTCACGTTTCTTAACTGCTGCACCAGTGTTGTTAGCAGCGTCCAAGATTTCTTTTGCAAGACGGTCTTGCATTGTGTGTTCACCACGAAGGCGAGCGATTGTTACCAACCAACGAAGTCCAAGTGTTGTACGACGTTCTGGACGAACTTCAACTGGGACTTGGTAGTTAGATCCACCAACACGACGTGCACGTACTTCAAGTACAGGCATGATGTTTTCCATAGCTGTTTCAAATACTTCAAGTGCATCGTTACCAGTAGCTTCTTTGATTTGCTCAAAAGCACCGTAAACGATTGAAGCAGCTGTACCACGTTTACCATCAAGCATAACGCGGTTGATAAGACGAGTAACTAATTGTGAATTGTAAAGCGGATCTGGCAATACGTCACGTTTTGGAGCTCTATTTTTACGACTCATTTCTCTTTATCCCCTTTCCTTATGCTTTTGGACGTTTAGTACCGTATTTAGAACGGCCTTGTTTACGATCGTTAACACCTGCAGTATCAAGTGCACCACGGACGATATGGTAACGTACCCCTGGAAGGTCTTTTACACGTCCACCGCGAAGAAGCACCACGCTGTGCTCTTGCAAGTTGTGTCCGATACCTGGGATGTAAGCAGTAACTTCGATAAGGTTGCTCAAACGTACACGAGCAAATTTACGAAGGGCAGAGTTAGGTTTTTTAGGTGTCATTGTTCCAACACGGGTTGCAACACCACGTTTTTGTGGTGAAGAAACGTTTGTTTGAACTTTTTTATGACTGTTGTAACCAACGTTCAAAGCTGGTGATTTAGATTTTTCTACTTTTGATTTACGCGGTTTGCGAACCAATTGGTTAATTGTAGGCATCTACATTCTCCTGTGTTTTTTTATTTTTGGTGATGATACACTTGGTGACAGCTATCATCTGTGTGTACTTTTGCAACATTTGTCAGCACGTCCCTGTACACTCTTGAGAGACCAAAAGTAAAAAGTACCGTCTAACATTGTACCACTTTTTTTCTATTTTTGTCAATATATTTCTTCTTATTTTTTGACTTCTTTGCTCTTAAATTTAGTTGAAAACGTTCGCCTACCAGATAGAACCTTCAACCGACCACATAGACAAAGCTTCTTGTAATTGTCAACAAAATGGTGTTTAATAGATTTGTAAGTAAGAGATCTCTATTACAACTTGATGAAAGGAGAAATTATGAAAGTCAGACTTGACATTGATCAACAATACGCCGAAGAACAAATCATCATAGAAGCACCGACCTTGTCATCTAAAGTCCAAAAGGTTCAAGACTTTGTTCAATCGCTGGATCAAAAAAAGAAACTCTTAAAGGAAAATTTCAAGATCAGGTTTTTCTTATCGAAATTCAAAAGATTCAACGGATTTACATCGAGAATCGTAAAGTCTTGGCTGAAACGGACAGTCGAATCTATGCTCTCGACATTCGTCTCTACCAAGCAGTTGAAATCTTACCTGCTTCCTTTATCCAAATTTCCCAATCGGAAATTGTCAACATTGATGCTATCAGTCATCTAAAACTAACCTCTAACGGCTTGATTGAAATTTATCTTAAAAACGACAGTTTCACCTACTCATCTCGCCGTTACCTCAAAGCTATTAAGGAGAAATTAGAACTATGAAAAAACAAGTATTTCACGATGCCACAACTGGTATCCTCATCGGCCTCATCCTATCTATTATCTTTTCTTTTATCCACTCACCCAGTAACTACGCACCTCTCAGCCCCAACTCTTTGATTGGTCAATTCATGACCCAACATCAGGTGCATGGATCACTCGTCTTACTTTACTGTCTGCTTATCTGGGCAGCGATTGGAGTCCTCTTTAGTTTTGGCGGTCGTCTATTCGCTCAAGATTGGAGCCTTCTTCGTGCGACTGTCACTCACTTCTTCCTTATGTTGCTAGGTTTTGTACCTCTAGCAATCCTAGCAGGATGGTTTCCGCTTCACTGGACTTTCATCCTTCAACTCATCCCAGAGTTTGCAATCGTCTACCTCATCATCTGGATTGTTCTCTACAAGAGAGAATCTAAAAAAGTTGCACACATCAATCAACTATTGGCTCATAAAAAATAATAGCTAAAAACCCACTCACAGGACTGAGTGGGTTTTTGCTTATAATTTTTGTTTCAGCTCTAACAAGAGATTCATGGCTTGCATAGGTGTTATATTGTAAACATCTACTTCAGCCAATTCTGCTAGGATAGGATTTTCTTCTTTTTCATCAAAGAGTGACATTTGTTCATTGACAGTATTTTGTTTGGTAGGAATTGGACTTTCCTGACCCTGGCTTTCTAGTTGAGTTAAAATTGAATCTGCTCTTTTTAGCAAGTCTGCTGGCAATCCTGCAATCTTAGCAACGTGAATACCGTACGATTTGTCTGCTGGACCTGGTTCAATCTTATGAAGGAAAGTGACCTGACCATTTTGCTCAAGCGTAGCCACGTGTACATTTACTAGATGTTTAAGACTAGTCTCCAGACTAGTTAATTCATGGTAGTGGGTCGCAAAGAGAGTCTTGGCTCCAATATGCTCATGAATGTACTCGATAATAGACTGGGCCAAAGCCATACCATCATAAGTTGCGGTTCCACGGCCAAGCTCATCAAAGAGAATCAATGAATCCTTTGTCGCATGACTAATGGCATTATTAGCTTCCATCATCTCTACCATAAAAGTAGATTGACCTGAAACCAAGTCATCAGCCGCCCCGATACGGGTAAAAATTGCATCAAAGATTGGCAAACGAGCACTTTCTGCAGGGATATAAGAACCCATCTGTGCCATGACCGCTGTTATCGCCAACTGGCGCATATAAGTTGACTTCCCGCTCATGTTCGGACCTGTAATTAGTTGAATACTAGTATCTTCATCCATCTGGATACTATTGGGAATATAGGTCTGAGCTCCCATGACCTTTTCAACGACGGCATGACGACCTTTTTGGATATCAATCCGTGACTCTTCCCCAAACTCTGGGCGAATCAGGTGTTGATTTTCAGCTACAACTGCTAATCCTTGCAAGACATCAACAGTTGCAATTCCTTGTGCCAAGGCTTGAAGACGTTGGATATACTTGCCAACCTCCTCACGAATACGCATAAAGATTTCGTACTCTAGATTTGCTGATTTCTCACGCGCCTCTAACATTTCTCCCTCGATACGCGCCAATTCCTCTGTCCCAAATCGCTCAGAGTTTTTCAGCGTAGCCTTGCGGAAAAAGTGGGCTGGTACATTGCCTAGCTGTGAGTTGGTTACATGGAAATAGTAGCCGTCTTTTTTATTGTAGTCAATCTTGAGAGTATGGATGCCAGAGTTTTCTCTTTCCTTGGCTTCAATCTCAGCAATCCAACTAGTCCCTTCTCTGAGAACACGACGGTATTTGTCCAAGGTCTCGTCAAAGCCAGTTCGAATAATGCCACCCTCGGTAATGACATGAGGAGCTTCAGGGGCAATAGCAGCACTTATCAGGCTTTCCAACTCAGGAATAGCATCCAGCTGTTCAATTAGATAGGCTAGAGCTGGTTGCTCCATTCCCTCCAAAATTGCTCGAATCCGTGGAACACTTCCCAAGGTAGTCGCTAATTGCAAGAGATCTTTAGGATTACTTTTCCCAAAAGATACACGACTAGCCAAACGCTCGATATCGTAGACTCCCTTGAGGCTTTCTGTCAGATCACTACGCTCAAAGAAATAATCCAGAAAGACTTGTACAACTTCCTGACGTTCAAGGATACGGTCCTTATCAATCAAGGGGCGTTGGATCCAAGAACGTAGAAGACGCATCCCCATTGCAGTTTTAGTCTCATCTAGCAACCAGAAAAGACTGCCTTGTTTCTTACCTGAGCGAGCATTTTCAACCAGATCCAGACTAGCCTTGGTCGCATAATCCATCTGCAAGAAATCCTTGATTTCATAGCGAATAACAGGCTTCAAGTGATTCAACTCTCTCATCTGAGTCCGATGAACATATTGGAGGAGTTTACTGCTAGCTGCTTGCTCAACAGGGGCCAATCCTGAATCCAACAGATGAAGGTCTTCATATGCTTCCTGTTCGTAGGAAAGGACTAGATTCATTTGACGACTGAGAATCTGCTCTTCTACATCAGACAAGTCATAACCAATCACCACTTCTCTTGCTTTGAGATTGCGGATTTCACCACAGACTAGAGAGAAATCTGATAATCCCGTTACATAAAAATCACCTGTTACTAGGTCCATGTAGGCTAAACCATATTGAGACCCATCACGATCAATAGCTACCAGAAAGTTATTTTGGCTATCTGGCTTACTACTATCAACAACCGTTCCTGGTGTTATAACCTGAACGACCTCACGTTTGACCACACCCACAGCCTGTTTAGGGTCTTCCATCTGTTCAGCGATGGCAACCTTGTAGCCACGCTCAACGAGAACATCTATATACTGTTGGGCAGAGTGATAAGGAACACCAGCCATAGGAATAGGATTTTCAGCATTTTTATTACGACTGGTCAGTGAGATTTCTAGTATCTGTGCAGCATTGACTGCATCTTCATAAAACAACTCATAAAAATCACCCATGCGAAAAAGCAAAAAAGCATCTGGATATTGTTTTTTGATGTCCACATACTGTTGCATACCCGGTGATAATTTTTCAGTAGTCATTTACTCTCTCCTTGTAAAAATAGTCTTGAGAGAATCCCTCAAGACCTTATCTTTCTTCCATTAGCTCTAGCAAGCGTTCTTCCATGACTTTAGCTACATGTTGATCCTTACAGATTACCAACAGGGTATTCGCTCCTGCAACCGTTCCTAAAATCCATTCATCTTTATTTGAATCTACTACATTGGCTAAAACGGATGCTTCTCCAAGTTTAGTGTGGAGAACCAAGGTGAATTCGGCTCTTGCAACACCCTCTAAGTGATGTGAAAGGAATTCAACCAAGTCAATTTTGTCTGTCTCATTGGCCAAGACATAGTAGACCATGTCATTTTTCTTAACTTTGGTCAAGCCGATTTCTCGTAAATCTCGTGATAAGGTTGTTTGGGTTACAAAGACATTCCGAGCCTCTAAACGATCTTGAATTTCCTTTTGAGTCCCTAGTTTTTTTCTTCCGTAATCATCTGCTTAATCAGCGAATGACGATCTTTTTTTCTCATAACATCCTCTCAAATGAATATTTATTTACATTTTGCATTTATTTAGCAAGAACATTATACCAAAAAAACTGCATATTTCAAAAAAATTTTCGTCTTTCCTTAAATTTGTGATAGAATAGTAGAAAAGCCCAAAAGGAGCCTGAAATGAATACAAAAGAATTGATTGCTAGCGAGTTGGCTAGCGTCATTGATAGCCTGGACCAAGGGGCTATTTTAAATTTACTAGAAACACCTAAAAACTCAGATATGGGAGATATCGCCTTCCCTGCCTTCTCATTGGCAAAGGTTGAACGTAAAGCTCCTCAAATGATTGCTGCTGACATCGCTGAAAAGATCAATAGCCAAGCTTTTGAAAAAGTGGTTGCTACTGGACCTTACGTCAACTTCTTCCTTGATAAGGCTGCCATTTCTGGTCAAGTTCTACAAAACGTTATCACTGAAAAAGAGCACTACGCTGACCAAGAGATTGGCAATCAAGAAAATGTTGTCATTGACATGTCTAGCCCTAATATCGCTAAACCATTTTCGATCGGTCACCTTCGTTCAACAGTTATCGGAGATAGCTTGTCACATATCTTCCAAAAAATCGGCTATAAAACTGTCAAAGTCAATCACTTGGGAGACTGGGGCAAACAGTTTGGGATGTTGATTGTTGCCTACAAAAAATGGGGTAATGAAGAAGCTGTCAAAGCTCATCCAATCGATGAACTCCTCAAGCTCTATGTCCGCATCAATGCTGAAGCTGAAAAAGATCCTAGCTTGGATGAAGAAGCACGCGAATGGTTCCGCAAACTGGAAAATGGAGATGAGGAAGCTCTCGCTCTCTGGCAATGGTTCCGTGATGAAAGTTTGGTGGAATTCAACCGCCTTTACAATGAATTGCAAGTCGAATTTGACAGCTACAACGGAGAAGCCTTCTACAACGACAAGATGGACGCAGTTGTAGACATCCTCGCTGAAAAAGGACTTTTGGTCGAATCAGAAGGTGCCCAAGTTGTCAATCTTGAAAAGTATGGAATTGAACATCCAGCCCTTATCAAAAAATCTGATGGTGCAACTCTCTATATCACACGTGACTTGGCTGCGGCCCTCTACCGTAAAAACGAATATCAGTTTGCCAAATCCATCTATGTTGTTGGTCAAGAGCAATCTGCCCACTTCAAACAACTCAAGGCAGTACTACAAGAGATGGGCTACGATTGGAGCCAAGACATTGTCCATGTTCCGTTTGGATTGGTAACAAAAGAAGGGAAAAAACTTTCTACTCGTAAAGGAAATGTTATCTTGCTAGAGCCAACTGTCGCAGAAGCCATCAGCCGTGCTAAAGCGCAGATCGAAGCCAAAAATCCTGAGTTAGAAAATAAAGACCAAGTTGCCCACGCTGTTGGCGTTGGTGCCATTAAATTCTATGACCTTAAAACCGACCGTACAAATGGCTACGACTTCGACCTTGAAGCTATGGTATCCTTTGAAGGTGAAACTGGTCCTTATGTTCAATACGCCTACGCTCGTATCCAATCTATCTTGCGCAAAGCCGATTTCAAACCAGATACAGCTGGCAACTACAGCCTGAATGATGCTGAAAGCTGGGAAATCATCAAGCTAATCCAAGACTTCCCTCGTATCATTAAACGTGCAGCTGATAACTATGAGCCGTCTATCATCGCTAAATTTTCAATCAGCTTAGCCCAAGCCTTTAACAAATACTATGCACATACACGTATCCTAGATGAAAGTCCTGAGCGCGACAGCCGTCTAGCCCTCAGCTACGCAACCGCAGTCGTCCTCAAAGAAGCTCTTCGTTTGCTCGGAGTAGAAGCGCCGGAGAAGATGTGATTCAGTACCAACAATTGGAACTAAAGTTCCAAATTGTTGGACGCTAGCCGCTTTTATGTGGACTAGCTAACTGCCTCACTAGTCATGGCCCCTAAATATAATCGATTTAGGGGCCACGACGTCGTAAATAAGGCGATTTCCTAAACGCCTTACTAATGCATCCAAATAAATAATATCGATTTATTTGGATGCATGTCGTGATCTATTAAGTTAATTTATTACTAAGCAATCTAAGTAACTAAGGCACAAGCCTATAAGAATTGCTTTATACTATCATCATTCGAAAGGCGAAGACACTTCTCTTTTATCTTACCACCTACTTCTTTATCACCTAGGTAGAATTTATGAGCCAGTATATGCTTATATTCTAGTTGTTATCAGTCTTCTTTTTCTCTTTCTTGTCAACAAATATGAAAAAGAGAAACTTCAAAGACTGCTTCAGGACCAGCTATTGAAAGATCAAGCTTTTCGTGCAACTATCAAAGAAAAAATCCAAACGATAGAAAATATCAATGATGTCATTGACTACATCAACAAAGGTTACCGTTTAGGAATTCCAATTGCAAAAGAAATCGTTGACGAAATTCGCAAATAACAAAAAGACTCGAGATAACATTTCTCGAGTCTTTTTATTTATTTCTTCTGACAGCTAAGATTTCTACCAGGATAACAATCCCTAAGGATACCATGGTTCCAAATGGTGCTACATCTTCATCAAAAATTTTCTCAGAGAACAGTAGCAGAGCAATCGCTAATAGTAGCAAAGCACTGCATAGCAGAATATCCTTGAAACTTGGCTTGCGTCTTGTGTACTTTAAAAATGATCTAACTAGTTTACTCATGTGACTCTTCCCTTTTGAGATAACTCCTTGATTCCAGCAGGCAAAAAATCCTAGCGCAGAAAATCTAGCCTCTTATAAAGCTTCTAATTCATACAAGTCTGCAATAATCCCAGCAACCTTCTTGATGTCTCCTAGCATTCCGCGCATTTCAAAGTCAGCTAGGACTGGAAAACCAAAGCGCTGGCTATATTGCTTGGCGGTCAAACAGTATTGGTTATTGAAGTTACGATTCCCAGATCCTACGACACCAAAACACTTGCTAGCATTGTCACCATATGCGATAAAGTCACCTACTGGAGTGGTCAAGATTTCCACATCTCCATTGTCAACCCCATTGCCACCTTCGAGGTAAGTCGGTAGAAAAGCCACATATGGGTTGGTCATCTCGAAGAAGTCTTCTCCATCCTTGACCAAGTCTTTAATATGAATTTTTTCTACTTCAATGTTCGCATACTGCTCTAACAAATAAGCTTTCAAACGTGTTACGAAACTCTCCGTGTTCCCGCTCAGACTGATATAAACTAAGGAAATTTTTTTCATCTTTTCCTCCCTCTTTCTCGAATCCAAAAAAATAACTACCAAGATTGTATCTTGATAGTTATCCTTTGTCAACTCTTAGGCGAGTTCTTCCTCTTGAGATTCTGTTAGTTCTTTTTGCTGACACCATATTTTATAAAAGACGATTCCCAAAAAGATAACATTGATGACGATGAATATGATAGTGGTTACTTTTGACATGACTTCCATTCCTAAACGAAGGGTGTCATCTTTAATCAATTGCATAGCATCTTGTAGATTCATATTGTCATGAACTAGTCCAACAATGGCTAGCAAGGCATATCCAACATAAGTGTAGTTTGCCAACTGCAAGTTCTTACGAATTAAGAAAACAAAGGCTACTACAACTAGGATAGCAGATAGAATAATGAGTATCGTGTTAAAAATAGAGTGAGATGACTCAGACACTTGGTGGGCATAGTTAACAGCATCTTCTATTTGTTGAGCACTAAATGTCCCAACATTTTCTTGGCTAGCACGAAGGGCGTCCTTACTAGGTACTGGAGTGAGTATTCCAACTACTGCCAAGAATGAACTAATCGCTGATAAGACCAATAAAACCCATAGATAGATTGGTTTCTTTTTCATAAAAGTAACCTCCTCATAATTTTTGAAATTTATTATAGCATATTTTAACAAGTATAAACAAAATCCTACAAGTTTACTTCCACCTGCTTACGGTATGCCTTTCGGAGACTTTCCCACATAGTTTTTCGAAAGACCTTATAGAAATAGCCCTACATTACTATAACCAACCGTATAGCAAATATCCTCAATACTATCATTTGTAGACAGCAAGAGTTGCTGAGCTGCTTTAATCCGTTGCTTATTGAGAAGCTCCGCAAAGGTTGAATTGGTTTCCTTCTTGATTAACTGACCTAAATACACAGGATTGATAAAGAGATCTTTGCTGATATCCTTGAGAGAAAGGTCTTTTTGGTAATCTCTACCAATGACCTTCAAGTACACTGACGACATTTTTCATTCATACGATATTGACCAAAGAAGGACGTCAAAGTTTCTTTCGTATAAGCCACTAAGTCTTCAAAGTTAGTAATAGCATGAATCCTCTGGACAATATCTGTCATATCATCTGCTTTCAAATGTTCAAAGAGATGGAAGACGTCCATAACAAACTGAGTAAAGAGTTGCTTGGTGATGGATACCCTCGGTGTGTTTTCTAAGACAATCTTCTCAAGTAGATTCAACTCTTCGATAATCTGTTGAAGATTTCCTTGGATAATAACTCGATAGATGGGTTCATAATAAGAAAAGAGACTTTCAGACTGATCTAGATTTACAGTTCCATAGAAAAGTGCTTTTTCAACGTCAAACTTCCATTTTTCAAAGTTTAGCCTGATAAGGTGACTCAAAAAGGCAGAACAAGTAGACCGTCGAATTTCTGAGTATGCAATCACAATCTGCCAGTCCTGACCTAGAACATAGTAAGGAATGACAAAATCCCCTTGTTTTTCTTGGGACAGGCCAATCCACCAGTTTTCTTTTTGAGATAGGTGTTCTTTAAATGCTTCGTCGTCTAACTTTTGACTTAACATTTCTGGCTCATGCACTTTCTCACGAAGTTGACCAAGGATTTTCTCAAGTAAATGCTCCAGTTCAACCTTATCAACTGGTTTTGACAAGATAATCTACAACATTGAGGTTCATGGCTTTCTTGACATATTCAAATTCTTGATAGCCTGACAGAAGGATATAGTAAGCCTCTGGCAAGAGCTCCTTCATTTCCCCAATCATTTCAAGTCCTGTCTTGTCAGGCATGTTGACATCAGAAATGACGATATCTACGGGATGCTCTCGAACATAGTCCAAAGCGTCGTCAGCATGATTGGCTGTTGCAACAACTTCCATATCCCATTTTTCAAAAGGAATCAAACGCTTGAGTCCTTCCGTAATCATGTACTCATCGTCAACTAATAGTACTTTATACATGTTTATCCTTTCTCTTCATCCTGAATGGTGATTCTATATTGAACACCTTTTTTTGTTCAGCTGATTCTACATTAATGTTATAGCGGTCTCCAAAGTAGAGCACAAAGCGTTCGTGGATATTGACAATCCCAATAGATTGTCGTTGTCCCTTATAATCTGCTGTGTGTTCAAAGGTTCTTTGAGCCAGTTTAGCTTGGATTTCTGCTAGTTTTTCAGCAGACATCCCACGGCCATTATCGGTTACCAAGATTTCGACATAGCCATCTTTTTTTCAAAAGCCTTGATACTGATAACATTATCTGTTCTTTTGTGATCAACTCCATGAGCAAAATAGTTTTCCACCAAAGGTTGGAGGGTGAACTTTGGAATGCGCATTTCTTCCAATTCAGGATCAATTTTAAATCCATAGGCAATGGATTTTGGATAGCGAACCATACAGAGATAACTGTACTTCCGACAAAACTCCACTTCTTGTTTGAGTGTCGTTTCTCGCTCGTCAGAGATATTATTGCGTAGGAGACTACTGAACTCATAGATGATATCTGCTAGTTCATTTTGGTTTTCCATTACTGCGTACATTCTCAAAAATTCTAGAGTATTGTACATGAAATGCGGATTAATCTGAGCTTGTAGCGCTCGCATGTTGGCATCTTTTTGATTGAGTTCCAATTGATAAATATCGTGAATATTACTTTCTAGTCGGTCCAACATATCATTTGTCGACTCTGCAATTAGAAGCAACTCCTGATCCTTGTTATCTGTGTCGATTCTCTTGGTCTGCTCTCCCTTAGTAATGGCTTGGATAGAGTCCACCAAGTCCACAACCTGACTGTTGATAGTCAGAAAAAGTCCTTCTTAAGGTCATATATAAAATGATGATAAAGAGGTGCTCAAACCTAACGATAAGTGCCGAACTCGCTAAAGTCCCACTCAAAACATAATCCTTTGGTACAGCTACTCGAACTTGATAACCATGGGCAGTTGTTCCTACCAACCAAGACTCATTCGTTCCCTTCGCTCCAATATAGAACATATCTGTTTCATATGGTGCAATGACAGTTACTGCTACAGGAATTGTTCCCCTGGTATTGTCAATCGCCTTATAGAGGAATTCTGGTTCTACGGAAATATAAATGACCCCTAGAGCTTGGTCCGAGATGGGATCAGACACTGGAACAGCGAAACTATTGGCATCTGGTTTAAAGTTTTCAGCTGGAATCTTCTGTCCACCTCGGTTTCCTCTTTTGGAAACAAATACATCTGTTGAATCCTGTAGAACAATCGAAACACCCGTTACAAAATCGTTTCGCACGTATATATCATCAATATTTTCATAAATGGAAACAGAAATATAAGGCGACGCCTTGCGTTCCAACTGCCAATACAAATAATCCTGTGTGCTGAGGCTAAAATATTTGTAAATCCCTTCGATGCGGGCTTGATTCTCGACCAATCCCTGAGCTAGGCGGGTTGATTCTCGATAATAGTATTCAACCTCATCAACTGTTCGAGCGAGAACTCGCTGACCAACACGATTGGCTTCCCTTTCACGCATATCCCAATCTACATAAGAAATCAAGATAGCAAAGCAGGAAATGATGATAATCATTACCAGACTATAGATTCTTAGGAGTGAATGGAGGCGAAATTGTTTGGTCTTATTTGGTTGCCAATTTTTCATGAATACTTTCATAAACAGGCTCCAATAAATCACTAATAAAGAAGTGCCACATTCCAATACCTACAAAAGCAATGAGGGCGGGCATATAGAAACCAATAATGGCTAACAAGACGCTACCAAAAAGAACCTTGGCCACTGCTGATAGGCTCATAAAAATTCCGATAAAAGCAAGCTTTAGGGTGTTTTTATAGGATAATTCAAAGTATACCTGGAGTTTTAAAGACACTGCATAGCCTAGAAATACCAAGGCTACTAAAAAGATATTTAGAAAGGTTGCTGCCAAGTGAATAATAGTCTGGTTTGGCAATTGAATCATCAGATACAAACCATAAATCAAGATCAAGTCAATCCCTATAAAGGTGTAGAAACTAAGATTGCTTTTGACAAAATTGCTCTTAAATAAAGTCCAGGCTTCCTTGAAACGATAAGCACGATAAGAATAACCGTGTTCTGCATATAAACTCATGAGAGTTGCACTAGCGGGTGCTATACCAAAGACCACTCCTCCTGCTAGTGTCAATAACCAAAAATAAGCCGTCGCAATCATCCCCAAAAAGAAACGATGAAAGACTAGCTCAATGAAATTTCCCACGGTTTGCCTCCTATAAATTAATCTAGTTTTATTATAACATATTTCAAGCGCTCTCAAAAATAGGTGCAGTAAAAAAATAAATACATTTATTGGTGTAATAATGTTATTTGTACTATAATAAAGATAGATAGAGATACCGATTCATGATTAAAGAACAAAAAGTTTTACCAGGAAAAAAATGGACATATTTGTAGATTAAATCATCACTATTCAAATCATTATTAGCTTTACAAAATAATGAAGGGAGTACGAGCCATGACTATTTTTTTATTTTAAGAACTACCGTGTTTTGGATTGCTCTTATTTTTGAGTCTTTTTCTCTGATAAATTGTTCAAACAACAATATGTAAAAAAATCGTAAAAAAATAATTTGCGCTATAATCATGTTAGTCGTATCATTATCATATCTGTTCTAAGTTATTTTAGGAATACAGGAATTAGTTCGTCCTGTGTTCTTTTTTTCTGCCAAATGCACATTGATAAAATAAATAACAAGTTGATAAAATTGATATGTAATTTCAAAAACAAGATAAAAAAACGCTCTAGACAAAAGGACTAGAGCGTTTTTTTCTTCTGTATTGATTCGTATTGAATGCTTACTTCACTTCTTTTAATGTATGTTGAATAAAAAAATAATAATTATGATATTCTTATTATTATAAGGAGAAACTAAAAATAATTCTGGGATATTTCATCTGAATCATGTGTAATTGCGACCTGTTTTTTTCAGTACATAATTACGTCTTTAAGATAATAATATTCCATGGCCAAATTTTTCTAATTAATTTAGAAATCATTAACAAGGGGGATATTATGGCTGAAAGAATAATACATCAAGCTGATCTTCGAGCTATCGAAAACAACTTGCGCTCTATCCATGAAGGATTACGAACAATTGATGCTAGGGTTGATGTGGCAAACGAAAATCTTCAAATCGTTTATGATGAAATTGGTAGTTTAGCACAAGAATTTCATGAATTTGTGAATATCCAACAAAAAGCTAATAGATTAGGACAAGCTGAAACTCGACTGGTAAAAATCCGTCAGGAAATTGAGAAGAAATATGGACATTATGATATTGTTCGTCGTACTACCACAGGGATTTTACAAGCTGATGATTTAGGAATTGTCAAAAAAGAAACAATTAGCACTGCAACAGAAGAACTAATGATATCAACTCCAGGTTACTGGCTTGCTCCATGCTTGGTTGCATTAGCAGCATGGATAAATGATAAACCCGAGTTAGCTGAAAAAGCAGTCAAGGAAGGGATTAAACGAAACGATGAAAAAACCTCCCTTTTCTTTGCCTTAATTTGTAGAAGAGCTAACAGAAAGAACGCATGCCTTAAGTGGACTCAACGTTATCTAGCTAATCAAGATGAAGAAAATCTCGACAGAAATTCTATCATTATCTTAGATGCTTTTGCAAGTGGACTCTTGGGAGCTGATACCGAAGGAGTCATCTCACGTCAAATGGATGAATGGCTCAGTCGACTTGAAGAAAAACCTGGTTTTACTGAACAGCAAACAGAACAATGGTCCGAAGCCATTAACTTAAAAAGAAGCGAACTAGATGAAGATCTATACCCTAACCTTAGAAAATATAGTAATAGTTGGCCTGTACTAGAGGATATTCTCGAAGGGGCTCATCTTCATGAACAGATGTTAAATTATCTAACCGATATTTTTGAGAAAAAAGGTTCTACAGAAAGCGTCAAAAATCAATTAGATGATATTTTAGACACACTTGTGACTGATTTTGACAATGAAGAATTAGCTCTTCGAAAACAAGAAAAATTCGAGCAGTTTGTTGTTGACTTCGGAGGAGATGACAACCGTGCTCATCAAAACATGAATATTGAAGTGACTGCATTTGAAACCCATAAAGATTTCACCCAGTTACTTACAGATGCAGCAATGAAGCCCGAATCTTCTCACTCAAGTATATCTACCCAAAAATTTGCACTTGCTCTTTCTCGTGATTGGGTAACAAACGCTTATAATGATGTTACTGCAAAAAATCGCATGAAGATTCCTTACGAAATTGAAATTAATGTGGATACTTTTAACGATAAATCAACAGATGGCCAAAACGAAAACGAGTTGATTGAAAAATTTAATTCTCAGATAGATGCTGAAAAAGAACAAACCTTATTAAACTACTTCCCAAGTTTATTTGATAAATTCCTTTTATATGGTGGTATAGCTATCGGGGTAATCGGTTTAATGATGATGATTTCTGGCAATGTTTTCTTAGGTTTAATAGCTATTATAGCAGGTGTTTTTATGGTTCTTAAGCATAAATCTAATATTGAAAACATTGAAACAAGTCGCAAGAAAATTGAAGAACAGTACGAGAATAAGAGAGTAAATGGTGAACAAATTATAAGAGCTACTCTGGCTGAAATTGTAGACTTTAGAATTGAATTTGCAGAGAAAGATGCTGAAAGTACTAAAGTTCTTGATTTCCTCGAACAAATAAGACCTGAACAATATATAAACAAGTTAGCATCATCTAATAGAAAGATCAAAATTTGAGGAGGTAATTGACATGGATGAAAAATATAAAGGCGATAGTAAGCTATCATCTAATAACACCACTCCATTTAAGAGCATTAATACTGAAGAGGATATCACCGAAGAACCTATGAGCGTGTTTGCTGAGGGGCTCCCTTCATGGGATATCGTGCCTCCACAATTGCTAGTCAGAAGGAAACGGCAAAACTAATGAATAAACCACAAACATATGCAGAATGGGTAAATATCTTAACTATTTTTAAAAACAAAGATGATGATGAATCAGTTTTAAAAATGATGAAATCTGGGACTATCGAATGGCAATACGGTGTGGCAGAACGATTCTCTACAAAGTTAATTGACGCTGTTAATTACCGTATGAATGTAGCTTCAGATAAGTTTCAAGATGATTTACTAAAATCCCAAGGATACGAAGGAGCAATCATTCAATCAATTCTTTCGTTGAGAAAAGAAATGGCGTTCTTAGCTGAAGCAATCAATCTTCCTGCAATTCCAGATAAAGAGCGACAACACTACTTAAATCTCGTTATAGAGCAAGCTAATAGTATGCAGAAATCTTTAGAAGAATCTGCAAAACAGGACCGAAGCGGGAAAATGTCAAGTATTATTAGAAATCATAAGATTAATTCTTTTTAAATAAAGGTGAACAGTAAATGAGCGATATAGTAAAAAGCAAAGAACTTCTTACAAGATATTCACTTGCAAGAATTCCTTTTATTGCTATCAATACCATTGAGCCAAGTAGAACATTAGATATGTTAAAGGAAATATCTGAAGAATTACAACTTCCGTTCAACGTACATACTCTCACCAAAGGTGTGTATGATCTTAGTTCTGGTAAAAATGTTAACGATGATAAATCTGTTTATGGTGCAATAGATTACATGACGGACCAAATGCAAAAGAAACAATATCAAACTATTGTACTGACAGAAGTTCCAGATCTTAGTAATGAAAATAGCGATTCTAAACAAGTCTTAGCACTGGTCAATCTAGCCAATGAAACTGGAGGCGTTGTAATAGTTTTTACTAATACTTCTATTTGGAATCAGCTTCAACGGCAAGGTATGACAGTAAATTGATTTACCTAACGAAGAGGAAATGTACTCAATAATTCAAGAATACATTGACGACTATCGAAATGATATCCAGATTGAATGGGACAACTCCGATATTCGAGAAGCTGCTGCAGCTCTCAATGGGGTAACTAGAATCGAGGCAGAGAACGTTATTGCTGCTTTGATTGCAAATAAGTGCATAAGAAAATCTGATTTAGATGAGATAAGATTTGCAAAAGATCGCCTATTCTCTGATATCTCTGGTCTAGAAAAAATAGTTGTAGATGATTCTGTAAAGGATGTCGGAGGACTTGAAGGATTAAGGAAGTGGCTTAATGAAAAGAAAGAACTGCTAACCCCCGAAAAGAAAGATATGTTACGTGAGAAAGGCTTGCAACCGCCTAGAGGAATACTCCTAGTAGGTGTCCCTGGATGCGGTAAATCTTTATCTGCTAAATCAATTTCCGCTAACTGGAAACTTCCATTATATCGTTTAGATTTTGCAACGGTTCAAGGAAGTTATGTAGGTCAGTCTGAACAGCAACTCAAAGATGCTCTAACTACCGCTGAGAATGTATCTCCGTGTATTTTATGGATTGATGAAATAGAAAAAGGGCTATCAGGAGCTACTGGTGGCGCTAATGATGGTGGTGTATCTACTCGTATGGTTGGTCAATTCTTATTCTGGATGCAAGAATGCAAAAAACAAGTTTTTGTAGTGGCAACAGCTAATGATGTGTCTATGCTTCCATCAGAACTTCTCCGTCGAGGAAGATTTGATGAGTTATTCTTTGTTGACTTACCTACTGCAGATGAGCGCAAAGAAATACTTGCTTTGTATTTTAAAAAATACTTAAGTCTAGAATTTGAAGGAGAGTTTGCTGATAATATCATTCAAATAAGTGATGGTTTCACTGGTGCTGATTTAGAATCGACAGTTAGAGATTTAGCTTACCGAGCTATCGCTAATAACAATTTTATTCTCAATGAAGAGAATATCATGACTGCTTTCAATAACGTAGTCCCACTCTCTCAAACTAGCCCAGAAAAAAATTGAGGCTATTAGAGATTGGGGGAAAGAAAGAGCTGTTCCTGCATCTGGAAAAACCAATCGGTGGAGAGGGACTTGTTCATAAACAAAGTGGACCTAAAACAAGAAAAGTACTTGTTTAATAAGTTCATTATTTGGACACGGTAACTGTAATCTCAGTTTCGTGTCCATTTTTATAATTCTCTAAATGAAGATCTTTTTTGAGATTACCATTAAAAGGAATCTTAAATTGCAAAATATAACTTATAACACAATTAGGAGAAAAATAGATGCCTAAACCAATATTAAATCCATATCAATCCAAAAAAACAAACACAAGCAATCCATATCATGGCTTCTAACTTAAAAACAACCACAGATAGATAAACTGAGTTTAGATAGGCTTCTAAGAAAATCACGATCTAAAGAATATATGGATGCTATTCATCAACTAGATGCAGGTGGACATGTTCATAATAAAAAAGAAGTAAATGAAATTATTAATACAATCAAGTCGGAATTCCCAGATGTGGATATTAATGGAATTCTCCTAGGTTTTGTAGCAAAATGTTATTTAGGAGCACCTTACGAAGCGCACACCCTAGACTTAGTTGGAGAAATCATTGAGCATTATAAACAAGGAGAAACATTACCTGGTGGACTCGATAAAGCCAAAAGCATTGCTTTACATGGAGGATATGATTTTATCGAAGTTTATACAGACTGTTGTCGAGCAATTAGCTCAAATGGTTCCGTATCAGTAATAAAAGACTAATTGTTCTTTAAATTGATACAAGGGGAGATACAAGAGATAGTTCTTGCTTACATATATGTCAGTGCTGAATAATAAGTATAATATAAGCTAGATGCCTCTGATACTTGTTCTTCAAAAAAATTTTTTTATTTACAAATCGCTACTATTTTTATTGAATAATTCGAAACTCCTTCCAATTTACTTGCGAAATTTATAAAATATCTGATATACTAGCAGTGTACCAATTGGTACACTCAAAGTTTCAAGTTTTTCCTCTTGAAACCTTCCTCTTGCCTATTATGCCTAAGAGGTGGCTACAATAAACTTCCTCAGTCATCTCTTATGTTGAAAAGCAAAAACATAAAAGTTCCAAGTTTTTCCTCTTGGAACCTTCCTCCTGCCTATTAAATGCAAAAGTGGCTTTCTATATTTTTCCTTCTGTCACTTCTTGCATTTAAAAATCAAAGCAACACCGTAGAATGACGATTCTACGGTGTTTTTTAATTGTAATAAACAAAATAATTACTGAAAATCATTGTTTAAAATCATTCCTTTTGGTTTCAATTACTCTCACAGTAGCTCTTACTGCATGAAATTCATCAATAAATTTACTAATGAGCTCAAAATTTTTGTTGACTAACTCTTCCTGTCATTAATTTTTTTCAGCAATTTGATTAAATTCGGTCAAATGATCTCTTACACTTAATAACATTTCTTTCGTGTCTTTTTAAGTAGTATTTCCTTGATAATTTTTTTCAACTTCCTGCTTAAACAAGTCAACGTTATTATCATGTAAAGTTATCTTTTTACTAAAGTAACTTTATAAAATGTAAAAATCTACCTAGCTTATGACTAGATAGATTTTTATATTTTTTTAGTGTTTGCGTTGGCGTCGCATTGCAAATCCAAGAAGCCCTAAACTTAATCCTAGAGCAGTGTATCCACCAAGTGCCATTTGGCGTTCAACTCGAGAAAAGCTTCCTGTATTCGGTAAAGTTTTTTGTTCGTTAGTAGTCTCTCTATTGCCAGCAGAAGAGGCAAGGGAGTCTACTCGTGTTGGTTTATCATTGTTTGTTGGAAGAGGTTTTACAGATACATTATTAGTAACTGGATTTGTTGGTTGTTCAGGCTTAGCAAGTGTATTGATGTCAAACTCTGGTAAGGTAGGAACTTCAGGTGAATTATTTGGGATACCTGCGATAGTTCCTTTGTCACCTTGATATAAGTTCAATGTTTTTTCCAAATCATAAAGAGTTTTCACACGATTATACTCAACCGTTACTTTCGTGAGTTGTTTTTTTGCGCTTGAACTAATTTCTCTTGGATTGACTTACGAGTCTCAATAGCTTTATCCTTAATTGCTTCTGCTTTAAGCAGGGATTTTTCGAGTTCAGGGAGTTTTAATTGAAGTTCTTGTGCTTTTGCCAATTCATCTTTCACTTGGTTTAGTTGTGTTTGAACTTCAGAAATTCGTACAGAAGCACTTTCAAATTTTGTTTTTGCTGTATCAAGATTACGTTGTGTATTTTTTTAAGAGTTGAACTTTTGAGTCTTTATCTTCTTTTAGGACCATCAACTCTGATTGGGCAGTTGCGAGTTCTGCTTTAGCATTTGCAAGTGCAGTTTCTATGTTTTGTGCTTTAGATTTTAAATCAGATAGTTTTGCTATTGATGAAGCTACTTTGTTCTCAAGTTCTGATTTTTTTGTTGCAAGTGCATTTCGTTTAGCTTTAGCTTGGTCTAGTGCTGCCTGTAAATTTGCTGTCTGGTCATTAACAATTTCAGTTACTGTGAACAAGAATGTATGTTCAGCAATGAATTTCATTTTCTTACCGTTGAATGTTGGGTTTAATTTGTCATCTTGATTAAATCCTGTGTAGTTTTTCCAGAATTCTTCTGATTCAGGTGTTGTTTTTGCATATTTTTCACCATCTTCATATTCATATTCTGGTTCGAATGTTTGCATTTCAAGGGCTGTGAAGTCATTACCTTCAGCACCTGGTTTTGTTGTGATAGCAATACCAAATTTTTGCCCAACTGGTGTTAATAAAGCTCGACGGTGACCATAGTTGGCACCTGTAGCATTTGTGTAGTCTGAATACCACCCAAGAAGTAGTTCATATGCAAAGCTATCATGAGTTGTTGGTTCATACATTGAAATGATTGTTTTACCATTTTCAATACGTGTTTGACCGTATGCCCCAAATGAACCATATGCGTTTTCAAACTCTCCAGCTGGTTTATTTTCAATGGTTGTGTCATGGCTCAACACATTGTTTTTAGACATTTCATTAGCACGTGCTTCAGCATATGCCATGAATTCAGCATCAGCTTTAATGTTACCTTTAACACCGTTCAATTCACGCAATTCATTCAATAATTTAACAAATGATTCAGCAAGTTTTTGGTTATCAACTACATAGTCAAATTTACCTGTTTCACGATAATGTTCATATTGCTCTTTAGTGATTTCAGTTGTTACAACTTTTGTACCAGTAAACGCAACATTTTCCATTGCCGGATTGCGGTAATCTTTGTTGTATTTGTAGTCAGCAACGTTTGTTGGGTGGTTATCAACATATTCTTTAAGTGAAGGGTCAACATAGGTTGTACGTGTTTCTGGTTTGTAATCACGCAAAGATTTTTCTTTGTTTACAACATCTACGTCAGCAAGTTCTAGTTGAGATTTATTCGCTTTTAATGTATTTTCATCTTCTTTAACAACAGCTTCTTGTTCTTTTACAGCTTTTGCTATATCAGTAACATTCGTTTTAGCAACAACATCCTGTTTTGCTTTAACCTCTTCGGTTTTAGTGTCAACTGCTTTGATTGCTTTGGCTACAGAATCTTTTGCTGATGTTAATTTGTTTTGAGCATTTTCAAGTTCAAGACGCGCTTTTTCCTTTTGCTCTGTTGCTGTTTGTAATTCTTGTTCCTTAGCTTTTTGTTGAGCTTGTTTTTCAGGAATAATTTTTTCAGCATTCTTTGCAACTTGAATATCACCTTTTATTTGTTCAACAGCTTTTTGAGTTTCCTGTTCTTTGGCAGTTGAAGACTCAAGTTCTTTTTTAACACTATCAACGTCTTTTTTAGCTTCTTCAATAATTTCAGATGCCTTAGCTACGTCAGTTTCTGATGTTGTTAATTTTTTTAAACGTTTCACTATGGGTATCTGGCGATTGAGTTGTATTCTCTTCAGCAGATACTGTATTTCCTAATCCCATAATACTCGCAAGAATTACAGAAGCACAAAGTGAGATAGATGAGATTATTTGTTTGTGTTTCATTAATTTTTCTCCCTTAATATGTTATCTTTTTCATTCTATCTTTTTACTTTTTGGTTTTGTCAAGAAATTTAATAAATATCAATATTTATCAAAGAAGATTATGTCCTAGTTATAAAGTAGTTATCAAAGAAAAAAACACCGTCGGGAATTTCCAACAGTGTTTTTAATTTTTGTCAAAAAGCACTATAAATATTAGCAAAATTTATCCTATTTATATTACAGCTAATCTCTATCTCAACCTATCAGCATTTCTTTGCATTGCTTCAGCATCTCCGTGTAACCCACGACTCTCATAGATATTAGCAGCTCGTTCAAAACGATTAATATCTTGATCTCGACGATAACGCTCAGCAGCTTCACTGGCAAGTTCAGCGTCTAAGTTATTACCAGAACTACTCGATGTTCCAGAAAATCCAGAAAAGCTAGATGAACCTGATGATGAAGATGCATACGCCACTAGTAGGACAATTGCTAAAACAAATATTATTATTGCGAACACAATGTAAATTAAAATCATCAGAGCACAAATAGAGAACAGATTTATCAGAGCTTTAACTATGAATCCTTTTGAACTAAAATAAATTTTAAAATAATCAAATATTAAAACGGTTATTGGTGCGAAAATGACAGCAAATCGGACAATTAATAGCCAAACTATTATAGTATTTTTCTGAATATCTGTATTCAGACACACTTTTTAGCACCTAAATAATAGGTTAAAAAGTGCTGAAATGGTTAATACTGTAACAACAATAATCTTTTTGTTTAGTCGATAATTCTTCAAATTTTTTCAATTATCCGCGGTTTCTGTATTAACGTCTTTAATTTCTCAAACATATAATATCCCTTCCCCTTGTGGAAATTAATTAGTTTTATTACTATATTTAACGTTCTTATCGTACCTTTAAAGTATTTTTTTGTCAAGCGTTTTTTCATATAGAAAGTTTTTATAACTATCCTTTATATTTTAGAGTCTATACACCTTAACATATCAGAAATTATAGTCCAACAATTAAATTTTTGTTCTAAAAAAATCTGAAATGTGTAGTTATCTAAAAAGCACCATCTATTTCTCTTAAACAACACAAAAAAAATGTAGTCAAAAAAATGTAGTCATTCGGTTGATTTTTTTATTGCAATACATTGAAATTAAAAAGAAAAAAACGCTTAAAATCAGCGTTTTTTTCTTATGTATTGATTCGTATTGAATGCTTACTTCACT
>BNJV01002767.1_pt1 | contig 164140 bp, 170 predicted proteins | sample 8540591 | NCBI WGS metagenome assembly BNJV01 (sample SAMD00202457, study PRJDB9452) | human saliva metagenome | host: Homo sapiens
AATACTACCTCGGAAAATAAGCTGAGATAAGTAGTTATCAATAATAAAGAAAAAGTTGGTTTAAGCCAGCTTTTTTCTTTTCCTGAAAAAAATTGTAAATAGTGGTCAGAAAAGTCAGTCAATTCAGTATTTTTTCCTTGACTTTCAAGTTGGAAAGATGTATCATATTAACCAAGATACATCGAAAGGAAATGAGTCAAATGACATTCGCAACTACAACAGTTTTGCTATTGCGTAATGAGGGCTAGTGCAAAAGCATTAGTCCTGTTTGGCTTACCAAGCGGGAGATAAAAACATCTCGCTTGGGTTTCCGAGTGAGATGTTTTTTTACTACTATCGTTTTTACTTTTAGAAAGAGGATTGTCTATGCGTAAAGTTGAATTTTTTGATACAAGTCTTCGTGATGGGGAACAAACACCTGGTGTTAACTTCTCAATCAAAGAAAAAGTTGCTATTGCTAAGCAACTTGAAAAATGGGGAATTTCTGTAATTGAAGCTGGTTTCCCTGCAGCTAGCCCAGATTCATTTGAAGCAGTAAAACAAATTGCAGAAGCTATGACAACAACTTCTGTTACTGGCTTGGCTCGTTCAGTAAAATCTGATATTGATGCTTGTTATGAAGCTTTGAAAGATGCTAAGTATCCACAAATTCATGTCTTTATCGCGACAAGTCCTATTCACCGTGAGTTTAAATTGAAGAAATCAAAAGAAGAAATTCTTGAAGCTGTAAAAGAACATGTGTCATATGCACGTTCAAAATTTGAAGTTGTTGAGTTTTCTCCTGAAGATGCTACTCGTACTGAGCTTGATTTCTTGACTGAAGTTGTTCAAACAGCAGTTGATGCTGGTGCCTCATATATTAATATTCCTGATACAGTTGGCTTACGACTCCAGAAGAGTTTGCACGTATTTTTGATCACTTGACTGAAAATATTAAATCAGATCATAAAGTTGTCTTTGGTGTTCACTGTCACGATGACCTCGGTATGGCAACTGCAAATACTTTGACAGCAATTAAACATGGTGCTGGACGTGTTCAGGGAACAGTCAACGGTATTGGTGAGCGTGCGGGTAATGTTGCTCTTGAAGAAGTAGCTGTCGCTTTGAAAATTCGTGAAGACTTTTTCCAAGCAACAAGTGATATTGTTCTTAATGAAACAATGAATACTTCAGAGCTTGTTTCTCGCTTCTCTGGAATTCCTGTTCCTAAAAATAAAGCAGTTGTTGGTGGAAATGCCTTCTCTCATGAATCAGGTATCCACCAAGATGGTGTTCTTAAGAACCCACAAACTTATGAAATCTTCACACCAGAATTGGTAGGTGTGAAGAGTAACAGTCTTCCTCTTGGTAAATTGTCAGGACGTCATGCCTTTGTTGAAAAATTAAAAGAACTTAAGCTTGACTTTGTTGAAGAAGATATCAAACCACTTTTTGCTAAATTTAAAGTCTTGGCTGGGAAAAAACATGATATCACAGATGCAGACATTCGTGCCCTTGTTGCTGGTACTAGTGTAGATAATCCAGAAGGTTTCCACTTCGAAGATCTTCGCTTGACTACTAATGCTGATGAAACAATCACTGCTACAGTAAGCTTGGCTAATGAAGACGGTGAATCTGTAGAATTTTTGGCCAATGGACAAGGGTCAGTTGAAGCTATTTTCAATGCTATTGATAAATTCTTCAACCAAACAGTTCGCTTGACTTCTTATAATATTGACGCTGTAACTGATGGTATTGATGCGCAAGCGCGTGTACTTGTAACTGTTGAAAATGTAGATACAGATACTATTTTCAATGCATCTGGTTTGGACTTTGATGTTTTGAAAGCATCAGCAATTGCCTATATCAATGCTAATACATTGGTTCAAAAAGAAAATGCTGGTGAGATGGCACGTAAGGTTTCTTATCGTGACCTTCCATAAGCCAAAGAGGAGTTAAACATGACAAAGAAAATTGTAACACTTTCAGGTGATGGAATTGGACCTGAGATTATGGCAGCGGGTCTTGAAGTTCTTGAAAAAGTAGCTTCAAAAATTGGATTTGATTATGACATTGATGCTAAACCATTTGGTGGTGCTGGTATTGATGCCGAAGGTCATCCACTTCCTAAGTCAACTTTGGATGCTGCTAAATCAGCAGATGCTATCCTCTTGGCTGCAATTGGTGGACCTAAATATGACAATGCGCCAGTACGTCCTGAACAAGGACTTTTGGCCATTCGTAAAGAGTTGAATCTCTTTGCTAATATCCGTCCTGTCCGCATCTTTGATGCTTTGAAACACTTGTCACCTCTTAAACCAGAGCGTATCGAGGGCGTAGATTTTGTCGTTGTTCGTGAGCTTACAGGTGGGATTTACTTTGGTGAGCATATTCTCGAAGAAGATAAGGCTCGTGATATCAATGATTATTCAGCAGATGAGATTCGTCGTATCATGCGTCGTGCTTTCAAGATTGCTCAAGGTCGTGGCAAAAAGGTCACTAGCATTGATAAACAAAATGTCTTGGCGACTTCTAAATTGTGGCGTAAGATTGCTGATGAAGTTTCTTTGGAGTTTCCAGATGTAACTCTTGAACACCAACTCGTTGATAGTGCCGCAATGATTATGATTACCAACCCAGCTCGTTTTGATGTGGTTGTGACAGAAAATCTTTTTGGAGATATCTTGTCTGATGAATCAAGTGTCCTTCCAGGAACTTTAGGTGTTATGCCATCTGCCAGTCATTCTGAAAATGGTCCTAGTCTTTATGAACCAATCCATGGTTCAGCACCAGACATCGCTGGTCAAGGTATTGCCAACCCAATTTCAATGATTTTATCAGTAGCTATGATGTTGCGTGAAAGTTTCAATGAAACTGAAGGGGCAGAATTGATTGAAAATGCTGTTGATAAGACCTTGAACCAAGGCATCTTGACACGTGATTTGGGTGGTCAGGCTTCGACTGCTGAAATGACAGCAGCTATTATTAGCAATCTCTAAACTCATGACACTAAAACTAGTGTTACTAAGCGTTTTGTTGGTATGGAATCTCCTTGTTTATGTGCTTATGGACTTGATAAAAGCAAGGCCATTCAACATAAAAGACGGATTTCTGAGAAGGCATTATTATTGCAGACTCTGATTTTCGGTGGTATTGGTGCCTTTCTAGGTGGGAAATTTTTTAGACATAAAATTAACAAATGGTATTTTAAGCTATGTTGGCTTATGGGCATTGTTATTGATGTCGTTATTTTATACCTTATTCTAACAAGACTTTCGGATTAGCTAATCCTTAGATTATATTTGGAGTATTTTATGAGCGGAAAATCAATTTTTGATAAACTTTGGGAACGCCACGTCGTTACTGGAAACGAGGGCGAACCACAATTGATGTATGTGGATCAGCATTATATTCACGAGGTTACAAGTCCACAGGCCTTTCAAGGACTTCGTGATGCTGGACGTAAAGTTCGTCGCCCAGATTTAACTTTTGGTACGACAGACCACAACGTTCCTACGGTTGATATTTTTAACATTCGTGACCTTATTTCTAAAAACCAAATTGATACTTTGGCGAAAAACGTTGAAGAATTTGGTATTGATGCGGCTACCCACGGTACTGCTCGTCAGGGGATTGTCCACATGGTTGGTCCTGAAACAGGTCGCAGTCAACCCGGTAAATTTGTCGTCTGTGGGGATAGTCATACGGCTACTCACGGTGCCTTTGGTGCCATTGCCTTTGGTATTGGTACATCTGAGGTAGAACATGTCTTTGCGACACAATGTTTGTGGCAAGTAAAACCTAAGAAAATGAAGGTGAAATTTGTTGGTAAACCTCAGCCAGGTGTCTATTCAAAAGACTTTATTCTTGCACTTATTGCACGCTATGGTGTTGATGCTGGTGTAGGATACGCGGTTGAATATTGTGGTGAAGCTATTGATGCACTTTCAATGGATGAACGCATGACTATCTGTAACATGTCTATTGAATTTGGTGCTAAGATGGGTCTTATGAATCCAGACCAAAAAACTTATGATTATGTTGAAGGGCGTCCATGCGCACCTAAGGGTGAGAAGTTTGAAGAAGCAGTAGCTGACTGGAAAACCTTGGTTTCAGATCCAGATGCTGAATATGATAAAGTAATCACTATTGATGTTTCAGAATTGGCACCTATGGTTACATGGGGAACTAACCCTGAAATGGGTGTTGAGTTTGATCAACCATTCCCAGAAATCAAAGACTTTAATGATGAACGTGCTTACGAGTATATGGATGTTAAGCCTGGCGAATATGCTAAAGATATCGATCTTGGCTATGTCTTTATTGGTTCTTGTACTAACGCACGTCTCAGCGACCTTGAGTTAGCTGCTAAATTCGTCAAAGGAAAACATATCGCACCAACATTAACAGCTATTGTTGTTCCAGGTTCACGTCCAGTTAAGAAAGAAGCTGAACGTCTTGGTTTGGATAAAATTTCTTGGATGCGGGATTTGAATGGCGTGATCCAGGTTGCTCAATGTGTCTTGGTATGAACCCAGACCATGTTCCAGAAGGCGTTCACTGTGCATCTACAAGTAACCGTAACTTCGAGGGACGTCAAGGATATGGAGCTCGTACTCACCTTTGTAGTCCAGCAATGGCAGCAGCTGCGGCAATCGCTGGTAAATTTGTAGATGTACGCGATATGCCAGAAGTTCAAGCATAAGGGAGAAGATAATGGAAAAATTTACCGTCTATACAGGGAAATCAGTACCTTTGATGAATGATAACATCGATACGGACCAACTCATTCCCAAACAATTCTTGAAAGCTGTTGATAAAAAAGGCTTCGGTAAGAATTTGATGTTTGAATGGCGTTATCTTAATGATGACTACGAAGAAAATCCTGATTTTGTCTTCAACAAACCTGAGTATCGCGATGCGACTATTTTGGTTACTGGTGATAACTTTGGTTCAGGATCATCTCGTGAACACGCTGCATGGGCATTGGAAGACTATGGTTTCCGCTGTGTTATCGCTGGATCATTTTCAGATATCCACTATAACAACGAATTGAAGAATGGTATGTTGCCAATCGTTCAACCCTTGGAAGTACGTCAAAAATTGGCTGCCCTTCCTGCGGGTGAGGAAATTACGATTGACCTTCCAAACCAAGTCATTAAATCTTCAGCAGGAGAGTTTCCATTTGATATCGATCATGAGTGGAAACGTAAATTGGTTGAAGGGCTTGATGATATTGGAATCACTCTTCAATATGAAGATTTGATTGCTGCCTATGAAAAACAACGCCCATCATATTGGCAATAAGGGACAATGATGTGTTTGTAAAATAATAATGAGGACTTAAAAGAATGGGATAAGGACAATGTTTAAGGTGTTGTTCTATCTCATTCTTTTTGTTTGAACAGTTAACATGGTAGAGGCGTTTTTACAAGGAGCGTATGCTATAATAGAAAGATAGAAAGGAGGCCTTCATGTTTGCACAATTGGATACAAAATCCGTCTATAGTTTCATGGATAGTGTCGTAGATTTGAACAGCTACGTTGCGCGTGCCAAAGAGCTTGGCTATCAAGCCCTTGGTTTGATGGATCGTGACAATCTCTATGCTGCTTATCATTTTGCCCAGCTTGCAAGTAGAAACGGTTTACGTCCTTTGATTGGTATGGAAGCTAATCTATTTTACGAGGGAAGAAAAATTCCTTTTCGTCTATTAGCAAAAAATAATCAGGGCTATAAAAATTTGATGAAGTTGGCAACAGAGCTTTCCTCAGGACAACGTGAACTTACAGCTTTTTCGGACTATCTGAATGCTATTGCCCTCATCCTTCCGAGTGAAGACTGGGAGTCAGGGATGACACTTGGTTCAGAGGTTTTCATTGGGGTAAGGCCAGAAGATGCTGGCAAAGAGTTTGATTATCCTGTGGTTCCCTTACATACAGTGCGTTACTTTGAGAATTCAGACCGCTCGACGATTCAGATGTTGCATGCCATCTCACAAAATGTTTCCTTGTCAGAGGCCTCTATTTGTCCTATGAATCAGCTACTTTTCTCGCCTCAAGAAATGGAAAGTGCCTATAGCGATATTCCAGAGGCTTTGAACAATTTGGAGCAACTTGTTTCAGACATTACTTATCAATTTGATACAGATTTGAAGCTTCCACGTTTTAATCGAGATATGCCTGCTGTTGACCAATTACGTCAATTAGCTCAATCTGGATTGGAGTCTAAAAAGTTAACCTCAGCAGTTTATCAGGAACGTTTAGACAAAGAATTGTCTATTATTCATCAGATGGGCTTTGATGATTATTTCTTGATTGTCTGGGACTTGTTACGCTTTGGGCGTAGCCGTGGTTATTATATGGGAATGGGACGTGGATCTGCTGCAGGAAGCTTGGTGGCCTATGTCCTTGATATTACTGGAATTGATCCCGTTAAAAATGACTTGCTTTCGAGCGTTTCCTAAATGAAGAGCGTTATAGCATGCCTGATATTGATATCGACTTGCCTGATATCTATCGAAGCGAGTTTCTTCATTATGTTAGGGACCGTTATGGTAGTAATCACTCTGCTCAGATTGTTACCTTTTCAACCTTTGGAGCCAAGCAGGCTATTCGAGATGTTTTTAAACGTTTTGGTGCTAAGGAATTTGAACTGTCCCAACTAAGTAAAAAGATTTCTTTTCGCGACAACCTGACTTCTGTCTATGAGAAGAATATGTCATTTAGACAGTTGATTAATCAGAGACAGGAATTTCAGAGGGCTTTTGAGATTGCTAAGGCTATTGAAGGCCAGCCAAGACAGACCTCAATCCATGCTGCTGGTATAGTGATGAGTGATGATGACCTGACTAACCATATTCCTCTAAAAGCTGGTGAGGATATGATGGTTACTCAGTACGATGCCTCCGCAGTTGAGGCCAATGGCTTGCTTAAGATGGATTTCTTGGGTCTCCGTAATTTGACCTTTGTTCAAAAAATGAAGGAAAAGCTAGAAGAAGAGCAGGGCATCACTATTGATATCAAATCCATTGACTTGGAAGATCCACAGACCCTAGCACTTTTTGCCAGTGGTAAGACAAAGGGAATTTTTCAGTTTGAGCAGGCAGGTGCCATAAACCTCCTTAAACGGATTAAACCGGCTAAGTTCGAAGAAGTCGTAGCGACAACCTCACTTAACCGTCCTGGAGCTAGCGATTATACAGATAATTTCATTGCTCGTAAGTATGGTAAGGAAAAAGTAGATCTGATTGATCCAGTAGTTGCACCAATCCTTGAGCCTACTTATGGCATCATGCTCTATCAGGAGCAGGTTATGCAGATTGCCCAAGTATTTGCGGGCTTTACACTCGGAAAAGCCGATTTGCTTCGTCGAGCGATGTCTAAAAAAGATGCCAATGAAATGTCCAAGATGTCCGAGGAGTTCATGGAAGGAAGTCGTCAATTGGGACGTGACCCACAGATTGCTGAACGCCTCTTTAGTATGATGGCTAAGTTTGCAGGTTATGGTTTTAATAGAAGTCATGCCTATGCCTACTCAGCTTTGGCCTTTCAGTTAGCCTATTTCAAAACGCATTACCCACAGATATTCTACGACGTCATGTTGAATTATTCGTCTAGTGATTACATTAAGGATGCAATTGAAAATGGCTTCTCCCTAGCTAGCCTCGATATTAATAGGATTCCTATCTGGACAAGATTTCAAATGGAAAGATCGTACTAGGTCTCAAGACTATCAAAGGCTTGCCAAGAGATTTTGCCCTTTGGATTATTGAGGATCGCAAACAAAATGGCAAATACATTTCTATAGAAGACTTTTTAACACGTATTCCTAGCAAATATCAGAAAGTCGATATTTTGACACCTCTTATTCAAATTGGTTTGTTTGATATTTTTGAATCAAACCGTCAGAAAATCATTGGCAATTTAAACAACCTCTTTACTTTTGTCAATGAGTTAGGAAGTTTGTTTGCAGAGTCCTCTTATTCTTGGGTTGATTATGAAGACTATAGCCAGACGGATCGTTATAATTTAGAACAGGAGTTACTAGGAGTTGGGCTTAGTCCTCATCCTTTACACCTAGCTCAAAAAATGGCCTCTCGTCCCTATCAACCAATTTCTGATTTGACTGTTAATAATATGGCGACGGTTTTGGTTCAGCTAGAGTCCGTTCGAATTATCAGAACTAAAAAAGGTGATCAGATGGCCTTTCTGAACGTGACTGATGGGATCAATAAACTTGATGTTACCCTATTCCCAGAAACTTATTTCTATCATAAGGATAAATTAAGTGAAGGTGGGCTCTTTTATCTTGATGGGCGGACCCAGGAGCGTGATAGACGCATTCAGTTAATTTTGTCTAACATGGAGGAAGCTAGTACGGAGCGATTCTGGATTCTACTTGAGAATCATGATAAGGACTTAGACGTTTCTCAAATCTTAGCTAAGTATCCTGGAAACATCCCTGTAATTATTCGTTATCAAGGAAGTAAGGAAACCATCGTTAGTCAAAGATATAGAGTAGCCAAGAACGAGGAACTTAATCAGGAATTAGCACCTTATGTGTTGAAAACGGTTTTACGATAAAAAAAAAACAATAAATCTTTTCAAATTTAAAGCCATTTAGAATTCTTTGTGTTATAATGAAAATGTTAAATATATAAAAGGAGTATCAGGAATAATGAAACGTATTGCTGTTTTGACTAGTGGTGGAGATGCCCCTGGTATGAACGCTGCCGCTCGCGCAGTTGTTCTCAAAGCAATTTCTGAAGGAATTGAAGTATTCGGCATTAACCGTGGATACGCTGGTATGGTTGAAGGAGATATCTTCCAACTTGATGCCAAAGGCGTAGACAACATCCTCAGCCGTGGTGGTACTTTCCTTCAGTCTGCTCGCTATCCTGAGTTTGCCCAACTTGAGGGTCAACTTAAAGGTATTGAGCAACTTAAAAAACATGGAATCGAAGGTGTAGTAGTTATTGGTGGAGATGGTTCTTACCATGGTGCTATGCGTTTGACTGAACATGGTTTCCCAGCTGTTGGTCTTCCAGGAACTATCGATAACGATATCGTTGGTACAGACTATACAATTGGTTTTGATACTGCTGTTGCAACTGCAACAGAAGCTATCGATAAGATTCAAGACACTGCTTTCAGTCACGGACGTACTTTTGTCGTTGAAGTTATGGGACGTAACGCTGGTGATATCGCTCTTTGGGCTGGTATTGCTTCTGGTGCAGACCAAATTATCGTACCTGAAGAAGAGTACGACATCAACGAAGTTGTCCGTAAAGTTAAAGAAGGTTACGAATCAGGTGCTAAAACTCACCACGTAATCGTACTTGCTGAAGGTGTTATGGGTGCTGAAGAATTTGCAGCTAAAATGAAAGAAGCTGGAGATACTTCAGATCTTCGTGCAACAAACATTGGACACGTGGTTCGTGGTGGTTCACCAACTGCGCGTGACCGTGTTCTTGCTTCATGGATGGGTGCACATGCGGTTGACCTCCTTAAACAAGGTATTGGTGGTGTAGCTGTTGGTATCCACAATGAAGAGCTTGTTGAAAGCCCAATCCTTGGTACAGCAGAAGAAGGCGCTTTGTTCAGTCTTACTGAAGACGGTAAAATTATCGTTAATAATCCACACAGAGCTCGTCTTGACTTTGCAGATCTTAACCGTTCATTGTCTAACTTGAGCTAATCTCAGTTACTTAAATTATTGTTAATCCGTCGCTAAGGCGACAAAAATATAAGGGAGTTTTTATTTATCATGAATAAACGTGTAAAAATCGTTGCAACACTTGGTCCTGCGGTTGAAATCCGTGGCGGCAAAAAATTTGGTGAAGATGGTTACTGGGGTGAAAAACTTGACCGCGAAGCATCTGCTAAAAACATTGCTCAATTGATCAAGGAAGGTGCCAACGTTTTCCGTTTCAACTTCTCACATGGTGACCACGCTGAACAAGGTGAACGTATGGATGTCGTTCGTATGGCAGAAGACCTTGCTGGTCAAAAAGTAGGTTTCCTTCTTGATACAAAAGGACCTGAAATCCGTACTGAATTGTTCGAAGGTGATGCTAAAGAGTATGCATACAAAACTGGTGAACAAATTCGTGTTGCTACTAAACAAGGTATCAAATCAACTCGCGACGTTATCGCTTTGAACGTTGCAGGTGCACTTGACGTTTTTGACGATGTAGAAGTTGGTAAACAAGTTCTTGTCGATGATGGTAAACTTGGTCTTCGTGTTGTGGACAAAGATGCTGAAAAACGTGAATTCATCGTTGAAGTTGAAAATGATGGTATCATCGCTAAACAAAAAGGTGTAAACATCCCTTACACTAAAATTCCTTTCCCAGCACTTGCTGAACGTGATAACGCTGATATCCGTTTTGGTCTTGAACAAGGTCTTAACTTTATCGCTATCTCATTCGTACGTACTGCAAAAGACGTACAAGAAGTTCGTGCTATCTGTGAAGAAACTGGTAACGGTCACGTTCAATTGTTGGCTAAAATCGAAAACCAACAAGGTATCGACAACATCGATGAAATTATCGAAGCTGCTGACGGTATCATGATTGCTCGTGGTGATATGGGTATCGAAGTACCATTCGAAATGGTTCCAGTTTACCAAAAAATGATCATCACAAAAGTTAACGCTGCTGGTAAAGTTGTTGTTACAGCTACAAACATGCTTGAAACAATGACAGAAAAACCACGTGCAACTCGTTCTGAAGTATCTGACGTATTCAACGCAGTTATCGATGGTACAGATGCTACAATGCTTTCTGGTGAGTCTGCAAATGGTAAATACCCAGTTGAATCAGTTCGTACAATGGCTACAATTGATAAAAACGCTCAAACTCTTCTTAAAGAGTATGGTCGTCTTGATTCATCAACATTTGACCGTTCAACTAAGACTGAAGTAGTTGCGTCTGCAGTTAAAGATGCTACTAACTCAATGGATATCAAACTTGTTGTTGCTCTTACTGAATCAGGTAACACTGCTCGTTTGATTTCTAAATACCGTCCAGAAGCTGATATCTTGGCTGTAACATTCGATGAAATTACTCAAAAATCATTGATGCTTAACTGGGGTGTTATTCCAGTAGTTACTGAAAAACCAAGCTCAACTGATGACATGTTTGATGTTGCTGAAAAAGTTGCATTGGAATCAGGTCTTGTAGAATCTGGTGACAACATTGTTATCGTTGCTGGTGTTCCTGTAGGTACAGGTGGTACAAACACTATGCGTATCCGCACAGTAAAATAATTTAAGTAGAACTTAAATAGAAAGAAGATCCTAGGGGTCTTCTTTTTTTGCTCTCAGCTCTCAGTCAACTGTAGTGGGTGATGAAAAGCTAACATCTAGAGAGGACCGGATAGGGATTCCACTGAAAAAGTCATCAATCGATGTTTTTTGTTATCTTATATCGTATATTCAAGTAATAAAAATACCCCAAAAGTTAGATTTTCTCTGTCTAATTTTTGGGGTGCAGTTTAATTTACGGGTAGTTTGATTAAGGGCTATAAGTCCATAATAGTAACCAGCGTCTTAAGACGAAGTCTTTCACTTTGTTCAAGCCTTTATTTCTTTTATTCGTCATAAGCTTCTCAAAGAGGCAGACGCATTACTTACCGTTATCACTGAAGGGATTTTTATATTCTTTCACACTTAATTGTTCAATGCGGTATCATACTTCACTAGTTCCTAGATATATTTCTTAATTGTGGCTTCATTAAGTCCTATCGTACTTACATAAAAACCTTCTGCCCCAAAATGTTTGTTTCCAAATTTATATTTTAAATTGGCATTTCTATCAAACATCATTAATGCACTTTTACCTTTTTAATATCCCATAAAACTAGCCACACTCATTCGTTGTTGTATACTTACTAGCATATGAACATGATCTGGCATTAAGTGACCTTCTATTATTTGTATGGCCCAGCCTGCTGTTTTTTAAGTCGTCATGATTGACTTTGCTCTCTAGGAAGCGTAATCTAGACCTTAGGTAAAGGATTATAAGGAGGTCCCTCAATGATTGAAGTAACTTATTTAAATACTGCCAAGCAAGAAAAACACACTTCCTTTGAAGATTACAATGAATTTGTCAGAGCCCAGCAAGCTTGTTGGATTGCCTTGCCAGATGCAACACCAGTTACTAAGGTGACAATAAACGGACATGATATTGGCTACAAAGGACAATATGGTGACCTTTACTTTTTTATTATGAAGCTAGACTTGGCACAGTATCAGTAATAATAAGGGAAAAGAATCAGACATCGTGTTCTGGTTCTTTTTCTTTAATCAGGGTAATTTTTATAAATTAAGAATATTGCTAATTGACTGAAAATGACTTACAATAGAAAGGAAGAATTTATAGAAGGAGACACATATGAAAAACAAGCGTTTAATTTGGACTTTGATTTTCTTAGCTATCTTGACGCTCGGTTCTATTGGTACAGATCTTTTCAAAAAAGAACACCAAGATGCCAATAAGGTCGTCAAAGTAGGGATCCTCCAGTTCGTGACTCACGACGCCCTGGATCAAATTGAGAAGGGAATTGAGGATGGCCTTAAGGAAGCTGGTTATAAGGGGGACAAGGTTAAAATCACCCTCCTAAATGCCGAAGGAGACCAGTCTAAAATTCAAACCATGTCTAAACAATTGGTTAATGACAAGAACGATGTTGTTATCGGTATTGCCACACCAGCAGCACAGGGGCTAGCGGCAGCTACCAAGGATATTCCAGTCATTATGGGGGCTATCTCAGACCCTGTTGGGGCAAAATTGGTTAAGAATCTCAAGCATCCAGAAGGCAATGTTACTGGTACCTCAAACCAAGTGCCGATTAAGCAGACAGTAGAATTGGTCAAATCACTGACACCAAATGCCAAAACGATTGGTATTCTCTACGCTTCAAGCGAGGACAATTCCAAATCACAGGTTGAAAGCTTTAAGAAGTACGCTGAAAAAGATGGTCTGAATGTGGTCGAGTACGCCGTCCCATCAACTAATGAAATCAATACAACCATGTCAGTCATGACTGGTAAGGTAGATGCCATCTGGACGCCTCAAGATAATACGATTGCCTCGGCCTTTTCAACAGTAATCTCATCAGCCAACCAGGCTAAGATTCCAGTTTATACGACAGTTGATACGATGGTGAAAGAGGGCGGTTTGGCTTCAGTTGCTCAAAGCCAATATGAACTTGGAAAGGCTACAGCTCGTAGTGCAGTTAAGGTTCTTAAAGGTAAGAAAGTTAAGGATGTTCCTGTAGATGTTATCGATGATGGCACACCAACGCTTAACCTTAAAGTTGCTCAAGACCTCAACATCACCATCCCTGACGATGTGCTTAAACAGTCAGACATCGCTGTTAAAGCTGATAAATAAGGAGGACTTATGATTATTTCATCTATTTATCAGGGGCTTCTATACGGAATCCTAGGTCTTGGGATTTACATGACTTTCCGTATCTTGGATTTTCCTGATTTGACAACAGAAGGTTCCTTCCCTCTTGGTGGGGCAGTAGCAGTAACCCTTATGAACTTTGGTTGGAACCCTATCTTGGCAACCTTGGTTGCCGTTTTGGCCGGCTGTGGTGCCGGACTTGTGACTGGTCTCCTCTATACTAAGGGAGAGATTCCTACTATTTTGGCAGGGATTTTGGTCATGACCTCTCTTAACTCAGTCATGCTTATGATTATGGGGAGAGCCAACCTAGGACTTCTTGATATTAAGACTATTCAAGATTTGCTTCCTTTCAGCAAGGACTACAACCTCTTGATTGTTGGTCTCATTGCGGTAACCATTGTTATCACGGCCTTGATTGCCTTTCTTAACACGCGCCTAGGTCAAGCTTATATTGCCACAGGTGATAATAGAGACATGGCCAAATCATTTGGTATCAACACAGACAATATGGAAGTGATGGGGCTTGTTATCTCAAACGGTATTATTGCCCTCTCTGGAGCCCTGATTAGCCAACAGGATGGTTATGCAGACGTTTCTAAAGGGATTGGGGTTATCGTCATTGGTCTTGCCAGCATTATCATTGGTGAGGTCCTTTATGCGACTAACTTGACTCTGTTGGAACGTTTGATTGCCATCTGTATTGGTTCAATCCTCTATCAGTTCCTTTTGACAGCGGTTATTGCTCTTGGTTTTAACACAAACTACCTCAAACTCTTTAGTGCGATTGTTTTGGCTATTTGCTTAATTTCGCCTGTCCTACGTCGAAAATTCTTTAAGGGGGTGACCTTATCACGATGACAGCTATTGTAGAACTCAAAGATGCGACTGTTAAGGTCAATAACGGTTTTGACACCGAAAAAACCATTCTGGACCATGTTAATCTTACCATTAGAGAAGGTGACTTTATTACCATTCTTGGTGGAAATGGTGCCGGAAAATCAACCCTCTTCAATGTCATTGCAGGGACTCTCATGTTGACCAGTGGTCAGATTTTCATCATGGGTGAAGATGTTACGGCTCTCCCTGCTGAGAAGCGTGCCAAATACCTCTCACGAGTCTTCCAAGATCCTAAAATGGGGACGGCTCCTCGTATGACTGTTGCAGAAAACCTCTTGATTGCCAAATACCGTGGCGAAAAACGAGGGCTTAAATCACGCCAAATTCATCTCTACACAGAGGAATTTCAAGGTCTGATTGAACGTATCAGTAATGGTTTAGAAAAGCACTTAGATACACCAGCAGGTCTCCTTTCAGGTGGTCAGCGTCAGGCTCTCAGTCTTTTGATGGCGACACTTAAACGTCCTGAGCTCTTGCTCTTAGACGAGCACACTGCAGCTCTGGATCCTAAGACCAGTGTAGCCCTCATGGAGTTGACTGATGAGTTTGTAACAGGTGACCATCTAACAGCTTTGATGATTACCCATCACATGGAAGATGCCCTAAAATATGGAAATCGTCTTATCGTTATGAAGGATGGTCAAATCATTAAAGACCTTACCAAGGAAGAAAAAGGCCAATTGGATATCACAGACTATTACGCTATGTTTGAGTAAGCCTAGTCTGACTCTAAATTGTAAAATAAGCCAAAAAGTTGTATACTTAAAGGGTATGCAACTTTTTGTTGTGGCCTGTAAATCGACAAGGAGACTGTTCGCACGAACGTTCAGCTTCTTGGACCGTCTGTAAAAATAGGCTCTAGAAGAGAGTCAAACTAAAAAGGAGAAAAACAAGCATGAGCGATATTAAAATTATTGCCCTAGGTGGAGTACGTGAAAATGCTAAGAACCTCTATATTGTTGAGATTAACGACTCTATCTTTATCTTGGATGCTGGTCTAAAGTATCCTGAAAATGAACAACTAGGTGTTGACTTTGTCATCCCTAACTTAGATTACTTGATTGAAAATAGAGATCGTATCCAAGGGATTTTCTTAACTCACGGACACGCCGATGCCATTGGTGCCCTACCTTATATCTTGCAAGAAGTCAAAGCACCAGTCTTTGGATCATCACTTACAATCGAGTTAGCTAAACTGTTTGTGAAGAATGCTGGCGTTAAGAAATTCAACAATTTCCATGTTATTGACGCAGAGACTGAAATTGAATTTGAGGATGCTGAGGTTTCATTCTTCAAGACAACTCACTCTATTCCAGAATCAATGGGGATTGTTCTTGGCACTGACCAAGGCAATATTGTCTATACCGGTGACTTCAAGTTTGACCAAGCTGCCCGTCCTTACTACAAAACTGATTTAGGTCGTTTGGCAGAAATCGGACGTGAAGGTGTTTGGCCCTCTTGTCGGACTCAGCAAATGCGACAAGTACTGATCAAACAGCTTCTGAAGCAGAAGTTGGCCAAGAAATTGACCAAGTAATTGCTGATGCAGAAGGACGTGTTATTGTTGCTGCAGTTGCCTCAAACTTGGTACGTATTCAACAAGTCTTTGATTCAGCTGCTGATCACGGACGTCGTGTTGTTCTTACTGGTTTTGACGTAGAAAATATTGTCCGCACAGCCATTCGTCTCAAAAAATTGACTGTGGAGCATGAAAAACTTATTGTTAAACCAAAAGACATGAACAAGTTCGAAGACCACGAGTTGATTATCCTCGAAAATGGTCGTATGGGTGAACCAATCGATGGCCTTCAAAAGATGGCTGTTGGTCGTCACCGTTACGTTCAAATCAAGGATGGAGATTTGGTTTATATCGTAACAACTCCAAGCATTGCTAAGGAAGCCGTAGTGGCACGTGTTAACAACGCTATCTATAAAGCTGGTGGAACTGTTAAGATGATTACGCAGAGCCTTCGTGTATCTGGACATGCCAATGCTCGCGAACTTCAATTGATGGTTAACCTCCTTCGTCCACAGTATCTCTTCCCTGTTCAAGGTGAGTACCGTGACCTTCAAGCGCATGCAGAGTTAGCCTTGGAAGTTGGTATTCTTCCAGAAAATATTTATATCGTTAAACGCGGTGACATCATGCACTTGTCTGAAGATCAAGGTTTCCTTCATGAAGGAGCTGTTCCAGCTGGTGATGTTATGATTGACGGTAATGCCATTGGTGATGTAGGTAATATCGTCCTTCGTGACCGTAAGGTCTTGTCTGAAGATGGTATCTTTATCGTAGCTATCACTGTTAACAAGAAGGAGCGTAAGATTGTCTCTAAAGCGCGTGTGAATACACGTGGGTTCGTTTATGTGAAGAAGAGCCGTGACATTCTCCGTGAGGCTGCTGACATTGTCAATGCTACCGTTGAAAATTACTTGGCAGGAGACAGCTTCGACTGGGGTGAACTTAAAGGAGCTGTCCGCGACGATGTGGCTAAGTTCCTCTTTGACCAAACCAAACGCCGTCCTGCAATCCTTCCAGTAGTCATGGAAGTCCGCTAATAACTGACTAAAACATAAGAGTGTGAGCGTGATGTTTGCACCATAGACATTGAGAAAAGTCTCAATAAGACTTTGTTCTAAAATCAAAAGCTGGGGTGTCCCAGCTTTTCTAACATTAAGAAAGGAAAATACAAATGGCTTTTTTTCAAATTGAATACTCATCAGATGTTCTAGGACAATACCGCCAAGTGGATGTCATCTATCCAGATCGCGATCAGATTGCTGAAACGGGAAGTGATACGGACATCCCAGTTCTCTATCTCCTTCATGGCATGGGGGGCAATCATAATTCTTGGGCCTTCCGTACCAATATTCAGCGTCTCCTTCGTAAGACTAATCTCATTGTTATTATGCCTAACACGGAAAATGGCTGGTATACAAATACCAACTACGGGGTTAAGTATTACGATGCCATTGCTAAGGAGCTTCCTCAAGTCATGCAACGTTTCTTTCCTAGTATGACTAAGAAGCGAGAAAAGACCTTTATCGCTGGACTTTCTATGGGTGGATATGGTTCTTTTAAACTGGCCTTAACGACAAATAACTTTGCTTGTGCAGGTTCCTTCTCTGGTGCCCTTGGATTATCAGCAGAGATGATTACAGATGAAACGAGTGAGTCTAAGGAATACTGGCAAGGTGTCTTTGGCGATTTGGAAGGGAAAGACATTGAGCAGCACAAACTAGTTAACCTAGCCAAACAACATGACAAGAAAACCAAATTCTTTGCCTGGTGTGGCCTCGAGGATTTCCTTTTTGATTCTCAAGATAAGGCAGTTGCTGATTTGAAGGCCCTTGGTTTAGACATTGACTACCGTACAGACCATGGAAGGCATGAGTGGTATTACTGGGAAAAACAACTAGAAGCCTACTTAGAATGGTTACCTATTGATTACGTTAAAGAAGAACGCTTGTCTTAATAGGTCAAGTTTGTAACATCTTATCAAAGAGATGATAAAAGCTTAAAGTGATATTTTTTGCTTGTCAGAACTATTAGAGCTTGATATACTAGGGGAAGTTTCGAAAAGGAGGCTCAATAATGAAAAAATTATTCAGAGTAATCTTCTATATTCCCAAACTTCTTTTACAATTTATTTGGAATCTTATTTGGGCTATATTTAAACTTGCCCTAGTCCTAGCCCTTATTGCTTATGGACTCGTCTACTATGCCAATAATTCTTCAAGTACCTTAGCCACAAACATTAACCAAGCCTTTCATCAAGTAGAGCTAGGTTTTAGTGGTACCAGTACTAATGACGTTGAGAAAGTTGTCTCTAACCTATCAACGACTGATACCATTCCAGAGTCTAATGGAGCTAGATGGGCGCAAAATACAGCTAGCATCTATATACAATCTACAGATGAAACCTTGGTAGCAGCTTATAAGGAAGCTATTACTAGCTGGAATAACACGGGTGCTTTCATCTTTACTTTAACTGATGATGCCTCAACAGCTGATATTGTTGCGACTGACTATTCCGATGCGAATTCACAGGCAGCAGGTTTAGCAGACACTCAAACCAATGTTTTGACCAATCGCATCACTCATGTAGATGTGAAGTTAAACCGTTATTTCCTTTTGAATAGTGACTTTGGTTATACTCACAAGCGTATTGTGAATACGGCTGAACACGAATTGGGACATGCCATTGGCTTAGACCATGATGACTCTAAGACATCCGTTATGCAATCAGCTGGATCTTATTACGGAATTCAACAGGTGGATATTGATACGGTCCATGCTCTCTATGCAAACTAAGGAGGGGCTGTCATGCGCTATTTGAAACGCCTTGCTAGACGTTACCCCATGCAAACCTTCCTTTTTCTTTTCAATGCTGGGGTCTTTACTTGGTTGCAAACAACAGGAACCATGATTGCCAATCGTTTGGGCCTATCAGGTGATGGCATTTGGATTTATATTCCCAATTGGGTAAAAACGCTGACCAGTCATTCTATACAGAGTATTCAAACCCTTTACGGAGCCTCTGGTTGGAGTTGGCTAATCACCTCTATGCTTCTCACTTGGCTCTTGACTTTTCTTAGAGGTCTCATGAGAGCAGTGATTCTCATTCTGATAGTTGGTCTTGGCTTATGGCTAGTTTATCGACACTTTGAACTCTTACAAAATCTAAAACTGTCCTGATGGGCAGTTTTTTTGAGTTGTTAGGTCATTTATTTTCTGAAGAAATATGATATAATATAACTAATTTATTATTTTGGAGGACATTATGGCTTTAGCAAAAATCGTTTATGCCAGTATGACCGGTAACACGGAAGAAATCGCAGATATCGTTGCCAAAAAATTGGAAGAATTAGGTCACACTGTAGATGTAGACGAGTGTACAACGGTTGATGCCGCTGATTTTGAAGATGCGGACATCTGTATCGTAGCGACTTACACTTATGGTGATGGTGAGTTGCCAGATGAAATCGTTGACTTTTACGAAGATTTGGCTGACCTCGACTTGTCAGGTAAAATCTTTGGTGTTGTAGGTTCAGGAGATACTTTCTACGATTATTTCTGTCACTCAGTTGATGAATTTGAAAATCAATTCACCTTCACAGGGGCGACTAAAGGAGCAGACAGTGTCAAGGTTGATCTTTCTGCTGAAGATGAAGATATCGAGAACCTCGAAGCTTTCGCTGAAAAATTTCAGAAGCATTAGCATAAAAAAAGCAGAGTAAAGTCTGCTTTTATTGTAGTCAAAAATGGAGTTTTTATGAATGAAATAGAAAGAGATTTTAGGACGCAATCTCAACATCTTCTTTGGTCCGTTTGGCGAGGGCTCTTAGTGGGGGTGACGGCAGGAGCAGTGGTCAGTCTTTTTCGCTGGTTAATTGCCAAAGGGGCCGCATTTTCTGTAGCTATTTACGAAGACGCCCTTCGTAATCCACTTCTGATTCTGGGAATTGTACTTGTTAATCTCTTGATTGCCCTTTTTATTGGTTACCTTATTAAGCAGGAAAAAGACATAAAGGGCTCAGGGATTCCCCATGTTGAAGGTGAACTGATGGGGCTCTTACATCCGTCTTGGTGGTCAGTTTTATGGCGTAAATTCCTAGGTGGAGTCCTTGGGATTTCAATGGGACTGATGTTGGGACGTGAGGGACCTAGTATTCAATTAGGTGCTATGACTGCTAAGGGATTAGCCAAGGGACTTAAGCTCTCTGCGCGTGAGAAGCGTGTCTTGATTGCTGCAGGAGCAGCAGCAGGGTTATCTGCTGCCTTCAATGCCCCAATTGCTGGTCTTTTGTTTGTCGTCGAAGAAGTCTATCATCATTTCTCTCGTCATGTTTGGGTGACTGCTTTAACAGCATCTTTAGTGGCCAATGCTGTTTCTCTACGCATCTTTGGCCAGGTACCGGTCCTTGCTATGACAGAAAAATTACCCGTATTTCCTTTGAAAGATTATTGGATTCTTATTGTTTTGGGGATTTTTCTAGGTGTGCTTGGATACGGTTATGAGTGGGTTGTCTTACGTATTGGTAAGGCCTACCAAGGGTTAGGGAAAATCTTCCACTTGCCATCTCATTTTCATGGCCTCTTGGCAGTTCTGTTTATCATTCCTATTGGTCTCTATTTTCCACATCTTTTAGGTGGTGGGAATGAATTGATTCTTGCTCTAAATGGTTTACATCCTGCTCTAGCTGTGGCTATCCTCTATTTGGCTATTCGCTTTGTTTGGAGTATGTTGTCCTTTGGTTCAGGTTTTCCTGGTGGGATTTTCTTGCCGATTTTGACCCTAGGTGCTCTTTCTGGTAGTGTATTTGCGGCAGCTTTTGAAAATCTAGGATTCTTACAAGTCAGTCAGTTCCCTATTTTTATCATTCTTGGTATGGCTGGTTATTTCGGTGCGGTATCTAAGGCACCGCTAACTGCTATGATTTTAGTGACTGAGATGGTGGGTGACCTTCACCAATTGATGACAATTGGTGTCGTGACCCTGATTGCCTATCTAGTCATGGATTTCATGGGAGGAGAACCTGTCTATGAAGCCATGCTTCACAATCTAATCGCTCACAAACCAGAGCAAGTTGATAATATACCGACGATGATTGACTTACCGGTTACAGATAGTCTAGCTGGTCGATTGGTTAAGGATTTAACCTTACCTGATGGAGTTTTGATTTCCACTCAGATTTTTCAAGACCAGTCTGAGGTTGTTCATGGAGACACACGTCTAAAAGCAGGAGCAACCCTGTATCTGGTTGTTAATGAAAGTAATATCAGTCAGGTAAGAAAACTCTTTTTATAAGCAATTCAATGGCTTGAGGCTCTTTTGTCCTCAGGTCATTTTTGTTATAATGAAGAGAAAAAAGGAGGTCAGTATGGACTTAAATGAGATTCGCCAACAGATAGACACCGTTGATAATGAGATTGTGGCTTTGTTGGAAGAACGTATGAAATTGGTAACTCGAGTAAGTGCTTATAAACAACGCACCGGAAAGGCGATTTATGATCCCGAACGAGAGCAGGCCCTGTTAGACAAGGTAGGCGCTAGTGTCCTTAATCCCGAATATAAAGAAGCTATCGTCGCAAGTTTTGCGGATATTATGAAGCGTTCACGCATTTATCAAGCAAGTAAGCTGGAAGAAAGTAGGTATCTAGAATGAAAGTAAAACAATTAAGTGATAGTCAAGGTCTTTCTTACTTACATTTAGTAATGTTAAGTCTTTATGCAATCTTGTTAGGGGTGCTGGTTGGACTGATTGATGCTGTTTGGGCGCGTGCTGATAGGACTCTCGGAATTTCGTGACCACCATCTCTTTTATCTAGTCCCGGCACTTCCTTTAGCAGGTCTTTTGATAGTTTACCTTTACCAAAAGTTTGCGGGTAAGGCGGCACAGGGAATGGGCTTGATTTTCAAGGTTGGACATAATGAGGAGGATCAAGTCCCCCTAAGGTTAATTCCACTTGTGACTGTAACCACATGGCTGACCCACCTTTTCGGGGGTTCTGCAGGTCGTGAGGGAGTTGCTGTACAACTGGGGGCCACAGTTTCTCATGCTTTTAGTCGCTATTTTAAGCTCCCGAATGCTTCACGTATTTTCTTGATCATGGGTATGGCCGCTGGTTTTGGAGGACTCTTCCAAACACCAATCGCTGCGACCTTCTTTGCGCTTGAGGTCTTGACCCTAGGACAGTTAAGTCTGCCAATCTTGGTACCGACTCTTATTGCATCTTTTATGGCTAGTACGACAAGCCATCTCTTAGGTCTTGAAAAATTTAGCCACTTTGTCTCCGAAAGTTTGACTATTGACCTTGAGACGTTTATGAAATTAGCTCTTTTAGGTTTGGCCTTTGGTATTGCAGGAAATCTCTTTGCTTATCTCTTGTCACTAGCTAAAGAAAGTAGCAAGTCTGCTCCCAAATCCTTATTATCGTGTTCTCTTAGGAAGTGTCGTCTTAACCTGTCTTCTTTTGATTTTGTGGAAGGGACGCTATACAGGTCTTGGAACGAATTTGATTGCTTTAAGTGTTGGTGGTGGGACCATTTATCCATTGGATTGGCTCTTGAAATTGCTCTTGACCGTCTTTACCCTATCTCTTGGTTTCCAAGGAGGAGAAGTAACCCCTTTGTTTGCTATCGGAGCCAGTCTTGGTGCTGTTCTAGCACCAGTTTTAGGACTTCCAATTCCACTTGTAGCAGGTCTAGGCTATCTGTCTGTCTTTGGTAGCAGTACCAATACCCTTTTAGCCCCTATTTTCATTGGCGTTGAAGTCTTTGGTCCCGCTAATGCAGTCCCTTACGCGATTGTCATGGCTTTTGCTTATCTCATAAATCATAAGACGAGCATTTATGGACAACAAAAAATGCTAGAAATGCAATAAGATACTAGACATCCTGATAATTTTTTGATAAGATACTAAGAGTGTGTAATGGACACACAAAAATAACGGCTAATCCGCTGAGACACAGAGGTTGCTCTTAAGATTAGTAAGATAGGAGTATATAAAAATGAATCCATTGATCCAAAGTTTGACAGAAGGTCAACTTCGTACTGACATCCCATCATTCCGTCCTGGTGACACAGTTCGCGTTCACGCGAAAGTTGTCGAAGGAACTCGTGAACGTATCCAGATCTTTGAAGGTGTAGTTATTTCACGCAAAGGTCAAGGGATCTCAGAAATGTACACAGTTCGTAAAATTTCAAGCGGTATCGGTGTAGAACGTACTTTCCCAATCCACACTCCACGTGTTGAAAAGATTGAAGTTGTACGCTACGGTAAAGTCCGCCGTGCTAAACTTTACTACTTGCGTGCTTTGCAAGGTAAAGCTGCACGTATCAAAGAAATCCGTAAATAATTTACAGATTTCACATAAAAAATCTGTCCTCGTGGCAGATTTTTTCATAAGTCCTCTTAGTTAAATGGATATAACAACTCCCTCCTAAGGAGTCGTTGCTGGTTCGATTCCGGCAGGGGACATTTTTAAGCCTTTAACCATGCGGTTTTAAAGCGTTTGTCCACATTCTGTCCAAATTTGTTTTATCTTTTCGTCATTGCGTGATTTCTGCTCTTGTAACTGGTGGGCGTAAACTTCCAGTGTGATGTTTAGGTTTTCATGTCCTAAAACTTGCGATACAGAAATCAAGTCGATATCATGGGCTATTAGATAGCTGGCATAAGTGTGCCTTAACGAGTGGACACGTACTTCACGCCCAATGATTTTACGCAAGGTCTTATTAACTGCATTGTTGGACAAGGAAGGCATCAGTCTGCCGTCCTCGGTAGGTGGTAGCTGGTCAATAAATTTTATAAATTCATCATCAAGCGGTATCTCTCGGATACTGCTTTTTGTTTTGGTCGGTAAAAAACCAGTATTGTTTTTATAGTCCCATGTCTTATTGACTGACAGCATGCCAGTATCTCGGTTGATATCATCCACTGTCAGTCCTAGACACTCAGCAAAACGGATACCAGTTTTACCTATAAGCTAAACAGTATGTAGCTGACAAAGATTTTAGTCCAGAGGCAAACAAGGAGCTTCGAGACTACAACTTTTCTATGTCTGTTGGTCGTCAAGAGCTTCTTATCCAAGAGTTAGAACTCGAACTATTGGTTTTATCTGAAGGCGAACGTCAATTAACTAACGATTATCTGATGAATGGCTATAAGAGCGAAATTGTAAGAGGAAGCCTGCTTGATCAGACGGTGCCTAACAAGAAAACACTTGAAAGGTACATGACGACGGCTGTTAACGCTAATTTCGAAGGCGCTAAATGGTCGGAGCGTATCTGGGGTAGAAATGCTCAGCTACGGCAACTTGTTAGAACTGAGGTAACGAGGGCTTTAATTCGTGGAAATAACGGCTTAACGATTGCGAGACGCATTAGAAAACACATGGATGTGCTCCGTACTAATGCAGAGCGTTTAGGTATCACGGAACATGCTAGAGTTCAAACTTTGGCGCAGAAAGATATTATGAAAGAAAACGGTTTTGAGTATTTCAAACTCATGCCAGATTCAAGAGCTTGCGATTATTGTAAACAGGTTGGCCGTGATACCGAGAAGGAACCTGTTCCAATTGACAAGATTGATAGCGGACTAAATGCCCCGCCTATGCCCCCATATTGTCATTGTGCAGTTGCTGAAGTGTATTTGGACAAAGAGAAATTGCATAAAATTAATGAAAATGGTATTGTACAAGTGGATGAAGTAATCAATGGAACTCCGCACCCTGTCGGGGAGGCGAGAAAGGTGATTCAACACAATGCTTAGAACGGTGATATTCTTGGGTGTTCTTTCTATAACTATGATGGTATGAGGTATAAGGATATTCACTTCACGAATCACAGATAACCAGATAAACATTCATTTTGAAAAAACAGGGAATACGCTCACGATATTGATTACCACGAACCTAGTAAATCAAAAGCCAAGAAGAGAACAACCAGGAAGTTAACTGATGAAGAGAGGAGTGAGAATGGCGATGTCTTATAGTCAAAACCTAAAGGAATTAAAACAACTTTGCGAATATCTTTGGGATGCAGATTTTGAAGTTGATGGTAAAACTGTTAGCATTCTTCCTGAATCAGAAAATAACATAGTTGTTGTTTACGATGGCAAGGAGATAATCGTAAAGTCGTTTGATGAGCTCATAGAACTGAAACTGGACGGCGTTACACTGCCAAAATTGATGGAAAACGTCGAAGTAAGGTATGCTTAATAAATAATTGAAGTCGTAGCAATACGGCTTTTTCTTATGCGCTGATAGCCGTGCTAGCTAAAGGGCTTTGGGGTTCGATACCTCGTCAGCGCATAGGGCTAATTTAAGCCCTAAATAAACAATACTAGCGTGGCTTGTAACGTAGTATTTCAGATGAGACTAGAAGGGGATAGCTACCTCATTCGTGGCTCTGACGGTGTACAACTAGGGGACTAGGTGGGAGGAAATTATGGAACAAGATAACAATATCGAAATGACAAAGGAGCAATTGGCGAATTCTATTCAGATGGTCATTTGACTTTGGTGCCAAATGGTTCATTGGGTTCTACCGTTTTCGGTACAACTCCAGAAGAGTCAGATTTGCAATCTGGCAATACTCCAGAAGCAGAAGTTGAAGTTGTTGATCAAGGTTTCGCAATTACAACTACTAAAACAATCGACTAGGTTAACAACCAAACCAAGGTATCAATGATTCTTTCCTTTTTTGATGCTCTCTATTTCGTAACGATTAATCAATTTAAGTATGTACCTATGTTTGTAAACGATTATTCCAAATTTATTTGAAAGTTCGTCTAATTTTTTCTTGATTTCAAAATTCATAGACCAGAACATTGTCCCCATAAGTTAATTTCATAAGAAAAACACCTCAAAAGTTAATTTTTTTCTGTCTAACTTTTGGGGTGCAGTTCACAAATGTAATGATATTATATTTTTTCTTTTCTTTTCTTTTCAATTTGGCTCTGTTCCTAGTCATAGATGAAGAGTTAAAAATAACAGTAAAAAACCAGGTTTCCCTGGTTCTCATTATTAGCGACTTACACGACGGCGAGCTGCTTTTTTACGATTTTCTTCGATGAAAGCCAATTTCTTTTCTTCTGGTTCGATAATTGTCTTTTTAACTGCGAAAACGGCACCTGCAACGGTAGCAGCAGTTCCAAGAACGCCAGTAGCAAGACCTTTAGCAAATGAATGTTTTTTAGCCATGAGACTATCCTCCGTATATGTTATAATATGCTTATATTATCTAAAAAAATATCTAGAATAGCAAGTGAAAACATTATGAAAACCAAACTTATTGTAGTAGCTGGTCCTACTGCTGTAGGAAAAACAGCGCTTGGAATTGAATTGGCCAAGCGTTTTAATGGCGAAATTATTTCAGGAGATAGCCAGCAGGTTTACCGACAATTGAATATAGGAACCGCCAAGGCCACTCCTGAAGAGCAGGCAGCAGCAGTGCATCATCTGATTGATGTTCGCGATGTTGATGAGTCCTATTCAGCCTATGATTTTGTGATAGAGGCAGAGGTTGCCATTTCTGACATTGTTAGTCGTGGCAAGCTGCCTATTATAGTAGGAGGAACAGGTCTCTATTTACAAAGTCTCCTAGAAGGGTATCACCTAGGGGGACAGGTAGATCAGGAGCAGGTTTTAGCCTATCGCTCGGAATTAGAGCAATTATCTGATCAGGAACTTTTTGAAAAAATTGATCGCTTAGGTATTGAGATTAAAGAGATTAACCGTCGTCGTGCCATTAGAGCACTTGAACTTCATCGTTTTTCGGAGAATCTTGAAAATACTGAGACGACTTATGATCCCTTTCTTATCGGATTAGATGATAAACGTTCCTTGATCTATGACCGCATCAATACACGAGTAGACAAGATGGTTGAACATGGTCTCTTGGAAGAGGCCATGTGGCTGTACGAAATTATCCTAATGCCCAGTCAGCTCGTGGTATAGGCTACAAGGAGTTGTTTCCTTATTTTGCTGGGAACCAGAGCTTGGACGAAGCCTTGGAAAAACTCAAGCAAAATACGCGTCGATTTGCTAAACGTCAATTAACCTGGTTCAGAAATCGAATGACTGTTAAGTTTTATCAGATTTCTAGTCCAGAATATCCTAAAAATGTCGTTCAAGATCTTGAATTATTTTTAAATGAAAGGGAAGGAGAAAAGGTAGGTCAATCTTAGTTTTAAGAACCAATCTTTGCTATAATGGTAGTTATGACTAACGAAGAAAAAAAATCAGCCTATGAATTAATGCTAGCACAGGCTAAGGTGCTTTTTGCCAATGAAAACAATGCTCTTGCCAACTTTTCTAATGCCTCAGCTCTCTTGAATACAACCCTGCCGAATTCTGTGTTCACAGGCTTCTACCTGATGGATAATGTTAAAAATGAGTTAATCCTTGGTCCTTTCCAAGGTAATGTTTCTTGTGTTCGAATTGCCCTAGGTAAGGGTGTTTGTGGCCAGTCTGCAGCAGAAAATAGAACCCTAATTGTCCAAGATGTCACCAAACACGCCAATTACATCGCTTGTGATTCTGCTGCTCGAAGTGAAATTGTTGTACCAATGGTAAAAGATGGCAAATTAGTTGGTGTTCTCGATTTGGATTCTCACCAAGTAGGAGACTATAACCAAGTAGACCAAGATTATCTTGAAGCATTTGTCAAAATTTTACTTGAGAAAACCGAGCTTACATTTGGAATGTTTGAGGTAAACTAATGTATCAAGCCTTATATCGTAAATACCGTAGTCAGACCTTTGGTGAAATGGTTGGTCAAAAAGTGATTTCAACCACGCTCAGACAGGCGGTAAAGTCAGGGAAAATCAGCCATGCCTATCTCTTTTCTGGGCCACGTGGTACCGGTAAAACCAGTGCGGCAAAAATCTTTGCCAAGGCTATGAACTGTCCTAATCAAGTTGATGGTGAGCCTTGTAATCACTGCGATATTTGTCGCGATATTACTAACGGAAGTCTCGAAGATGTTATCGAGATTGATGCGGCTTCCAACAACGGTGTAGATGAGATTCGTGAGATTCGTGATAAGTCAACCTATGCCCCAAGTCGTGCGACTTACAAGGTCTATATTATCGACGAGGTTCACATGCTTTCGACAGGTGCCTTCAATGCTCTTTTGAAAACCTTGGAAGAACCAACTGAAAATGTTGTCTTTATCCTAGCGACCACTGAATTACATAAGATTCCTGCAACCATTCTTTCTCGTGTTCAACGTTTTGAGTTTAAATCGATCAAGCAGGGAGCTATTAAAGAGCATTTGGCTTCAATTCTGGAAAAAGAAGGATTAACCTTTGATGATGAGGCTTTGACCATTATTGCTCGTCGTGCGGAAGGTGGTATGCGTGATGCTTTGTCAATCTTAGACCAAGCACTGAGCCTGTCTCCTGACAATCATGTCAGCCAAGCCGTAGCTGAAGAAATCACTGGTTCTATTGGTTTAACAGCCCTAGACAGTTTTGTCGCTAACGTTCGCAATCAAGAGACTACGCAAGCTTTATCAAATCTCGAAACTCTTTTTGATAATGGTAAGTCTATGAGCCGTTTTGCGACTGATCTCTTGGAGTATTTCCGTGACCTTCTGATTGTCAAAGCGGGCGGAGAGAACAGTCATCATAGTCCCCTTTTTGAAGAGAATCTTTCTCTGGAGCAAGACCGACTTTTCCAATTGATTGACTTGGTTACGAGTGCCTTGCCAGAAATTAAAACTGGAACACATCCTAAAATCTATGCGGAAATGCTGACTATAAAATTGTCAGAAACTCATACTCAGGTTTCACAAGAAATTCCAGGGAATTTGCAAGAAGAGTTAGATAGTCTTCGTCGCGAGGTAGAAGGTCTACGTAAAGCTCTTAAAGAGGGCAAAGTCCAAGGAGAAGTAGCACCAACTCGAAAAGCCAAACCTGCTTATCAGTACAAGGTGGATCGTGAAAAGATTCTCACTATTATGCGTGAAACCATGGAAAATCCGCAGAAATCACGCCAGTGTCTGGATGCCCTAAAGGCAACTTGGCCTGAAATCTTGGATTCTATTAGCCCACAAAATAGGGCACTTTTGAATGGATCTGAACCTGTACTGGCCAATCAGGAAAATGCTATCCTGGCATTTAATGCTGCCTTTAATGCTGAGCAGGTCATGAAACGCAGTGATCTTAATGATATGTTTGGTAATATCATGAGTTCAGCTGCCGGTTTCTCACCTAATATTATGGCTGTTCCAAAAGCAGAATTTGAAAAACTCCGCACAGAATTTGCACGCAGTCTCAAATCCAAAGAAGAATTGGAAAAAGAAGATCGTGAAGAGTATATCCCTCAAGAACTCGAGTTTCTCTCTGATGTAGTAGAAATAGAGGACTAAAAAGGTCCAGTGGACCTTTTTAGGTCCGAGCCAAGAAACACAAAAGCGAGGATGTCCAGTGTAATTTGATAGATTTCTGAAGCTGTTCCATCCGTGTAGAAATGAAAAGAGCCTAGACTGCTTGTCCTAGGCTCTATCTATTGATATAATAATCTTATGATTCAACAAATTTGTTTATTACGCTTGAAACTATTTTTGAAACGGTTTGTTTTAATTACAGTTTACAGCACGGCTATTACTTTTTCACAGCCTTTTTTGGTTATTTACTGTTTCGTCGTCTTTGGACAACCTATGTTGTTTCACGCATTGCGCGTGCAGCCGACAAGTCTACCAAGAAGTAAGGCTCACTTCGCCAGCGGTCAACCATTTTTCCTTACCATCATCAGTAAGAACGAGAAGTTGGCCCTTATCGCCAATTTCCTTGGCAATACCAGTATAAGTCCTTCCAGCTTGTTCAAAGGTCACTTGTTTGTCTAAAACGAGGGACTTTTCTTTATAAACTTTGACCAAATCGCTAGTAGGAATGGTTAAAAAGAGTTTCCAAATATCTGAAATGAGCTGGTTTCGAGTGATGCTTGGTTTTTCAGAAGTAAAAAGACTAGTAGCTTTATTAGCTAACTCTTCAGGAAAATCAGTGATTGAGAAGTTAAGCCCAACCCCGATAATGACATCTGTGATGCGACCAGATTCGATAGAACTAATGGCTTCGGTAAGGATACCAGCCATTTTTTTGTTGTTGAGGTAGATGTCATTAACCCATTTGATTTCTGTATTGATGCCGGTTAGACGCTGGATAGCTTTGACAATAGCAGCTGCCACCATCATCGTATAAGGTGGTAACTCCTCAAAATGACAGTTGGGCTTTAAGTGGATACTCATGTAGATACCACCTTGTGGACTGGCAAAGAAGTGACGTTCAAATCGTCCTTTGGCTGCCTTTTGACTTGATGCCAGATAAAGTGCAGGCGTCGGATTAATCTTTTCCATGCCATGTTTAGCATCTAGTTGGGTAGAGTTAGAATCTGGATTAAAGTAGACTGGAATGTTGAGTTGCTTAGAGATGTCTTGAGGAAGAAGAATATCTCCCTTTTCTAAATAGTAGCCTTTCTTGCGGACACTGGTAATGTCAATTCCTTGTTCTTGAAGTGTTTGAATTGCCTTCCAAATGGCTGTTCGCGAGACACCAAGACTTTTAGCCAAGCTCTCTCCCGTTACAAAGTCAGGACTCTTCGATAAGATGTCATAAACGTGTTCATAAGTTTTCATATCCTAAGTATAATACAAAAGATGGTAAAATGCTCACTATAACTTATTGATAAGGCTTGATAATAAATAACTATATGACTAGACTGAAAAAACATGATATAATGGACAGTAGTTATTAAGTCCCGATAAGGCAACAGTCATCCTAGAGTTGGCTGTTGGTTCTTTGTAACTTTTTAACGGCGTTTAGCTCCATTAGGAGTATAGCGTTTTACCTATTAGGAGACGGTTAAATCCGTGCTGTCTAATACTATTTTTCATATTAAAAGGGGGACATTTTATATGTCAGAACGTAAACTTTTCACGTCTGAATCAGTATCTGAGGGGCATCCAGATAAAATTGCAGACCAAATTTCGGATGCCATTCTTGATGCGATTTTAGCAGAGGATCCAGATGCACACGTTGCAGCAGAAACAGCTGTCTACACTGGTTCTGTCCATGTTTTCGGTGAAGTTTCTACAACAGCTTATGTGGACATTAACCGTGTGGTTCGTGATACTATCGCTGAAATTGGTTATAACAATGCAGAATACGGCTTTGCGGCAGAATCTGTAGGGGTTCACCCATCATTGATTGAACAATCACCAGATATTGCTCAAGGTGTCAATGAAGCACTTGAAGTTCGTGGAACTGGTGATCAAGATCCACTTGATCTTATCGGAGCTGGTGACCAAGGTTTGATGTTTGGTTTGCTATTGACGAAACTCCAGAGTTTATGCCACTTCCAGTTAGCCTCTCACATAAATTGGTTAAAAAATTGGCAGATTTGCGTAAATCTGTTGAGATTTCATACCTTCGTCCAGATGCTAAATCTCAGGTTACCGTTGAGTATGATGAGAATGACCAACCAGTACGCGTTGATACAGTTGTTATTTCAACACAACACGATCCTGAAGTGACTAACGACCAAATTCGTCAAGACGTCATTGAAAAAGTTATTAAGACAGTTATTCCTGCCGAATACTTGGATGATGAGACTAAGTTCTTTATCAACCCAACAGGTCGTTTTGTTATCGGAGGACCTCAAGGGGACTCTGGTTTGACTGGTCGTAAGATCATTGTTGATACTTATGGTGGCTACTCAAGACACGGTGGTGGTGCCTTCTCAGGTAAGGATGCCACTAAGGTTGACCGTTCAGCTTCATATGCAGCTCGCTACATTGCCAAACATCGTAGCTGCTGGTCTTGCTAAGAAAGCAGAAGTACAATTGGCTTATGCTATCGGTGTTGCTAACCCTGTGTCTGTCCGTGTTGATACTTTCGGAACGGCGACAGTTGCTGAAAGTAAACTTGAAGCTGCTGTCCGCGATCTCTTTGACTTGCGTCCGGCAGGTATCATTCAAATGCTGGATCTTAAACGTCCTATCTATCGTCAAACAGCGGCCTATGGTCACATGGGACGTACGGACATCGATCTTCCATGGGAAAAATTGGACAAGGTAGATGCCCTCAAAGCAGCTGTAGAAGCTTAACGAATAAAATTAGTTCTAAAAAACAGAATTTTAATATGAATTCTGTTTTTTTGTCTCTAGAAAACTAATAGCTCTGGTGGTGGGGTTAAAAGGTTTTTAGAGATGTATCAAAAAAGGTTGCTAATGAAATAGTGAGTATCGGTTCCCTTGCATCTCAATATAAACGTCAAATAATTTATGACAAGTTCAAAGTAAGTATTGCTCGAATCTTACGTTTACTATATTGGCAATACGGTGTAGAAATATACGAAGTGGGCTCTTGCCCAAACCATACTTATATGTAGGTCAGTATACCAGCAAAACTAGGCATTTCCTCTTTTATGGGATACGTAAAAAGAGTAGCTTAATAATATTCGAGTGATATGCTAATTTCAGGTATAAATATGGGAATCGCAAATTTTGGTGTCAAATTTTTTATGTTGATACGGTGGTTCGGGATCAGGAGCAAATTGAAGAATATATTCGTAATCAATAATAAGAAGACGTGATAGCAGCTCAGTCTTTGTGAGGATTATGATTCGTTTACGGGTGAGAAGAATAAAAGAAAGTAGTCTCGATAAGACCAGCTAGCAAAGGTAGTGCTGAAGGAAAACAATTTGTTAGGCCTTGGTCGTTAGCATAGACATTCAGTCGAAGAACAAACCGCTGGTGATATGACCTGCACCCCAGAAGTTAGACAGAAAAAATCTAACTCTTGGGATGTTTTTATTATGAAATTATGAGGATAAAGTTCTTATCTATGAACTGAGAAAGCAAGGGGGGAAAGCTTTAAGCGACTTTTAAATCAATTTGGGATAAATATTTCTAATCTTAAGTACCTGATTAAATTGATTGATCGCTACGGAATAGAAATCGCCAAAAAAGGAAAGAATTGTTACTATTCTCCTGAATTAAAGCAGAAAATGCGGTTCTAAAAAATGAGAGTACTCCGATTGAGGGAAGAAAAACGGAAATTGTCCGAGGATTGGTAACTGAGTTTTCTTTAGACATGCTTCTAAAGATTATTAAGCTTGCCCGTTCAACTTATTATTACCACTTAAATTAGCTAGATCAAAGCGATAAGGATTATGATGTTAAAGCTGAAATTCAAGCTATTTTTACTGAGCATAAAGGAAATTACGGCCATCGTCGAATGACTTTTAAATTACGAAATCGTGTTTTTGGGGTCAATCATAAGAGGTGCAGCGGTTGATGAGCGTACTTGGTTTAATGGCTAGAATTTGCTGTAAACGCAAGTATTCTTCTCACAAAGGAGATATTGGTAAGAAAGCCGATAACCTTGATTCAACGCCAGTTTGAAGCTTCAAAACCAATGGCAAAGTGCTATACGGACGTGACAGGATTTGCCATCCCAGCAAGCACTCAAAAGCTTTATTTATCACCAGTTTTAGATGGTTTCAACAGTGAAATTATTGCTTATAATCTTTCAACGTCACCGAACTTGAAACAAGCTATTGTAGACCATATTGATTATTACAACAACAAACGTATTAAGATAAAACTGAAACTTTCTAGCCAAGGACATATTACCAAACGTGGGAATCCCTATACCAGAAATATTCTCTTTAAGTGCATTCATAACATAGCTTCAGCTAGCCACACCAATCTTTGTCATATCGCAGACTTCTATGAGAAACGGAAAGACAATCGCAAGTGACTTCAACCAAACCACACACGATTGCCTCTATACATCGTCTTATTAGAACAATGTATTACCTCATAACGCATAACAAACTTTACGATTATACTTCTACCCAAAATCGGTAAAATTGTTTATGCCATATTATTGTAACGCCTTATCAAAAAAATCATCAGATAAGGTGTTGGTTTAGTGTACACTTTTTACACTGAATTATAGTTAAAAAAGACAATTTCCTTAGTTTGACTATGGAACTCAAACTATTTTTCGGCAAATACTTTGATATACTTGACAATGGTAGAAAAGGACTTAGTCCTGTGCAATACAGGACTAAATCCTTTACTTAAATTATTTGTCTAACTTTTTTCGGGAGCGGGGAGTATAGAGAACGAGTGGTTTTGACTATATACCAAGTAGGTTGATGGATAAATGTTTGATTAATTGAAAATTTAGTAAGATATATAAATACCTCTTAAATATATATTAAGTAGGAATAGTTAATTAGAGATACCTTTTAAAATAATTACAAAATAATTAAAATAATAAAAAATTGAAAAAGGTTGAAAAAAAAAAAAAAAAAAAAATAACATGCTATAATTATACCATCTATATGAATATGAAACATTGGTACTAGTAATTTGGAGCAGCCTTGTTAGTCATCTTTAATCCCTTTGGGGAAGGGGGTTAAATGCAACTTATCTGTGTTTATTGCTACATGATGTTGGATAGGTATGTCATTCCGATGTTTCAGTTTATAAGATAGGGATAGAGCGTAAGTAAAGGGGACGCTCTTTAAAATGGGGAGAAGTTATTATGAAATATATAAGTTAGCAATACTGCTGGATTCAAAAGCACTTTTATTAGCAAAGCGTTTTTTGTCCTGCAGTTTTTTTATTTATCAAATAGTCTATTTTTTAAATTGGGAAGTAAAGATTAAAATGGTTTCTAATATTACTATCTTTTGATGCTTTACATTTAGGATTCTTTTGTCTTAATTTCTTGATTTTATTAGTTATGATTGTCTTTTATTGAGACCTTTTTTCTTTATCTACTTTACATAACTTACTTAAGAAGACCAATGATAAGAGTATACCCTTTAGTGCTTTTTTTAAAAGATAAATAGTTTTATCTATTTTGTTTGGAAAAATAAAGTGTTTATGTAAAGTTTTATATGTCAATATTATATTGATTTTGTATAGGTTATAGGGGGATTTAATGGGAAAATTAAATATTATGGTTGTCTTTGGAACGAGGCCAGAGGCAATAAAAATGGCGCCGTTAATTCTTGAGTTGAAAAAACATCAAGAAACTATTAATACTATTACAGTGGTGACAGCACAACATCGTCAGATGCTTGATCAAGTTTTGGATACTTTTGAAATAGTTCCTGATTATGATTTGGATATCATGGGGAAAAATCAATCGCTTCAGGAAATTACTTCTAAAATTTTGTCTAAATTTGATCCTGTTGTAAGAAAAGAAAAACCTGATTTGGTTTTAGTTCATGGTGATACAACAACAACTTTTGCTGCCGGCTTAGTTGCATTTTACAATAAAGTAAGTATCGGCCATGTTGAGGCTGGACTTAGAACATACGATAAATATTCACCATATCCAGAGGAAATGAACCGTCAGATGACTGATAGCTTTTCTGATTTATATTTTGCACCTACTCAAGAAAGTAAGGCTAATTTATTGTCAGAAAATCATAAAAAAGAGGCTATTTATGTCACTGGTAATACAGCGATAGATGCCCTAAAACTAACAGTTAAAGATAATTATTATCATGAAGTTCTAGATAAAATTGATGATAGAAGAAAGATTATTTTAGTAACGATGCACCGTAGAGAAAATCAAGGTGAGCCAATGCATCGAGTATTCAAAACTCTTCGACTAATGGTTGATAACCATCCTGAGATTGAAGTAGTTTATCCTGTTCATTTGAGTCCCTCTGTACAAGCAGTAGCGAAAGAAGTTTTGGGTGACCATGATAGAATTCATCTAATTGCTCCTTTGGATGTTTTTGATTTCCATAATTTAGCATCTAGAAGTTATTTTATTATGTCGGATTCAGGTGGTGTTCAAGAAGAAGCTCCCTCACTTGGGAAGCCTGTCTTAGTATTACGAGATACAACGGAACGTCCAGAAGGTGTTAAAGCTGGGACACTGAAACTTGTCGGGACAGATACAAAAAAAGTGAAAGAAGCAATGGAGTCGCTTTTAACAGATGAAGCTCTATATAAAGAAATGTCTGAGGCTCCCAATCCTTATGGTGATGGAAAAGCAGCTGAAAGAATAGTTCAAGCTATTAAAGTGTACTTTAATTTAGCAGATTCTGTTTCAGAGTTCCATGAAGGGGGAGATTAGGTGTGAAAAAAGATAAAAAAGTCTGGTATTGGATTTTATTTTTGATTTTCTTTGAAGCTTTATTGTTTTCTTATTGTTATCAATTCAATCCTGAGTACTTTATGTTTGAGTCTATCCTTCTTGTTCTAGGTATTGGCGCAGTATGTTTTTTATCTGAACTTCTGATTACCTGGATGATAATTTTAAGTTTTGCTTTAAGTATTTTTATTTTGGTTAGTGGTGTTGTCTATATATCACTTCAAGATACTTTAGTACTTATTTTTAGTTTTCCTTTGTTGCTTGGAATTTTATCAAAGATTAAGTCTTATTTTTATAAATATATTTCTTCTGTTCAAATTGAGGAAAGAAAAGCTAGAAAATCTTATCAAGCAGTATTAAAAAGAAATTAAATTGAATGAGAATAAATTTATTAATGCGCTTTTGATTCATTATTCTCATGAAGAACAGTTTTTTTGAATTGGATCCTCGAGAATATAATCATTTGATTACTAGTATTTATCTTAAAAATTTCAAAACAGTTGAATCGTTTTTGAGCAAATTTTTTTATGTTGCTGATGGAAGTTTCTTAATTTTATCAAAAAAATGATTCAAGAAACTTAAATGATTTTTTTATAAAGATAGTCTTGAAAGACAGTTAAAAGGGATAACATTCGATTGGGGAAATAATCATCAAAGTATTCAATTTCAGACAGGATTTCTTGAAATTAATAAGAATAATTTAAAAAAATTTGATGATTATAGTGAGTTAATTAGCAATTTAAACCGTCAACTAGAGACAGATATAATTGTTGAATATTAGGGGGAAAAATTATGACCATTACTAATTTGTTTTTTGTATTTGCTTTATCTATTAGTCTTCTTTTTGTTATTACTTTCATAGTTTTATTTATCCAGTATACAATTATTTATGAACGTGTTTCCCATAATTTCAAGGCGGTGGAACATGGTTAGTCAATTTTTAATGATTTTTACGCTAGTATCGATTTGGATTTCTTTAATTTGGGGAGTAGTTATCCTAGTTTCTGGTGTTCATTTTTGGCTAAAGCATAGTGATTTTAAAGTAGATAAGAAAGCATTGCCTTATTATCCAAAGGTTACTATTGTCGTTCCAGCACATAATGAAGATGTCGTTATTGCACAGACTGCCAAAGCTATATTAAATTTGAATTATCCACATGACAAAGTTGAGTTACTTTTATTTGCGGACAATTGTTCAGATAGTACTTATGAAGAGTGTTTATCTGTTCAGGCATTACCAGAATATGAAGGTCGTAATATCACAATTATTAACCGCAAAGGAACTGGTGGAAAGCGGGCGTTCTTAATGATGCGCTCAAGATGGCAGAAGGTGATTATATTTGTATTTATGATGCGGATGCCATGCCTGAAAAGAATGCACTTTACTTTTTAGTTAAGGAAGTTTTAAAAGATCCAGAAAGAAGAGTAGCTGCTTTTGGACGGAATAAAACAAGAAATGCAAAACAAAATTTCTTAACACGTTGTATAAATCAAGAAATTGTCGTAACGCAACGTGTTCACCATGTTGGAATGTGGCATTTGTTTAAAATAGGTCGTATTCCAGGTACTAATTTTATTATTCAAACTGATTTTGTAAAAAGTATCGGTGGTTGGAGAAATGGTGCTTTAACAGAAGATACAGATATTTCTTTCAAGATTATGCAAAGCGGTAAATTAATTGCATTGGCATATAATTCCGAGGCGTTTCAACAAGAACCTGAGACCCTTAAAAGTTACTATATGCAACGAAAACGTTGGGCCAAAGGTAATTACGAAGTTGTTTTATCAAATTTTAAACATTTGTTCGGTAAAGGAAATTGGCGAGTAAAACTAGAAGTTGCTAATTATTCTTGTATTTTCTTCTGGTTTAATGGAGCGATTGTCTTATCAGATTTAATTTTCTTTGCCAATGTTTTAGCTATTATTTTACATCCTTTCTTTCCTACTATACAAATTCCGTTTGCATTTGATGCAAGTAATATATACATAGCTCAATTGATGTTATTTAATTGGCTATTAATGATTGGTTTGTATTTATTACAAATCAATGTTGCGTTAGCATCGCAATTTGGACAAGCGACAAGTAAGCAAGTTTGGCTAGCGATTCTCTCTTATTTTAGTTACGCACAGTTGTTCATTATTGTTTCTTTAGATTCGTTGTGGTCTATTATCATGGATAAAGTTCTTCACCGTGAAGGAACAACATGGGTTAAAACTAAACGTTTTGCAGAATAGGAGTGTATATGAAAATAAAATACTTTAAATATTTTTGGTTTATAGTAACCCTTGGTCTATTTGTTTTTTTGATGTTTTCAGTAAGAATTAAAACCAAGACAGATATTCGTAATAGGATTTACCAACAGTGGGAGAGACACTTCGTAGTAAAAGATGGTAATGAAGCTTATATCAAAACTACAAATGATAAAGATAAGGACATTGTACTCTCGGAGTCCCAAAGTTACGGGATGCTAATAACTGTTAGAGCGGCTCAGAAAGGTCTAGCGAGTCAACAAGATTTTGAAAGACTCTACAAATATTATTTATCTCATCGTATTGAAGGAAGTCAATTGATGTCTTGGGAACAAATTGTTCAAAAGAGTTCTAAAAATGTTGACGAACACAATGCAACGGACGGAGATCTTTATATTGCTTATGCTTTAATTGAAGCTTCAAAACAGTGGCCAAGTCAGAAAGACGAGTATCAAACGCAGTCTAAGGCTATCTTGCAGGATATTCTCAAATATAATTATAATGAAAATACTGGAATCTTAACTGTTGGGAACTGGGCAAACAGAGATTCAAAGTATTATAATCTAATGAGAACATCTGATGCTTTACCAAAGCAATTCCAATCATTTTATGAAGTTACTAAAGATAAAAAATGGTTGAGTATTAGCGATAAGATGTTAAGCAGTCTGGAAACAATTAGTTCTCAAACAGAAACCGGATTAATTCCAGATTTTATCTGGGTTGACCAATCGGGAGTTCGTAATGTTAAGCCTCATACTATCTCCTCCCAGTTTGACTCTACTTATTCTTATAACGCTTGTCGTCTTCCATATAATCTTACACAAAGTAACGATGAAAAGAGTCAGAGAGTCCTCAGTAAGCTATTAGATTTCTTCATGACACAGAAGAATATTTTTTCTAATTATAATTTAGATGGTAATTTTTTAGATGACCATCAGGCTGCATGTTTTAAAGCACCAATTGCTCTTGCAGCTGATAAAGATTCAGGATATTTGAAATTGGTTCAGCAAAATAAAATAGTTTTTATGCAGAACCTACCAGTAAATAATTATTATGATTCTGCAATTATTACTTTGGTTACCATGGAATTTTTTTAAATTATCATTATAGTATTTAGTTTGAATAGAAGAATACTTTAAGTAAATTTGAAGGTATACTATTGAGCTATTAATATGAGATGGTGATTGTATTCTTTTTCAGTATTAAAGAACGTTAATTGATAAAAGTCTTTTAAATAGCTAGAGTATTAAGAAAAATTACAAAGTAGTTATTAATCACGAATAACTTAGAAACTTCCCTAAAGCTGTTCTCTAGAAACAGATATTAAGGGAAGTTTTTTGATTGTATATGATAAATGTTTAGAACTGTCTCACCCTCTTTTTATGTTTTAGCTTAGCTTTCTATGGTATAATAGTACCATGACTATTATTAATCAATTCGTCACTTTGGCGAGTCACCTTGTATTTATAGGATTGAGCTACCATATGCTGATTAGCCTCTTTGATTGGGCGAAGATTATCAAAAATCCGATTGAAATACTGGAAAATTGAAACTCTTTTTGCTCTTTATCAGTATTGCCTTAGGCTACCTTATCAGTTCCTTTATTCTGTCGGTTTTAGCTTTTGGACAGAATATGGCCAGCTCGATTTCTTAAATTAGTGATTTTAAAAGACTTTTGATATAATACAAAAAGATGAAAATGACCCTAGAAAGGAATCCTTATGGATAAAATTATTGTGCAGGGTGGCAACACTCGATTAAGTGGTGAGGTTGTCATTGAAGGTGCTAAAAACGCTGTCCTTCCTTTGTTGGCGGCGACTATCTTGGCCTCGGAAGGTCAAACAACCTTAACTAATGTTCCAATCTTGTCAGATGTTTACACGATGAATAATGTTGTTCGTGGTTTAGATATTGCTGTAGACTTTGACGAGGAAAACAATACCGTTGTCGTTGATGCTAGTGGAGAAATTCTCGATCAAGCACCATACGAGTATGTTAGCAAGATGCGTGCGTCAATCGTAGTTCTTGGACCTATTCTTGCCCGTAATGGTCACGCAAAGGTCTCAATGCCTGGCGGTTGTACGATTGGTAGTCGTCCAATCGACCTCCACCTCAAAGGTTTGGAAGCAATGGGTGCTAAAATTACCCAAGTTGGTGGTGACATTACTGCGACGGTAGAAAACCTTAAAGGTGCAACGATTTATATGGACTTCCCATCTGTTGGTGCCACTCAAAACCTTATGATGGCAGCAACTTTGGCTGATGGTGTTACAACCATTGAAAATGCTGCGCGTGAACCAGAAATCGTTGACTTGGCCCTTCTTCTTAACGAGATGGGAGCAGACGTCAAAGGTGCTGGAACTGAAACACTCGTGATTAAAGGTGTTAAAGCTCTCCATGGTACTAAACATGCAGTTGTTCAGGACCGTATTGAAGCAGGTACCTTTATGGTAGCAGCGGCTATGACTTCTGGAGATGTCCTCATCAAAGATGCTATCTGGGAACATAACCGTCCTTTGATTTCAAAATTATTGGAAATGGGTGTCGATGTTAAGGAAGAAGAAGGCAGCATTCGTGTTAAATCTGATGTTTCTCAATTGAAACCAGTAACCGTTAAAACTCTACCTCACCCAGGTTTCCCAACTGACATGCAGGCTCAATTTACAGCACTTATGGCAGTGGTAAACGGTGAATCAACCATGATTGAAACTGTTTGAGAATCGCTTCCAACACTTGGAAGAAATGCGTCGTATGGGACTTCATTCAGAAATCCTTCGTGATACGGCTATGATTCACGGTGGTTTGCCACTTCAAGGTGCTCAAGTTATGTCTACTGACCTTCGAGCTTCGGCAGCACTTATTCTTACAGGAATGGTGGCTGAAGGAACAACGACTGTTGGTAAATTAACTCACTTGGATCGTGGTTACTATCAATTCCATGAGAAACTAGCTAAACTAGGAGCAAATATTTCACGTGTAAGTGAGGCTTAGTATGGAAACTGGTAAAGGCTATGTTTTTCGTCAATTATTACTTGTTTTAAGTGTGTGTGTGATTGGCCTTGCTTTTCTAGCTATCGGTTTGATGGTTGGCTATGCTGTTTTAGGAGAGGGCAAGGATCCTATAAGCATCTTAAAACCAGAAACTTGGCAGGCAATTGTTGCTAAATTTACAGGAAAATAAAAGGGAGTGGGAAGTAATCCCGCTCCTTTAGTCATGACATTCATATAAAAGAAAGAGAACAATGGCAAAAAGAAAGACATCTTTAACAAATAAACAGAAACGTCAGCTAGTTTCGTTACTAATAGCGGTCTTGATTGCAGTTTTAGGTTACATTGGAACGAGTAATAAGATCTCACCTAACAATCCAATCAAGCAGGTAGCTAGTCTAGTCTCGGGAAAATCCAATAACTCCGTCAAATCAAATGGCTCAACAAGTGGGCAGTCTACGCCACAAGAGCAACTCGCAGAGACGGTGATGACCAGCTCCGTCAAGAGTCAACTAGGAAACGTTATAGAATGGAATGGGGCTGGTGCCTATATTGTTAACGGTAATAAGACCAATCTTAATGCTAAGGTATCTAGCCAACCCTATGCTAATAACCAAGTCAAAACAGTTCAAGGACAAACGGTTCCTACAGTTGCGAATGCCTTGTTAAGTAAAGCGACTAGACAGTACAAAAATCGTCAAGAAACAGGGAATGGCTCAACCTCTTGGACACCAGCTGGATGGCATCAAGTTCACAATCTTTCAGGAGAGTATCGCCATGCCGTAGACCGAGGTCATTTGTTAGGTTATGCACTTGTAGGTGGTCTCAAAGGATTTGATGCCTCAACTTCAAATCCAGAAAATATTGCCGTTCAAACTGCTTGGGCTAACCAAGCTAATAGCGAAAGTTCCACAGGCCAAAACTATTATGAAAGCCTGGTACGAAAAGCTCAGGATAAAAATAAACGTGTCCGTTATCGCGTCACCCTTATTTATGAAGGAGATAACCTGATTCCATCAGGATCACATCTTGAAGCCAAGTCAGCAGATGGCTCGCTTGAGTTCAACGTCTTCGTGCCAAATGTCCAACAGGGAATTACCCTAGATTATTATTCAGGTAAAGTAACGGTGAATTAACGAAACAAACGACTCCAATAGGAGTCGTTTTTAGTATCCAGAAAAACAAGAAACTCACCTGCAGGTGAGTTTCTTGTTTTATTCACTAGCTTGCTCCCATTGTTTAGAGAGGTAGCGAGAGTAGCTAGAAATCGCAAAGTTAACCACGAAATAAGCTAAAGCCACAATACCGTATAAGGTAAAGATTTGACTAGGTTCGTAGTAACCACCCATCAAAATCTGACTCTTACCAAACAATTCTTGTAAGGCGATAACAGAGTAAAGGAAAGAAGTATCCTTGATAACTGTTACGAATTGAGAAATGATAGATGGCAACATCTTACGAATAGCTTGTGGGAAGATGATGTAAATAAAGATTTGTTTGTTGTTAAATCCTTGAGACAAGCCGGCTTCCGTTTGGCCATGGTCGATAGAGTTCAGTCCCCCACGAATGATTTCCGCCAAGGCAGCTGAAGTAAAGACCGTGAAAGAGGTAATCCCTGCCGCAGTTGACTTGAGTTGGAAGACCAAGAAGATAATGAAAATCCAAAGCAAGTTAGGAACGTTACGGACGAATTCAACGTAGATAGAGGCAATCCAACGAAGAATAGGATTCTTTCCGTTACGCATCACCGCCAGAATTGTTCCGAACAAGGTAGATAGCACGATGATGAAGAAAGACAAGTAAAGAGTCGTCCACATCCCTTGTGCCAAGAATTTAAGGTTAGTAGCTGATAAAACTTCTGACATAGTGGACCTCCTTAGTAAGCTTTCTTATTCTCTTCTTCTTTACGACGTGCCCAGGTAGCTAGAGGGAAACACATGATAAAGTAGAGGAAGGCAGCCCCAGCAAAGGCCGGTACATAGTTAGTGGTATCATAAGCCCAAGCCTTAGCCGTGAACATGATATCCGCCCCAGAGATGATGGCAACTGTAGAAGTATTCTTAATCAAGTTAACCACTTGGTTGGTCAATGGTGGCAAGATAGTACGCACAGCTTGAGGCAAGATGATGATACGCATGGTATCAGCGTAGGTGAATCCTTGAGACAAAGCCGCTTCGGTTTGTCCTTTAGGAACTGCCTCGATACCTGTACGAATAATTTCAGAGATATAGGCTCCTGTGTAGACTCCTACACAAAGGATAGCTGTCAATGAAATTGGGATCATGATATGGCCATCAGTCAAGATTGAAATTCCATAGAAGACAACCACGAATTGCACGAGCAAGGGTGTGTTCTGGAAGATTTCGACATAAACACGTGAAATGCCACGAAGGACCTTGTTGTGAGTAGAGCTCATAGCCCCAAAGATGAGTCCAAGAAGAAGGGCAACAATCAAGGCACCAATCGAAATACCAAGAGTGTAAAGAATCCTTTGGCAAACTGACCAAAGTTAGCGAAGAAAGCAGCCCAACGTTCAAGAGCGAAAGGACTAGCCGTTTCAGTTAAAAGATACATAAATTCAGGACTCCTTTCTATTTATCTTCAGCCTTAGCTGGTTTCAAGTGATACTTATCGTAGAGTTTTTGAAGGCTACCATCTTTTTGCCATTTAGCAATCAAATCGTTGGTATAATCAATTAACTCTTGGTTAGACTTGCTTGAAGCAATACCGTATTCTTGTGTTTTGAAACCTTCTTTTAAGGTTTTAGTTTTCTTACTTTCATATCCAGAGAGGATAGATTTATCAACTGAGAAAGCATCTACACGGTGAGCGTAAAGAGATACAGCCAATTCTGGGAAAGAACCGAGTTGAACGTAGTTGAACTTAAGGTTATGGGCTGAGGCATATTCCTGCAAGGCAGCCTTTGTTGACGCACCTTGAGAAACACCGATAGTCTTACCATTCAAATCTGAGATTTTGTTAATCCCTGAATCCTTAAGAACTAAGAAACCGATTTGGTCATAGTAGTAAGGAGTTGAGATGGCGTAAGAAGCCTTACGTTCATCATTGATGGTATAGGTAGCGATAAGCAAGTCGATAGTACCGTTATCCATAAGTGGTTCACGAGTTTGCGTCGTTACTGGGATATAATTCACTTTAACTTTTAACTCATCAGCAATCTTCTTAGCAAGATCAACTTCCATCCCTTCGTAGGAATTAGTCTTTGCAGAATAGTAACCAAAGTTAGGAACGTCTTGCTTCACACCGACATTGAGTGTTCCTCGCTTAACAATCTTTTGGACTGCTTTACTATCTAGAAGTTTACTAGTATCTTCAGCCTTAGTCTTGTGACTCGAGATAAGAAAAATAGTGAGAATTGCCAAGCTTGCAACAGTTAGGTAACGTAAGATTTTTTTGAAAATCATAGGCAACCTCCTTAGGCGTCCACTTGGACACGATCAGAGTTGTGGTCGATAATCTTAGAAAGGAATTGAACTGCACGAGGTTCAGTTGGATTGTCGAAGAAACCATCCACATCCGTAGTGTCTACAAGAACCTGACCTTCAGCCATGAAAATGATACGGTCAGCCACACTGCGGGCAAAGCCCATTTCGTGGGTAACGACAACCATGTTCATGCCACCTTTGGCAAGGTTTTGCATAACCGCAAGCACGTCACCGATAGTCTCTGGGTCAAGGGCTGACGTTGGTTCGTCAAAGAGCAAGAGCTCAGGATTCATGGCAAGACCACGGGCGATAGCGATACGTTGTTTTTGCCCACCAGAAAGCATACCAGGGTATGAATCTTTCTTGTCCCACATGTTAACATAGCGAAGGAATTTCAGCAGTCTTTTCAGCCTCTGCCTTACTGATTCCAAGAACCTTGATTGGTGCCAAAGTTACATTTTCAAGAACGGTTTTGTGAGGGTAGAGGTTAAAGTGTTGGAAAACCATCCCCGCTTCTTTACGAAGCTCAACCAAATCTTTGGCAGAAGCTTCCGTCACATTATGTCCGTTAACGATAAGCGTACCGTTATCAATGGATTCCAAGGCATTGATTGTACGGATGAGGGTAGATTTCCCAGACCCAGAAGGTCCCAAGAGAACCACAACTTGTCCTTTTTCAATTTCTAGATTGATGTCACGAAGTGCATGATAGTCTCCGTAATATTTATTAACATTCTTAAATTCAATAAGTGCCATAAGAGCCTCCTATAATGGATTTACTTGTTAGCTTTTCTAACATATATTGAATTTTAGCATAAGTAAAGTCGAAAGTCAAAAAATTCCGAATATTCTTTCAAAACGTTCGGTTTTTACTAAATAATTAATCATTTTTTGATATAAATATGAGAAAAACAAAAACCCACCGGCAGGTGAGTTTTTTATTTTATTCACTAGCTTGCTCCCATTGTTTAGAGAGGTAGCGAGAGTAGCTAGAGATGGCAAAGTTAACCACGAAATAAGCTAAAGCCACAATACCGTATAAGGTAAAGATTTGACTAGGTTCGTAGTAACCACCCATCAAAATCTGACTCTTACCAAACAATTCTTGTAAGGCGATAACAGAGTAAAGGAAAGAAGTATCCTTGATAACTGTTACGAATTGAGAAATGATAGATGGTAACATCTTACGAATAGCTTGTGGGAAGATGATGTAAATAAAAATTTGTTTGTTGTTAAATCCTTGAGACAAGCCGGCTTCCGTTTGGCCATGGTCGATAGAGTTCAGTCCCCCACGAATGATTTCCGCCAAGGCAGCAGAGGTAAAGACCGTGAAAGAGGTAATCCCTGCAGCAGTTGACTTGAGTTGGAAGAACAAGAAAATGATGAAAATCCAAAGCAAGTTAGGAACGTTACGGACGAACTCAACGTAGATAGAAGCTATCCAACGAAGGATAGGATTCTTTCCGTTACGCATCACTGCCAGAATTGTTCCGAACAGGGTAGATAGCACGATGATGAAGAAAGACAAGTAAAGAGTCGTCCACATCCCTTGTGCCAAGAATTTAAGGTTAGTAGCTGATAAAACATCTGACATAGTGGACCTCCTTAGTACGCTTTCTTATTCTCTTCTTCTTTACGACGTGCCCATGTAGCTAGAGGGAAACACATGATAAAGTAGAGGAAGGCAGCCCCAGCAAAGGCCGGTACATAGTTAGTGGTATCATAAGCCCAAGCCTTAGCCGTGAACATGATATCGGCCCCAGAAATGATGGCAACTGTAGAAGTATTCTTAATCAAGTTAACCACTTGGTTGGTCAATGGTGGCAAGATAGTACGCACGGCTTGAGGCAAGATGATGATACGCATGGTATCAGCGTAGGTGAATCCTTGAGACAAAGCCGCTTCGGTTTGACCTTTAGGAACCGCCTCGATACCTGTACGAATAATTTCAGAGATATAGGCTCCTGTGTAGACACCCACACAAAGGATAGCTGTCAATGAAATTGGAATCATGACATGACCATCAGTCAAGATTGAAATCCCATAGAAGACAACCACAAATTGCACGAGCAAGGGTGTGTTCTGGAAGATTTCAACATACACACGTGAGATGCCACGGAGAACCTTGTTATGAGTTGAACTCATAGCTCCAAAGATGAGCCCAAGAAGAAGGGCAACAATCAAGGCACCAATTGAAATACCGAGGGTGTAAAGAAACCTTTAGCAAATTGCCCAAAGTTAGCGAAGAAAGCAGCCCAACGTTCAAGAGCGAAAGGACTAGCTGTTTCAGTTAAAAGATACATAAATTCAGGACTCCTTTCTATTTATCTTCAGCCTTAGCTGGTTTCAAGTGATACTTATCGTAGAGTTTTTGAAGACTACCATCTTTTTGCCATTTAGCAATCAAATCGTTGGTATAATCAATCAACTCTTGGTTAGACTTGCTTGAGGCAATACCGTATTCTTGTGTTTTGAAACCTTCATCAAGGATCTTGGTTTTATCACTTTCGTAACCTGACAAGATTGATTTATCACCAGCAAAAGCGTCAATACGGTAAGCATAGAGTGATACGGCTAACTCAGGATAAGATCCGAGTTGAACGTAGTCAAACTTAAGGTTATTAGCTGAAGCGTACTCTTCAACAGCAGCTTTGGCAGATGACCCTTGAGACACTCCAATAGTTTTACCGTTTAGGTCAGAAAGTTTCTTATAGCCAGATTTGGTTTGAACGAGGAAACCGATCTGGTCGTAGTAGTAAGGAGTTGACATGGCATATGAAGCCTTACGCTCATCTGTAATGGTATAAGTAGCGATAAGCATGTCAATAGTCCCGTTGTCCATAAGGGCTTCACGAGTTTGTGGGGTAACCGCTGTAAAATTCACCTTAACCTTAAGTTCTTTGGCGATTTTCTTAGCGAGGTCAATTTCTATACCTTGATAGGTATTAGTTTTGGCTGAGTAGTAACCAAAGTTTGGGACATCCTGTTTGACACCAACGTTTAGAGTCCCTTTTTTGACAATTTTTTGAATTGCAGCACTATTGAGTAGTTTACTGCTTTCATCTGCCTGACTACTTTTAGTGTTCCAGAGGAGAACTGCTACAAAAGCTATAACAGAGATAGCTAAAATGCGACTAAGTTTCTTGATTAACATAAGTCCTCCTTAGGCGTCCACTTGGACACGATCAGAGTTGTGGTCGATAATCTTAGAAAGGAATTGAACCGCACGGGGTTCAGTTGGATTGTCGAAGAAACCATCCACATCCGTAGTGTCTACAAGAACTTGACCTTCAGCCATGAAAATGATACGGTCAGCCACACTGCGGGCAAAGCCCATTTCGTGGGTTACGACAACCATGTTCATGCCACCTTTGGCAAGGTTTTGCATAACCGCAAGCACGTCACCGATAGTCTCTGGGTCAAGGGCTGACGTTGGTTCGTCAAAGAGCAAGAGCTCAGGATTCATGGCAAGACCACGGGCAATAGCGATACGTTGTTTTTGCCCACCAGAAAGCATACCAGGGTATGAATCCTTCTTGTCCCACATGTTAACGTAGCGAAGGAATTTTTCAGCAGTCTTTTCGGCGTCTGCCTTACTGATTCCAAGAACCTTGATTGGTGCCAAGGTTACATTTTCAAGAACGGTTTTATGCGGGTAGAGGTTAAAGTGCTGGAATACCATCCCCGCTTCCTTACGCAATTCTACCAAGTCTTTGGCAGAAGCTTCCGTCACATTATGTCCGTTAACGATAAGCGTACCGTTATCGATGGATTCCAAGGCATTGATTGTACGGATAAGGGTAGATTTCCCAGACCCAGAAGGTCCCAAGAGAACCACAACTTGTCCTTTTTCAATTTCTAGATTGATGTCACGAAGTGCATGATAATCTCCGTAATATTTATTGACATTTTTAAATTCAATAAGTGCCATAAGAGCCTCCTAAAATTTTACATTAATATATGTAACAACAAGAGTGTATTTTACTATAGATATAGGAAAATGTCAAAAATGTTTGAAAATTCAATCATAATGTTCGCCTTTTAACCGATTACACATAGCAAAGGTATCTCAAAAAAGAAGGAAAGCTTGTATATCAGCTCAATATCTATAGTAGAAACTTGGTCCTTAACCTATTTTTTGGTATAATATGTTTGATACGTAAAGTTTTCTACTTTACAAATTGAATGACTTAAGGAAACCGATGAGGTGTTTATATGAAAAAAATTCTAGTTGTTGATGATGAAAGACCGATTTCGGATATCATCAAGTTTAATCTAACTAAAGAAGGTTATGAAGTGGTTACAGCCTTTGATGGTCGTGAAGCTTTGGAGCAGTTTGAAGCTGAAAAGCCAGACTTGGTCATCCTGGACTTGATGTTGCCTGAACTAGATGGTTTAGAAGTTGCTAAGGAAATTCGAAAGACAAGTCACACACCGATTATCATGCTTTCCGCTAAGGATAGCGAGTTTGATAAGGTTATCGGGCTAGAAATTGGGGCGGACGACTATGTGACGAAACCATTTTCTAATCGTGAATTGTTGGCACGTATCAAGCTCACTTGCGTCGTACAGAGACTATTGAAACAGCAGCAGAAGAAAGCTCTAACTCTGGTAAGCAGGAGATTTCAATTGGTGAGTTGATTATTGTTCCAGATGCGTTTGTTGCTAAAAAACGTGGAAATGAAGTCGAGCTCACACACCGTGAATTTGAGTTGCTTTTCCATCTGGCAACTCACATGGGACAAGTGATGACGCGTGAGCATTTACTTGAAACTGTTTGGGGTTATGACTATTTTGGTGATGTTCGTACGGTTGACGTAACCATTCGTCGTCTCCGTGAAAAAATTGAAGATACACCTAGTCGTCCTGAATATATTTTGACGCGTCGTGGTGTTGGTTATTATATGAAGAATTATGACTAGTATTGGCTTAAACATCACAAGCTTTGAACTAGCCTTACTCTTTACGCTCCTCTTTGTGGCTTTCTACTTTATTTTTCTTGCATATCGTGATTATCGACGAGTCAAAAATATTCGAAAGTTGACCAAGAGGGTCAAGTCCTTAATGGCAGGTAACTATAACGAGGAGTTACGCTTAAAGGGTGATCCAGAGCTTTTAGAGCTAGCTGACAGCTTGAATGATTTATCGGATGTCTTTCGTTTGACGCATGAAAATCTAGCCCAGGAAAAAAACCGCTTATCATCAGTCCTTTCTTACATGAGTGATGGGGTTATTGCGACAAATCGTCGTGGTCAGATTACCATGATTAATAGCACAGCTCAGCGTTTGTTGAATCTAGATTATGAAACAGCGACACAGATGTCCATTTTAGATTTATTAGATGGCGAAAATCCCTATACTTATAGTGAATTGCTCTCTAAGACTCCTGAAATTCATTTGTCACGTCGAGATGCCAACGATGAGTTTGTGACCTTACGTGTTAATTTTGCCCTTATTCGTAAAGAATCAGGTTTTATCTCAGGTTTGGTTGCCGTTCTTCATGATGCTACTGAGCAGGAAAAAGAAGAGCGTGAACGCCGACTTTTCGTCTCAAACGTTAGTCATGAGTTGCGTACACCTTTGACTTCTGTAAAATCCTATCTGGAGGCACTTGATGATGGAGCTCTCGATGAAGAGATTGCTCCTAACTTTATCAAAGTTTCTTTGGATGAGACCAATCGTATGATGCGAATGATTTCTGACCTCTTGGCACTGTCTCGTATTGACAATAAGAGTACCCAACTTGACGTTGAAATGACTAATTTCACAGCCTTCATGACCTATATCTTGAATCGTTTTGATCAGATTAAGAGTCAAGAAACCAATACAGGTAAAACTTACGAAATCATTCGCGATTATCCTGTAAACTCAATTTGGGTGGAGATTGATACAGATAAGATGACCCAGGTCGTGGATAATATTCTTAATAATGCCATCAAGTATTCGCCTGATGGTGGTAAGATTACAGTGTCTATGAAGACAACTGATTCGCAGTTGATTGTTTCTATTTCTGACCAAGGTTTGGGTATTCCTAAGAAAGATTTGCCTTTGATTTTCGACCGTTTTTACCGTGTTGATAAGGCAAGAAGTCGTGCCCAGGGTGGAACTGGTCTAGGCTTGTCTATTGCAAAAGAAATTATTAAACAACATAAGGGCTTTATTTGGGCTAAGAGTGAGTATGGTAAGGGTTCAACTTTTACAATTGTGCTTCCATATGACAAGGATGCCATGATGGTTGATGAATGGGAGATGTAGTAAAAATGACCTCAGATTTAGGGTTTAAATATAGTATTTTGGCTTCAGGGTCAACTGGTAATTCCTTTTACTTGGAAACTCCAGAGAAGAAGATTCTTGTAGATGCTGGTTTGTCTGGTAAGAAAATCACAAGTTTGCTAGCTGAGATTGATCGTGATCCGAGTGATTTGGATGCAATCTTAGTAACGCATGAACACAAGGATCACATCCATGGTGTAGGCGTTTTAGCTCGTAAATATGGCATGGATATCTACGCCAACGAGAAAACCTGGCAGATTATGGATAGTAAAAATATGCTTGGCAAGATTGATAATAGCCAGAAACATGTTTTTTCTCGTGATAAGCTTCTGACCTTTGGAGACATTGATATTGAGTCTTTTGGAGTTAGTCACGATGCTATTGATCCACAGTTCTATCGCTTTATGAAAGATGGAAAGAGTTTCGTCATGTTGACGGATACGGGTTATGTTTCTGATCGTATGGCAGGTATTATTGAGAATGCCGATGGCTATCTGATTGAGTCCAATCATGATGTTGAAATCCTTAGAGCAGGTTCATATCCTTGGTCGACCAAGCAACGTATCCTCTCTGATCAAGGTCACTTGTGTAATGAAGATGGAGCGGATGCTATGATTCGTACCATTGGTAATAAAACTAAAAAAATCTACTTGGGTCACCTTTCCAAAGAAAATAATATCAAGGAGTTGGCCCACATGACGATGGAAAATCAGTTGGCACGTGCTGACTTTGGTGTTGGAACTGACTTTAAAGTTTATGATACCTCACCAGATACAGCGACTCCACTGACAGACATTTAAAAATAGCAGAAGAGCTGCACTAATGCGTTTAGTGCAGCTCTTTAAAAGGAATGTATTTATGAAAGTAATTTATCTCTCGTTAGGGTTTGTCTCGCTCGGTTTGGGAATTCTTGGGATTCCCCTCCCTATCTTACCCACAACACCTTTTCTACTTTTAGCCATTGCTTGCTTTGCTAGAAGTTCCAAACGTTTTGAGAAATGGTTATATCATACTAAGCTGTATCAAAGTTATGTAGCCGATTTTCGAGAAACCAAATCAATTGCCAAAGAACGAAAGAAAAAGATTATCATCCAAATCTATGTTTTGATGGGAATCTCAATCTTTTTTGCACCTATCCTTTGGGTGAAAATCGGACTCTTTTGCCTGACGGTCTTCATCACTTATTATCTATTTAAGGTTATTCCTGATAAAGACTAAGTTATCATCAAAAATGAGACTTCTAAGATGGAAGATACAAAAATTAATTAGCACTATAATTTCTGTAGTGGGTTGAACTATTGCAGAGATTATAGTGCTTTTTGAGTGTACACAAAAAGTCCCATAAGAACTATAATGAAAAGCGACCAAACCATCATTAGGAAGAACTTATGAGACTTATTAAGAAAACTACAGAATTAATCGGAATTTAAAGATCCTAACATCATTATTTCACTTGTTTTTGAAACTGATACTCACATCGAGATTCATGCAAAACTTAATTGCCTTGCACCACTTTATTCTCATTACCAAGGAAAGATGAGAAAATATGACTTTCAAAGTCCTTCCTAAACTCTTCTCGAACAAGTTGGGACTCCAACACTACTACGTCTTAAGGAACGCTGTTCCCAGTGTAAAGGATGTAAGAGAGTAACTGTAGCAGAGACATTTAGTTGAAGAGCAAACCACCCGCAAGATGATCTACCCTTAAAAAAGTTAGACAGAAAATGTTTCTTTGCCAAAATGATTAAATAATTTTGGCAATGTTTTTAATGTTTGTTTCGGAGTTTTTTGCGAAGTTCGTATACAAAATTTGAAACTCTATATAATACTTTATTTACAGGAATATTAAATTCACCGATAAATTCCTCGATATGAGGGGCAAAGTTAGACTTGAATTTTGTTAGACCGTCATCAAGACTACCCTCAACTCCTCCCATATTGGCCCATATAATGTTGTCATTATATGCATCTTCAAAAACTCTAGGATATAGCTTATACTGTGGGTAGAACTTCTTAAAATCTTCATTCATCCCAGCATAGAGCATTTCCATTGTATTACCAAATTTTATTGATAAAATACCTGCAATAACTAGTTCCTTATCATAATCTTTTACATAATCTTCGAGCTCAGTGATATATTTTTTTATAGATGTCTCTTGCTGTTTCAATTTTTTCAAACGTTTCTTTTGATTATCTGAAGTTTCAGAAAGGTTATCTTGAATTTCAATTAACTGAGCTTTGTACTGCTCCAAACGCTTGGGTAGATTAACTTTTGCTAGATGAAGATAAGCATCATTACCATATATTTTCATTAACTTTCTGAAATATTCCTCATTTCGGAGGGAGACCCCTTTACGAGATTCGGTAAGTGCAATAACATTAGAGAATGCTTTGAGATCATCAATTGTTCCTCGATAAGTTTGAACACCACGTTTATCAGAATCTTTTATTAAACGCTTTGTGTGTTTAGGAAAAGTATTAATAATATTCTCCTTTGTATAAACATTAGCCTGATAGCGTGGTTGAATACTCTGGGAAATGTTTTGGGTCCGACCTGTCCATTCGGCACCACATTTTTGTAAGATTTCTATTGTTTTTAGTGTATTAATATTTTCTTCAACATTCTCACCAATGAGGTAAGATTTGAGAATAAGGGATGGGTCAAATTTAATAAAAAGTGCACGTTTTGTTTTTGCAATTTTTTTAAGAGAATCAATAACAAAAGTCACTAATTCTATATTAGAGTAGTTCATTATTGGACCACGCGGAATGTAGAGCATAGTCAGACCTAGAGGAAGCCTACGTATTAGAATAGATGCAGTTGCTACTAGTCTGCCATCTTTATAAATCCGATTCGCTCATTATTCCAATTGTCCTTAATTTTAGCCCAATTACTGCTCTGTAAAAGATTAACTTGGTCACTGTTTTTTACAAAGTGATCATGTTCTTCAGCAGAAATTCCAATTTTATAACTATACATTACAATACCCACTTTCTAATAGCGTAAGCAACACCAGATTCATCATTTGATTTTGTGATGTGTTTCGCAATTTTCTTCAATTCTGGATTACCATTTTCCATAACAACAGGAGAGCCAACGACTTCAAGCATAGCACGATCATTTTCTTCATCACCGATAGCCATAGTTTCTTCTTTCGAAAGACCGAGTTTTTCAGCAAGATGGGTTACAGCAATCCCTTTGTTGGCTGTTTTCTTAAGAATTTCTAGATAAAATGGTGTTGATTTTACAATGGTAAAGCGGTCATAAAATTCCTGTGGAAGTTTGGCAATGGCTACATCAAGAATTTCAGGTTCATCAATATACATGGCTTTAACGAATTCCTTGTCAGCTACCTCCTCAGGTGTACGATAGTAAATCGGCATATGAACAAGGGTAGACTCATGAACCGTGTAGCGTCCAATGTTGCGATTACTTGTGTAGATACCATCTTTAGTAATGGCGTGAGAATGAACACCAAGCTTGTTAGCCAAAACCTCAATATCAAGGTAGTCTTCGTATGAGAGTGTCTCACGAATTAATTCATTACCAGTAGAAGTTTCTTGGACAAGACCACCATTGAAGGTGATAACATAATCTCCGTCTTGGTTGAGGTTGAGTTCTTCAAGAAGTGGAAGTACTCCAGGAATGGGACGACCAGTCGCGATGACAACCTTTACACCGGCAGCTTTAGCATCTTGAATCGCTTGAAAGACTTCAGGTGTAACTTGACGTTGGCTATTTAAAAGCGTTCCATCAATATCAACAGCAATAAGTTTAATAGACATAATAATTACCTGTTTCGTTTAGTTAATTTCTCTTCTATTCTACTAAAATTTAAATGATTTGTCATAGTTCGTCATGAGAAAAAACATATTGCCTACTTTAAAGAAGTAGATTAGGTGAGAATTGCCCAAATGCTTTTTAATTGGTAAAATAAGGTCAGACAAATAAAGGAGAGATAAAGTGATTCGAGTAACCAACCAATTGACGGAGCAAGAACGGAAGGCAGCAAAAGCATTGATTGCTAGCTGCCAAGCCCATGATCAAACCTTTCGAGAACCCTATCTCTCCAATATGCTTAATTTTGACCCCATCATGCCAGCCTTTTTCCTCTATTATCAAGAAGGAAAGTTGCTTGGGTTGTTAACGGTTTATGCGGATAACGAAGACGTTGAAGTGAGCATCCTAGTGGACCCTAGTTATCGTCGTCATGGTATTGCGCGTGCGATGTATAGAAGCTTTGAAAAAGAAATGGCATCTTACCCTATTCGCTCAGTGACCTTTCAGACGGAGCGTGTTTTTCTCGATCATCATCCTGATTTGGCAAGTCATTGGGGTTTGGTTGAGGATGAAGAGACGGAAACCTGGCTAGGGCGAGATAGAACACCATATGCTCTGGATTCCCGTTCAGATGTCAAGGTGCTCTTAGCTGAACCTTCTTACCTAGATGAAATTGCCCAATTCCACCAGCAAGCCTTTTCTGATGCAGAGGAAACACTTGAAGCAAGTCGCAGATACATTACAGAGGCCTTGAAGGATTCCGATGGCCTACTTTACATCCTTCTCAAAGAAGCTCAGGTCATTGGAGTTTGTACGGTCGATTTATCTGGGAATAACAACTACCTTTATGGACTTGCCGTAGCAGAAGCCTATCGTGGCCAAGGCTATGGAAGCTATTTAGCAAAATCAGTCGTCAACCAACTCATTGCGCAAAATGACAAGTTCTTCCAAATTGCAGTGGAAGATAGCAATGTAGTTGCCAAACGCTTGTATCAAAAGATTGGCTTTGTCAAACAGACTCAGGCGGTTTATCTAAATAGAAAAGAGTGAATAAATGTTATTAGAAGAATTTGAAAATGTACCTGCTGTGATAGAGCCAACTGATCGAAGCCTTCTTAGTGGTGGAGAAATCTGTGATACTATTATTCTGTCTTTTAATGGAGAAATTCTTGAACGAGTAAAGCAGATAGACGGAGTCTATGAAGGTGGTTATCTCACCAATCTAAATGGCAAATTTCCATGGTATATCTATGAAGTAGATGGATTTAAACTTGCAGTTGCTATGGCTACTATTGGGGCTCCAATGGTTGTGGGTTTCTTAGAAGAACTCAAAGCGAGAGGCTTTAACAACTTTATCGTTTTGGGCTCTTGCGGAGTTCTAGATCAGTCTATTCAAGCAGATAAAATTATTATACCAAGTTCAGCTTTACGTGATGAAGGTACTAGTTATCACTATGCTCCAGCAAGTGATGAGGTTTCTTATGACGAAACTTTGCTCTTAACCATGGAGAACGCTTTGAACAAATCTGGTATTGAGCATATTCGGACAAAAGCTTGGACGACAGATGCCTTCTATCGTGAAACAGCTGCTAAGGTTAAACGAAGACTTGAAGCAGGAGCGAAAGTTGTAGATATGGAAGCTTCGGCTATCATGGCCTGGGCCCAATATCGACAAACCAAGGTTTATCAGTTTTTCTACACGGCTGATTATGTTGATCATCACAATCATGAGTGGGATGCTAGACATGAAGAGAGGAAGACAGATGCTATGACTTTCTTCGAGATAGCTGTCAGTATCGCATTAGAGTTGGAAAAATAAGTATAGAAAGAAAAGGAGTATCAATGGAAATTAAAATCAAAAACAAAATTAAAGTAGGAGATCAAACGGAGATTATCGAAGAAATCCACACTTGTGAGGTTATGGAAAAAGGGGATTATACCTATCTTGTTCATCATAATTCGGAGAAAGAAAAAGTGGTTATTAAGTTGAATCAGGATGAGCTAGTGATGACACGCTTTTCTAATCCTAAATCCATCATGCGTTTTTCTGCTAAAGTACCTGCCTTGGTCCACATTCCGACACCGCTTGGTACCCAGCATTTTCTAACAGACACTAGTTTATTTGCCCATGACCCAAATGGACAAACAGTTGATATCCATTATCAATTGAAACATCCAGAAACAGAGGACGTTTTTGCTGATTATGAATTAGAAGTTTCTTGGTTTTAATTTTTGAAAACATAGAATCATTTTGCTTGAATAAAGAATAATTTATGATAAAATGTTTAGTACAAATAAGGGAGTAGCAGGTGACTGTAATCATGAGATTTGATTAACAGTTGCGATTATGTCGTCATTACGAAATTTTACATTTCCGGCATATTCTTAAACAGCGAGACTTGTTTTTTATTAAACAAGTCTCTTTTTGTATGATTTTTTATATGAAAAGAGTCTTGTTAGCCATTTTTCCCTATATAGAAGGAGGAGATTATTTTGTCTAAAGAACAAAATAAAGCCTTGTTTTACACACAAGGAGAGGAAGAAGTCCTAAAAAACTTGGACACTTCTGTTGATGGTTTGTCTACTGCACAAGCCAAGGAACGTTTAGATGCCTATGGCTATAACGAGTTGGATGAAGGTGAAAAACGCAGCCTCTTGTCAAAATTCATCTATCAGTTTAAAGATTTGATGATTATCATCTTGCTTGTCGCCGCCGCCCTTTCTGTTATTACAGAAGGTATGCATGGTTTGACGGATGCCTGCATTATTTTAGCCGTTGTTGTTTTGAATGCAGCCTTTGGTGTGTATCAAGAAGGTCAAGCAGAAGCGGCTATTGAAGCCCTTAAAAACATGTCTAGTCCTATGGCTCGTGTGCGTCGTGATGGGCATGTCATTGAAATTGATTCACGCGAATTGGTTCCTGGAGACATCGTCTTGCTTGAAGCTGGTGATGTTGTTCCTGCGGATATGCGCTTGCTCGAAGCTGCCTCACTTAAGATTGAAGAAGCAGCCCTTACAGGTGAATCCGTTCCAGTTGAAAAGGACGTTACCGAGACAGTTGACGCAGAGGCGGGTATTGGTGACCGTGTAAATATGGGGTATCAAAACTCTAACGTTACTTACGGTCGTGGTACAGGGGTTGTAACCAATACTGGTATGTATACTGAGGTCGGTAAGATTGCCGATATGCTGGCTAATGCGGACGAATCACAAACGCCATTGAAACAAAGCTTGGAGCAACTGTCTAAGACCTTGACTTATCTGATTGTCGCTATTGCTTTGGTAACATTCTTGGTTAGTGTCTTCATTCGTGGCGAACAGCCTCTTGAAGGCTTGATGGTTGCTGTTGCTCTTGCGGTTGCAGCCATTCCTGAAGGTTTGCCTGCCATTGTAACCATTCTTTTGTCACTTGGCACAACGACCCTTGCTAAACGTAATTCGATTGTTCGTAAATTGCCAGCTGTTGAAACCCTTGGTTCAACAGAAATTATCGCATCAGATAAGACTGGTACCTTAACCATGAACCAAATGACAGTTGAAAAGGTCTATACAAACGGTCAATTGCAAAATGCTTCTACGGAACTTGGTGCTGACAATACAACCCTTCGTATTATGAACTTTGCCAATGATACTAAGGTAGCCCCAGATGGTAAACTAATCGGTGATCCAACCGAAACAGCTCTTGTTCAATTTGGTTTGGACCACAATTTTGATGTGCGTGACGTCTTGAAATCGGAGCCTCGTGTGGCAGAATTGCCATTTGACTCTGACCGTAAGCTCATGTCTACTATCCACAAAGAAGCGGATGGTACATACTTTGTTGCTGTTAAAGGTGCGCCTGACCAATTGCTCAAACGTGTGACTCGTATTGAAATCAATGGTGAGGTTCGTCCTATTACGGATGAAGACAAACAAGCTATCCTTGCAACTAATAAGGACTTGGCAAAACAAGCTCTTCGTGTCTTGATGATGGCTTATAAGACAACGAATGATATTCCTACCTTGGAATCTGCTGTTGTTGAGTCTGATTTGATTTTCTCAGGTTTGGTAGGTATGATTGACCCAGAACGTCCAGAAGCAGCAGAGGCTGTCCGTGTCGCTAAAGAAGCGGGGATCCGTCCAATCATGATTACAGGTGACCACCAAGATACAGCAGAAGCAATCGCTAAGCGTCTTGGTATCATCGATCCAAATGATACGGAAGATCATGTATTTACTGGAGCTGAGCTTAATGAGCTTTCTGATGAAGAATTCCAAAAAGTCTTCAAACAGTACTCTGTCTATGCGCGTGTGTCTCCTGAACACAAGGTTCGTATCGTCAAGGCTTGGCAAATGATGGCAAAGTTGTTGCCATGACAGGTGACGGGGTTAATGATGCGCCTTCACTTAAGACAGCTGATATTGGTATTGGTATGGGAATTACGGGTACAGAGGTTTCTAAGGGAGCTTCAGATATGGTTCTTGCCGATGATAACTTCGCGACAATTATCGTTGCCGTAGAAGAAGGACGTAAGGTCTTCTCAAATATTCAAAAATCAATCCAATACCTCTTGTCAGCCAACATGGCAGAAGTCTTCATTATCTTCTTTGCCACACTGTTTGGTTGGGATGTGCTTCAACCAGTACACCTTCTCTGGATTAACCTAGTCACTGATACCCTTCCAGCTATCGCACTTGGGGTTGAGCCAGCTGAACCAGGTATTATGACTCACAAACCTCGTGGTCGCCAATCAAACTTCTTTGATGGTGGTGTCTTCGGAGCGATTATGTATCAAGGTGTTTTCCAAACTATCCTTGTTCTTGCAGTATATGGTTGGGGCCTTGCCTTCCCAGAGCACCATACGCAAGCAGAAATTCATGCGGATGCCCTTACAATGGCCTTTGCCACACTTGGATTAATCCAGTTGCTCCATGCCTTTAACGTTAAATCAGTTTATCAATCAGTCTTTAAAGTTGGTCTCTTTAGAAACAAGACTTTCAACTGGGCAATTCCAGTAGCCTTCGTTCTGTTGATGGCAACTATCGTAGTTCCTGGATTTAATAGCCTTTTCCATGTGTCACACCTTAGTCTGACACAATGGCTTGCGGTTATTGTAGGTTCCTTCTTGATTGTGGTATTGGTTGAATTAGTCAAAGCTATTCAACGTGCCCTTGGTAAGGATAAAGACGCTATTTAAAACATAAAGTCAGAGATAATGGTCTCTGGCTTTTTCTTATCACATCTTGAATTAAGGGGGAGTCTTGTTTATAATTGAAGAGAAATGATCACAAGTTAAGGAGAAGGCCATGAACGAGACTATTAAGACACAACTCAATCACCGTAGCATCCGTCAATTTAAACCTCTAGCTTTGACACAGGAAGAAGTTGACCTTCTGGTTGATGTTGCCAGACATACGGCAACTAGTAATTTTAGACAGTCCTATTCGATTATCAGTATTACAGATGAAACATTGAAGGAAGAAATTGCTGAAATTGCGAATCAGCCTTATATTCCAAATGCTGGGCATCTTTTTGTCTTTGTTGTAGACCAAAGACGTAACACTCTGATTGCAGAGGCAAAGGGTGCTGAAGCCTTGGTGCAAGGTAGTCCCGAACGCTTTATCTCTGCTTTCTCGGATGCAATGATTGCTGCTCAAAATGTGGTAGTAGCTGCTGAGAGCATAGGCATGGGAACAGTTTATTTGGGAAGTATCTTGAATGATAATGCCAAGCTTTCGGAGCTTCTCAAACTTCCAAAGTATGTCTATCCTGCAGTGGGCCTAGCAGTTGGTTGGCCGGATCAGGAACCACAGCTTAAACCTCGTTTGCCACGTCATGTCATCCATATGGAAAATTATTATCAGGATTTAGAAAATTCTTTAGAGGAGCTAAAAGATTACGACGCTGAAGTCCATGAGTATTATGATCTCCGCGATCTCAATAATAGGGTTGATGAATTTACGACTCAGATTGCTAAGACCATGGATAAATCCGTTGCCAATCGTGCTAATACTTTGAAGGATCTTCAAAAGCAGGGATTTTTCATCGACTAAAAAAACGACTCCCGTAAGGGTCGTTCTACAAATCAAATAGTGTCATGGATGAAAGGAACTCATTTGCTAGTTCCTTTTTTTCATATTCTAAAAACTCCGGCCGTTTCTTGACTAGGTTGTACCGTTTAGAGAGATTCCATGTTCCAGTAGGATTGAGTTCAGGGTGATTGGAAACAAAGTCAATGGTTAAGTCCCATTCTCGTCGGTATCCAAGAGGACGAGAGTGATAGCTTACACCGTCAATAGTTACCGTCCCATGACTACGATGGGCGTGACCAAAAACAACATCTTTGACACCGTGTTTGACGAAAATCTGATGGAATTCTTCAGAACCTAAATAAGCGTTAAATGGTGCAAAACGTTCGTGCGTCATGGTGAAACGACTATGAGGAACGAAGTGCATGGCAACTATAAGGTTACTAGTGTCTAATTCACTTAAGACATTTTCTAGCTTCTTGAGACTAGTTTGACAGATTTCGGGATCAGTACCCAATCGTTTAAGTCGTCGGTCGAACCAGAGTTGATTCTTACGTTTAAGAATCTTATCCAATTTTTCATCAGAATAGGAATAATCATACCATCCATGAAAAGCCAATAAGGTCTTGCTACCTAAATCAATCACCTGAAAATCCAGATTATCAATAAGGTCATCCTCTAAATCAAGCATATCATGATTGCCTAAATTATAGGTGACCTTGACCGCCTTAGACAGTTTTCGTAGGAAAGGTTTCGTGTCAATATAATAATGGTTAGAAATATCACCAGCGATATGGAGATGGCTAACTTCTTGATCTTTTAGACACTTATAAGAGTATCGATTTCATATGTTTCAAAGTGATTCAAATCAATATGTAAATCACTCATTACTGCAAGTCTTGTCATAAAAACATTGTAACAAAAAGGTTAAGGCTTGTCTCTATATGAAGATGGTGGAAAATACTTGCCCTTGGACTACATTTTCATTATGATAAGAATATGGATATCAAGTTAGAAATACAAAAGATGGCCAAGGAAATTGGCATTTCAAAAATTGGTTTTACAACCGCTGATGATTTTGCCTATCTGGAGAAATCCCTTCGACTTGGTGTCGAAGAAGGGCGAACAACAGGGTTTGAACATAAAAATATTGAAGAGCGTATTTATCCTAAGTTGACCTTAGAATCAGCTAAAACCATCATTTCCATTGCAGTAGCCTATCCGCATAAGTTGCCGCAACAACCCCAAAAAACAGAATTTAAGCGGGGCAAAATCACTCCAAATTCGTGGGGTCTAGATTACCACTATGTTTTGCAGGACAAACTAAAACGCTTGGCAGAAGGCATTGAAAAACTGACGGAAAACTTCGAATATAAAGGTATGGTGGATACTGGAGCCTTGGTCGATACAGCAGTGGCCAAGCGAGCTGGAATAGGTTTTATCGGAAAGAATGGACTAGTGATTTCAAAAGAATACGGCTCCTACATGTATCTCGGTGAGCTTATCACTAATCTAGAGATAGAACCTGATCATGAAGTAGACTATGGATGTGGGGATTGTCGTCGTTGTTTGGATGCCTGTCCGACATCTTGTCTCATTGGCGATGGGACCATGAATGCTCGTCGTTGCCTATCCTTTCAAACACAGGATAAGGGCATGATGGATATGGAGTTTCGAAAGAAGATAAAGACTGTTATCTATGGTTGTGACATTTGTCAGATTTCCTGTCCATATAACAGAGGTATCGACAATCCCTTGGCTTCAGACATTGACCCTGAGCTTGCCATGCCCGAATTGCTCCCCTTTCTAGAGCTGACCAACAAATCTTTCAAGGAAAAATTTGGGATGATTGCCGGTTCATGGCGAGGGAAGAATATTCTTCAACGTAATGCTATTATTGCCTTGGCCAACTTACATGACCGCAATGCTATTGTCAAACTGATGGAGATTATCGATAAGAATAATAATCCCATTCACACGGCGACTGCCATTTGGGCTCTCGGTGAGATTGTTAAGAAGCCCGATGAGGCTATGTTAGACTATATGAGGGAACTGTCACCTAAGGATGAAGAATCCCAAGCCGAGTGGGAGCTTGTGTGTGCAAAATGGCAAATTTAAGTGATTTATGCTAGAATTAAGCATAATACTATAAAATGGAGGAAACCTATCCATGGAAGTGGCAGAAATTCGCCAAAATCTCTGAAAATCAAGAGAAGCTCGTGAGCTTCGGGAGGTCTCTTTGACTTAGATCGTTTGGAAGAGGACATTGCGCTCCTTGAAAACCGAATGACTGAGCCAGATTTTTGGAATGATAATATTGCAGCTCAAAAGACCTCGCAAGAGTTGAATGAGCTCAAAATGAAATACGAAACTTTCAACAATATGCAAGAACTCTCTGACGAAACAGAGCTTTATTTAGAAATGTTGGAAGAAGATGATAGTGTTCAAGAAGAGCTGGAAGAAACGCTCGAAAAACTTGATAAGATTATGACAAGTTACGAGATGACACTGCTCTTGTCTGAACCATATGACCATAACAATGCCATTCTGGAAATTCACCCAGGATCTGGTGGTACAGAAGCTCAGGACTGGGCTGATATGTTACTTCGTATGTATCAACGTTATGGAAATGCTAAAGGTTTCAAGGTTGAGACTTTGGATTATCAGGCTGGTGATGAGGCTGGAATCAAATCTGTAACTCTTGCTTTTGAAGGACCTAATGCTTATGGATTCCTCAAGTCAGAAATGGGTGTCCACCGTTTGGTTCGTATTTCGCCATTTGACTCTGCTAAACGTCGTCATACCTCATTTACATCTGTGGAAGTCATGCCAGAACTAGATGATACCATTGAAGTTGAGATTCGTGATGATGATATCAAGATGGATACATTCCGTTCAGGTGGTGCTGGTGGTCAGAACGTCAACAAGGTTTCAACTGGTGTGCGTTTGACCCACATTCCAACTGGTATTGTTGTTGCTTCAACGGTTGACCGTACACAATATGGGAACCGCGATCGTGCGATGAAAATGCTTCAAGCTAAACTCTATCAAATGGAGCAAGAAAAGAAAGCAGAAGAAGTGAATGCTTTGAAGGGTGATAAGAAAGAAATCACTTGGGGAAGTCAAATTCGCTCATACGTTTTCACGCCATATACCATGGTTAAAGATCACCGTACAGGCTATGAAGTTGCCCAGGTTGATAAGGTAATGGATGGAGATATTGAAGGCTTCATCGATGCCTACCTCAAGTGGCGCATGGAAGAATAGTAATAACATACTTATTTTATACTCTATCTCAATGAAAGGAAGGCGTTCAGCTACTGTAGTAGTTGAATACTGACATTATGGCTCTTATTGAATTAAAAGATGTTACTAAGAAGTATGATAAGTCAACAACAGCCCTTAGACACATTGATTTGTCTGTTAACTCTGGTGAGTTTGTTTACTTAGTCGGCCCTTCTGGTGCTGGTAAATCAAGTTTAATTCGCTTGTTCTACCAAGAAGAAAAATTAACGAGTGGTTCTATGAAGGTTGGAGAGTTTGATTTAACTCGACTTCGTAAGAAAGACGTTCCACTCTTGAGACGTTCCATTGGAGTTGTTTTCCAGGATTATAAACTCCTTCCAAAGAAAACAGCTTTTGAAAATGTTGCTTATGCCATGGAAGTTATTGGTGAGAAACCTCGTCATATCAAGAAACGAGTGGCAGAAGTACTCGAGTTGGTTGGTCTTAAACACAAGATGCGTTCATTTCCAAATCAATTGTCTGGTGGTGAGCAACAGCGTGTCGCTATTGCGCGTGCTATTGTAAATAATCCAAAAGTGTTGATTGCGGATGAACCAACAGGGAACCTGGACCCAGAAATTTCTTGGGAAATTATGCAGGTCCTTGAACGTATTAACTTGCAAGGGACTACCATTATAATGGCGACCCATAACTCAACTATCGTTAATAACCTTCGTCATCGTGTCGTAGCGATTGAAGAAGGACGTATTGTTCGTGATGAAGAGGAAGGAGAGTACGGTTACCATGATTAGACGCTTTCCGCCATTTAGGAGAATCGATTAAGAATCTCAAACGTAATTTGTTGTCGACACTTACGGCAGTATTTTCGGTAATGATTGTTCTTTCACTTTTAGGTGTCTTTGGCTCTGTTATCTTAAATACACAGAAATTGGCTTCAGATATTGAAAAGAATATTCAGGTCAATGTCTACCTAGATCCAGATTCATCAGATGCCTCGAAAACAGTTAAGGAACTTTCTGGACAGATTGTAGCTAATAAAGACTACCATAAGATTTATGATGCTTTGACCAAAATCAAAGGTGTAGATAAGGTTACCTTCTCTAGCAAAGAAGAACAAAAGAAACAACTCATTGAAACAATGGGGTCAAGTTTCGAGACAGCGACTGGGGATGCTAACCCACTATCAGATGTTTACATCGTTCAAACGAAATCACCAGATGATGTCAGTCGAGTTGCTAAGGAAGCTAAAGCCATTCAGGGCGTTGATAATGCTAACTTTGGTGGGTCAGATACCGAAATTCTGATGTCTACTATGAAACGTGTTCAGTTCTGGGGCATCATTGCTACAGCTCTCTTAACGATTGTGGCTGTCCTATTGATTTCAAATACCATCCGTATTACCATTATGTCCCGTGCGACTGAAATTCAAATCATGCGTTTGGTAGGTGCCAAGAATTCATATATTCGTCGTCCCTACTTGATGGAAGGCGCTTGGATTGGTGCACTTGGTGCTATCATTCCTTCAGGACTGATTTATCTTTTGTATCACATGGTTTACTCATCTTTGAACCCTGATTTTGTCAAAGGTGGTATTTCGATGTATGATCCAGAGTGGTTTGTCTATGCGGTTATCGGAACCCTCTTTGCAGTCGGTATCATTATCGGTTCGATTGGGTCACGTATGGCAATGCGCCGTTATTTGAAATACTAAAGAGATTAAAGGAGAACCAAATTGGTTCTCTTTTTGTTTGTCAAGAGAATCAGAAAGCAGATTTTCAACTATATCTCAAAATCGTTTGCTCAAAGCCCAAATCCAATCCCATATTTGGTATAATATTTAAAAAACATTGGAAAAGAGATGCATTATGACAAAGTTAGCTACCATTTGTTATATTGACAATGGAAAGGAGCTTTTGCTCCTATATCGTAATAAAAAGCCTAATGATGTTCATGAAGGAAAGTGGATTTCTGTTGGGGGAAAACTAGAAGCGGGAGAAACGCCTGACGAATGTGCTCGTCGTGAAATTCTCGAGGAAACCCATTTTACAGTGACTGAGATGGATTTTAAAGGGATGATTACCTTTCCAGAATTTACCCCCGGTCATGATTGGTATACCTATGTCTTTAAGGTAACTGGTTTTGAAGGAGAACTCATCTCAGATGAGGAGTCTCGTGAAGGAACGCTTGAATGGGTACCATATGATGAGGTCTTATCTAAACCAACTTGGGAAGGTGACTATGAGATCTCAAGTGGATCCTTGAAGATAGACCTTTCTTCTCTGCAAAATTTGTCTATGATCGTAACCAAAATTTAGTAGACAAGACTGTAACTTTTTATGATAAATAGGGAGGAACTATGAAGCGTAAAAAAACAGAACATTTTTCAGAAACATGGTTTTTTAAGTGGATATTGAATAATCAGGCTGTTGTAGCCTTTTTCATCTTACTTTTGATTGGTTTGACGGTTTTGATTTTCACAAAGATCAGTCCTATTTTTTCACCCGTCATTCAGTTTATGACCATTATTATGTTGCCACTGGTTATTTCCATGCTCCTTTATTATTTAATAAAACCTTTGGTACTACTTGTAGAAAGAACCGGACTAAACCGAACCATGTCTATCTTGGTTATCTATGCTATCCTTGGTTTGCTCTTGGTCTGGGGAATTTCGACGGCTATTCCTAGCTTACAAAATCAAATTTTGATTTTAATAAGAAATGCACCATCATATATTGCACGTGCCAATAGTGAGACGGAACGTTGGATTAATCTTCCTATTCTTTCCAATTTCCACGGTGATCTAGAGTCCATGCTTAGTGATTTCTCAGCGAGAATGGTCAACTATGCTGAGAACTTTCTTCATCGGCTTTGACATGGGTTGGGACTTTTGCAAGCACAGTAGCAAGGGTGACCGTAGCTATTATTTTGGCACCTTTCATTCTTTTCTACCTTTTAAGAGATAGCCAAAAGATGAAACATAGCTTTGTCTCAGCCTTACCAACTCGCTTTCGTGAAACAACTGTTCGTATGCTTTCAGATATTAATAGTCAACTCGAAGGCTATGTTCAAGGGCAGGTTACAGTCGCTATTGTAGTTGCTATCATGTTCTGTATTATGTTTAAGATTGTAGGTCTTCGATATGGTATGACTTTTGGTATTATGGCAGGTTTTCTAAACATGGTTCCTTATCTAGGAAGCTTTCTTGCTATGGTACCAGTTGTAATCATGGGACTGGTACAAGGACCTGCGATGTTGATTAAGGTCCTCATCATTTTTGTCATCGAGCAAACTATTGAAGGACGTTTTGTTTCTCCGCTTGTTTTGGGAAATAAACTAAGCATTCACCCTATCACCATTATGTTTATTCTCTTGACAGCAGGATCTCTGTACGGTGTGTGGGGTGTTCTATTAGGGATTCCAATCTATGCTTCTGTCAAGGTTGTTGTTAGAGAGATTTTTGATTGGTACCGTTCTGTAAGTAATCTTTATCAAGATGATTTAGAAAATGAAGGACAAAAAGACGATGTTAAATAGTGAAAAAATGGTTGCCTCTATTGGAAACCAAGATTTAGACCACGCAGACAAATATTTTAAAAAAGCTTTACGAGAAGACCCTGCAGAGGTTCTTGTTGAGTTGGGCCAATATCTAGAGTCTATTGGTTTCTTACCACAGGCACGGGAAATTTACGAAAAAGTTCGTTTTGATTTTCCAGAGGTTAATGTCAATCTAGCACAAATTGCAGCCGAAGATGGTGATATTGAAGAGGCCTTTCTTTATTTGGATGCCATACCTGAAGACTCTGACGACTATTTGTCTGCTTTAATTGTAAAGGCAGACCTCTATCAAATGGAGGGCTTAACTGATGTGGCACGTGATAAGTTGTTGGAGGCAAGTCAACTATCAGATGACTCATTGATTATTTTTGGTTTGGCTGAGATGGAATTTGAACTTGGAAATTTTGAACAAGCTATTCAATACTATGCTAAATTAGATAATCGTGACCTCCTGGCAATGACTGGCGTTTCTACTTATGAGCGCATTGGTAAGGCTTATGCCAGTCTTGGTAAGTTTGAAGCTGCTCGTGAATTTTTGGAAAAAGCCATTGAAATTGAATACGATGATACCATTGCTTTTGAATTAGCCACTTTGCTCTATGATCAAGAAGAGTATCAAAAAGCTAATTTTTACTTTAAGCAGATAGAAATCATGTCTGCTGACTTCGAGGGTTATGAGTATTTTTACGCCTTGTCCTTACATGCAGAACATAAAACTGAAGAAGCATTACGTATGGCACAACAAGGGATTTCAAAAAATGCTTTTGATGTTCAATTACTTTTGTTAGCATCACAGTTATCCTACGAGTTGCATGACACTCAATCTGCTGAATCTTATCTGAAGCAAGCCTTACCACTCGCTGAGGACCAAGATGAGATTGTTCTACGTTTAAGTACTCTCTATTTAGAAGAAGAACGTTACGAGGATCTGGTAGCTTTAGCCGATTACGAAGTTGATTCTGTTTTGGCTCGTTGGAACATTGCCAAGGCCTACCAAGCACTTGATGATGAAGAAGAAGCTTTTCAAATCTATCAAGATTTGGCTAAAGATTTATCTGAAAATCCTGAATTCCTCCATGATTATGCATATATCCTGAGGGAATTTGGTTACAGAGATCAGGCGCGTGCAGCAGCAGAAAAATACCTTGCCTTAGTTCCAGATGATGTCAATATGCAAACATTTCTTGAGGCTTATTAAGCTGCGAAAGGCTTTAATCATTGGTTTAAAGAGAGGGAGAGATTCATTGAGCTTGTTCACTCCCTCTTTTTTTATTTCTCTATTTATGTTATGATTTTATTAGAACCCATAAGGAGTAAGTATGGTTAAGAGAGATTTAATTCGAAATATTATCATAGCAGTTCTTGCCATTGTAGTGATTTTGTTGTTAAGAGCATTTGTCTTTTCAACACACCGTGTGACTGAAGGTCAGGCGAATGACTATATTCATGCTGGTGATTATGTTACTTTCAATAAAAATGTTGAACCTCAGAAAAAAGATTTTATTCTTTATACAGTTAATGGCAAGGATTATATTGGTCGTGTTATTGCTGGTGAGGGCAAGAGCGTGACAGCTATGGATGATTTCCTTTATGTCAATGATAAGTCAGTTGACGAAGCCTATATTAGCAAGGATAAATCAGCTTATTTGGCGACAGTTTCACCTGGGAATTTCTTTACTGATGATTTTTCCATTGCAACATTGACAGATAATAAACAAACTAAGATTGAAAAAGGTCAATACCTTGTACTGAACGATAACCGCCGTAATACAGATGATAGTCGTAAGTTTGGTCTCATTGAAAAAGACCAAATTAAAGGTGTTATCTCTTTCAGATTGTATCCTCTATCACGTTTTGGTTTCGTTGATGTCGATTAATATTTCAATACTACTAAAAAAGCTAGGAACTTTTGATAAGTTTCTAGCTTTTTTTGCGAATAAATTGGTGAAGGTTTATTTTAAGACTTTATGATGCTGATAGTTTAATCGTCTTAAAATGAATCAGCAGAAATTGTAAATAGAAAAGGAAATTAAGATGCAATTAGGATTTCATTTTGGATTTAAGAAAAGCAAAGCTTATGGACTGTGCGGTGTTATGCTAGCAATCTTATTTTTAGGAATGTCTGGTCAATCGGCGAAAGCAGATGAAATGTTGTCACCAACTGATACATCTTCAACTTTGAAAGAAAGTACAGATAATCATGAGGCAAGTTATTCTGAAGTGGGAGTACACGATGATTCAACGAGCCAAATGAATCTACAAAGTGAAAAGGTATTAGAGGAGGAGCAAACAAGTCTGGCAGATTCTTCAAATAGCTGTCTTAACCAATAGTTCTGTGACCACAATCTCTTATCAAGAGGCAGATAATCTTAGCGAAATTGATCAAAAACAAAGTCATTTTCTTAGTGCCATTAAGCAAGGAGCTATGGATGGAGCCAAGGAAGGAGTCCTTCCCTCTATTACGGCAGCACAAGCTATCCTAGAAAGTGGTTGGGGAAGCTCTGAACTTGCTAAGGCTCCGAACAATAATCTTTTTGGCATTAAGGATTCAGAGGACTGGAATGGAGAAAGCGTGACTGTCCTTACCCAGGAATATGTTAATGGTGGCTATATCACGGTCAATGCAGCTTTTCGAAAATATGCCTCATGGAATGATAGCGTAGTAGACCATGCAAAATTTTTCACGAGTACCGAGTGGCGAAAAAACAATTACCGAAAAGTTGTGAATGAAACAGATTATCGCATTGCGGCTCAGGAACTTAAGAATGCAGGATATGCAACAGATCCAAGTTACGCTGGAAAACTTATCCGTTTGATTGAAGCCTATAAACTTTATGAATGGGATGCAGTGAGCAATACGACCAATTCTGTCCTAGAAAATGAAGGAGTAGAGAGTCAAAATCCTAAAGCCGATCTCGCTATCACTGGTCTCAACAATGCTAATGGTAGCTATGATGTTGTTATCTCAAACTTGATTGCCCCACGAGGTTTCAAAGAAGTCTTGGTTCCAACCTGGTCAGAAAAGAACGGTCAAGATGATATTATCTGGTACAAGGCAGCTAAGCAAGCTAATGGAGACTATAAGGTAACCGTTCGTTCAAGCAACCATAAGGGTGATAGCGGCCTTTATAACTCTCATGTCTATTTGGTTGACAATGACGGTAAATTCATTGGCCTAGGTGGCAAACAAGCAACACTTGATATCACTAAGACTCAAGGAACACTGACTATTACCAATAATGATAAAAATCGTGGAACCTTTGATGTCCTTATCACTAATCTGACGAATCCAAGTGGTATTTCAGGTGTCCTTATCCCAGTCTGGTCTGAGCAAAATGGTCAGGATGATCTTGTTTGGCATAATGCTACAAAACAGGATGATGGTTCTTATAAAGTGACTATTTCAGCAAGCCAGCACAAGTGGAATTCAGGCAAGTACATCGTTCATGGCTATATTGTTGATGCTTCAGGTAAGAATATCGGCTTTGGGGCAACTTCAGCTGATGTGGTAGCACCTAAGAAAATCGGTTCAGCATCAAGAGGAAACTACGATGTTTTAAATAAGATTGTCTATCTGGATGCTGGGCATGGTGGCTATGATCCAGGTGCTTCTTACTTTGGTATTTCTGAAAAGAGCTTGACCTTGGCTATCCAAAGTCGTGTGAAAGCTAAATTAGAAGCAGAAGGTTATCAAGTTGTGACCACACGCACAAGTGATACCTATGTTGACTTGGCGGACCGTTCACGTGCGGCTAATGCCTCTGAATCTGATATCTTCGTAAGTATTCACATCAATGCTTCAGGAAGTTCTGCAGCACAAGGAATCGAGACTTATTATTACCAACCTTATGCAGAATACCCATCACGTATTAATGCAACCTACCATGCTAATCCAACTCGATTGAGCATGAGTGACACTTTGGCCAATGCTATCCAGTCTAGCCTGATTAATGCGACTGGCGCTCAGAACCAAGGTGTGAAACGTCAAACCTTTGCAGTCTTGCGTGAGACAACAGCTCCAGCAGTCCTTCTTGAACTTGGTTTCTTGTCAAATCCACAAGAAGCCACTCGTTTGAATACCTCTGCTTATCAGGAGACTTTAGCTAATGCCATCGTGGCAGGGATTAAGTCTTACTATGAAAAAGAATCTAAAGTTTAAGTTATACGTTAACCCATCATTATGATGGGTTTTTATGCTATAATTGAGGTAAATACTAAATACAACAAAAGGAGTGCTTATGGTCTACGATTTACTCTTAGAGCGTTTTTTACGTTACGTCAAAATCAATACACGTAGTGATGAAAATGCGACAAGAACGCCAACGACACAAAGCCAGGTGGATTTTGCCTTGAAGGTTTTAAAACCAGAATTAGAAGAACTAGGTTTAAGTAATATTCATTATTTGGAAAGTAATGGTTACCTAGTGGCAACCCTTCCGGCTAACGATGACAAGTTAACACGTAAGATTGGTTTCATCTCTCATATGGATACCGCTGATTTTAATGCAGAGGGAGTGTCACCGCAAGTCATTGACTCTTATGATGGAGGTATCATTCCTCTTGGAAATTTAGGTTATAACCTAGACCCAGCTGATTTTCCAAATCTCAAGAATTATGTCGGTCAGACACTTATTACGACAGATGGGACCACCCTTCTTGGAGCTGATGATAAGTCTGGTATTGCTGAGATTATGACAGCCTTGGCTTATTTGAAGGCTCATCCTGAAATCAAACATTGTGAGATTCGTGTAGGCTTTGGTCCTGATGAAGAAATTGGAATCGGTGCAGATAAATTTGATGTCGAAGATTTTGATGTCGATTTTGCTTACACAGTTGACGGTGGACCTTTGGGTGAATTACAGTATGAAACTTTCTCTGCAGCAGGAGCAGAACTTACCTTCCACGGACGCAATGTCCACCCTGGAACAGCAAAAGATCAAATGGTTAATGCCTTACAGTTAGCTATTGATTTTCATAACCAGTTACCAGAAAAAGAACGTCCAGAGTTGACAGATGGCTATCAAGGATTTAACCATCTTCAAACTATGACTGGTACTGTTGAAGAAGCTAAATCTTCTTATATTATTCGTGACTTCGAAACTGAATCCTTTGAAAATCGTAAAGCAACCTTCCAAGAGATTGCTGATCAAATGAATCAAACTTATGGTCAGACACGCGTTGATTTAGTACTTAAAGATCAATACTATAACATGCGTCAGGTTATTGAAAAAGACATGACACCTGTAGAGTTAGCTAAAAGAAGTCATGGAAGACTTAGATATTACGCCAGTCATCGAACCAATTCGTGGTGGTACTGACGGGTCTAAAGATTTCATTCATGGGCATTCCAACTCCAAACTTATTTGCTGGTGGCGAAAATATGCATGGTCGTTATGAGTTTGTTTCCTTGCAGACAATGGAAAAAGCCGTAGATGTTATTCTTGGAATTGTCAGTAAACCTTAATTGAGCTTGCTAAATACTGATTTTATGGTAAAATTAGAAGTAATGGAGGTGCTGAGATGATAAAAATTTTCGGCAAGTATCGTTACCATTGGCAACCCGAATTATCTTGGCTGATTATTTACTGGTCTTTAGCCATCACGCCAATCTTTATTGCGGCGGCTCTATTGTTCGAGTTGTACTCGGTGCCCTCTCATATTTTGATGCTTTTTACAATTTTTGTAGCCCTGTTTGGTTTAGGCTTTCATCGTTACTTCATTATTGAAGACCATGGGATTCTACGAATTGTTTCATTTAACATTTTTAAACCACGCAAGGTAAAGATTAGTGACATCGAAAAGGTAGAAGTTATCAAAACTGGTCTATGTCTCATCTTTAAAAATGGTAAGAAACGTCAGTTTTATATGAGAAAGTGGCCAAAGAAATATTTCTTAGATGCTTTAGCGCTTCACCCTGATTTCAAAGGTGAGGTAGAGCTATTGGATCATATGACCAACTTTGATTACTTTGCCTTTTATGAGGAATCAAAAAAAGCCCTCAAGCTTAAACTTCGCAAATAAGGGCTTTAGTGGGACAAGACTTGACAGCAGTCAAAGTCTCAGGGGTGTTTTCAATAATTTGATTGAGTTGGTCGCTATCTCTGAACCTAACAATACCTTCGTCATCATAATCGAAGACGGGAGAGTAGGTTTGGCACAAACCACAAGCGATACATTTTTCTGGAATTAATGATACTTTCATAGTATTATTTTAAAATAGATTTATTGTTTTTACAAGGAGAATATCATGAGTAAAAAACCATGGGAAGATAAGGTTTCTGACGAAGAGTTGGAAGAAGTAGTTGACGCTGATTTTCTAGATGATGAAGATGAGTTTGAGGATTATGAAGAAGAAGAGGATGTAACTCCTTCTGATGAAAAACGCGAAAAAGGTGGCGGCTTCATTAATTCATCATTCTTGACAGTCTTGCTTGGATTATTCTTTGTTATTGTTGTATGTATTTTGTTCTTTGTTTTCTATACTTCAAATGTCGGTGGAAACAAAACTGCGGAATCTAAGGAATCATCTGGATTCTACTCATCATCAACTAGCAAAGTTGTTAAATCTTCATCTAGCAAGAAAGACTCAAACAAAGATGAGGAAAGTGAGAAATCTACTACAGAAATCTTCAAAAGAGAAATCATCTTCAACTAAAGCATCAAGCTCTTCTAAACATGTAGTAAAAGAAGATGCAACTGAGTCAGCTGAGACAACACCATCAAGCGCTACGGCAGCAGCAGATGGTTCATCAATTGTTGTTCAATCTGGTGAAGGTGCTGGTTCAATCGCCGCACGTGCAGGTATTTCTGTAGATGAATTGGAACGTCTTAACCCTGATCACATGACAAATGGTTACTGGTATGCTAACCCAGGTGACGTCGTTAACGTTCAATAATTTTTAAAGCAAAGGAACATCATGAAAGATATTAGAATTGCTATTGATGGTCCTGCGTCAAGTGGAAAAAGTACAGTAGCCAAGATTATTGCAAAAAATCTTGGCTATACTTATCTTGACACAGGTGCCATGTACCGATCTGCAACTTATTTGGCCTTGCAGAATGGTTTAACTGAGGAAAATGTACCAGAAATTTTGGAGCAACTATCTCAATATCCGATTTCATTCGGAAAAGCAGCAGATGGTAGTCAGCAAGTTTATGTAGGTGATGTCGATATTACACACCCAATTCGTGATAACCAAGTTACAAATAATGTTTCTTGGGTCGCAGCTATTCCTGAAGTGCGTCAAGAACTCGTTGCGCAACAACAACGTATCGCTCAAGATGGGGCTATTATCATGGATGGTCGTGATATCGGGACCGTGGTTTTGCCTGATGCAGAACTCAAGATTTTCTTGATTGCTTCAGTTGATGAACGTGCGGAACGTCGTTATAAGGAAAATATCGAAAAAGGTATCCCTGCTGAGCTTGAGACTCTAAAAAAAGAAATTGCTGAACGTGACTATAAAGATAGTCATCGTAAGGTGTCACCTCTTAAACCAGCGGAAGATGCCATCACTTTTGATACTACAGGTGTGTCTATTGATGGTGTTGTGGAATTTATTCAAGAAAAAGCAAAAAAAATTATTGACAAAGGATGACTCACTTGTTATACTATTAACAATGAGAAAAGCAGAAGTGAGAACTTCTCGCCTTGCGACTTAGGTTGTCTGGCCCAACATGTCAAATCCCTATAGGGATATTATGTGTGCGGGCTTGTATATCAAGTCCGCTTTGTTTTTCTCTAAAAAAATAAAGAGGTGAAGATCATAGCTAAGAAAGATCTATTCATTAACGATGAAATTCGCGTTCGCGAAGTTCGTCTTGTTGGTCTTGATGGTGAACAATTGGGAATTAAACCATTGTCAGAAGCACAAGCTATTGCAGATGATGCAAATGTTGACTTGGTTCTCATCCAACCACAAGCTACGCCACCTGTTGCGAAGATTATGGACTACGGTAAGTTCAAATTTGAGTATCAAAAGAAACAAAAAGAACAACGTAAGAAACAAAGCGTTGTTACCGTTAAGGAAGTTCGTTTGAGTCCAGTTATTGATAAAGGTGACTTTGAAACTAAACTTCGTAATGGCCGTAAATTCCTTGAAAAAGGAAACAAGGTCAAAGTTTCTATCCGATTTAAAGGTCGTATGATTACTCACAAAGAAATCGGAGCTAAGGTCTTGGCGGAATTTGCTGAAAAAACGCAAGATATTGCGATTATTGAGCAAAGAGCGAAGATGGATGGACGTCAAATGTTCATGCAACTTGCACCAATTCCTGACAAAAAATAATTGTCAAACTAACACTATTTTAAGAGGAGAATTTTAAAATGCCAAAACAAAAAACACACCGCGCATCAGCTAAACGTTTCAAACGTACAGGTTCAGGTGGATTGAAACGCTTCCGTGCCTTCACATCTCACCGTTTCCACGGTAAAACTAAAAAACAACGTCGTCACCTTCGTAAAGCATCAATGGTACATTCAGGTGACTTTAAACGTATCAAATCAATGCTTTCACAAATGCGTTAATTCGCTACAAGCATTACAAATTAACTAAACTAGAATTAATTCGGAGGAATATATAAATGGCTCGTGTTAAAGGTGGCGTTGTATCACGCAAACGTCGTAAACGTGTATTGAAACTTGCTAAAGGTTACTATGGTGCAAAACACATCTTGTTCCGTACTGCAAAAGAACAAGTAATGAACTCTTACTACTATGCATACCGTGACCGTCGTCAAAAGAAACGTGATTTCCGTAAACTTTGGATCACACGTATCAATGCGGCAGCTCGTTTGAACGGTTTGTCATACTCACAATTGATGCACGGTTTGAAATTGGCTGAAATCGAAGTTAACCGTAAAATGCTTGCTGATTTGGCAGTTAACGATGCAGCAGCTTTCACAGCTCTTGCAGATGCAGCTAAAGCAAAACTTAGTAAATAAGAATTAAGGTGGGTTTTACCCATCTTTTTTTATGGAGGTAATTATGATTCGTTTAGCAAGAGCAGAAGATATTCCAAGATTACAGGAGTTATTGGGGCAGATTCTTATTGTTCATCATCAAGCGCGCCCTGATGTTTTTAAGTCAAAAGGCAGTAAATTTACAGATGCAGAGTTAGAAGCAGTAATTAATGATTCAAAAAAACCTGTTTTTGTGTACGAGGATGACGAAGGGCGTATCTTGGGCCATCTTTTCTTAATGATTAAAGAAGAAACTGAAAATGATGGTCCACAAAAGGCTGTTAAAACTCTTTTTATTGATGATTTATGTGTTGATAAGGAAGCTCGAGGTCAAAAAATAGGAGAAAAGCTTTACCAATTTGCCTTGGACTATGCTAAGGAGCTAGGTTGTTATAATCTGACACTTCACGTATGGAATGATAATGCAGGTGCTCTACGTTTTTACGAACGTTTAGGTATGAAACCGAGATATACAGAAATGGAAACTATCCTAAAATAATATGTTTTCATGAGAGAAATTTAACTTACGAGGAGAAAATATTTTTGATATGCTAAAAGAGAACTTTTAGAAATGGAGAATTTTAATGCCTCGTAATTTTAAAGAAGCTTTGCTTTTTACGTTTTTGATGTGTGGAATGATGGTCTGTGGGATGAGTCTCTGGAATCTTCTCATCCTTGATTGGACTGGAGTAGTTCCCTTTGCTTGGGGTCACTTTTTCCAAGGTTATATTCCTGGATTTGTGGTTGCTTTCTTACTTGATATGCTTTTGGTAGGACCACTAGCCAAAACAATAGCATTTGCAATTTTGCATAAAGTAAAAGCCCATGATAAACGATGGGCAAAGATTTTAGTGATTTCTGGAACTATGGCGCTATTCATGGTAACGTTTATGTCATTCTATGGATTAGTTTACAACAGTCAGTCGGTGACGCTATTATCCTATGGTCGTGCTTGGTTGACAAATGTTATCATGGCTTTACCACTTAATTTTCTAGTGGTTGGTCCAATCTCACGTTTTATCTTGGGAAAACTACAAAAACCATTACCTGGTGAAGAAGTCGTTGAGAATTTTGACGACGATGATGAATTACCAACGATAATATAAAAAAACTGGAGTTTCTTTCCAGTTTTTTTATATCAAAAGCAGCCACGGATGTGACTGCTTAATGATGATTAGTTTTTCTTCTTCATTTCACCATGTGGGTAGTAAGTTCCCTCTGGCATATCATTAATGAAAACGTGAATGGCTTCTTTAGGTGCTTTGGCAACACGTGATACAACCTCAGTAACTTCGCGAGCAAGTTCGATTTTTTGTTCTTCAGTACGACCTTCAAAGAGATCAATCTTTACAAATGGCATAATGCATCTCCTTAGTTTTGATAGTCCTATTATAGCATTAATGAAGAGAATATTCTAAAGTTTATGGAAATTCTTGAAATGACATTATCGAGATGCTACAATGTGCTGATTCCTAATAGGAGGGCCTAAAGTATAAAGAGCTAGATAGTCAAGAGCTTTACCTCTTAACTGATATAAATGCTATTACTTTAGATTCGAGTGTTCCTGATTTAGGAATTTTTCACATTCTATTGAAGATGGTATGAAGTCTTTTGACATTCGGTAAGGGATTACATTTTTTATTGGCTTTGTTTATAAGAGATGAAAACTCTTACTAAAAATGGTAAAATAGTGCTAACTAGAGACAGTAAGGAGTAAATTATGACAATTGATTTTCGTGCCGAAGTTGATAAGCGCAAAGATGCCTTGATGGAGGACCTTTTTGGTCTTTTGCGTATTAACTCAGAACGTGATGACAGTAAGGTTGATGATAAGCACCCATTTGGTCCTGGACCAGTAAAAGCTTTGGAACATTTTCTTGCTTTAGCTGAACGTGATGGTTATAAAACTCGTAATATTGATAATTATGCTGGTGACTTTGAATTTGGTCAAGGTGATGAAGTATTGGGTATCTTTGCACACTTGGATGTGGTTCCAGCTGGGAGTGGTTGGGATACAGATCCTTATGAACCTGTAATCAAAGATGGCAAACTTTATGCTCGTGGGTCATCAGATGATAAAGGCCCAACAATGGCTTGTTACTATGCCTTGAAAATTATCAAAGAACTCGAGCTTCCAGTATCTAAGCGTGTGCGTTTCATTGTTGGTACTGATGAAGAATCTGGTTGGGGCGATATGGATTATTACTTCGCTCATAATGGGTTGAAAGATCCTGATTTTGGTTTTTCACCTGATGCAGAATTTCCAATTATCAATGGTGAAAAGGGTAATATTACAGCTTATCTCCATTTTGAAGGTCAAAATGATGGAGAATTTAGTCTTGTGTCTTTTAATGGTGGTTTGCGTGAAAATATGGTTCCTGAATCTGCAAGTGCAGATTTCACTGGACCTATCACTTTGAAAGAACTTGAGGGCAAATTAGCCGACTTTGTTGCGGAACAAGAAGTAACTGGTCAAGTGACCGAAGAAGCAGGTGTTTTCCATGTGACTATTCATGGGAAATCAGCTCATGGTATGATGCCTCAAAATGGTATTAATGGGGCAACCTACTTGGCACTCTTCCTTAGTCAATTTGATTTCCAAGGCAATGCTAAAACGTATTTGGATATAATTGCTGAAACACTTCATAAAGATTTCTTTGCTGAAAAGACAGGTCTTGCATTTACAGATCCTAAGATGGGTGAATTGACCATGAATGCAGGTGTATTTAACTTCTCTAAGGAATCAGAAGATAATACGATTGCTCTGAATTTCCGCTATCCTCAAGGGGTTGATACGGACGCTATTAAGGCTGATCTTGAAAAACTCGAAGATCCTAAGGCGGTTAGTCTCTCAGAACATGGTCATGTGCCACACTATGTACCAGTTGATGATCCTATGGTGGAGACTCTTCTTTCAGTCTATGAGAAACAAACAGGCCTTAAAGGTCATGAACAAATTATTGGTGGCGGAACATTTGGACGTCTCCTCAAACGTGGTGTTGCCTATGGAGCTATGTTCCCTGGTTATGTCAACACGATGCACCAAGCAAATGAGTTTACTGAGGTCGAAGACTTGTACCGTGCAGCTGCCATTTATGCAGAAGCTATCTATGAGTTAATCAAATAAAAAAGAGAGACAGTTTTGTCTCTTTTTTGAGGAGGAAAATATGGAAACACTTGAAGAATTAACGCAAGCAATCATGTCCGATGAACAAAATAAAGCTTTTACGGAACAAGGTATAAAACCCTTGTTTACCATTCCAAAAACCGCACGAATTAATATTGTAGGACAAGCTCCTGGTATTCGTGCCCAAGAGTCCGGCCTTTACTGGAATGATCCTAGCGGTGATAATCTCAGGGATTGGATGGGTGTTTCACGCGAAGAATTTTATGAATCTGGCATGTTTGCTATTGTGCCAATGGATTTTTACTTCCCAGGCCATGGGAAATCAGGTGATTTACCTCCTCGCAAAGGATTTGCAGACAAGTGGCATGAGAAAGTTCTTGCTTTAGCTCCTGATATTCAATTGACGATATTAGTAGGTAACTATGCACAGCGTTACTATTTGCATCAAAAATCATCGGCAAAATTAACGGATACAGTTAAGCATTATAAAGATTATCTTCCAGAGTTTTTTCCTCTCGTTCATCCCTCTCCTCGAAATAATATATGGCAAGCCAAAAATCCGTGGTTTATGGAAGAAGTAGTCCCAGATTTGAAGAATTTAGTTAAAGATATTTTGATTAAATGATTTTTTTAGTCATTGATTCAGGGAGTGCCAAGTAAGCTTTATTCTGTCATCAAACTGAATATCCTAAACGTGTTCAAAATTGGATAGAAACTTTAAGGCTTTTAGTTAATCAGAATAAGGACAAATATTGTTTTCTAATATTTATCTTATTATACAATTTTCAGTTTATGTTGTTCTGAAGGTGTAAAACGAATACTATACAGTTATGCATTGAAGCTTATACTGCAATGATAAGAAAATCTAAACGAGTTACAGTATAGATGTTTGAGCCAATTGAAAAACTAAAGTAGTTAAGACCATGGTATAAAAAGCTAATTGTTGACTAGGTATAGAATCCTATGCTTGTTCAGTCAGCTAACTCATGATAGAGAAGATTGTCCTTCTTATAATTAAGGTGAACAATATAAATTTTTGGTCCATAGTAGGGAGGACTTTGCTAGCTTGTACAAAAAATGGATGGACAAGAAATTTAGTCAGAAAATATCTTACAATCAACCTCTTGTTCTATTGTTCAATAGTAGTGGGAGGTTTTTTATTATGGGAGAAGTTATGATTGAAAAATATTGTGTTATTGATTTTCACCGATAATCTATTAATCGTTGCATTATAGATGTTCACATATATACGAATAAACCTCGAAAAAGTTTGAAATGATGACCCTAGTTATAAAAAAAGGGGCCTTATCTTGGATTTTAGAAAGTCAAGTTTCGCGAGCTTTTTTGATGGAAAAATTATAACAATTAACTGACAATTCAAAATTAAATTTTAAAAATGTGAAAAAAAGCTTATAAAATAACAAAAAAAGGTAGATAATAAAAGCTCAATACCCTCATTGAATACGGTTTCTTCTTTTTTAAAAAGAATGACAATTGAAATAAAGTTATAGTAATGTTATAATTACTGTGGGAAATATCTAATTTTAATATTTAGGAGCATTTTATATGAGTTCGCGTACGAATCGTAAGCAGAAACGAACGGGTAAAAAAATGTGGGGAATGGTTAACATCGGGTTGACTATTCTGTATACTGTTTTAGTAGCATTTTTGTTATTCATTATGTTCAATTATAATTTCCTATCATTTAGGTTTTTGAACATTATTATCACTATTGGTTTATTGGTAGTTCTTGCCATTAGCATCTTCCTTCAGAAAGCTAAAAAATCAACGCTAGTAACTACTATTATTTTAGTAGTTTTTTCACTTATTTCTTTGGTCGGTGTCTTTGGTTTTAAACAAATGATTGATATCACTAACCGTATGAATCAAACGGCAGCATTTTCAGAAGTTGAAATGAGCATTGTTGTTCCTAAGGATAGTGACATCAAAGATGTGAATCAGCTTACTACCGTACAGGCACCTACTAAGGTTGATAAGAACAATGTCGACACCTTGATGTCTGCTCTAAAGAAAGACAAAAAGGTTGATGTTAAAGTTGATGATGTTGCTTCATATCAAGAAGCATATGACAATCTTAAGTCTGGCAAATCTAAAGCTATGGTCTTGAGTGGCTCTTATGCTAGCCTACTAGAGTCTGTCGATAGTAACTATTCTTCAAATCTAAAAACAATCTATACTTATAAAATTAAAAAGAAGAATAACAATTCTGCAAAACAAGTAGATTCAAAAGTCTTCAATATTTATATTAGTGGTATTGATACCTACGGTTCAATTTCAACAGTGTCACGTTCAGATGTCAATATCATTATGACCGTTAACATGAACACACATAAGATTCTCTTGACGACTACTCCACGTGATGCATACGTTAAGATTCCTGATGGAGGGGCAGACCAGTATGATAAATTAACCCACGCAGGTATTTATGGCGTTGAAACATCTGAAAAAACTCTGGAAAATCTTTATGGCATTAAGATTGATTACTATGCACGTATTAACTTCACATCTTTCCTTAAGTTGATTGACCAACTTGGTGGTGTGACAGTTCATAATGATCAAGCCTTCACGAGTCTTCACGGGAAGTTTGATTTCCCAGTTGGAGATATCCAAATGAATTCTGAACAAGCCCTTGGCTTTGTTCGTGAGCGTTATAGTTTGGATGGAGGAGACAATGACCGTGGTAAGAACCAAGAGAAAGTGATTTCTGCGATTGTAAACAAGTTAGCTTCACTAAATCAGTATCAAACTTTACTTCAATTGTTAACAATCTTCAAGACTCTGTTCAAACGAATATGTCTTTAGATACCATTAATGCTTTGGCCAATACACAACTTGATTCAGGTTCTAAATTTACGGTGACTTCTCAAGCAGTAACAGGTACAGGTTCAACTGGACAATTGACCTCTTATGCTATGCCAAATTCTAGTCTCTACATGATGAAACTGGATGATTCTAGTGTGGAAAGTGCCTCTCAAGCTATCAAAAATTTGATGGAGGAAAAATAAGTGATTGACGTTCACTCACATATTGTTTTTGATGTTGATGATGGTCCTAAAACTTTAGAAGAAAGTCTTGACCTCATTGGCGAAAGCTATGCACAAGGAGTGCGTGCGATTGTTTCAACATCCCATCGTCGAAAGGGAATGTTTGAAACTCCAGAGGATAAAATCTTTGCAAACTTTTCTAAGGTAAAAGAAGAAGCAGAAGCACTTTATCCAGACTTAACTATTTATTATGGTGGTGAACTTTATTACACCTCAGACATTGTGGAGAAACTTGAAAAGAATCTCATTCCACGCATGCACAATACTCAATTTGCTTTGATTGAGTTTAGTGCTCGCACCTCTTGGAAAGAAATTCATAGTGGGCTTAGTAATGTTTTACGAGCAGGTGTGACACCAATTGTTGCTCATATTGAGCGCTATGATGCCCTCGAAGAAAATTCTGATCGTGTTCGAGAAATCATCAATATGGGCTGCTATACTCAAGTCAATAGCTCACATGTCCTCAAACCAAAGCTCTTTGGCGATAAAGATAAAGTAAGAAAGAAACGTGTCCGTTATTTCTTGGAAAAAAATTTGGTTCATATGGTTGCTAGTGACATGCATAATCTTGGGCCGAGACCACCATTTATGAAAGATGCTTATGAAATTGTTAAAAAGAACTACGGCCCCAAACGTGCTAAGAATCTTTTTATTGAAAATCCCAAAACATTACTAGAAAATCAATATTTATAGGAGATATTATGAATCAAGATAACACTAAAAGTGTTGAAATCGACGTACTAGCATTGCTACATAAACTTTGGACGAAGAAGCTTTTGATTCTTTTCACAGCTTTTTATTTCGCTGCTTTCAGTTTCTTAGGTACTTATTTCTTTATCCAACCAACATATACATCAACAACGCGTATCTATGTTGTTAATCAGGCAACAGATAATAAGAATCTTTCTGCTCAAGATTTGCAAGCTGGTACCTATTTGGTAAATGACTATAAAGAGATTATTACATCAAATGATGTATTATCAGAAGTTATTAAAGATGAAAAGTTGAATTTGAGTGAGGCAGAACTGTCTAAAATGGTTTCAGTTAATATCCCTACAGATACTCGTCTTATTTCAATCTCAGTAAAAGCCAAAACTGGTCAAGATGCTCAAGTGCTTGCTAATAAAGTACGTGAGGTAGCGTCTAAAAAAATTAAAACTGTAACTAAAGTTGAAGATGTCACAACACTTGAAGAGGCTAAGTTGCCATCTTCACCATCTTCACCAAATATTAAACGGAACGTGTTACTTGGTGCTATTCTGGGTGGTTTTGTAGCAATTGTGGCTGTGTTAGTTCGTGAAGTTTTAGATGATCGTATTCGTCGCCCTGAAGATGTTGAAGACGTGCTTGAAATGACACTTCTTGGAATTGTTCCTGATACAGATAAAATTTAAGGAGAAGAAATGCCTTTATTAAAGTTAGTTAAATCAAAAGCAGACTTTGCTAAAAAGACGGAAGAGTATTATAACGCTATTCGTACAAATATCCAGTTTTCTGGTGCAAATTTTAAAGTGATTGCAGTAAGCTCTGTTCAACCTGGTGAAGGAAAATCAACAACATCTGTTAATTTAGCAATTTCCTTTGCTAGTGTTGGTCTTAGGACACTTCTTATCGATGCGGATACGCGTAATTCTGTATTGTCAGGAACATTTAAGTCAAATGAACCTTATAAGGGGTTGTCTAACTTCTTATCTGGGAATGCTTCATTAGGCGAAGTGATTTGTGAAACTGATGTTCCCGGACTTCATGTTCTTTCGTCAGGTCCAGTGCCACCAAATCCAACAAGTCTGTTACAAAATGATAATTTTGTACAATTATTAGAGATTGTTCGTGCTCAATATGATTACGTTATCATTGACACGCCACCAATTGGTTTGGTGATTGATGCTGTTATTATTGCACACCAAGCAGATGCTAGTCTACTGGTTACAGCAGCTGGAAGAATTAAGCGTCGTTTTGTTACTAAGGCTGTAGAACAATTGCAACAAAGTGGCTCTGAGTTTCTTGGTGTTGTTTTGAATAAGGTGGATTTAGCGATTGATAAGTACGGCTCATACGGATCTTATGGCTCATACGGGTCTTATGGAGAGTATGGAGGCGATAAACATACTGAAAACAAGTCGAGAAAACATCGTCGAAAGAGAGGATAGAACTGTAAAAGTTGAAAGGGGGAAGGCAACTTTTTCATAACTTCCAAGTAAATTATTAAAAGGAAGAGAAGGAGTTTAAGGTGAAAGAAAAACAAGATATACGTCGTTTTGAGATTGGTATGGTCCAGTTGATAGTAGTTGCTTTTGTTGCATGGGGAGTCAGTAAAATTCCTTATTCAGAGATTGGCAAAAGTAGTATAGTACTATTAGCTGTAATTCATATGTTGACATATTATTTAAGTAACTACCATAATAATCTCAAGTATAGAGGATATTTACAAGAATTTGTGGCAACATTTAAATATAGTTTGTTATTTGTATTGATTGCTACGTTTATATCCTTTTTTTCAGACGGTGGTTTTTCTATATCTCGCCGAGGTCTCCTCTTTTTTGTTGTTCTAAATGCTTTGTTTCTCTATATAACAAATACGTGTTTAAAAATTTTTAGATCTTCAATTTATACGCGTCGTAAAGCTAATAAAAATATTCTTTTAATTACTGACAGAGCTAGATTGGATACTGTCTTGAGTCGGATGAGAGATAATATGGATGGTAAAATCACAGCAGTTTGTGTCCTAGATGATCCAAATTTTTCAGATCCTATTTTAAAAACTTTATCCAAGGAAAATCTTACTGAATATGCGACTCATTCAGTGGTAGATGAGGTGTTTGTTAATCTCCCAAGTGAGAAGTATAAGATATGGGATTTTATCTCTTCGTTTGAATTAATGGGTATCCCTGTATCTATCAATATTAATGTGATCGAGTTTTTGAGTGAGAGTGAAACGATTACAACAACTAGGGCCTTTTAATGTTATTACATTCTCTGCTCAATTCTATAGTTATGTTGACGTACTTGCAAAACGTTTGCTCGACATTGTAGGATCTTTAGTTGGCCTTGTAATTTGTGGGGTTGCAGGAGTATTTCTTTACCCTCTTATTCGAAAAGACGGAGGACCAGCTATCTTTGTACAGAATCGTGTTGGACAGAATGGACGTATTTTTAGATTTTATAAATTCCGCTCAATGCGTGTTGATGCTGAGGAAATTAAAAAGCAATTGATGGATAAAAATCAAATGAAGGGGGGGATGTTTAAAATAGACAATGACCCCCGTATTACAAAAATTGGGCATTTTATTCGGAGAACTAGCTTAGATGAACTTCCACAATTTTGGAATGTATTAAAAGGGGATATGAGCTTGGTTGGGACACGTCCTCCAACAGTTGATGAGTATGAAAAATATACACCTGAACAGAAACGTCGTTTAAGTTTTAAACCTGGTATCACAGGTCTTTGGCAAGTAAGTGGACGAAGTGAAATCACTGACTTTGATGAGGTTGTTAAACTGGATGTTGCTTATATGGATGGGTGGACAATCTGGCGAGATATTCAAATCTTACTGAAAACGATTAAAGTTGTAGTAATGAAAGATGGAGCAAAATAAATAGTATGAAAAACAGAATTCAATTACTTGGCATTAATATTGATCCATTAACAATGAATGAAACGATTAGTGTTGTGGAACAATTTGTTTCAGATAAGAGGCCCCTTCACTTAATGGGAGTGAATGCTGATAAAATAAACCAGTGTCACTCTGATGACGAGATAAAGAGGATTGTCAACGAGTCTGAGGTTATCAATGCAGATGGAGCTTCTGTTGTAATCGCTGCTCGCTATTTAGGATACTCAGTACCTGAGCGTGTAGCTGGGATTGATTTGATGCAAGAACTGCTTGTTCTAGCCAATAAAAAAGGTTACTCTGTCTACTTCTTTGGAGCAAAAGAAGAAGTCTTAACCGATATGTTGGCCATTTTTAAAAAGGATTATCCGAATTTACAGGTAGTTGGCCATCGAAATGGTTATTTTTCTGCTGAAGAGGAAGAAATTATTCAAGAAGATATTCGAAAAAAAAATCCAGATTTTGTCTTTGTCGGCATTACTTCTCCTAAAAAGGAGTACTTGATCCAGAAGTTTATGGATAATGGAGTAAACTCTGTGTTTATGGGAGTTGGAGGAAGTTTTGATGTCCTATCAGGTCATATCAAGCGCGCGCCAATGTGGATGCAGAAAGCAAATTTAGAGTGGTTGTTTCGTGTGGCCAATGAACCCAACGGCTCTTTAAGCGTTATTTTGTGGGAAATGTTAGTTTTATTTATAAAGTTGTAAAAGAGAAAAAGCGGGTGAAATAATGGGACAGTTTGAAGTCTTAAAAAAAATTCAAGAAATTGAGCTGGATGCTTTAAAAGAATTCAACAAGATTTGTAAAGAAAATAATCTAATGTTCTTCTTGAGAGGCGGAAGTGTGATGGGAGCAGTTAAATACCAAGGGTTTATCCCTTGGGATGATGATGTGGATATTGCCGTTCCCAGAGAAGATTATGATCAGCTACCACAAATTTTTGAAAATAAAATAATTGCAGGTAAGTATCAGGTTCTTTGTCATCAGTATTGTGAAGAATTACACTGTTATTTTCCACGTCTTTTTCTACTTGAAGATGAGAGAATAAAATTGGGACTACCCAGGAATACAAATCTTGGCTTGCATCTTATTGATATCATACCTCTTGATGGCGCTCCTAACAATAGTTTAGTCAGAAAGGTGTATTACCTTAAAGTGTATTGGTACCGTTTTTTAGCTAGTTTGGGAACAACTTATAAAGGCGATCATATTGATATGCATTCTAAAAAGCAGAAATTGCTGATTGGATTATTTAAAAAATTAGGTTTTGCAAAACTGTTTCCTCAAAATTCAGTATACAACCGACTGGATAGGTTGTATAAGCGATATGATTGGAAGAAACAACATTATGCTGGTACAGTAAATGCTTCTTTATTCACTAAAGAAGTGATGCCTTCCTATATTTGGGGAAAAGGTGTTTTTTTGAGATTTGAAGACACAGAGTATAGAGTTCCGTCTGATTATGATAGTTATCTGAAGAGGTTGTATGGTGAAAACTATTATTACGAAGAACCTGCTGAAGAAGATAGAAAGTCGCATATAGGAGGGTAAGAATTTGTTTTGTTATATTATTTTACATTACAAGGTTTATGATGAGACGGTTTCTTGTGTGAAATCTATACAGGAAAGTAATTGCAATCAGAAAAAAATAATCATCATTGATAATTTCTCAAATAACGGAACAGGTGAACAGTTACAGGAATTTTATAAAGATGATGAAGAAATTGATGTGTTAATAAATGATAAAAATTTAGGATTTGCTAGAGGAAATAATGTCGCTTATCAATATTCTAAATTCAAATATAAACCGGATTTTATTGTCATTATGAACAATGATGTAGAAATAGAAACTAACAATTTTGAGGAAAAAGTTAGTGAAATATATGAGCGAGAAAAATTTCATTTACTCGGTCCTGATATTTATTCAACGACTTATCATCTTCATCAGAATCCAAAACGATGTTCGCATTATACTTATGATGAAGTCAAGAAACTGAATCAAAAATTTAAAAAAGAAAGTCAGATTAGTCTTTCTTTGAAAATAAAGTGTTGGCTTAAAGCAAGTAAAAAATTACGAACACTTATCTATCAGAAAAGAAGAAACTCAGAAACCAATTATAAGAAAACCGTCGTAAATCCAATTTTACATGGCTCTTTTATCGTATACTCTAAAGATTATATAAAAAATGAGGAGTTTGCTTTTAATCCAAATACGTTTTTCTATTTTGAAACAGAAATTCTGGACTATGAATGTGAAAAAAAAGGATACAAGCGTTTATATACACCAGAGATTAAAGTTCTCCATCATCAAAATGTTGCGACAAATCAGGTATATTCAAATTTGGTAGAAAAAACCATCTTTTCAAACAAGTGTAATTTTGAATCTACTAGTTATTTCTTAGAATTGATGGGGAAGGAAAAATAACATGAAAAAAATACTTTATGTAATGAACGTTGAGTGGAATTGGATAAAACAACGACCTCACTTTATTGCAGAAGGATTGTCTAAGAATCACCATGTGGAAGTTCTTTATCGGTATTGGTATAATAGAAAAGGTCTTACTCTAAATAGGAATGAAAATAGTGTGAAGCTTTCTCGAATTTATAGTATCCCCTTTGTAACTAGATTTGCAAAACTTAAGGCAGTAAATGATTGGATTGTTTCCCGAAAGATAAAAAAAGTAGCTAGAAAGTTTGATCCAGATATTGTTTATTTAACACATCCTAATCAATTTGAGAAATTTGATAATAACTATAAAGGAAAGGTCATTTATGACTGTATGGATTATCATACTGCTTTCATTACTGAAAATAACGAGCAGCAACGAATCAAGAAACTTGAAACTAAATTAATTGCTAGGGCAGATCTAATTTTAGTATCTAGTGAAAGATTACTATCAAATCTGTTGAAAGATTATCAAGAGGTACTAGATGAGTCTAAAATTGAAGTTGTTAGAAACGGCTATAATGGAGATGTATTGGATGTTCCGGCTGAAAAAAGAAAAGCAAAAAAATATGTTTTAGCTTATGTTGGTACAATAAGTCATTGGTTTGATTTCGATATTTTGTTGAAAAGTTTAAAAGATTTTAAGAATATTGAATATCGTTTGATAGGACCAGTAAGTGGAGTTACAATTCCCGAAAATGAAAGAATAAAGTATGTTGGTAGTGTAGATCACAAAGATATCTATTCTAATATCAAAGATGCTGATGCGTTGATTATGCCATTTAAATTAAATGATATTGTGGAAGCAGTTGATCCCGTAAAATTGTATGAGTACATAAACTTTAATAAGGATATCTTGACGATAAGTTATAAGGAGATAGAAAGATTTAGTAAATTTACTTATTCTTACGATGGTTATGACGAATTTAAGAGTCAGCTTGAAATATTAATGCAATCAAAAGAAATTAAATACAATGAAAAGATGAGAGAAGATTTCTTGAATTGTAATAGTTGGGAAAATCGAATTTCAAGAATAGAAGCATTGATTGAAAAATTATAATCTGTATTTAACATATTCTGGGAGGAAAAATTGAGAAGCTTTCGTATAGAATTAATGGAGCTGTTGTATTACATTTCTGTAGCATTTTCGGTGGGATTATTCTTGTTTTTAAATGTAAGTTTATTTATTCATAGGAATTTACTTACACTTATCTCTATTTTTATTATTATCCTTATGCTTCCACTTTTAATAGCTAATAGAAGGTATATATCTAGGTCTGCGTTTTTTTTTGGTGCTGCATATATTTTGTGTGTATTATTTTCATCGATAAAAGCCGCAAGTTCTTATTCTTATTCATTTATCGAATATTTTTATGCTATAAGACAATATATTTGGGTTTTTATTATTCTTTACTTTAATTTATTTATTTGGGAATAATGAAAAAAAGATGAAACGAGTAATTGATAATACAATAAACATTTTACTTGTTTCATTGGTTATTCGTTTTATATCATGGCTGTCATTTTCATTACTTAAATTTCAATTGTTTCCAAAAATATTGATGGAGTTTGGAAAGTTATGGTATAGAAATGAAACTTCTATTCGAATTGATGGCACACCTCTAATTTCTATAGCACTTTTTTTATCCTTTTACTTTTTCTTAAAGTATGGTGAAAGAAAGTATTTTTATAAACTACTTTTTATGATGATTTTTGTAGTTTTTGTAAATCAAACTCGTATGTTAATCTTCCCTCAGTTGTTATCAATGTTTTTAATGTATTTATACTATAAAAAACCTTATATGCATTTTTATCTTTTTTGTATTATTGCAGGAATAGTATGCTTTTTATTAACTGGTGGCTTAGACTTGATAAAAGGGTATATTAATCTGTTTAATAATGGATCTACTGATTTGGGCTTAGGATTTAGATATTGGGAACTTAAGTATTATTTGAGTTTGTTGAGAGACAATCATTGGATATACGGATTAGGTATATTAACCTCCTTAAACGCAAATAGTTTTTCTATACTGTTTGGTCCCGGTATGGTTCAGATGTATCTTGACGACTTGGGATTCGTAGAACTTTTCGTTCAATTTGGAATACTTTCTTTCTTTTTATATGGTTATTTGATATATAAATTGGTGACCTTGATAAGAAGAACAAAGAATAAAAAATATATATGTGAATGTTCTCTATTTATAGGTTTGTTGACTAACATATTGGTAACTGCCGCATCATTAAACATATTTGGTAGTCAGAGGATTTACTCTTTAGTGTTGATCTTTGCATTAATATTCTTTTATGATTATCAGTTGACTAAGGAGAGATAAATGTTAAATAAAGTATGTTTTATCATTCTAAATTATAATAATTACACCGATACGATTAATTGTATTCATAGTTTACAGTCAACGATTCGACGTGATATGTACGACATTATTGTAGTTGATAATAACTCTTCTAATGATAGTGTTAGTCAATTGAGAAAATGCTTGAATGATGTTGAAATTATTCCCAATAAGGTGAACCGAGGATATGCTAATGGTAACAACATTGGTATAAAAATTGCTGAAAGCCGAGGATATATATATATATGTATATTAAACAATGATACTGTTATTGATATTGATTTTTTAACACCCTGTGTTGATTTCTTGAAGAATGATAGTTCAATTGCTTTTATAAGTCCAGCACTTGTGGAATATAAAGATGATGATTTAGTTCAATCTACTGGAGGTGATATTTGTATTGAAAAAGGATACGTTAATCTGAAAAATAATAAAGTTTCAAGAAGAAAATTACCTCCCATTGTTGAGAGCGATTATATCGGTGGTGCCTGTATGTTATTCAGAACTGAAGTTCTTAAAAAGTTAGGGTATATACCGGAGAGTTATTTTTTATTTTATGAGGAGACCGAGTGGTGTTACAAGGCCAAAGAACAAGGGTTTAAAAATATATGTCTAACGGACTACTATATTTACCACAAGGGATCGGTATCTATTAATGCTATAAATGGATTACAAGAGTATTTGATGAATAGAAATAAAGTAGTTTTCGTTAAAAGAAATATAAATAGCAAAATTAAATATATTAGATTTCTGATGTATCTACTTTTTAGATTTACTTATCGTCTTCTTTTAGGAAAAGAAAAAAATATTAAGATTATTAGGTATTACGTTGATGGTATAAGAGGAGTAATTGATTCGAAATATCCGTTTATTGTGATTGAAAATGATTAATATATTGGAAGGTGTAAAATGAAAAAAGTAATGTTGGTTTTTGGAACGCGCCCAGAAGCGATTAAAATGTGTCCCTTAGTTAAAGAACTGAAACAGCATACTACTATTGAAACAGTAGTGTGCGTTACTGGTCAACACAAGGAAATGCTAGAACAAGTTTTAGATGTTTTTAAGATTATACCTGATTATGACCTAGGTGTCATGAAAACCAATCAGACACTATTTACAATAACAACATCTATTTTAGATAAAATACAATCAGTTTTAGATGAAGAAAAACCAGATATTGTTCTAGTTCATGGTGATACAACGACGACCTTTGTAACAGCTCTAGCAGCATTTTATAAAGGTATTAAAGTAGGGCATGTTGAGGCAGGCCTTCGAACTTATAATTTACATAGTCCGTTTCCAGAAGAATTTAATCGTCAAGCAACGTCTATAGTTTCTGATTACAACTTTGCTCCTACAGAGGTTTCAAAAGAAAACCTAGTGAGAGAAGGTCGAGAGAACATTTTCGTTACTGGGAATACTGTAATTGATGCCTTGAAGACTACAGTTCAAAATGATTATAGCCATCCTATTTTAGATTGGGCCAAAGGAAGTAAGCTCATTATGTTGACAGCGCATCGTCGTGAAAATCTGGGTGAACCAATGGAGCATATGTTCCGAGCGGTCAATCGTATTTTGGATGAATTCGAAGATGTGAAGGTGGTTTATCCGATTCATAAGAATCCCAAAGTTCGTGAATTAGCCAATAAAGTATTTGGAAATAATGAACGAATAAAAATTATTGAACCTTTGGAAGTGATTGATTTTCATAATTTCATGAACCAAAGTTATATGATTTTAACGGATTCAGGTGGCGTTCAAGAAGAAGCACCTTCGTTAGGCAAACCTGTGTTAGTGATGCGAGATACAACAGAACGTCCTGAAGGTGTCGCTGCCGGAACCTTGAAATTAGTTGGAACAAGTGAGGAAAACATCTATAATAATTTCAAGCGATTGCTGGAAGATCAAACTGAGTACAATAAAATGAGTGAAGCTAGCAATCCTTATGGTGATGGTACGGCTTGTAAACAGATTGTTGAAATTTTATTAGATAATTAGGTGAAATGATGTCTGTAATTGATTATAAAAAAATTAAGACCAACATTGTCGCGTTCGATTTCTTTGATACTATTGTTCATCGTGATTGTAATCCTGAAATTATTTTATTTAAGTGGGCCAAAGAGGTTTCGTGCTATTTAAGATTTTCGATTAGTTCATCTGTAATTTATCAAATAAGAAAGAAAATTGAAACTGAAAAAAAAAGTAATGGCTTAGAAGAAGTTGCTTATCAAGATCTCTTAGCTGAGCTTTATAATAGGTTAAAGAATCTTTCTAAATCAGAATATTTTCCTGATATTGAAGATTTTGTTGAGTTTTCGAAAGAGTTAGAAGTACTTTTAGAAATAGAGCATATTTATATAGATAATGAAATTTTAGATATTATAAAATTTCATTATGAAAAATGGGAAAAAATTATACGTTATTTCCGATTTCTATGCCGATAGTAAGCTTATAGGTAAGATTTTGGAACATTTAGGTATAAAACATTATTTCGAAGATATTATAGTTTCTAGCGAATATAATGCACGTAAATCTAGTGGTAGGTTGTTTGAAAAATTCTTATCTATAACAGGACTGGAGCCTCACCAAGTAACTATGATTGGTGATAATTATATCTCTGACTTCGTTAATCCCAGTAATATAGGGTTAAACGCATATTTTAGAGAGTATACTCCAGTTGAAGATAGTTTAATTGACGATAAAGGACTTGAGAAACTTTATAAAGATGTTCTTTTTTCCGATGCCGAGAATGCTCCATTTAATGGATTCTTAGCAGACATTTTATATTTTGTTTCGAAATTACATGTTCAACTTACAAAGGATAGAGTGACCAAAGTTTTATTCTGTTCACGTGAAGGTCAGTTATTAAAGGAATTATTTGATCTTTATCAAAGTACTTTTTTACATAAGAATAAGATTCAAACATATTATTTTTATGTTTCAAGACGTTCAACGTTAATTCCATCTTTAACTAATCCTGATGTTGAAGATTTTGATATCATTTTTAGACAATATAAAAAAATTAGTTTAGAAAAATTTTTCTTCTGAATTTAAATTTTTTTCAGATGAAGAGATTAAACAGATAGCTGGTGATTTAAGAGTTGAAATTAAGGAGACTCTTGAAAAAAATTCCAAGCTTTTAGAGTTACTGAAATCCAACCCTGTTTTTCTTAAGAGATATATGTTTGAGAAATCAAAGAGCTCGAATTTTAGAGATTATGTGAATAGTTTAACTAGTGATGATACTATTTATTTGGTTGATATAGGTTGGAAAGGTACAATTCAAGATAATATTCAAAGGGCGTTATCTGATAAAATTATTATAGGGTATTATTTTGGTCTTAAATATCAAGATAATGATAACATTTCGAAAAAGAATAAGTTCGGTATAATGTTTAATGATTTTCCTGAGAAGACGGAGTTTTTTGATATTATTAGTAGAAATTATGAATTTTATGAGGATATTTTTGTAGCTGATCATGGCCCGACAATTGCGTATAAGTCAACTAATGGAAAAGTAATTCCAATCCTTGATAATGACCGGAAACATGTTAAAGTTTATGAAATGGTACATAGCTACCAAGAAAATATGATTACGGGATTTAAAACTTTATTGGAAGGGTATAGTAATTCTTGTAAACTTCCGTATGATTGTTATAATTTATTTATTATTAATTCTTTAAAAAAAGGAATGTGTCTTCGCTCCTAAATTATTCCTTTTTAAAGGAAAGATTACGTGATAATGTAATAGAAAATTTTGGTGAAGTTGTTATAAAAAAGAAAGTAAGACTTTCAAAGAAATCATTATTTCTTTTAAAGATGGACTTTCTTTGGGTCGATTTTTGCATATATGGCTTTTTTTATAAGATAAGTTTTTGGGAAAAATTTTTCTCAAAAAAATGTATTGTTATTTCGTCTTCTTTTTTTAAAACGCTTTATTTTTGAAATTGAGAAATGGAATATAATAATGAAAGAGAAATCAATTAAAAATTAATGCAATATTGAATGTTTTACTAACTTTGTCAAATATTGTTTTTCCTCTAATTACTTTTCCGTACATTTCTAGAGTTTTAAACCCCACTGGAGTTGGGGTAACTTCTTTTTTTACTTCAATCAGTAGTTACTGTACTTTAGTAGCATCGCTCGGAATTTCTACCTATGGTATTCGTGCTATTGCAAAGGTTCGTAATGATAAAAATAAATTAACTAAAGTATTTCAAGAGTTATTATTAGTTAATTTATTTATGGCAATCATTGTTTCAGTTTTACTATTGTTATTAGCAATGGGGATAGAACAATTAAGATCTGAAATGGCGTTGTTAGTCATTACTTGTGTTACTGTATTGGCTTCACCTTTTTCACTTAATTGGTTTTACAGTGGCATAGAAGAATATTCTTATATAACAAAAAGGTCAATCTTATTAAAGTTTATATCATTGATTCTTACTTTTTTATTGGTTAAAAAGCCCAACGATTATATCGTATATGCTAGTATAACTTTATTTTCTATATTAAGTTCCAATATCTTAAATATTCTTCAAAGTAGGAAATTTATATCTTTTAAATTAAGAAATGATCTTAAATTCAAACATCATCTAAAACCCATGTGGTATTTATTCGCATCTCTTTTGGCGGTAAATGTATATACAAACTTAGACACGGTGATGTTAGGGTTTATTAGTGGTAATTCAGCAGTCGGTCTTTATTCAGTTGCTACTAAAGTTAAATGGATTTTACTATCATTAGTTACTTCTATTAGCACTGTTTTATTACCTCGCTTTTCGTTCTATATTAGTCAGAAAGATATTTCAAAATTTAGAGAAGTTTTACGAGAATCCATTTCAGTGATTTTTTTAATATCAATACCATTAACTGTTTTTTTTCTAATCGAAGCAAGAGATAGTATATTACTTTTAGGAGGTAATAAATATCTAGATGCAACATTAACTATGCAAGTTCTAATGCCTATATTGTTAATTTCAGGCTTTTCAAATATTACTGGAAATCAAATTTTGATTCCGACAGGACGAGAAAAATATTTTATGCTTGCAGTAAGCAGTGGTGCATTTGTTAATTTAATATTAAATTTTTTGCTCATGCCGAAATATGGAATCTTAGGGGGAGGCTTAGCAACCTTGTTTGCAGAGATTACTCAGATGGTTATACAGGTTAAATACTCTATAGATTTCTTACAAAAAAGTATCTCTGTTAGCTCAATCTTTAAATTTATTATTTCAGCTATTATTTCAGCTTTAATATTATTATTAACTAGGTCACTTTTTATTTATAAGGATGCTCTTATTCAGTTAACTGTATCAGGCTTGTTGTTCTTTTTAATTTATGTTTCTTTACTTCTTTTACTTAGGGATAAAACAATAAAGAATGTATTTGGGAATTTAAAGTAGACTATATATAATAAAAAAGTAAATTTTTTTCGTAAAGATCAAAAATAAGTAGTCTATTATGAGTTCTTTATTGTGCTATTCTAAAAGTGAAAAAAGTGGCTCTCTGTCAACTGTTGTGAGTGACGAAAAACTAATGCTCTTTTCTACCGTTTGTCAAGTCTATCAAGGCTTTAAGTAAAAAAAGAGAGAAGACAGTAGCTATTCTGGCTCTTTGTCAACTGTAGTGGGTGACGAAAAGCGGCTCTTTGTCAACTGTAGTGGGTGACGAAAAGCTAACATCTAGAGAGGACCTGATAGGTCTTCTCTTTTTTTATGTTTAGAGTGATGAAGACACGTTTCTTAAAGTTGATGAAGTTTCTAAAACCGAAGCCCAACCGTTTGATGTCTTTAATCAACTTGTTAGTCGCTTCGAGTTTCGCGTTTGAATAGTCAGTTTCTAGCGCATTCTTGATGTATTGCTTGTGTCTAAGAAAAGTCCTAAAGACCGTTTGAAAGTAGTGATTGACCTTGCTCATGTTCTCCTCTATTAACTCAAAAACTCATCTACCCTCTTCTCCTGAAAGTGAAAAAGCAAAAGCTGATAGAGGTTGTAGTCATTAGCGAGCTCTTCTGAAAAGACCAATGTCTTCTCAATGATTTCATGTGGTACTAAAGTTTGTCGGAAGGTCTTTGAATAGAAAGAGTTGAGCGATAGCTTACGGCTGTCCTTTTGAAAGAGTCGCCAGTGATTTTTCAAGGCTCGATAGGGTAGTGATTTCTTATCGAACTGGTTCATAATAGCGATTCTTGTCTTTAAAAAGGCTCGACCAAGGTGCTGAATAATGTGAAATCGATCAAGAACGATTTTGGCGTTTGGAAAGAGCTTGCGAGCCAGTGGAATATAAGCTCCAGACATATCCATCGTGATAAACTGTACCTGTTGTCGGACTTTCAATGGATACTTCAAAAAGTAGTTTCGTATAGTAGTTTGGCAGCGATTATCAAGGATGGTTATGAGTTTGTTTGTCTCATAGTTCTGCGCAACAAAAGCCAATTTCCCTTTCTTGAACCCAAACTCATCCCAGGACATAATAGCTGGGAGTTTGTCATAGTGTTCCTTGAAAGTAAACTGGTCGAGTTTACGATAGACAGTGGACGTTGACACGCGAAGTCTTCTGGCAATATCCGTTAATGCCACCTTCTCAGTTAGGAGTTGTGTAACCTTTTGTCGGACTAGATTGGAGATTTGGCAGTTTTTCTCAACGATAGATGTCTCAGCTACCGTGACTCGTCTACAACTTTTACACTGGAAACGACGTTTTTTCAGACGTAGTAGTGTTGGAGTTCCCGCTTGCTCAAGAAGAGGGATTTTAGAAGGCTTTTGAAAGTCGTACTTGATCATCTTTCCATGGCAATGAGGACAGGATGGTGCAGAGGAATCGAGTTTTGCTTGAATCTCGATATGAGTATCAGTTTCAAAAACAAGTGAAATATTGATATTTTGGTCTTTAATTCCGATTAATTCTGTGGTATTCTTAATAAGTCTCATAAGTTCTTCCTAATGATGGTTTGGTTGCTTTTCATTATAGTTCTTATGGGACTTTTTGTCTGCATTCAAAAAGCTCTATAATCTCTACAGTGGTTTTACCCACTACAGAAATTATAGAGCCGCTATTCTGAGGTTACTGTCTTATTTTTAACACTTTTTGATCCATAAAAGGGCATGCTAAAAAAACACCTCATCTGGTATTTTTTGAAACAAGGTGTTACAATAATACGGCATAGACAGCTTTATCGATTTTGGCTCAAAGAGTAATCGTAAAGTTTGTTATGCGTAATGAGGTAATATATTGTTCGAATGAGACGATGTATAGAGGCAATCGTATGTGGCTTAGTTGAAGCTATTGTCGATTGTCTTTTTCGGGACTTTTTGTGTACACTTAAAAAGCTCTATAATCTCTACAGTACTTTTACCCACTACAGAATTATAGAGCCTCTATTTAAGAGATTCCGATGGAATCTTTTTTTATATCCAAGAATAGTATCAGTTTTTCTTAGTATGGTACTGGTAAGCGTTTTCTAAAAGGGTTATAATAAGAGTAAGTTAGTCAAGGAGGTTCTTTATGACCATTAAGGTGATTGCAACAGATATGGATGGTACATTTTTAGATGATAAAGGGAGCTATGACAAGGAGCGTTTTAATCAGATTTTGGATGCCATGGCTGCGCGTGATATGCACTTTGTCGTTGCATCAGGTAATAGTATGAGCCGTCTTAAACCCATGTTTGCGGAGACTTTTGACCGCCTGCATTTTGTAGCTGAAAATGGTGGTCAGGTGGTTAGCTATGGCAAGCTTCTGTGTCAGGAGTTCATGGCATCAAATGATGTTGAAAACTTGCTAAGCTATTTTAATTATGATTTGTTAGATAGGCCGACTATATTTAATGGTGCTCAAGGCTCCTATATGTTAAAAGGGACTAGGGTTAATTTTGCTGAGATGATAACAGAAGAAGAGCAAGTCGCCATGGAAGCATCCATTCAACGTTTGAATGGGCTGGAGGATTTAGATGATGATTTCATCAAGATTACCATGTTGCTGAGTCCTGAAGAGGCTAATCGTGTGTCACAGGCTTTTAATCGTGATTTTGATGGCAATCTAGTTGCTGTTCCCAGTGGTTTTGGTGCTATTGACTTCATTCAAAAAGGCATGCACAAGGCTTGGGGACTCAAGCAGCTTCTTAACCACTGGGACTTGTCTGAAAATAATGTCATGGCTTTCGGTGATGGAGACAATGATCTTGAGCTCTTGCAAATGGCTGGCCGCTCTTATGCTATGGAAAATGCCAGTCCAGCTATTTTACAAGTGGCTGATCAGATTGCTCCCCATCATAAAGACCAAGGAGTATTGACTGTCTTAGAAGATTATTTAGGATTGGTTTAAAGATAGGGTGGTAGAGTAATGAAGTTATATTTAATGAGACATGGTGAGACACTATTTAATACACAAAAGCGTGTTCAGGGCTGGTGTGACTCGCCCTTGACTGAAAATGGCATTTGGCAGGCAGAACAAGCCAAGCAGTACTTTGCAAAGAAAGGTATTTCTTTTGATGCTGTCTACTCCTCTACGCAAGAGAGAGCTACTGATACGGCAAAGATTGTGGCGTCTGACTATTCGGTAACCCAGCTCAAGGGAATTAAAGAAATGAACTTTGGGTCTTTTGAAGCTCAACCAGAGCACCTCCTCCCCAAACATCGACCAGGTTCACGATCCTTTGAAGATCTCTTGGTCCCATACGGTGGTGAAGATATTCGCGAGGTCGGTCAGAGGGTCTTGAAGACTGTGTTAGAGAAAGCAGAAGCACACACTAAAGATGGTGCTGAGAATCTCCTATTTGTCAGTCATGGGGCGGCTCTATGGGGATTAATCATTTTCATGGACTTGGCCTTTCCTGAAGGAGTGGGCTTTGGAAATTGTAATGTTTGTGTTTATGAGTATAACCAAGGTCAATTGGAGCTTCTTCAGGTGATTGATCCGATTTCTGGTTTAGAGGTAACATTATGAAAGAATTTTATTTAATGAGACATGGGCAAACACGGTTTAATGTTCAGCATAGGCTTCAGGGGGTCTGCGATGCCCCTTTGACGGAAGTCGGGATTGAACAGGCTAAAAAGGCTGGTCAGTATCTAGCCAAGCAGGAACCGATTTTTGATCATGTCTTTACGTCAACCTCTGAGAGAGCTAGTGATACTCTAGAAATTGTGACTGGACGAACAGACTATGAAAGACTTAAAGGTCTTAAGGGACAGGATTTTGGAGCTTTTGAGGGCCAGCCAGAGTATCTTACTCCTAAAACCTTACCTGATGGACAAGGCTTTGGTGATTACTTTGTTCAATTTGGTGGCGAGAGTACGACCCAGGTTCGGGATCGTATGGAGTTGACGATTAGGGCCATCATGGAGAGTGTGGCCGATGGTTCTAAGTCTTTGCTTGTTAGTCATGGACCATCTATTTTGCAGTTCTGTAGACGTGTTTTAAATACCGACCCAGATATTCGTGGTCTTAAAAATTGTTGCATCTTACATTTTACTTATGATCAAGGGCAATTTAAACTGGTTTCAGTATATAATCCTGTAGAAGAAGAGTATATCTATGGAGGCGAAGAATGACACGACTCTATTTAATGAGACATGGACAGACACTTTTTAACACACTCAATCGGATTCAAGGTTGGTGTGATTCTCCCTTGACTGAGAAAGGTCGGGAACAAGCTCGTCAGGTGCGAGCATATTTTGAAAAGCATGATATGACATTTGATCAGTATTATTGCACGACAACTGAAAGAGCTTCTGATACCATTGAATTGGCTACTGGGCGTACTGATTATCAACGTGTTAAGGGGCTAAAAGAAATGCATTTTGGTATCTTTGAGGGTCAGCCAGAGTATCTTCATCCTAAGACATCTGTTGTGGGGCATTTTGGTGACCACTATGCCCAGTTTGGTGGGGAAAGTCAAGATCAGTTCGTTGCGCGTGTGGTTGCGAGTGCTAAGGAGATAGTAGATAAGCATCCTGACCAATCTATTTTAGCTGTTAGCCACGCTGGAGCTTTGATGACTTTTCTTCATGCCGTGGAGCCAGAGCGGGCCTTTCAGTCTTGTCCAGGCAATTGTGCCATCTTAGTTTTTGATTACGATGGATCGAGCTTCCACTTTGTTAAACTGATAGATCCAATAGCTGATCAAGAGTTGGTGGAATTTTAGCGGCATTCTATGATCAAAGATAGTAAGAAACCCTTTCTTAGTGTATAATGGAGGGGTATTTTAAATTTTGGAGTGCCTATGAAATTTACAAAAAATCAGTTCATTTGGTTGGCTGTCCTCTTTTTCAGCTGTTTCTTGATCTATACATATTGGGAAACCGTTGTTTCAATTTGTAACACTATTTACATTGCCAGTCAGCCCTTCCTGGTTGGAGCAGGGATTGCCTTTGTGGTCAATATCCTGATGTCTTTTTATGAGAAGCTACTGGTCAAGTTTATTCCATTTGGTTTTATCACTAAAATCAAGCGTCCCATTGCTCTGCTATCGGCATTGGCAACCATTGGTCTGGTCTTTACTTGGGTCGTCTTCACTGTTCTTCCAGATTTGATCGACAGTATCAACACCTTGATTAGTCAAGACCGTTCAGCTATTAATAACTTGATTAATTGGCTGCTTAAAAACAAGTCCTTGCAAAAAATTATTCAAGACCTCGGTGGTGTGACACAGGTTAGAGAGCTAATCAATAGCTACAGTGCTCAGTTGCTTCAACAAATCATGAATGGTTTGACAAGCTTCTTGACTTCGTTAACGAGTCTACCTTCAACCTTGATTAATCTCTTTATTAGCATCGTCTTTTCTTGCTATGTCTTGGCTGGGAAGGAGAAACTTGGGAAGCAGGTCAATCGTTTGGTAGATGTCTATTTAGGACATTATGGTAAGACTTTCCACTATGTGGTTGCTATTCTCAATAATCGCTTCCGCAATTTCTTCGTGTATCAGTCGATTGAGGCTTGTATCTTGGGGACCTTGTGCTATATCGGGATGCTCATATTTAATTTCCCTTACGCTGCGACTATTTCTATCCTGATTGGCTTTTCAGCTATGATTCCAGTTGTGGGGGCCTATATCGGTGTGACGATTGGTACCATCTTGATTATGACGCACTCTGTGACCTTGGCACTTTTGTTTGTTGCCTACGTGGTTATCTTGCAGCAGTTTGAAGGAAATCTCATCTATCCTTATGTGGTTGGTGGTTCTACCGGACTGCCTGGTATTTGGGTTATCTTCGCTATCACCATAGGTTCTGCCTTGGGCGGTATCTTGGGTATGTTGGTTTCTGTGCCAGTAGCCGCTACCCTTTATCAGATTGTTAAAGATAATGTTGTTAGGCGAGAAGAGGCCAAAGCAGCCAATGTTATTGAAAATAATGATTAATTAAAACAGACTTAGGTCTGTTTTTTTCGTACTATAGTATCAGATGTCAATAAGATAGTATAAGTGTAATCGTTTCCAAGTGTTATACTATTAGTAGATTAAACAAGACGAGGAGATAAAAGATGACTTATACATTTCCAAAAGACTTTCTCTGGGGTGGTGCAACAGCTGCCAATCAGTTTGAAGGTGCTTACAACCTAGATGGCAAAGGTTTGTCTGTACAGGATGTGACGCCAAAGGGCGGTGTTCCACTTGAACCTGGGGCTTTGGATCCTTTGATTACAGACCAACCAACACCAGATAATCTAAAGCTAGAAGGTATAGATTTCTATCACCGTTATAAAGAGGACATAGCACTTTTTGCAGAGATGGGCTTCAAGGTCTTTCGTATGTCAATTGCATGGTCTCGTATTTTCCCAAATGGTGATGATGCTGAGCCAAATGAAGCTGGCCTAGCCTTCTATGATAAAGTCTTTGATGAATTGGCTAAGTATGGCATCGAACCACTTGTAACCTTGTCTCACTATGAAACACCTCTCAACTTGGCGCGTGAATACAATGGATGGACTAATCGTAAATTGATTGGTTTTTATGAAAACTATGTCCGTACAGTCTTCACACGCTATAAAGATAAGGTCAAATATTGGTTGACCTTTAATGAAGTGAACTCTGTTCTACATGCACCATTCATGTCAGGTGGTATTGCGACACCTATGGAAGAGCTCTCTAAACAGGATCTCTATCAGGCAGTCCACCATGAGTTAGTGGCATCAGCTTCAGCAACCAAGATTGGTCATGACATCAACCCTGATTTTAAGATTGGTTGTATGGTTCTTGCCATGCCAGCTTATGGGATGACAGCAAATCCTTTGGATCAGTTGGCTGTTCACGAGTTTGAAAATCAAAACTATCTCTTCTCAGATATCCATGCACGTGGGAAATATCCAAACTATATTAAACGCTATTTCAAAGACAATGGTATTGAAATACAATTCGCTCCTGGAGATGAAGAAATCTTGAAGAATACCGTTGATTTTATTTCATTCTCTTATTATATGTCTGTGGCGACCGCCCACAATCCAGAAGACTATACGATTGGTAAAGGAAATATTATGGGTGGTGTTGAAAATCCCTACCTTGAGAAATCTGAGTGGGGTTGGGCAATTGACCCAATCGGTCTTCGTCTTGTTTTGAATGACTTCTATGATCGTTATCAATTGCCATTGTTTATTGTCGAAAATGGTTTGGGTGCCAAGGATGTCCTTGTTGACGGTCCTGATGGTCCAATAGTTGAAGATGATTATCGTATTGATTATCTTCAAAAACACTTGATTCAAGTTGGTGAAGCTCTTCAAGATGGTGTGGAGCTTTGGGGTTATACGACTTGGGGACCAATTGATTTGGTATCAGCTTCAACGGCTGAACTCAGTAAACGTTATGGCTTCATCTACGTTGATCGCAATGATGATGGTAGTGGTAGCTTGGCTCGTTATAAGAAAAAATCATTTGTTTGGTATAAGTCTGTTATCGAAAGTAATGGTGAAGCCCTTTACAAATAGAATATGGCTAAGAATCTCAAAAATATTCGAGATTCTTTTTTAGTATCAAAGTACAACATTGATATATCTGGGTTTCTGTTTCTATGAGTAAAAAGAAAGTATTCCAATACACAATAACTTTGCTTATGTTATTCCACATATTTTCTGAAAAAGTGGTAGAATAAAAGTGTGAAAGCGTTCTTATATTTTCCGAAGAAGTAGCGAGTCTATCTCTTTGCTTTTCCTACTTAGATGGAGGTAATGATAATGAATGATTTGAAAAAAGTTCTCTTAGCTGGAATTGGGTTGACTGCTATGACAGTTGATAAGGCCGATAGCTTTGTCAAAGAGTTGGTTGAAAAGGGGCGTTTGACTGTTGAAGAAGGTAAGGAACTGGAACAAGAGCTCAAACGTCAAAGTAAGGAAGAAGCTCAAGAATTTTTAGCGAAACTTGATGCTAAGAAATCTTCAGTTGAGTATGCGACTAAGGATGATGTGAAACGTCTTGAAGAAAAACTTGACGCTTTGCTCAGTCAAAATAAATAAAATGTAAGGAGTCTAAAATGGCTAGTAAACGATTGAGACATGTGTTGAAGGTTTTCTCGTCAGTTGGTCTCCTTTCTTATCGTGAAAAGCATCTTCCTCAAGACCAACAGACAACACCTGTCAAGCTACGCCAAGCCTTTGAGCAATTAGGACCTAGTTTTGTTAAAATTGGTCAAATCCTATCCACGCGCTCTGACCTTTTGCCAGAAAACTATATCAAAGAATTATCAAAACTCCAGAGCTCAGTTCCTCCCTTGAATAAAGAGGAAGTCATGACTGCCATTAGGCGAGAATTACCCAGTGGGCTTTCTGACAGTTTCCTTGATTTCTCGGAAGAGCCCTTGGCTTCTGGTTCTGTAGCTCAGACCCATAGGGCTAGATTGTTGTCTGCTCAGGAAGTGATTGTAAAAATTCAGCGACCTGGTATTGATGAGGTCGTTAAGGAAGATATTCAGCTTCTCATTAAGCTTGCACGCCATATTCCAAAGCACTTTATACCTATGGTCGATGTTCAGGAGGTTTTGGAAAATCTGCGAGAAACCCTAATTAAGGAACTTGATTTCAGAAATGAAGCAGAGGCCATGAAGCGTTTTAAGGCAAATAACAGGGCTGTTGCTTGTCTAGGTGTCCCGGAGGTCTATGATTCCTTTACGACGCCACACCTCATAGTCGAAGAGTACATCGATGGGATTCCACTTAATGACTACAGCCAACTGATTGAGGCTGGCTATGACCTGGAAGATGTGGGTAAGAAACTAATGCTGTCATTTATCAAGCAGGTTTTCAAAGATGGCTATTTTCATGGTGACCCTCATCCTGGAAATCTCTTGGTACGTGATGGCAAGATTTGTTTCATTGACTTTGGTATTATGGGTGAGTTAGAAGTGGGGATGCGTGCGTCCTTAAATGACATCCTATATAGTTTTACTGCTCAGGATGTTGACGGCATGACTAAGGCTATCTTGTCAGTCACCCAGTTTGATAATGGCCTAAACCGTGCGGTTCTAAGTCAGGATGTCGAGCAGATGTTGGGTCGTTATTCTGGTGTTGACTTGGGAAGTCTATCGATGACAGATTTGCTAGAGGATTTACTGGCTATTTTCCAGAAGAACCATCTTAAAGCCTCGTCTCAAATTACCATTTTGGAGAAGGCTTCGCTTCAAATCGAAGGTATTTTCCGAGAGTTGGCCCCAAATATGGATTTGATGACTTTGGCCAAGGATTATTTCCTAGAAAATATGGGCCCTGATATGCTTAAGCAGGCCCTGAATAAAGAGAGTATCTTGATTGAACTCTTTTATCTGATTCGCAATGGGAAAAATATTCCGCGTCGCCTGCATCAGCTCTTGGAGCAGATTTTAAACGGACGAATTGTGGTAAACCATGATTTTATTAACTTTTCAGGTCGAATTAAAGTCTTTGAGAAAGTTTTAAATAATCTGGTTTTAGCCTTGCTGACATTGGGATTTCTACTTTCCGGTGCCCTTTTGGCCAATAAATCAGGTTTTGAAAATCTTGCCTGGCTATTTCTTGGACTTGGAACTTTTCTAGCTTTAATCACGGTAGTGCGTATAATATTTAAGAAAAAAGGATGAAGTATGATTGAAACAACTAGGCCCGAGCTTGTGGCCTATCAAGAAGAGCGTTTAGCCAAATTTGTGAATGAAATCAGAAGTTAGACAAAGGCCAAATTGTTTTTGCAGGGGACTCCATCACGGAGTTTTTTGCGTTGAAAAAATATTTGGGTCGAGATTTTCCCTTGATAAACCGTGGGATTGCAGGAACAGACTCAGTTTGGCTTTTAGAACACCTTAAAGAGCAAGTTTTAGATTTGGAACCCAGTAAATTGGTACTCTTGATTGGTATTAACGACATCGGAAGGGGTTACCCCATTCGAGATATTGTCAATCGTATTTCCGATATTATCATGACAGTTCGTCAGGAATCTCTCCTTACTGAGGTCTATTTGCTGAGTGTTTTTCCAGTTAGTGAAAAATCACAATATGCTTCTAAGGTTAAGATTCGAAATAATGCAACTGTCCGTGAACTGAATCAACAATTAGCTGTTCTACCTGGTGTGACCTATGTTGATCTTTATGATTACCTGACAGATGCCCAAGAACAGTTAAATGACACTTACACAACGGATGGTTTACACTTGAGTCCACAAGGTTATCAAGTCCTAGCAGAACCAATCAAGAAGGAGATTTTAGAATGAAGGTAGGCTTAGTCCTTGAAGGCGGAGGCATGCGTGGCTTATACACTGCTGGTGTTTTAGATGCTTTTTTAGAAGCTGGAATCAAAGTAGACGGCGTTGTATCAGTATCAGCTGGAGCGCTTTTTGGTGTTAATTACCTTTCTAACCAGCCCAAAAGAGCCCTTCGCTACAACAAACGATTCATGGGAGACCGTCGCTACATGAGTTTCTGGTCATGGCTGACGACCGGTAACTTCGTTAATAAGGAGTTCTCCTATTATAAGGTTCCAATGGAGTTAGACGTTTTTTTGATCAGGAGGCCTTTGCTGATTCGGGCGTTCCCTTCTATGTGGTTACTACAGATATTGAGACCGGCAAACCAGACTATATCAAGATTGACCATGTCTTTGAGCAGATGGAAGCTCTTCGTGCAAGTTCCGCCCTACCTTTGGTTTCTGAAATTGTCGAGTACAAGGGTAAACGCTACATGGATGGTGGACTGTCTGATAGTCTTCCCATTGATTTTATGGAAAATTTGGGCTTTGACAAACTCATTGTCGTTCTGACGCGTCCTAAGGGCTACCGTAAAGAGCCATCTAAAACGAGTAAGCGGATCTACAAGCTCTTTTACTGCAAATATCCTGAATTCGTTGATGTGGCATCAAATCGCCATATCCACTACAATAAGAGTATTGAAAAGATTGAGGCTTTGGAAAAAACTGGCAATCTTTATGCCATTCGTCCAGCGCATGCGCTTGAAGTTGGTCGATTGGAGAAGGATCCTGAAAAATTTGAGGCCATCTATCAAGAGGGATTGGAACAAATGCGAAATGAGATGTCTCATCTCAAAACATTTCTTGGAGACAACTAAAAACGTGCTCGGTTGAGCACGTTCTTTTAGTTATTGATTTGTCGAGCTTGACGGCGTTCTTTGACTTTTTGACGACGTCCTTTTTCATTAAGGTAAATCAAGTAGAGGAGACCAACTGGGATAAGGCATAGCAACCAGAAATAAACTGGGAGTTGGCCATTATTTGTTGCTTTAGTAGCCTTTTTATCTTTTTGGTTACTTCCAAAATCGAACCATCCCTTAACTTTAGTTGCCTTAACAGAAGTAGCCTTGATCTTAGGTGATACTGGCTTCAGACCATTATCAATAACAATTTGGTCATCTTTAACAGAGATTTTAGGGTCTTTGCCTTTTTTGACTGTGGCGTAGACATCTTTTTGGACATTGTATTTTTTACCGTCGATTTCTTGTTCACCCTTGCTAAGAACTTTCTTGTAAGAGAAATCTTTATACATTTTCTCAACGAGAGCATTACCAAAGGTATGGCGGATTTCTTCACCTGTTTGGTCAGACCAATCACCAGAACCCATGATAACAGCAATCATACGTTGATCACCACGCTTGATAGTATCAATATAGTTGAAGGCACCTTCTGGGCTTGATCCTGTCTTCAAACCATCAACCCCATCAATTCCGTATTTAGCTCCTGGAATAGAGTAGTTGTAAGTCTCGAAGGTTTCCTCATAAGGTGTTCCCTTTTTAACTGTGACAACAGGTTTGCTAGTGTATTTGAGAATGTCAGGGTATTTCTTGATGAAGTTATAGGTCATGATAGCCAAATCACGTGCAGTTGTTTGGTTGGTTTGGTTGTTATCATAACGTTGAGGACTGTAGTAACCTTTGAAGGCAACAGCAACGGCACCAGAAGCGTTAAACCATTTGGTATTGGTCATCCCTAGCTCTTTAGATTTCATTCATCATGTCAAGCCATTTATCAGGATCATTATTGGTCAAGTAGTTGGCCAGCATCACGGTTGTAACGTTAGAGGAAGGCACCGCCGTCATAGTGATGAGTTCTGAAACCGTATAATCAACCCCAGCAACAATCTTGTTGTTGGAAATTTCGTAAATATCGGCAATAGCTTGGTCGGTTGGAGTAGCTGTGATAACAGTATCTTCAGAAATCTCTCCTTTAGACATAGCTTCAAAGACCAAATAGAGTGTCATGGCCTTAGACATAGAAGCAGGGTCACGCACCTCATCAGCATTTTCTTCCCAGAGGACATCTCCGGTATTGCCATCAATTAAGAGGGTTGATTTGGGGCGATAGGCCTCAGTGGCTTCAGTATAACCAGCAGCGCGTGTGATATCCATCAATTCGTCTGCACTAGACAAACTCGGTGCTAGAGCTAGACAAGCTGCTAAAAGGACGGCAACAATTTTCTTTTTCACAATGTGTCTCCTTTAATATCTATGGGGTTCTGTAGCTGGCAGAACCTATTTCTATCTATTAATAACATTTGCCTGTCAAAACCCTAAATTCAGTAATGACAAACACCTTCATTATAACATATAAAAGTTAGAGTTTTCCTAACATTCGGTATTTAATGTAATTTTTAGATTCGATTGAATGTTAAATAAAATATAGTTGAAAGCAGAAAAAAAAACGAGCTTACTTGCTCGTTAGTTTTCATCTTTTATCGTTGTTACTTGGTGGTAAATCATGAACCAGGTTTCATTTCGACGCCAGATACTAGTGTGGAAATTTCCTCCCAACTCATAACTAATTAATTTCGTTTTTTGGCTGACAGATGTCATCTTGAAGCTGTCAAAGTTATTGAGAAGTGGTTGTTGATTAGCAATGACTTCTTCACGAGTGTAGTGATGACCATTTTCATCGATTAAGTAGAAGTCAGGTGCCAAGAGATTTTCATAGTCAGGAATTTTTGACAGAATAATCTTTTCATTACGAGAGAGTTTGTGAAGGACATTGCCATAAATTTCGTCTTCGGGAATGGCAGCGGGCTCTACGTGGACATCAGTGTCGTAGACAGAGAAACGCTTGCTGAGGACCTCCTCGATTTGTTCGGTAATGGCATGACTCTCGTAAACAGAGAGGTCAGGATTCATCTCAACCACAATATCAAGATAGACGTTGCTACCATAAGAACGGCCACGTTGCTTCTTAACCTTAGTGACTTTTGGAATCTCAAGAATGGCTTTTTCATAGGCCTTGAGGTTTCTCTCGTCGAAACCGTCTGATAAACTAAAGGTTGCTTCCATGAAGATATCATAGGCTGTCTTTAGGATGAAGAAGGTAATGATAATAGCAGTAATATAGTCAATAATCGTCAGGTTGAAGGATGCTGCAACGATAGCGATTGAGGTACCAATAGAAGTTACAGCATCGGAGAGATTGTCCTTGGCAGCAGCAATCAAAGCACTAGATTTTAGCTTTTTAGCAAGTCTTTTATTGTAAAAGTAAACGCCACACATGACGATAGCAGATAGGATACCAACAGTGGCACCAAGTGGATCAACCACAGTTTCCTCTCTTAGAAAAATCTTTCGGACTGTTTGAATGAGGACCTGGAAACCTACCACGAACATGATAAAGGAAGTGACTAGGCTTGATAAGTCTTCAATCTTCCAATGACCAAACCTATGATCTGCATCAGCTGGTTGACTAGCTAGGTGCAATCCAATGAGTAGGGCAACGTTCCCTAAATATCTGACAAGTTATTGAAACCATCGGCAATCAAAGAGCTAGAGTTTAAAAAGTGTCCAGCTAGAAGTTTTGCAATGGTAAGAAGAACGTAGGCGGCGATGCTGACAATAGGACCTCGTCTGGCTGCTCTTAAATTTTCATACGTAGTCATAGGGTTACCTTTTCTGTTAAGATACAAGTTTAAATTATAGCATAAAACTATAACGAGTTAAAGGTTGTAAGCCCTTTAAACTTGTGGAGTCACTCATTTTTTAAACTTTATAGAAAATGCCTCGTATTCAGGATGCTTTTTCAGTATTTTCCGAATATTCCCTACAAATTATGGTATAATTTAGGGTGTAAAACAGTCTAAAAAGAGGTTTTTATGGAACATTCGACATGGCACAAGCTTCTGAAAGAGGAACTGCCAGATCATTATTTTTCAAAGATAAATCAGTTTATGGATCAGGTTTATAGTCAGGGAACGGTTTATCCGCCACGTGAAAAGGTTTTTAATGCCTTGTTGGAGACTCCATTTGAAGAAGTGCGGGTGGTAATTCTTGGTCAGGACCCTTATCATGGGCCTCATCAAGCACAAGGACTATCCTTCTCAGTACCTGATAGCCTTCCTGCTCCTCCGTCTTTAAAAAATATTCTTAAGGAGTTAGAGGAAGATTTGGGTCCTAGACCCTTTCATGATTTAACTTCATGGGCTGAGCAAGGGGTGCTTTTGCTTAATGCCTGTCTGACAGTTCCAGCTGGTCAAGCAAATGGGCACGCCGGTCAGGTTTGGGAACCTTTTACAGATGCTGTGATTAAGGTTCTCAATCAAAGGATACTCCTGTTGTCTTTATACTTTGGGGTGGCTATGCTCGTAAGAAGAAAGCTCTGGTTACCAATCCAAAGCATGCCATTATTGAGAGTGCCCATCCGAGTCCCTTGTCGGCCTATCGTGGTTTTTTTGGCAGCAGGCCTTTTTCAAAAGCCAATGCTTACCTTGTATCTCAAGGCCAATCCCCAATTGATTGGTTGAAGTAAAATAGAAAGTTGGAAGATTATGTTACTGATTAAAAATGGTCGTGTTGTAGACCCTAAGTCTGGTTTGGATACGCAAGCTGATGTTCTTGTTGATGGTAAAAAAGTCGTTAAGATTGCGGAAAACATCGAAGCTGGAGATGCTCAAGTCATCGATGCGACTGGTCTTGTGGTTGCTCCTGGTTTGGTAGATATCCATGTTCATTTCCGTGAGCCAGGTCAAACCCACAAAGAAGACATTCATACTGGTGCCTTAGCAGCGGCTGCAGGTGGTTTTACAACAGTTGTTATGATGGCTAACACTAATCCAACGATTTCAGACAAGGAAACCTTGGAGGAGGTCTTGACTTCAGCAGCTAAGGAAAATATCCATGTTAAGTCTGTTGCGACTATTACAAAGAACTTTGATGGTGAAAACATCACTGATTTCAAGGGCTTGCTTGAGGTTGGTGCTGTCGGATTCTCAGATGATGGTATTCCATTGACCAATGCTGGTATTGTCAAAAAAAGCCATGGAACTTGCTAAAGAAAATAATACCTTTATCAGCCTTCACGAGGAGGATCCTGATCTAAATGGTATTCTCGGTTTCAATGAAAATATTGCTAAAAAAGAATTCCATATTTGTGGGGCAACTGGTGTAGCTGAGTACAGTATGATTGCGCGTGATGTCATGATTGCTTATGATACACAAGCACATGTTCATATTCAACACTTGTCAAAAGCTGAATCTGTAAAAGTGGTTGAATTTGCCCAAAAACTTGGAGCGCAAGTTACTGCCGAAGTGGCACCGCAGCATTTCTCTAAGACTGAAGACCTCTTGCTCTCAAAAGGTGCTAATGCCAAGATGAACCCACCACTTCGTTTGGAATCTGACCGTCAGGCCGTTATCGAAGGGTTGAAATCTGGAGTTATCTCAGTTATTGCCACAGACCACGCGCCACACCATGCCGATGAAAAGAATGTCGATGATGTGACTAAAGCACCATCAGGAATGACTGGTCTTGAAACATCTCTATCTCTTGGATTGACCTACTTGGTTGAAGCAGGTCACTTAAGTTTGACGGAACTCTTGAAAGTAATGACTAGCAACCCATCTGATCTTTATGGCTTCGATGCCGGTTATTTGGCTGAAAATGGACCAGCTGACCTTGTAATCTTTGCGGACAAGGAAAAACGTCAGGTCACAGCAGACTTTAAGTCTAAGGCGGCTAATTCACCATTTGTAGGCGAAGAGCTTACTGGCAGTGTTAAATACACTATCTGTGACGGTGAGATTGTTTATCAAGCCTAAATAAGGGATCAGAGCAGGGCACATCGAGACACTTGGTGTTGCACCTGCTTTTTTAATCTTTGAAGGAGCAAAATGATGAAAAAGATACTGAAAGGTCTTGTTAAATATGTTACTTTAACTGTTTTGTTAGTCTGTTTTCTGCCATTGTCTTTGCATCACGTCAAAGCTGATGAGGTAGAGTATAGTCTCCCTTCCTATGTTGGTCATCTTTCAATTCATGATGATGGTAATGCGACATTTACTCAGGAAGTGACTTATGATTTTGATAGTGATTATAAAGGTCAGTATGTAACCTTGGGGAAAATTGGTGGTTATTCTATTATGGATGATCCCAAGGTTTCAGCAACTGTAAATGGGAAAGAAAAAACAGATATTACAGTTGAAAAAACAGACTCCTATGAAGGTGTTAAACTCAAAGTTTATAATTCAGGTTCAGATGGTGATAGGGTTGTCCTCAAAGTTACTTGGCAGATCCAACACCTATTGAATCTATATTCAGATATTGCAGTTTTAAATTGGTTTCCTATTTCTGATTGGGATAAAGGATTTGGACAAGTTGACTTCACAGTTGATGGTCTGGATGCAAGTCAAGGAGAGCTTTACGCTCACGCTGGCTATTTTGGAAAAGACCCACAGGTTAAGCGTACTTCTACAGGTTATCAGGTTCATGTAGACAATTTACCAGCATCAGGTAAATTGGAATTACACGCCTACTGGCCGATGACCAGTGCTTTACGAGAAAATAATCAGGCTTACTTATTAAATAAGACGAATAAGGCAGACTTTCTAAAAAAAGAAGCAGATATCAAGAAATCTAAAGAAAACTTTCGACGCATTTTTTATGTCATCTTACCACTTGTGATCTTAAGCTTTGTTCTTATTGGTATTTTCTGTTACCTCATTGTTCTTTATAGCACTAGGATGCCTTCTTTCCCTCGAGATGCCCGTCTTTATGAAGCCCCTCAAAATTTAGCACCTTTGGTCCTAGCCAAGAATGTTTATAATCAGTCGTTCGACAAAACAGGTCTAAAAGAAGAAACGGGTCCTCTGAAGTTTAAATATATGGTACAAGCTACCATCCTTGATTTGATTGATAGAGGTCATCTCACCTATAGACAAGAAGGTGATAGTAATATTCTGACACGTATTGAAAAGGAGGTGCTCTCTTCATTTGAAGTGTCTTTCTTGGATATGTTGTTTGATGGTCGCATGGAAATTAGAGATACGGAAATGTTCTCGCGCTATTATCTTGATAAAGATGGCTTAGAAACAATTTAAGAGTGCTAGAACAAGCTATGAGCGTGAAGCAATACGTTCCCAAGGAAAACGTGTCAAATATCAATTCACTAATGACGGCTATCAAGTAGCAAAAGGCGTAGAAAAAGAGGAATTTGCGCTTGGACTTCCTAAAATTTATAGAGATTTTAGTCCGAAAGAAAAGACATTTAACATATTGGGAGTAGCAGCTTTGGTACTTTCAATGGTGCTTTGTATTCTTTCAACCTTGTTCTTATTTGCTGCCTTTGGATCAGGACTAGGTTTTTACTATATTCTTGGTCTTCTACCTATAGCAGGAGTTACCATTTTATTCTGGTACTTAGTGAAAAGACGTCGTCAGAGATGTCTTGATGCAACTCAAATTTCAACCTATTACCAGTGGCATAGCTTTAAAAATATGATTAAGAGTATTCCTAGTTTTAAAGAATCCGAACTAGAATCTGTTATCCTTTGGAATCGTATCTTGGTTTATGCGACACTCTATGGACAGGCGAAAAAAGTTAGTGATGTGTTAAAACGTTACAACATCCACCTCAGCAATCCATCTCTAGATGAGTTTACTTATTCAGCAGCACCGTTTATCATGATGAATAATGTCAATTATCTAGAATCTTACGTTTCTGCCTCAGATAGCGTAAGTAGCTTCTCTATCAATTCGAACAGTGGTAGTGGCGGCTTTGGAGGCGGTGGCTTCTCTGGTGGTGGCGGAGGAGGCGGAGGCGGTGCCTTCTAAGCTACACTAGTCGGAGTTTACTATTTGTAGAGACACTCAGTCTATATGATTTTGGGTGTCTTTTTGTATGTCGAAGAATTATCTTCGTTCAAAAATGCTAGGAAGTTTGAGAGTGAAGAGATAAAAAGCAACAAAAAAAGAGCCACCGGCTCTTTTTCAATATCATCTTAATAACCAGGTTCAAAGATTTCAATTATTTGAGTCAGATAACCTGCATGTAAACCGATACGATAGTCAACATTTGGCAAAGTCTTAACCAAATCATTCAGTTCTTTATCTTTGCTAACCTTATCAGCCAAAACTGGTAATTCAACGACAAGGAGTTGCGAGTGATCTAGTTGGAGGTAACTACTGTTGACCTTGATGTCAGGACGAAGTAGTTTAAATATCGCTTTATCCGAAGCTTGGAGCAGTTGATATAAATCTAAGTCAGGTAAAGGAATCTCACCAAACTGAGGACTGATATTAATGGAGATATCGACATGCGACGCTCTCATTTCCAAAATACGATTTGAAAGAAAACTTGCTATTATTGGATTGCTAAGCTTATCCAAGTGTTCTTGAGTCTCTGGATTACCAATGCTAGCATTGTCCGTTTTATAAATTTCAAGTAGGCTAGTAGCTTTGGCGGTATCTTCATTTTCCAAGGCAAGAGAAACGTCCTTGAGATTTTTTTTGAATAGGTCGAAGGATTTTTGCTTTTGCGTGATAATTTGGATAAAGGATTTGCTGTAGTTAGTCATAGTTCCCAACAATTTATGACGTTCTTTGTTCAGCCTATCAATAGATTGTTGGTGGATAGCCTGGTTCCAATTGTAAAAATCCCATAGTAGTAGAGCAATATATAGAACAAAGATAACAGAACTATTAGCATTGACCTTGAAAATTATTTCAAATAAATTTTTAGGGTCATTGGCTGTTGGAAGAATGCTGTTAAGACCATGGATAACAGTAAAGAAGACATAATAGACAGCAAGGAAGGCAGTGCTTCGCAACCAGTTACGTCTAGCCCAAGCCTCGTCAAGACTACTCATCTGACTTAGGTCTACAGCGAAGATTTTAAGCATTAGGTAAATGATTAATGGAGCTAAGATGTAGGTCAAGATATGTAAGTTAGTGTCGAGGGTAATATCACCTTTGATATGTAAGACGTGAGGGAGAATGACAATTGAAAGTAGGCGTGTAGCCATATCAAAAAGGATAGTTGGATAAAAAGCGTAAAGCAATCGATGATAGAAAGAACGCTCTTTGACAAGGGCCAAATCAGCAACAAGGAAGAAAAGAGGATCTATAACGATTTTTACGAGACTAAAATAGGATGCTGCAGCTACATAGGACAAAAATAGAAGTAAGAGGTGTCCTCGCAGTGGCTTAACCTTAGACATAGTCTGGTAGAGGTACCAAATAGAAATGAAACTAACAGCCTGTAAGAGAGGATTGATAATATTAGTAATCATTGTAACCTCCTTTTGTCATGTCAATCTCGATTTGTAAGCGGTAAATACCAGCACGTGTATTTGAAACAATGTTAACGTTTGGATATGTGGATAGGATGCTGTTGACGCGTTTAGTTCGGGATCAGAGAAATCAGATGTAATGGCAGAATCTTCTTTAGTGCTTGAACTTTCAACGACAAAGTGTTGACTATCCTCATCTTTAAAATAAGCATAGCTAAGGTATTTCTGTTCACTATCTTGTGCTTGGACAATGACATGATCCAAGATCGTTGAAAGGCTATATACCCAATCTAAAGGATAAATAGGATAAACGGTAATGGGTTCTGGGACCTCCATACTAACCCAAACATCCAATTCTTTTGCCTTTAGGAATTTAGCTTCAAAGATGACTCGCAAATCAGGAAGTTTAATATTTTCAAGTTTATCTCGATAAAAATGATCAATCTTCTTATCTAATGGATTCGGAGTCAGCAAGTAGTCAATTAACTCCTGAGCTTCCTCGTTTTGTTTGAAACGGATGATATCGTAGAGATTTTCAGCTTCGTCCTTGATAAAGAGCTCTTGGCTAGTCTTTTTCTGGTACCAAGTATTGATGTTCTGGCTTGATTTTTGAAGAAGCTGAGAATGTTCCTCTTGAGCTTCTTGTGTTTGTGCACTGAGGTCCTTTCTATAGAGATTAACCTGTCCAGATAGAATCAGAGCTGTAATAATAAGAAAGGCAATAGTAAAGTGAATGTTTGTTGAAAGAAGTTCAGAAGCAAAGTAGATAAAGGCTAGGCCACAAAGGGCGACAGAGGTTGATTTGTACCAAGGTCTCGCTTTATCAATTTGCATCATTCGAGAGTAGTCCACTTGAAGAAGGGCACTTTGGGCAAACCATAGTAAAAACGCAAGAAAAAGTATAAATGGACCAGCATAATAATAATCTAGGACAGAAGTGAAAAAGATTGGAATAATCAGGAAAATGACCAGTCTCACCATTAAGGCAAAGGTGAAAGGTATAAAGAAAGTCTCCAAAATGGTATGTCTCAGATTTGTAAGATTTGTTAGCTAGAAGAAGTACAAGTCCAATAAAACCGGATTTTGGAAAGGAAATACCAAAATAACTAGAGGCAAAAATTGCTAAACCTGCTAAAATAAGAATCCAGTATCTAAGGGGTCTCTGTGTGGTCACTTTGAAGATAACAATTTGTAAAATAAAAGCTATACATGCCGTAAGCCCGTGAACGATGACGTCACTCAATGTCCAATATTCTCCTATTCGGGTAAAATCTATACAATTATATCATAATGCGCTTAAAAAAAGCATACGGATTGCCTATAAGTGATAAGGTTGTAAGGCTTTTCATCTTTCAAGCATATTTCTTGCTCATTAAGTTTTTTTAACCTATCCTAGATGCATAGAAAAATTTCGATAGAGGAGATCGATATGGTAAAACTTTCTAAAGAGACACATCTTGAGATGTTCACTAAAATGGAACGTATTCGTGAATTTGATTCACGTATTAATAAATTGGTTCGTCGTGGTTTTGTTCAAGGGATGACTCACTTTTCAGTTGGTGAGGAAGCAGCCAACGTTGGTGCTGTTCAACACTTGAGCTATGACGATATCTTCTTTTCAAATCACCGTGGTCACGGACAATCTATCGCCCAAGACATGGATTTGAATAAAATGATGGCAGAACTTGCTGGTAAAGCAACCGGTGTTTCTAAGGGCCGTGGTGGTTCTATGCACTTGGCAGACTTTAAAAAAGGTAACTATGGTACTAATGGTATCGTTGGTGGTGGTTACGCTCTTGCCGTAGGTGCAGCCCTCACTCAGCAATACAAAAAAACAGGAAACATTGTTGTGGCATTCTCTGGAGATGGCGCAACCAACGAAGGTTCATTCCATGAGTCAGTCAATATGGCAGCTACTTGGAAATTACCTGTTATCTTCTTTATCATCAATAACCGTTATGGTATCTCAATGGATATCCATAAGGCTACAAATACACCTCACCTTTATACACGTGCGGAAGCTTATGGCATTCCTGGTTTCTACTGTGAAGATGGTAACGATGTTTTGGCTGTATATGAAACAATGGGCAAGGCTGTTGAGCATGTCCGTGGTGGCAATGGTCCTGCTATCGTTGAGGTAGAATCTTACCGTTGGTTCGGTCACTCAACTGCCGATGCGGGTGTTTACCGTACTAAGGAAGAAGTTGACGAGTGGAAGAACAATAACGACCCTATTATTAAATACCGTGACTATCTCGTTGCTGAAAATATCGCAAGCGCTGAAGAGTTAGATGCTATCCAAAGCCAAGTTAAGGCAGAGGTTGATGCAGCTTATGAGTTCGCCCAAAATAGCCCAGATCCAGAACTTTCAGTTGCCTTTGAAGATGTATGGGTAGACTAAAGAGAAAGGTTGAGGAATACAAGTATGAGTGAAACAAAATTGATGGCCTTGCGTGAGGCAGTAAACCTTGCTATGAGCGAGGAAATGCGTAAAGACGAAAATATCTTCCTTATGGGTGAAGATGTCGGTATCTATGGTGGTGACTTCGGTACATCAGTTGGTATGTTGGCAGAGTTTGGTGAGAAACGTGTTAAAGATACACCAATTTCAGAAGCAGCTATCGCTGGTGCAGCTGTTGGGTCTGCCATTACAGGTCTTCGTCCAATCGTTGACTTGACTTTCATGGACTTCATCACGATTGCCCTTGACGCTATCGTTAATAATGGTGCAAAAAACAACTACATGTTTGGTGGTGGTTTGAAGACTCCTGTAACCTTCCGTGTAGCTTCTGGTTCAGGGATTGGTTCTGCGGCACAGCACTCACAATCTCTTGAGTCATGGTTGACTCACATTCCAGGGATTAAAGTGGTTGCTCCAGGTAATGCTAACGACGCTAAAGGTCTTTTGAAATCTGCTATTCAAGACAATAACATTGTTATCTTCATGGAACCAAAAGCACTTTACGGTAAAAAAGAGGAAGTGACACAAGACCCTGATTTCTACATTCCACTTGGAAAAGGTGAAATCAAGCGTGAAGGAACTGACCTTACTATTGTCACATATGGTCGTATGTTGGAACGTGCTCTTAAGGCTGCTGAAGAAGTGGCTGAACAAGGTATTAATGTTGAGGTTGTTGACCCACGCACGCTTATCCCACTTGATAAGGAATTGATTTTCGAGTCAGTTAAGAAGACTGGTAAACTTATGTTGGTCAATGATGCTTATAAGACAGGTGGATTCATCGGTGAGATTGCTGCTATGGTTACAGAAAGTGAAGCTTTTGATTACCTTGACCACCCAATTGTACGTTTGGCAAGTGAAGATGTGCCTGTACCTTATGCGCGTGTCTTGGAACAAGCGGTTCTTCCAGATGTTGAAAAGATTAAGGCTGCAATTATCAAGATGGCCAATAAAGGAAACTAACTTTCTAGCGATGGTTAAGTGATATTTCTCGCTAGTAAAATGTGTTTCTTGTTTTCACTGTGGGAGTATCGGAAATTATAATTTAAAGTAGAAAGGAGAGGGCGTTAAAGCGTTTGAGTTGATTTGAACTCGAACGAAATGCTTCGGAATTTAGATAGTTTTACTGGTGTGCAAGCACACTAACGTAAAACTCCTAAAATTCTGTCGCATTTTAGCGTTCTTAGTATCATAAAATATGGCTTTTGAGATTATTATGCCTAAGCTTGGTGTTGATATGCAGGAAGGCGAAATCATCGAGTGGAAGAAACAAGAGGGTGATGTGGTTAATGAGGGAGATATCCTTCTTGAAATCATGTCAGATAAGACGAACATGGAACTTGAAGCAGAGGATTCAGGTGTCCTTTTGAAGATTACGCGTCAGGCTGGTGAAACTGTACCAGTTACTGAGGTTATTGGTTATATTGGAGCAGAAGGTGAAGTGGTGGCTGATAACGTAGCTAGCGCACCAGCTGCTGAACCTGCTCCAAAAGTTGAAGAAGTTGCTACTGTAGAAGCACCTGTAGTGGCAACCCAGGCTCCTGTCGTACACGAAGGTGGAAAAGTACGTGCAACGCCTAAGGCCCGTAAGGTGGCGCGTGAGTTGGGTATTGACCTCACTCAAGTTCCAGGAACTGGAGCAAAAGGTCGTGTTCATGCTGATGACGTTGAGAACTTTAAAGGTGCTCAACCTAAGGTGACTCCACTGGCACGTAAGATTGCAGCGGACCTTGGTATTGACTTAGCTAGCGTATCTGGAACAGGCTTTGGTGGTAAGATTACTAAGGAAGACATCCTTGCAATTAGTGCTCCAGCGCAAGTTAAGGAAGCGGCGGCTGCACCTGTGGTTGAAGCTAAACCTGAAAAAGTCTTGCCAGAAGGCGTGGAAGTTATCCCAATGTCTGCTATGCGTAAGGCGATTTCTAAGGGAATGACGCACTCATACTTGACTGCACCAACCTTCACCCTTAACTATGACGTGGACATGACTAACCTAATGGCTCTTCGTAAGCAAGTCCTTGATCCAATCATGAATAAGACTGGCATGAAGGTAACCTTCACTGATTTGATTGGTTTGGCAGTTGTGCGTACCCTTATGAAAGAGGAACACCGTTACCTCAATGCATCCTTGATTGACGATGCGCAAAATATCGAATTACACAAATTTGTTAATCTCGGTATTGCCGTTGGTCTCGATGATGGCTTGATTGTACCTGTCGTTCACGGTGCAGATAAGATGAGTTTGTCTGAGTTTGTTGTGGCCTCTAAGGATGTCATCAAGAAAGCTCAGGCTGGTAAATTGAAGGCTGCTGAAATGTCAGGTTCAACCTTCTCTATTACTAACTTGGGAATGTTTGGAACCAAATCATTTAACCCAATCATCAACCAACCAAACTCAGCTATCCTTGGTGTTTCAGCAACGATTCAAACTCCAGTTGTTGTTGATGGGGAAGTTGTCGTACGTCCAATCATGGGTCTATGCTTGACAATTGACCACCGTATTGTAGATGGTATGAATGGTGCCAAATTCATGGTTGATTTGAAACATTTGATTGAAAATCCTATGGAATTGTTGATTTAAGAAAAAAATATCTGAAAAATGAAGTTTTAATAGAAAGGAGAGGGCGTTAAAGCGTTTGAGTTGATTTGAACTCGAACGAAATGCTTCGGAATTTAGATAGTTTTACTTGTGTGCAAGCACACTAACGTAAAACTCCTAAAATTCTGTCGCATTTTAGCGTTCTTAGTATCATAAAATATGGCTTTTGAGATTATTATGCCTAAGCTTGGTGTTGATATGCAGGAAGGCGAAATCATCGAGTGGAAAAAACAAGAAGGTGATGTGGTAAATGAGGGAGATATCCTTCTTGAAATCATGTCAGATAAGACAAACATGGAACTTGAAGCAGAGGATTCAGGTGTCCTTTTGAAGATTACACGTCAGGCTGGTGAAACAGTCCCAGTTACTGAGGTTATCGGTTATATTGGAGCAGAAGGTGAGGTTGTAGCTGACAACGCAACTAGCGCACCTGTTGCTGAAGCAACTGCTCAGTTGGAATCAGCTGGTCTTGAAGTTCCTAAAGCTCTGCCCAAGCTGCTCCAGCAGCCGTTGCAGAAAAAGCACCACTTGCTGACAATGAATACGATATTATCGTTGTCGGTGGTGGTCCTGCTGGTTACTATTCTGCCATCCGTGGTGCGCAACTTGGTGGTAAGGTTGCTATCGTTGAAAAATCTGAGTTTGGTGGAACATGTTTGAATAAAGGATGTATCCCAACTAAGACCTACCTTAAAAATGCAGAAATCCTTGATGGACTTAAGATTGCTGCAGGTCGTGGTATCAACCTAGCGTCAACAAACTACACTATCGATATGGATAAGACAGTTGACTTTAAGAACTCTGTCGTTAAGACACTTACTGGTGGTGTTCAAGGGCTTTTGAAGGCTAACAAGGTCACTATTTTCAATGGTCTTGGTCAAGTTAATCCAGATAAGACAGTTACTATTGGTTCAGAAACAATCAAGGGACGTAACATCATCCTTGCGACTGGATCAAAAGTATCTCGTATAAATATCCCTGGAATTGAGTCACAGCTTGTGATGACATCAGATGATATTCTTGACTTGCGTGAATTGCTAAATCACTTGCTGTTATGGGTGGTGGTGTCGTTGGTATCGAGCTTGGTCTTGTTTATGCCTCATACGGTGTAGAAGTGACTGTTGTTGAGATGGCTGACCGCATTATTCCTGCTATGGATAAAGAAGTGTCACTTGAACTTCAAAAAATCCTTGCTAAGAAGGGTATGAAGATCATGACATCTGTTGGGGTTTCTGAGATTGTAGAAGCTAACAACCAATTGACCCTAAAACTTAATAATGGTGAAGAGATTGTAGCGGATCGTGCCCTTCTTTCAATCGGTCGTGTCCCTCAATTGGATGGTCTTGAAAATCTTAACCTTGAACTTGACCGTGGTCGTATCAAAGTTAATGCTTATCAAGAAACATCAATCCCAGGAATCTACGCACCGGGTGATGTTAACGGAACTAAGATGCTTGCTCACGCTGCTTACCGTATGGGTGAAGTTGCAGCTGAAAATGCTATGCGTGGCAATGTCCGTAAGGCTCACCTTGACTACACACCAGCAGCTGTCTACACTCACCCAGAAGTCGCAATGTGTGGTCTTACTGAAGAAGATGTACGCGCTAAATACGGTGATGTTCTCATTGGTAAATCAAGCTTTGCTGGTAACGGACGTGCCATCGCTTCAAATGAAGCTCAAGGTTTTGTTAAAGTCGTTGCAGATGCGAAGTACCATGAAATCCTTGGTGTTCACATTATCGGTCCAGCCGCAGCTGAATTGATTAACGAAGCGTCAACAATTATGGAAAATGAATTGACTGTCGATGAACTCTTGCAATCTATCCACGGTCACCCAACCTTCTCTGAAAACATGTATGAAGCCTTTGCTGACGTACTTGGAGAAGCTATCCATAACCCACCAAAACGTAAATAAAGTTGATAAAATTCTCGGACGGAAGTTCGGGAATTTTTCTTTTGTCACACATTTTCATCTTTAGTGATATAGCATAATTCTTTCCCTGCTTTTCAAAGAGTAATTCAAATATATAGTTAAAAGGTTTTCATGTTGTACGAATAGTAAGTTCATAAGTACTTAAGGTTTTATAATATTTTTATTTTATTTAGAAATTTTTAACAATAAGCTTTCCATTAGAGTTTTTCTATGGTAAAATGGTTGACATATTAAAAATGCAAAAGGAAAGTTAAATGCGAACGAAAGATTTTATCTACTATGCCAGTGCGGCTGTTCTTTTGGCTGTCACAACTCAGGTTGCTCAAGCTGATGAAGTGGCGACGACCAAAACTCCTTCTGTTACTGAGGAAAATCAGTATCAATCTGCGACAGCGGCTGAAATTTTTGGTGGAGAAGCAGCCTTACCTGTAACTCCTAAATCAACTGTTTCAGCACCCGCAGCTACGAGTGAAGTGGCAAAAGCTAGTGCTCCAGCGGTATCTATGTCTCCTGCTTCACAAAGTTCCGAGGCTGCAACGGCATCAACTTCAGTAACGTCTTCAGTTGTAAGTTCAGAAAGTGCAACAGCTTCTACAAGTGCGACAAGTTCGGAGACGTCAAACAGTGCTGTAGCAACACCTGCTAAATTGACGAATTCCACGGATGTTCCTTCGCAAACGCTTAAGGTACAACCAAAGACTTTTATCGATGTCAGCAGCCATAATGGTGATATCAGTGTAGATGACTATCGTGCTCTTGCACGTCAAGGTGTGGGTGGTGTCGTTGTCAAGTTGACTGAGGACACTTGGTACAACAACCCTAAAGCACCATCACAAGTTCGCAATGCTCAAATTGCTGGTCTTCAAGTATCAACCTATCATTTTTCTCGATACACAACTGAGGAAGAAGCACGTGCAGAGGCTCGTTTCTATATCCAAGCTGCACAAAAACTGAACCTTCCAAAGAGTACTGTTATGGTTAATGACTTCGAAGATTCTAATATGCTTCCAAATATCAACCGTAACACCCAAGCTTGGGTTAACGAAATGCGTAAGCATGGATACAACAACTTGATGTTCTACACAAGTGCCAGCTGGTTGGATGAGAACAATCTAGGCTACCGTGGACCTGTCTCAACCTCTCAATTTGGTATTGAGAATTTCTGGGTTGCCCAGTACCCATCGTCAAGTCTTACAGCAACGAGCGCTAAAAACATGCGCTATAATGCCAAAACTGGTGCATGGCAATTTTCAGCTACAGCTAATCTCTTGCCAGGTAAACATGTCTTTGACCAAAGCGTGGACTACACAGGACGATTTACTGCTAATGCCAGTGTCGAAGCAGATCCAACTCAAGGCGATTTGAGTGGGACTATTTCTATTGTTAATAACAATCCAACTCTTGGTAGCTTTGATGTTGTCATCTCTAATGTCAAAGCACCAAATGGTGTTCAAACAGTCTCTGTTCCAATTTGGTCAGAAATTAATGGCCAAGATGACATTATCTGGTATACGGCTAACCGTCAAAATAATGGAACTTACACAGTAAACGTTAAAGCTTCAGCTCATAAAAACTCAACAGGCCTTTATAATGTTCACCTTTATTATGTTCAAAAAGATGGCCAATTAACTGGTGTTGGTGGAACAACAACTCAAGTTTTTATTGGTAAGAAGCCGGAAATATCAGTATTTGCCAACTTGAGTATATCTAAAAATGAGAACAATGGAACATTTACAATAATTGCCAAAAATCTCAAAGGTTTAGAAGGCTATAAAGAAGTTAAAATTCCATTTTGGTCACATGCGAATGGAATGAGTGATATCAAATGGTATACACCGACCAGACAAGCAGATGGCTCTTACACTGTAACGGTGAAAGCTAGTGATCATGAGAATGCTAATGGTAGATATGAAGCGCAAGTATTTTACATTGATGCTAGAGGTCAAAAACGTTTTGTTCAAAAAGCTTTTTCTGACTATTCTCATGGCCAACCGACGGTTCCAGTATCTGCCAACTTGAGTATATCTAAAAATGAGAACAATGGAACATTTACAATAATTGCCAAAAATCTCAAAGGTTTAGAAGGCTATAAAGAAGTTAAAATTCCATTTTGGTCACATGCAAATGGAATGAGTGATATCAAATGGTATACACCGACCAGACAAGCAGATGGCTCTTACACTGTAACGGTGAAAGCTAGTGATCATGAGAATGCTAATGGTAGATATGAAGCGCAAGTATTTTACATTGATGCTAGAGGTCAAAAACGTTTTGTTCAAAAAGCTTTTTCTGACTATTCTCATGGCCAACCGACGGTTCCAGTATCTGCCAACTTGAGTATATCTAAAAATGAGAACAATGGAACATTTACAATAATTGCCAAAAATCTCAAAGGTTTAGAAGGCTACAAAGAAGTTAAAATTCCATTTTGGTCACATGCGAATGGAATGAGTGATATCAAATGGTATACACCGACCAGACAAGCAGATGGCTCTTACACTGTAACGGTGAAAGCTAGTGATCATGAGAATGCTAATGGCAGATATGAAGCGCAAGTATTTTACATTGATGCTAGAGGTCAAAAACGCTTTGTTCAAAAAGCTTTTGTAGAACGAAATGATCCATCTAAACCTACAGGTGTTATTTCTATTACAAATAATAAAGATTCAGGAACTTTTGATGTAGTCATCAGTGATGTCTATAGTCCTAAGGGTGTGCGTACAGTTCAGGTTCCAATCTGGTCTGAGGTTGATGGCCAAGATGATATTCGCTGGTATGAAGCCACACGTCAAACAGATGGCAATTATAAGGTTACTGTCCAAGTGGCTAACCATAAATACTCTACAGGTATTTATAATGTTCATCTTTACTATATCCAAAACGATGGTTCACAAATCGGTGTGGGAGGCACACAAACAAATGTTACTTTGTCAGAACCTAAAGCCGACCTTGCTATCACTGGTCTCAACAATGCTACTGGTAGCTATGATGTAGTCATTTCAAACTTGGTTGCGCCACGAGGTTTTAAAGAAGTCCTAGTTCCAACCTGGTCAGAAAAGAACGGCCAAGATGATATCATCTGGTACAAGGCAGCTAAGCAAGCTAATGGAGACTATAAGGTAACCGTTCGTTCAAGCAACCATAAGGGTGATAGTGGTCTGTATAATTCTCATGTCTATTTGGTTGACAATGACGGTAAATTCATTGGCCTAGGTGGTAAATCAGTAACTCTGAAAAGAGCTTGACCTTGGCTATCCAAAGTCGTGTGAAAGCTAAATTAGAAGCAGAAGGTTATCAAGTTGTGACCACACGTACCAGTGATACCTATGTTGATTTGACAGATCGTTCACGTGCAGCTAATGCCTCTGAATCAGATATCTTCGTAAGTATTCACATCAATGCTTCAGGAAGCTCAGCATCACAGGGAATCGAGACTTATTATTACCAACCTTATGCAGAATACCCATCACGTATTAATGCGACCTATCATGCTAATCCGATTCGTTTGAGTATGAGTGACACCTTGGCCAATGCCATCCAGTCTAGCCTGATTAATGCGACTGGTGCTCAGAATCAGGGCGTGAAGCGTCAAACCTTTGCGGTCTTGCGTGAGACAACAGCACCAGCAGTTCTCCTTGAACTTGGTTTCTTGTCAAATCCTCAAGAAGCCGCTCGTTTGAATACCTCTGCTTATCAGGAGACTTTAGCAAACGCAATTGTGGCAGGGATTAAGCGTTACTATTCTATTTATAATTAATAGATTGAGAGAATCTTATGGTTCTCTCTTTTTTAATTTTTAAAGAGAGAAAACGCTTGCATAAACGAAAGCTAAATGGTATATTAAAAAACATGAAAACGTTAACAAAAGGAGTTTTTATGAAAAGAAATACTCAAGCTAATGATGAAAAAGTTCTTCGTTATAGCCTTCGCAAGTACAAGTTAGGTTTGGCTTCTGTAACCATTGGAGCTATTTTTTTGAGCTTTGCTGCAGTTCAAGGAGTAAAAGCAGATGAAGCAGTATCAACGCCCGACTCTAGCACACAGGTAGAACAAGCTGATCCTAGTCTTACTACCAGTGGACTAGTAACTGAAACGCCAACAGCTCCTGTAGCAGCTGAGAATGCCACGGTATCCAAGGAAAATGAGCCAGTTTCTCTTCCAGAAGAAATACTGGCCGTACTGAGATTCCCAAGCTAACTGAAACTAGCGAAAACACGCCAAAAACAGTAAGTACTAATAATAGTCAAACTCTTACGAATGCGTCTGAGGATCCTATTGCTGAGGGGACTATTCGCTTGCATTTTCAAGAGTTGCCAAGTCCAGACAAGTCATCTCTTGGTCTTTGGACTTGGGATGATGTTGAGACACCATCATCTCAGAAGGGGGCCTGGCCGACAGGGGCAACCTCATTTGCTGAAGCCAAACAGGATGATTATGGTGTCTATTTAGATGTGAAGTTGTCTTCAGCACCTAAAAAACTTAGCTTCTTGATTAATAATGCCGCTGGAACGAACCTTTCAGGGGATAAAGCAGTCGAAATTCTTAGCCCTCAAATGAATGAAGCCTGGATTGACAAGGATTTCCAAGTTTACAGCTATCAACCTATCCCTCAAGACCACGTTCGTATCAATTATTTCCGTACGGATGGCGACTATAGCAATAAGTCTGTCTGGTATTGGGGTGACGTTAAGGACGCTCCAAGCAATTGGCCTGATGGTGTCAATTTCCAACCGAATGGTAAGTATGGTGCCTACTTAGATATTCCACTAACACAAGCCGCAAAATCGATAGGATTTTTACTCTTAGATGAGAGCAAAACTGGAGATGATGTGAAAATTCAACCAAATGATTATAAATTTAGTGACTTGAAAAAATCTCGTCAGCTTTTCGTACGAGATACTGATCCGACAGTCTACACCAACCCTTACTTTGTCAAGGATGTGCGTTTGACTGGGGCTCAGCAGCTTAGTCCAAGCAAAATCGAACTTAGCTTCACCAACTTAGACGAGGTCTCATCTGAGGATATTCTTAAAGACCTTAAGGTGACGGATAAGGATGGTAACAGTGTCACTCTTAAACAGCTTGACTTGGATGCTAAACTTAAAAAAGCTACTTTAACAGGTGATTTTGCTGCAGAAAATCTGCCTTACAAGGTCACTTTGGGCAGTGATAGTTTTAAAACATCTGAGAGCTGGCAATTAAAGGATGCCCTCTACAGTTACGATGGTGAATTGGGTGCTCGTTTAGAAGAAAATGGTACTAAGGCACATGTGACACTTTGGTCACCAAGTGCTGATCAAGTGGATATCATTGTCTATGATAAGAATAATCAAGACAAGGTGCTGGCTGAACACGCTCTAAGCAAAGGCCCTCGAGGTACTTGGCAAGCTGACCTCCTTGCGACTGATTTTGGCCTTGAAAACTTAACGGGTTATTACTATCAATACCGCATTAAACGAGGTGATCAGTCAGTAATTGTTCTTGATCCTTATGCGAAATCTCTGGCAGCTTGGAATAGTGATGATGCCAACAAGGGACCTGAACACAAGATTGCCAAGGCTGCCTTTGTAGATCCTGCTAATTATGGACCAAAAGACCTTGACTACGCTAAGATTCCTAACTTTAAATCTCGAGAAGATGCCATTATTTATGAGGCCCATGTCCGAGATTTCACCTCTGACAAGGCTATCTCAGCTGAATTGAAGCACCAGTTTGGTACTTTTGCAGCTTTGCGGAGCGTTTGGATTATCTTAAAGACCTTGGGGTTACCCATATTCAGCTTTTGCCAGTATTGAGCTACTATTTTGTTAATGAATTGCAAAATGGGAAGCGTTTGGATGCCTATGCATCAAGCGATAGTAACTACAACTGGGGCTATGATCCACAAAACTATTTCTCTTTGACGGGTATGTATTCTGAAAACCCTAGTGATCCGGCTAAACGTATTGAAGAATTCAAGAATTTAGTTGCAGCTATCCATGCCCATGGTATGGGTGTTATCTTGGATGTGGTTTATAATCATACAGCCAAGACAGCTATTTTTGAAGACCTTGAGCCAAATTACTATCACTTTATGGATGCTGATGGCACTCCTCGTTCGAGTTTTGGAGGCGGTCGTCTAGGTACGACTCACTATATGAGCCGTCGTGTCTTGGTGGATTCCATTGCTTATTTGACTAAGGAATATAAAGTAGATGGTTTCCGCTTTGATATGATGGGTGACCATGATGCTGAAAGTATCGAGCAAGCTTACAATACTGCACGCGCCCTTAATCCAAATCTCATTATGCTTGGTGAGGGTTGGGTGACTTATGCTGGCGATGAAAATAGCCCGGTTCAGCCTGCCGATCAGTCTTGGATGAAAGACACAGATACCGTAGCAGTATTTTCAGATGATATTCGAAATACCCTCAAATCAGGTTATCCAAACGAGGGAACACCGGCCTTCATCACAGGTGGAAAACGTGATATTAATAAGGTTTTTGATAATATCAAGGCGCAACCAACTAACTTCGAGGCTGATTCTCCAGGTGATGTTATCCAGTATATTGCTGCTCATGATAATTTGACCCTTTTTGATATCATCGCCCAATCAATCAAGAAGGATCCAAGCAAGCCTGAGAATAATGCTGAAATTCATCGTCGCTTGCGTCTAGGAAACCTCATGGTCTTGACTGCTCAGGGAACACCATTTATTCACTCTGGTCAGGAATACGGCCGCACCAAACAGTTCCGTGATCCTGCCTACCGTTATCCTGTATCTGAGGACAAGGTGCCGAATAAGTCACACCTCTTAGTTGATGAAAAGGGCAATCCATTTGACTATCCTTACTTCATCCATGATTCTTATGATTCTAGTGATGCGGTTAACCATTTTGACTGGACTAAGGCGACTAATAGTCAGGCCTTCCCAGAAAATACGAAAACGCGTGCCTTTACCAAAGGGTTAATTGCCTTACGTAAGTCTACGGATGCCTTCAATTTCAAATCTAAAGCAGATGTGGATGCTCGTGTGACGCTATTGACGGTTCCTGGTCAGGATAATGTCGCTCAAGAGGATTTGGTATTAGGATACCAAACTGTTGCTTCCAATGGAGATCGTTACCTTGTCTATGTCAATGCTGATAGCAAGGCTCGTCAGTTTGATTTGAGCAAGCTTACAAATGGTCTATCCTATATGGTTTTAGCAGATGGCAATCAAGTTAATCTATCTGGAATTAGTGATTTATCAGGTGTTGCAATCAACAATAACATCTTGACTTTGGATCCATTAACAGCGACTATTATTCGTTTAACCAATGCTCAGACACCAACTGAGGAAGTAGCTAAGCCTTCTGAGAAGACTGTGTCATTTGGTGGAAAAGAGACTGAGGTAACTAAAACAACTGCCAAGGCTTCAAGCCAAGAAGACTTTGTCGGAGAAGTAGAGCTTGTTAATCGTGACAATAGTCAGGCTGAGACTGAAGCTAGTCGTCAAACTAATAAGCAACTGCCATCCACTGGTGAAAAGACAAATCGTGGACTCTTTGTAGCAGGTCTGCTAAGTATTCTTAGCCTAGGATTCCTTCGAAAACGTCGTAGTAAGTAATTATTTTTGAGGCTGTGGGATATATTTGCAATGTTTTAAAGAAACTATAAATAAGTCTCTTCCTTCAATTTTCAAAAATAAAAAAATTTTTAAAACAAATTGACATAAGTGAGATGATAATCTAAATTTTTCAGGTTTAGATCCGTCTCGCTTTTTTTGATTTATTATAAAAAACGCTATTTTTTTATACTCATTATTAACAATATTTTAGAATGATTCTTATATACTTAGAAAGCGTTGACAGTGATTGTAACATTTGATAGGGTAAGAACATAATCTTTAATTAATAGTATCGAAGTCAGCTATGAATTGGTTTTTGATGAGATTATGATTAAAGATTTTTTGGTAAATAGAAGAGGTTTTATGAAGAAAAAGAGTATCTTATGGGTAATAGTTGTCTTACTCATTATATTATCATTGGCTATTGGTTCAAATAGGCAGTTCAGTTTCTTGGATTATTTCAAGGACATCATGAATCTTGGGAGCTTTTTTGGGAGTCTCGTCTACCTAGAACTTTAGCCATAATACTTGCGAGTTCGGCCATAAGTTTATCTGGATTGCTAATGCAAACAATCTCGCAAAATCCTTATGCAGCACCATCGACAACAGGGACTACTGAAGCAGCACAATTGGGTATACTTTCATCGTTGTTCTTCTTTGGTAAGGCAACATTATTTCAAAAGATGAGCTTTGCCTTCATTTCGTCTCTTCTATTTACTAGTCTTTTCATCCAAGTTATTCGTCGTTTGAAGTTTAAGGAAAAATGGGTCCTTCCCTTGGTTGGACTTATCTATAGTGGTATTATTGGTTCCTTTGCTGAAATGATCGCCTTTCGTTTTAACCTTATTCAATCAATGACTTCATGGAGTCAGGGTTCCTTTTCGATGATTCAACGACATCAGTATGAATGGCTTTTTCTCTTAGTGATTGTACTATTAGGTGTTTGGTTGTATTCTAATACGTTTTCGGTTATGGCATTGGGTGAGGATGCTAGCCGTACCCTAGGATTACCTTATCAGACAATGGAGACTCTTGCTTTAGTACTGGTTTCTCTAACTTCAGCTATTACCATGATAACGGTTGGTGCACTTCCTTTCTTAGGCGTTATCGTACCGAATTTAGTTCGTCAGTTTGCTGGAGATTTCTTCAAAAAGACCCGAAGTTTAGTTGTTCTGGTTGGTATGATATTAGTATTGGCTTGTGATATTGTAGCACGTCTTGTTATTTGGCCTTATGAGGTCTCTGTGTCCTTGATTTGGGCGTCATAGGAACCCTTGTCTTTCTGATGCTAATTTGGAAAGGAGAAGGTACATGACAATGATTAAACGTTCTACACTTATCCTATTACTGGTATTAAGTTGCCTAGCTCTACTAGCAACTGCATATTACCTTTTTCCGACGGCTAGTCTACCCAACACATATATTCTCAATCTGAGGCTAAAGAAACTTTTGGTCTATCTAGTTGTAGCGCTAATTTCAAGCTTTACTACGGTGTCCTTTCAAGCAGTGACAGGTAATCGCTTTTTGACACCGTCAGTCTTGGGATTAGAGAGTTTTTACGTCCTCATGCAATCTCTTTTTTTAGCTATCTTTTGGCGATGGTCACAGGGAGTAGCACCGAGGTCAATGACTGAATTTTTGATTGTCATGACCTTGCAATGTGTTTTCTTTCTGACTTTGCAACCTATGATAAAGAATCTGTTAGGAAAAGGGGTTGGATTAATTCTCTTAATCTGTATGACCTTGGGCACTTTCTTTAGAAGTCTTTCAACTTTCCTACAAGTCCTTATGGATCCAAATGAGTACGATAAATTGCAATCTAAGCTCTTTGCTTCCTTGCAAAACGTCAATCAGGAAGTTCTTTATCTTGCGGTTGGAATCACAGTTGTGCTCTGTTTTTTCCTATATCGAAAGGGGAGAGTTCTAGATATCTTTTACCTTGGTAAGGATAATGCTAGGTTACTGGGGATCAATGTTGAAAAGGAGCAAACTCAAATTCTTTGGTTTGTCGTGATTCTAGTAGCTACCTCAACTGCCTTAGTGGGCCCTCTATCCTATCTTGGGTTTATTTTGGCTAATTTAACTTATCAGATGGTTAAAGATTTCCGACATCAAACCCTCTTTATTGTAGGGAGTTTATTAGGTTATGTTGTCCTTCTTGTGGCTCAAACACTGGTTGAACGCGTGTTTAATTTTAGTATCAGTGTTCGGACTATGATTGAACTGGGCGGAGGACTATTCTTTTTCTATCTCTTGTATAAGGAGCGTCGTAAATTATGATTAACATAGATAAGGTTTCAAAATCTTATGGAAAAGATCAAGTTCTAGATGAAGTTGGACTTTCTATAGACCAAGGAAAATTTACAGCTTTTATTGGTCCAAATGGTGCTGGAAAGTCTACACTTTTGTCCTTGATTAGTCGTCTTATGCCTAAAGAGGAAGGGTATCTTTATATTAAAGGGCAAGAAATTGAAAGTTGGGACTCTTTGAACTTGGCAAAGGAACTTTCAATGTTAAAACAAAAGGTTGATTATCAGGTGAAATTGACTGTTGAAGAACTGATTTCCTTTGGCCGTTATCCATACAGTCAAGGGAGATTGTCAACCGAAGATTATCAAAAAATCGATCAGGCAATTACCTATATGAACCTAGATTCTTTACGAAAAAGACGCATTGATCAACTCTCTGGTGGGCAATTACAGCGTGTCAATATTGCTATGATCCTTGCACAAGATACGGATATTATTCTATTGGATGAACCTCTCAATAATCTGGACATCAAACAGGGGATTCTCATGATGAAAACTTTGAGAAGTTTGGTGGACGATTTGGGGAAAACGGTCGTCGTTGTTATCCACGACATTAATGTTGCCAGTCAGTTCGTTGATGTCATGGTCGCTTTTAAAGATGGTAAAGTCTTTAGTCATGGGAGTCCAGATCAGGTAATGACTGAGGATATCCTAGGCAGACTTTATGATATGAAAATTACAATCGCAGATATCGATGGCAAGAAAATCTGCTTATATAGATAAGGATGGAATTTATGAAAAAGCGTAAATTGTTTTTGGCTCTTCTAGCGTTTGTATCAATCCTCACTCTTGTGGCTTGTTCAAACGGTTCAGGAAAAAGTAATAGTTCAGTCCAAGAAAAGACTGTTACAATTAAAACTTCTACAGGTAACAGTGAAGTACCTAAAAATCCTAAAAAAATCGTTGTCTTAGATTATGGTGCAGCGGATACTATTCGTGCACTTGGTAAAGAAGACAGTATTGTTGGTCTACCAACTGACAGTCTTCCAAGTTATCTCAGTGATTTAAAAAATAAGAAAGGGATTACTAATGTCGGAAACTTGAAGGAAGTCAATTTAGAGAAGGTTGCAGAGCTTGAGCCAGATCTCATCATTCTTTCTGGACGTACTCAAGGCCAAATGGATGAATTCAAGAAAATTGCACCAACTATTTATTTTGAAACAAGTAGCAAAGATTATTGGGGTTCGGTGAAATCTAATATTCAAGAACTTGCTAAGGTGTTTGGTGATAAAACTGAAAAAACAGTCAAGACTAAAATCTCTGAGATTGATCAAATAGTTAAAAAATCGCAAGAAGCTAATAAGGATACTCAGTCAACAACTTTGACAGTCATGCTTAACGAAGGTAACATGGCGGGTGTTTCGCCAGAAGGTCGCTTCTCATTTATCTACAACAGCCTAGGCTTTAAACCAACAAGTTTGGAAATTCCAAATGAAAAACATGGTGGAGGTAAAGAAGGTAAGAAAGGCAAGGAAGAAAAAAATGAGAAGAAAGCTTCAAAAGAACAAAAAGGTGGAGCTAATCATGGATTTTCTCTTAGCTTTGAAAGTGTTAACCAAGTCAATCCAGACTTCATTTTTGTAGTTGACCGTACACTAGCTATTGGTGGTGATGATACACAAAATTCTGATATCCTAAATAATAGCCTTCTACAAGAAACAAATGCTGGTAAAAATGGACATATTGTTACCCTTACTTCAGATTTGTGGTACCTCTCAGGTGGTGGTTTGGAATCAACCAAATTGATGTTTGAAGAAGTATCAAAATATGCCGGACAATAAATAGTCAAAACCAAGGAGTCTAAAATCCCTTGGTTTTTCTTTTATTTAGAATCATTCTTATCTGCTCTTTAGAATAGTTCTTAAATAGCCTAAAACCGTTGACAGTGCTGGTTTCTTCTGTTAGTTTAGAATATGTTCTCTTACATATGAGAGACCATTATTGACTTATTATCGTTCGTTTTTCATTTAGAAAAAACAAACGATTCACATATATAACGACAAATGTCGAACACTATCTTGAAAATAGGAGACATTCATGAAAAAACTTAACAAACTTGGTGTTGTTCTTTTGGCATCAGGACTTTTATTGACGGCTTGTGCCAAATCTGGTAATTCAAGTAATTCTAGCTCAACTAACTCAAAACTCACAGCTAGTGAGCAAAAACAATTGAAGCAGGCCACAAGTGATTACAAGACTTTCGTTGAAGGCGAAATCGATCAGCTTTTGAAAGATACTGAAGGATTCAGTGAAACCCTCAAGTCAGGAAATCTTGAAGAAGCCAAGAAACAATACCCATTGGTTCGTATGGCTTACGAACGTTCAGAACCAATTGCCGAAAGCTTCGGTGAGTCTGACGTGAAAATCGACTACCGTTTGGTTGATTACATGGACGAAAATAAATCAGAAGATGGCTGGTCAGGTTTCCACCGTATTGAACGTATCATGTGGCAAGACAACACGACCGATGGTACAGCTACCTATGCAGATCAATTGGTCAACGATATCAAGGAACTCAAGGCTAAAATTGCAACTGTTAAAGTCACTCCAGATATCATGTTGACTGGAGCTGTAGACCTTCTTAACGAAGTGGCTACTCAAAAGATTACAGGTGAAGAAGAGGTCTTTTCACACACCGATCTTTACGACTTCCGTGCCAATATTGAAGGGGCAGAAAAAATCTTTGAACTCTTCAAGCCGTTGATCCAAAAGAAAGATGCTAAGCTTGTTAAGACTTTGGAAACAGAATTCAAGAATGTCAATGGTCTTTTAGACAAACACATGACTGATGAGAAAAACTATAAGTCTTATACAGATTTGAGTGAGGCAGATACTAAGGAATTGGCCGAAGCTGTAACTAAACTTGGTGAACCATTATCACAAATGGGTGTTATCCTAGATGGGAAATAAGAAATGACTGACGAAAAATTTTTAGATCAAAAAATGGACCGTCGTGAATTTCTTAAAAAAGCAGGTATTGGAGGGGCTGGGCTAGCGCTTGGTCTTTCTGGTGCATCTGCTTTTTTCAATAATCAGGATAGTTCAAGTAAAAAAGCTTATGATGGAGATGAAGATATTAGCTTCTATGGCAAACACCAGGCTGGGATTACAACTCCTATGCAAAAGGCTTGCTACTTGGTGGTGCTAGATCTTCACACAACTGATAAAAAAGAAGTGATTCAGCTTTTTAAAGACTGGACAGACTATAGTAGTAAATTGGTCGAAGGAGAGCTGGTCAAAAAAGATGGTTCTAATGACCTCTTACCTCCAACAGATACAGGTGAAACAGTGGGACTCAACCCCTATCGCTTGAGCCTTACTTTTGGTGTTTCGGCTGATTTTCTTAAGAAACTTGGTTTGGAATCCAAGCGTCCTAAGCTCTTCCGTGATTTGCCTCCATTTCCAAAGGAGCAGTTGCAGGACAAGTATACAGGTGGAGATATCGTCATTCAAGCCTGTGCAGATGATGAACAGGTAGCCTTCCATGCTGTCCGTAATCTGATTCGCAAAGGTCGAAATAAAATAACCATGAAGTGGAGCAAATCTGGTTTTGCAGCTATCGGAGACCGTAAGGAAACGCCTCGAAATCTCTTTGGTTTCAAGGACGGTACTGCCAATGTTACGACTGAAAAGGAATTCGACAAGGTTGTCTGGACGGATAGTAAGGATTGGATGAAGGGTGGGTCTTATATGGCTCTTCGTCTAGTACAGATGCACTTGGAGACTTGGGATCGTACCAATTTGCAGGAGCAGGAAAACACCTTTGGTCGCTATAAGGAATCAGGTGCTCCTTTTGGTAAGAAAGATGAGTTTGACGAAGTAGATCTCTCAAAACTACCAGTCGATTCGCATGTCCGTTTGGCTAAAGAAGTAGACCTTCCTATCTTACGTCGTTCCTATTCTTATTCTGATGGCATTGATGAGAGAACTGGCCAATTTGATGCAGGTTTGATTTTCATTGCCTACCAGAAGGATCCAGACCGTTTTGTCAAAATACAGACCAATCTTGGTGCTGTAGACAAGATGAATGAGTACATTACCCATATCGGAAGTGGGTTATTTGCTTGCTTTGCTGGCGTGGAGAAAGGAGGCTACCTTGGTCAAGCACTCTTTGAATAAACTCCTCGTTTTGCTTGGACTTCTAGCTCTATTTTTGACCTATCCAGTTGCTGCTGAATCCTATAGCGATCTCTATATCAAAATCACAGATGCAACAACAGCTGTTCAAAACAAGGATCAAGCAAAAGCTAAGGAATTAGTCGGTGAGATTAAGACTGATTTCGAAACAAAAGAAAATCACGATTCCAAGGCTGGTAAAAAAGTTAGCAAGGCTCTTGATATTAAAGGTGACGTGACAGAAGAAGACCTAACCTCTATCTCGTCAGCCCTTCTTAAATTTGAGAAAGAGCAAAATCCTGTTGACTTGGATGCCGAAAAGGAAAAACTTGAGACCCGTCTCAATCCTTATTTCAAGAACTTACAGGATGCCATTACGGCCAAAGATCTAGCTGCGACCCGGAAAACTTACGGCGAATTGAATAATGCTTGGACGCGAAATGAAGCTGTTGTCCGTGACCACAGTACTGCCTACTACGGCAAGATTGAGACGGCTATTTCACTTGCGAAGCAGTATTGAGACGGAGCCTACTGATTTCACCAGTATCCAGTCATCTTACGATGATCTCAAGGGTGGGATTGATGACTTTATCAAGGGCGTCCCTCTTGATAGTAAAAGCTCAAGTTTAACCCTAAAAGATGGTATTAAACTCTTGGAAAAAGCTCTTGGTCAATTCCAATCAGGTGATGAAAAAACGGCTGCGGCAACTATGAAGAAGTTCATCACTATCTGGCCAACCATTGAAGGTGATGTTAGCACAACTAACCCTAGCCTCTATACGCGCGTGGAGAGTGAAACACCGGTTATCATGGTTAAGGGGAAAGAAAAAGCTTATCAGGACAAACTACAAGCCTTGATTACAGACCTATCAGCTATCGATACCAGTGCTTCTTATAATGCCTTTGATGCCATGTTGATTCTCTTGCGTGAAGGGGTCGAAGCCCTCCTCATCGTCATGGCTCTTGTGACAACTCTTAAGGCAGCCAAGATGCGTAAGGGACTCAAATGGGTTTATGGCGGAGCCATTGCAGGGGTTCTTGCCAGCGCACTTATCGCTGTTATCTTACAAGTTGTCTTTCCAGCAGTGACCTCAGGTGCTAACCGTGAAATTATTGAAGGCGGCGTTGGTATCTTTGCAGTTGCGATGATGATTTTGATTGGAATCTGGCTTCACAGCAAGTCTTCAGTCAAACAGTGGAATGACTTTATGGACCGTCAGATGAAGACGGTGACGGCTACTGGAAGTTTTGTATCCATGTTTGCCCTTAGTTTCTTGGCTGTCTTCCGTGAAGGTGCCGAGACTATACTTTTCTACGTTGGTATTATTCCACGTATCACGACAGCTAATTTCTTGATTGGTATTGCTTTAGCCATTGCAGTTCTTGTTATTATTGCTGTCGCTATGACTAAAGCTAGTCACTATATTAAACCGCATCGTATCTTCTTTATTTTGACCTGGTTAATTTATGCCTTGGCCTTCAAGATGCTCGGTGTCAGCATTCATGCCCTTCAGTTGACTAATATGATGTCCAATCATTTGATTAGTGGTTTCCCAACCATTGATTGGGCTGGTATTTATCCAAGCTGGGAAGTCTTGATTCCACAAATTATCTTTATTGTTATTATTGCCTTTGTAACGGTGAAACAGCATGGCAAGAAGTAAGGACGAGATGACCATTGTTGAGCATCTGGTGGAATTTCGGAGACGTTTTATTGCAGTAGTCATTTGCTTTTTCCTAGTTTTCTGTATTACCCTGTTGTTTGCCGGGGAGCTCTATGCTTATCTGACTAGAGAATTTGATAAGCCCTTATTGGTTTTAGGACCTAACGATATTCTCTGGATTTACATTAACTTAGCCAGTCTCATGTCTTTTACGGTCACCTTGCCCTTTACCACCTACCAGATTTGGCAGTTTGTAAAACCTGGTTTGAGGGACAATGAAGCGCGTGCTATCTTTGCCTATATTCCAGCAACTTTTGTCTGTTTTGTTTTGGGTTTGGCCTTTGGCTATTATTTTGTGAGTCCAGCTATCTTGGAAGTGCTTTTGAAACTAGGTGAAGGACTCTTTAATACACAAATTACAGCACAAAACTATCTTAGTTTCTTACTGCATACGACAGTGCCTTTAGCTGTTCTCTTTGAACTTCCCGTAGTTGTGAGTTTTTTGACATCTATCGGCATAATAACACCAGTTTTTCTGACACGCTATAGACGCTATGCTTACTTTGTTCTCTTGGTTTTGGCAGTTGTTTTGACACCAGCAGACTTTATTAGCGACTTGGCCATGACTGCTCCCTTAATCTTACTCTATGAAGTTAGCGTAACTCTTAGTAAGCTCATTTATAAACGTAAACAAAGAAAATATAAAGATAAATAGAAAGGAAATCTCATGGGAATTCTACGTGATATTGGAGCTCCAGGACTTATCATTATCGTCCTAGGAGCCCTCCTCATCTTTGGTCCTAAACGCTTGCCAGAACTCGGACAATCTATCGGTAAAATGCTAGCCGAGTTTAAAGCAGCCGTAAATAAGACAGATAATGATAAAAAAGACGAAGAAGACAAGACTAAAGACTAAGATCTCTATCTAAAGGTTATCTTCAAGTTTCTTGACAATTCTAAGCTTTTATGACATAATACACTTGTATTGAATAGTAAGTCTATATCATAGGCAAGAAAAGACCCCAAGCTAACTTCCACATAAGCTCGGGGTCTTTTTTAGCACTATCTATCCTTGTTTAACCACTTGTCGATCAGACGAAGGATAACACCGACCACAATAGGTCCGATGATAGTTTTGAATAGTAAATCCATCATAGGCAAACTCACCTCCCTTCGTAGGCGGTGTCGAGGTGCCAAAGGATATTATATCATAGATTGAAAGAGATATGTTTAGTGAGTATCAGGAAGTAAAAGTTAGAATGTGATTTAATCATGCCAAACAAAAAATCAGCCTCTTGAGCTGATTTTTTTATCTTACAAACTGATACGTTTTTCTGTTTCAGCGTCGAAGAAGTGACCTTTAGCAACGTTGAAAGTAAGGTTAACTTTTTCACCTGGATTGTGGAAGTCACGCGCATCAACACGGGCAGCAAACTCAGTTTCTCCAAGTTTTAGGTAAAGCATTGTTTCTGCACCAAGAAGCTCTGAAACGACGACTTCAGCATCTACATTGGCATCTGGATAAACTTCTTGAACAATTGGACGGCTTGAAACATCTTCTGGGCGGATACCAAAGATAACTTTCTTGCCTTGATAACCTGTTTCTTTCAAGATTTTAGCTTGTCCTTCAGAAATTACAATATCCAAGCCTTCAGAGTTAGTGATACGGTTGCCATCAACCTTAACATTGAAGAAGTTCATAGCAGGACTTCCGATAAATCCGGCAACAAATTTATTAGCTGGCTCATTATAAAGTTCTTGAGGGGTACCAATTTGTTCGATACGACCGATAGTACCAGAACCATCAGGATTTTTAGTAGAACTCATGATAACGATACGGTCAGCAAGAGTCATAGCTTCTGTTTGGTCGTGGGTAACGTAGATAGTAGTTGCACCAATATTACGAGTAATTTTAGCAATTTCAGCACGCATGGTCACACGAAGCTTAGCATCCAAGTTTGAGAGAGGTTCATCCATAAGGAAGACTTTAGCATCACGAACGATAGCACGTCCCATAGCTACACGTTGACGTTGACCACCAGATAGGTCTGCAGGCTTACGATCTAAGAACTCAGTCAAACCAAGGCTAGCAGCAGCTTCACGCACACGTTTGTCGATATCGTCTTTTTTATATTTACGAAGTTTAAGACCAAAGGCCATATTTTCATAAACAGTCATGTGAGGGTAAAGTGCATAGTTTTGGAATACCATGGCAATGTCACGATCTTTTGGTGATTTGTCATTAACCACTTCACCATCGATATAGAGTTTACCTTCTGTGATTTCTTCGAGACCAGCAACCATACGGAGAGTTGTTGATTTACCACATCCTGAAGGACCTACGAAAACGATGAATTCCTTGTCTTTGATATCGATACTGAAATCTTCGACAGAGTAGTGAGTTGCATTTGGGTATTTTTTGTAAATTTTATCCAGTTTAAGAGTTGTCATATCATTTATCCTTTATTATTTAACTGATCCGCCGGTTACACCTTCAACATAGTATTTCTGCATGAAGATAAAGAGAAGGGTGATTGGGATGGCGATGATAATAGCACCTGCGGTAAATGGAAGGAACCATTCATTGATAGCGTCTTGGTTAAGCATTTGATAGAGTCCAAGGGCAACCGTATATTTATCTTTAACGTCACCGAGGATAACAGATGCAAAGATGAAGTCTACCCAAGGTCCCATGAAGGCCATGAGGGCAGTGTAGACGATGATTGGTTTAGAAAGTGGCAAGGTAATCTTAGTGAAGATTTGAAGACGAGTTGCGCCATCAATCATTGCTGATTCATCCAATGAGTAAGGAATGGTATCAAAGAAACCTTTCGCAATGTAGAAACCAAGAGCTGCCCCAGCAGAATATACCAAGACCAAAGATGTCAAGGTTTGTGTCAAATTGAGGGCCTTCAAAATGTAGTAGACCGCAATCATTGACATGAATCCAGGGAACATGTTAAGTACAAGTGCCAATTTCAAGAAGCCATTTCTGTGTTTGAATTTAATACGGCTAAGTGAGTAGGCCATACCTACGGTAATCAAAGTTGAGAGTATACATGTACATGTGGCAACGATGAAGGTGTTGATGAACCATTTCCAAATGGGTAAGCATCGCTGGTAAACAGTTTAATGTAGTTATTAAATGTGTAAGTCTTAGGGAAGAAGTAAGGTACCGCATTAGCTCCTTCACCACGGAAACTTGTAAGGAAGATCCAAATAATAGGAATCAACCAGATAACAGCTAGAACTGTCAATAGAATATAAGTACCAGTTAGGTAAAGATTTTTCTTACGTTTCATTATTTAGCAGCCCCTTCCTTGAATGAAGATGATCTTGTGTAGGCCAAGAGACTGAATGTTGCAGAGATGGCGAAAATCAAGATACCGATAACAGATGCCAAGTTGTAGTCTTTAGCGCTAACAGTCAGTTTGTAGAGCCAAGTTACCAAGAGGTCAGTTGAACCTGCTTGATAGTATTCAGAGTTAGTAGGTCCACCACCAGTAAGGAAGTAGATAACGTTGAAGTTATTGATATTACCGATGAATTGTTGAATCAATGATGGTGCCATGATTAAGAGAATTTGTGGGAAAGTGATGCTCTTGAAGATTTGGAATTTACTTGCTCCATCAATTTCAGCAGCTTCAATCTGCTCAGTTGGCAAGTTCATGATGATACCAGTTGCGACCAACATTGTGAACGGAATACCAATCCACATATTAACAAAGATAATAGAGAACTTAGCCCAGAGAGGGTCAGTCAAGAATGGAATTGGTCCATTAGTGAGATGCAAGGTTTGAAGCAAACCATTCAAAGGACCATGGTCATTAAGGAAATTACGCATCAAAAGAAGGGATACGAACTGAGGAACGGCGATAGTGATAACAAAGAGTGTACGCCATACTTTCTTGAATTTAAGCCCCTTAGTGTTGAGCAAGAGAGCAAGGACAATACCGAAGAAGAAAGTTGTTGCTGTTGCAGCAACTGCCCAAATCAAAGTCCATGTCAAAAGAGGGAAGAAAGTACCAGCCATACGACCTTGCAGAACCTCACCAAAACTTGAGAAACCAACCCAGTCAAAGAGTGATTTAGGTGCTGGGTGATTGTGGTCAAAGTTAGTAAAGGCCAAACAGATCATGTAGATCAAAGGCAAGATTGTGAAGAGCAAAACTCCAATCAATGGTACAGACATAAGTCCCATGTGGAAACGACCATCAGCCAAGGTCTTGAAGTCTTCAACAAAGTTAGGAACTTTACGTCCAGACTGTTTGAGAGCCATGAGATGACGAGCACTCTTAAGGTTACACCAGTAAATATAAGCAAACTGCACAGAAGATTAATGATGCAAGTCCAAAAATCAACAAGAGCATAGAGTTATCTCCAGCGACCTGAACAGTAAGCTTAACCCCATTAACTTCTTTAATAGCCTCACCTTGTTCTTGAGTCCCCAAGGTAATCATACCTTTAAGTGCAGGGATGATTTGAATAACGAAGGCTACTAAGAAGGCAATCTCAGAAAGGAGGAAGAGCAAGCCCTTGGTGAACTGTTTGTTGACCAAGTTTGCCAATCCCATTACCAGAAAGGATAATTTGACATCCCATGTACCTTCTTTGAAGACCTGGCGCATAGGAGTTGTGTCGTAGATTGTTTGTGACATAGATATCTCCTCAGATAAATGATTAATTAGTGATAGATAAAGAGGCTAGGACTCGACCTGCCTCTTTACCTTCTCATAGTTAGGATTCTTATTTAGCTGCTGCCAAATCTTTATCAAATTGTTGTAATTTAGTAAGGAATTGGTCTTCCTTGATTTTACCGTTATATGCATCACTCATAAGAGCAGCACTTTCAGTCCAGAAGACTGACATTTGACTAAGTTTAGGCATAACAGTTGTGTACTGATCAGATGAACCCATAGTAATTACAGCTTGTGCAAGTGCATCCTTTTGAACAGCTTCAGAAGCTTGAACTTCTTTGTTAGCTGGGATGATGTGACGGTCTTCATTAGTGAATTGGTTGTTTTGACTGTCTTTGCTTGTCAAAGCTTGTGCCAATTGGTAAGAAGCAGCGATACGTTCTGCGTTACCTTTAGATGGTGTTTGGTTAACTGCGTAAAGTTTAACACCCATGAAGGCTTTTTGTTGAACCTCTTGACCACCGATATTAACTGTTGGGTAAACAGCAACACCAAGATTGTCTTTACCAACAGCTTTAACAGCTGCAGCGTAGTCCCATGGTCCTGATTGGAAAGCATCAACAGAACCATCTTCAAATTTAGCCATCATGTTAGCTGAATCGACATTGACAAATCCTTTATTGTCTTTTTGAGCTGCGATGAATTTAAGAACATTCACACCAGCTTCGTTACCCCAGTTAGTACCTTTCACATCTTCACCGTTAGGACCAAAGAGTGTGTCACCAACTGAAAGGAAGAGAGGAGCAGTTACATAAGCGTTAACTTCTTTCAAGTTGCTACCAAATTTAGCTTTAGAAGTGATTGTTTCATATGATTTCACATCTTCTTCATTAAGTTTAGATTTGTTGTAGTATGTAACTTGAGTTTCGATACCGTATGGGAAGGCGTAAGTTTTACCTTTGTATTGAGCACCTACAGCAGCTTGTTCAGTATCTTGCTCAGCAATTTCTTTTGAGTATTGCTCTGGGATTTCTTGGATAGCTCCAGCATCTACCAATTTACCGAGTTGGTCATGTGGAAGTGAGAAGACATCTGCAGCAGTAGAAGCATCCTTAGTCAAGTTTTCTTGAGCATTTGGATCTTCCATTTCAACCATATCAACTTTGTAACCAGATTTCTTTTCAAACTGTGCTACTGTATCTGAGTAAGATTTCTTAGCACCAGTTGGTACCCAAAGTTTCAAAGTCTTGCTATCTGAGCTTGAGCTCTTGCTTGAGTTTGACCCACAAGCTACCAAGAGCGATCCAGCCACAAGTAATCCAGCACTACCAAGTAATACCTTTTGCCATTTTTTCATTTCTATTTCCTCCAGAAATTTAGTTTACGATAAACATTATGCAACCGTTTCCATCTGTCAAGTATTTTATAAAAAATTTTTTAACTTTTTGCAAACGATTGCAAAAAATATCCATCTAGTTTATAATTGTTCTTATAATTTTCGACTATAAATATATTTATAAGAATGAGAGGGACATAATGGCTACAATTAAGGATGTTGCTAAGAAGGCTGGTGTTAGCCCATCAACGGTAAGTAGGACTTTAAAAGATAATCCGGCTATATCAGAAGAAACTAAAGTTAAAGTAAGAGCAGCTATGGAAGAATTAGGTTATGTACCCAATTCAGCAGCACAAATGTTGGCAACAGGCTTAACGCATAGTTTAGGGGTTGTTCTTCCTCCTTTAACAGACCGAGAAAATATCAGCCAGCCCTTCTATATGGAAATTCTAACAGCAATCAATGAAGAAGCTAGTTGTCATTCTCAGGTCGTTAGTTTTGCTACGGGTGCTACGCTAGAGGAATTAGTTAAGCAAGTTGAGCTCATGCATCGTCAAAAACGGGCAGATGGCTTTATAATCCTCTATTCAGAAAAGAAAGATCCTGTTAAAGATTACCTATTAAAAGAAAAAGTACCCTTTGTAGTGGTTGGAGCAGCAGTAGATAATGAAAATAAAGTAACCTATATTGATAATGATAATAAGGAATTAGGACATGAAGCTGTAAATTACCTCCAGGCAAAAGGGCACCGAAAGATTGGTTTTGTCACTGATGATCTTTTTGGACAAGTGGGGCAGGAACGTTATCAAGGGTATAAGGAAGCAAGTGACGAACAAAATTTGGATGTCCTACCTGAACTTGTCTTTTCAGCACGAACAATCGAGGATTTAAAGAAAGAATTGGAAAGATTTTCTCCGACAGCTTTGATTGTTAAGGATGACCTTATCGCCCTTCGTCTTATTCAATGGCTGAACAATCAAGGATTTAGAGTTCCTGAAGATTATGCTATTATTTCTTTCAATAATTCGACTTTTGCAGAAATCATGCATCCTTTCTTGACTACATTTGACATTAATATTCAAGAACTTGGAAAGAAAAGTGTCTTGAGACTCTTGGCTCTTCTCAAAGACGCTAAATCTAAGTCAGAGAAAGTGACTATCCCATTTAAACTCATTGAAAGAGAAAGTGTCACAAATAGATAAAGTCTAATAATGCTATATTGACCTGGTTGGTATTAAGTTACCAACCACTTTTTTATTATTAGATAACTACTTAAAAAACTAGAGTTTCTTTATCACTCAGCTAGAAGTCATTATTACTTGAAAGCGCTTGTTTTACGAATGTTTTTTAAAAAAGATATAAAAAATTTTATTTTTTTGCTAAAAATTCTTGACTTATGCAAACGTTTGCATTATAATCATAAGTGTAAAAAATAATTTGAGGTAAACTTTATGAACAAACGAGCAAGCGGTGTATTGATGCACATCACATCACTTCCAGGTGACTACGGGATCGGATCTTTCGGTCAAGCAGCCTATGACTTTGTTGATTTCTTAAAAGAAACAAAACAAACTTACTGGCAGATCTTGCCACTTACTACAACAAGTTATGGGGATTCACCTTACCAATCATTCTCTGCGGTAGCGGGAAACACACACTTCATCGATTTGGATTTCCTTATTCGTGACAAGTTTCTAACTAAAGCTGATGTTAAAGGCGCTGACTTTGGATCAGATCCAGAGTTTATCGACTATGCTAAAGTTTATGAAGCACGTCGCCCACTTCTTGAAAAAGCAGTCAAAGCAATCTTGGCTGACAAAAAAGAAGCTAAGAAGTTTGAATCTTTCAAATCTGAAAATGCTAACTGGTTAGCAGATTATGCTGATTTCATGGCTATCAAAGAACACTTTGATAACAAAGCACTTCAAGATTGGGATGACAAAAAAGCAGTTAAACGCGATGAGGCAACTCTTGAAAAACTTCGCAAAGAACTTGCTGATGTCATCACTTACCACCAAGTAGTGCAATACCTCTTCTTTAGTCAATGGGCAGAACTTAAAGCCTATGCTAACAAAAATGGTATTCAAATCATTGGTGACATGCCAATCTACATCTCAGCTGATAGTGTTGAAGTTTGGACACAACCACACCTCTTCAAACTAGATGCCGAATGTAAACCACGTTACATTGCCGGAGTTCCACCAGATAACTTCTCAGCTACTGGTCAACTTTGGGGTAACCCAATCTACGCTTGGGATAAACACAAAGCTGAAAATTATGCTTGGTGGGTATTCCGTATTCAAGAATCATTCAAACTTTATGATTACTTGCGTATCGACCACTTCAAAGGTTTCTCTGACTTCTGGGAAATTCCTGGTGGAGATGAAACTGCTGAAAATGGTGAATGGGTTCCTGGACCTGGTTATGACCTCTTCAAAGTGGTCAAAGAAGAATTGGGTGATCTTAAAATTATTGCCGAAGACCTTGGTAACATTGATGATAAGACACGTAAACTTCTTGCAGACTGTGGCTACCCTGGAATGAAGATCGTTCAATTTGGTTTCTACGATACTACTGGAAACAGCATTGACATTCCACACGTATACACACAACATTCAGTTGCTTACACAGGTACACATGATAACGAAGTAATCAATGGTTGGTACGACAACTTGACGCAAGAGCAACGTGATTACACTGATGCTTACATCAACCGTCGTCAAGGTGAACCAATCACACGTGCTCTTCTTCGCACACTCTTTGCTACAGTAAGCAACACAGCTATTGCGACTATGCAGGATATCCTTGATAAACCTGAAAATAGCCGTACAAACTTCCCTAACACAGTTGGTGAAAACTGGAAATGGCGTATGCTTCCAGGTGAAATCACTGTCGACAAGAAAGAATTTTTGACAGACATTACAGAAAGATATAATCGAGGTAATAAATAAAATGGCTACATTTACACAATACGTTGAAGCAAAAAACAAAAATCTTAAAGACCTTTCAAACGAAGAAATCTACTATCTTTTGTTGGAATTCGTAAAAGAAGCAGCTGCTCCAAAACCTAAAAACGATAGCAAACGCAAAGTTTACTACATCTCAGCTGAGTTCTTGATTGGTAAACTTTTGTCTAACAACTTGATTAACTTGGGCATCTACAAAGATGTTAAAGCTGAATTGGATGCTGCTGGTAAGTCAATCAGCGAAATTGAAGACGTTGAACCAGAACCATCTCTAGGTAACGGTGGTTTGGGACGTTTGGCTTCATGTTTCATCGATTCTATGTCAACACTTGGCATTAACGGTGAAGGTGTTGGTCTTAACTACCACTGTGGTCTCTTCAAACAAGTCTTCAAAGATAACAAACAAGATGCAGAACCAAACTACTGGATTGAAGATCAATCATGGTTGGTACCAACTGATATCTCTTATGATGTTCCATTCAAAAACTTCACATTGAAATCACGTTTGGACCGTTTGGATATCTTGGGTTACAAAAAAGAAACTAAGAACTACCTTAACCTCTTCGATATCAATGGTTTGGACTACGGTTTGATTGAAAAAGGAATCACTTTTGATCAAGACGAAATCCAAAGAACTTGACACTTTTCCTTTACCCAGATGATTCAACTCGTAAAGGTGAGCTCTTGCGTATTTACCAACAATACTTCATGGTATCAAACGCTGCTCAACTTTTGATTGACGAAGCTATCGAACGTGGTTCTAACCTTCACGACCTTCCAGATTACGCTTACGTACAAATCAACGATACTCACCCATCAATGGTAATTCCAGAATTGATTCGACTTTTGACAGAAAAACATGGATTTGAATTTGATGAAGCAGTAGCAATCGTAAGCAAAATGGTTGGTTACACAAACCACACTATCTTGGCTGAAGCCCTTGAAAAATGGCCTCTTGACTACCTTGAAGAAGTTGTTCCACACCTTGTTGTTATCATCAAGAAATTGGATGCTATCATTCGTGAAAAATACGAAGATCCACGTGTTCAAATCATTGACGAACACAACCGTGTTCACATGGCACACATGGATATCCACTTCTCTACAAGCGTTAACGGTGTAGCAGCACTTCACACAGAAATCCTTAAATCTTCTGAGTTGAAACCATTCTACGACCTTTACCCAGAACGCTTCAACAACAAAACAAACGGTATTACATTCCGTCGTTGGTTGGAATTCTCAAACCAAGAACTTGCTGACTACATCAAAGAATTGATTGGTGATGGTTACCTTACTGACGCAACTCAATTGGAAAAATTGGCTGCCTTTGCAGATGATCCAGCAGTTCACAAACGTTTGTCTGAAATCAAATATGATAACAAGTTGTCACTTAAACGTTATCTTAAAGCCAACAAAGGTATCGATCTTGATGAAAACTCAATCATTGATACACAAATCAAACGTTTCCACGAATACAAACGTCAACAAATGAACGCTTTGTATGTCATCCACAAATACTTGGAAATCAAAAAAGGAAACCTTCCAAAACGTAAAATCACTATCATCTTTGGTGGTAAAGCAGCTCCTGCCTACGTTATTGCTCAAGACATTATCCACTTGATCTTGTCACTTTCTGAACTCATCAACAATGATCCAGAAGTAAGCAAATACCTCAACGTTCACTTGGTTGAAAACTACAACGTAACTGTTGCTGAACACCTTATCCCAGCAACAGATATCTCAGAACAAATCTCATTGGCTTCTAAAGAAGCTTCAGGTACAGGTAACATGAAATTCATGCTTAACGGTGCCCTTACACTTGGTACAATGGACGGTGCCAACGTTGAGATTGCTGAATTGGTAGGACCAGAAAACATCTTCACATTTGGTAAAGACTCTGATACAATCATTGACCTTTATGAAAAAGAAGGTTATGTATCACGTGATTACTACGAAAAAGATGCTAACATCAAAGCAGCTGTTGACTTTATCGTAAGCGAAGACCTCGTTAAAGTTGGAGATAAAGAACGCTTGAAACGTCTCCGCAATGAACTTATCTCTAAAGACTGGTTCATGACATTGATTGACTTGGCTGAATACATCGACAAGAAAGAAGAAGTATACGCAGCTTACGAAGATCAAGATGCATGGAACAAAAAGTTGTTTACAACATTGCTGAAGCAGGATTCTTCTCATCTGACCGTACAATCGAACAGTATGACAAAGACATCTGGCACACAAAATAATATTCTAGTTGCATAGAAGGAAAACAAGATCAGAAATGGTCTTGTTTTTTTGCATGAAAAAAACAGCCAATAGATAAATTAGCTGTATTTACATAAATAATGTTATGTTACCTATGAGTGATAATTCAGTATATCATTCATATAGGCTTCTTTATTTGATGAATCATAAGTTTTAGATGTTGAGTATTTTAGATAATGGATTTCATTTTTTGCATTTCTGGATTCTTCTTGTAGGTAAGAATCTGTAAGGAATTTAAGTGAGGAAACGTTACATTGTATCTGCCACCCCAATAATTTCCATACTCTCTAATATCGTAGTCGTCGAAGAATTCCTGAATTCTTTCTTTGTTAGCAAAATCCTTATCTACGGTAACAAAGGGAGCCTGCCAATCCCAGAGTGGGATGTCTCCTTCATTTCCGTAGATAATATAGCTTTGCATTTTTCCTGATTTGGGATTTTTTAACCGAAAGTGGTATTCACTGACACCATCTTCCACAGCCCCAGTTTGATAGAGGGTATCACCTGGAACTATCATAAATAGGAAGTCCCTTAGATATAAGTCGAAGTCGGCATCCATTGTTTTATTATGTAATCCAGGGAAACGCTGAATCATTTGTCTGTAATTCTCTGCATTCGAAAACCATTCTTCATCAAAACCCGGACCAACCTCAAAAATTTTACGATCAAAATAGCGTTCATAACGGTCGAAAAAGTTTTCAGTAGAAGTCACCTGTCCAAATGGTAAAGTGATTTTGGTCTTATCAGTAAAAGTGATATGCAATAGAAGTCTGCGGGGATCAATTCCTTTATCGATATAATGGCCGACCTTATATGTAGACAACTTTTCTTTGAGGTATGATCTTCTTGACGCTGTAATTATAGGCTTTGTAATAGTAATTGTTTTTATCGTAGAGATAAGGCTTATAGGCTCTTTGGTAGGCATTATAGAGAAACATTCCAAGAGCAACAAAAAGAAGCAGAGCAAATGCTATTTTGACCTTTTTATTTATTTTATTGGTTAGTCTCGAGAAAAAGAGACTTAATTTACTAGGATTTTGTATCATTCCAAAACTCCCCATATATTTTTTACTATTATATCATGAAAATCCTTATACCTAAGGCGTCTTCGTGTACTTTGTCACCGTTTTCCTTTATAATATAAGTATCACATTACAAGAGGAGACCTCATGAAATATATTGTAAACACATCAAATGATCCTGCCTATAATATTGCTTTGGAAGCCTATGCCTTTCGTGAATTGGTGAATGAAGATGAACTGTTCATTCTTTGGATTAACCGTCCAGCTATCATTGTCGGTAAGCATCAAAATACCATTCAAGAGATTAACAAAGAATATACAGATGCTCATGGTATTAAGGTCGTTCGTCGTTTGTCTGGTGGTGGCGCTGTTTATCACGATTTGAATAACCTCAACTATACTATTATTTCAAATAAGGCAGATGAAGGCGCTTTTGACTTTAAGACTTTCTCTCAACCTGTAATCGCAACACTTGCTGATTTGGGAGTTAAAGCTGAATTTACTGGCCGAAATGACCTTGAAATCGACGGTAAAAAGTTCTGTGGAAATGCTCAAGCTTACTATAAAGGTCGTATGATGCACCATGGTTGCTTGCTCTTTGACGTTGATATGTCCGTTCTTGGTCAAGCCCTCAAAGTCAGCAAAGACAAAATTGAATCAAAAGGTGTTAAATCTGTTCGTGCTCGTGTGACAAACATTGTAGACGAATTGCCAGAAAAAATCACAGTAAATGAATTCTCAGATAAAATCTTGGAAAAAATGAAGGAATTTTACCCTGACATGACTGAATACGTCCTTTCTGAGGATGAATTGGCTAAGATTCAAGAGTCTTATGAGAAGCAATTCAATACCTGGGACTGGACATACGGTCAATCACCAGAATACACAGTAGAACGTAATGTTCGTTACACGGCTGGTAAAATCTCAACCTATGCCAATGTTGAAAATTCTATCATTAAATCTGTTAAGATTTACGGAGATTTCTTTGGTATCGGAGATGTGTCTGATATTGAAGACTTGCTGGTTGGTGTACCTTACGAGTACGAAGATGTCTTGGCTAAGCTTAAAACCATTGACACAACACATTATTTCTCACGTATGACAACCGAGGAGGTTGCAAAAGCTATCGTAGCTTAATCATTGTTTGAACAATCTGGAAAACTCCAGGTTGTTTTTTCTTGTGAAAATTCTATAAGTAAATAATACGTTATAAAGATTTTTTCAAAAGTTGGTTTATGATTGATTTAGTGTGGTTTTTATATATTCGGACATTAAACCTATAAAGCCTTTAAGTGAAAAACACCTTATAGCATCTTTCCGAAAAACTGTAATTTTCTTGAAAGAAAGATAAGGGTGTGATATACTTCTATTAAGTAACTTTGGAGAGAAAAATCAAATGAAACGTGAACTCTTGCTTGAAAAAATTGAAGAATACAAATCTCTAATGCCTTGGTTTGTTCTGGAGTATTATCAATCTAAACTATCGGTACCGTATTCTTTTACAACCTTATACGAATACCTTAAGGAATATAAACGCTTTTTTGACTGGTTGATTGACTCAGGTATTTCAGATGCTGATGATATTTCCTCAATTGACATCAAAACCTTGGAAAATCTAACTAAAAAAGATATGGAGTCATTTGTCCTTTATCTACGAGAACGTCCATCTTTGAATACCTATTCCAAGAAACAGGGTGTTTCTCAAACGACCATTAATCGTACACTTTCAGCTCTATCTAGTCTCTATAAGTATTTAACCGAGGAGGTCGAGGGTCCTGACGGTGAGCCGTATTTCTATCGTAACGTTATGAAAAAGTTTCTACTAAGAAAAAAAAAGAAACTCTAGCTGCACGTGCTGAGAATATCAAACAGAAACTCTTTCTAGGCGATGAGACCATGGAATTCCTTGATTATGTAGAAAATGAATACGAAGTCAAGCTCTCAAATCGCGCTAAATCTTCGTTTTATAAGAATAAAGAACGTGATTTGGCTATCATTGCCTTGCTGCTGGCTTCAGGTGTTCGACTTTCTGAGGCTGTTAATTTGGATCTTAAAGATATCAATCTAAAAATGATGGTCATCGACGTTACTCGAAAAGGTGGCAAACGTGACTCAGTTAATGTAGCAAGTTTTGCAAAACCCTATCTTGAAACTTATCTCAGTATACGTGATAAACGCTATAAGGCTGAAAAGCAAGATGTTGCTCTCTTTTTAACGGAATATCGAGGGGTTCCCAACCGTATTGATGCTTCGAGTATCGAAAAAATGGTTGCCAAATATTCTCAGGATTTCAAGATACGTGTGACTCCTCATAAACTTCGACATACTCTGGCAACACGTCTTTATGATGCTACCAAGTCTCAAGTTTTAGTGAGTCACCAACTTGGCCATGCTTCCACTCAGGTTACCGATCTATATACGCATATTGTTAATGATGAACAAAAAAATGCTCTAGACAATTTATAATTAGCTATCCTAACCATTCCAATTTGGAGTGGTTGTTTTTAGTTTACATAAATTTAATTATGCTAAAGTTGTTTTGTTATTCCTTCGAATACATAACTATATTTATGTAAACTGTTGTACACAAAAAAACAAACTCTCCTTCATGGAAAGCTTGTTTTTCTTATTAATAATCTTTAAGAGCAGATTCAACGGCTGCTTTTTCTTTTTCAATCAAGTTTACTCGTGCGGCAATTGTCTTAATTCCCATTAAGATATTACGTTCCAAGGCTTTATCACTTGTTTGTGGCTCGAAGAAAGCAATATATTGATCAAGACGTTCTTGCGTTTTAAAGATTGATGCTGGGATATTGACAAAGCTATCAAAGCTCATATCACCACCAAGAGCTGCCTTAATCCAATCCCAGTTATCTTTTGCCCAGTTCCAAACGGTTTCTTGAGCAAATGATTTGCTGAGGAAATTCATATACCAAAGGTACAAGTCTTGAGGTTTAACGACATGTTTGTCTTTAAGCTGACTTAGCACGTAGTCGAGGCCTTCTTGATTTTTAAGGTATGAAACTGCTTGAGTTAATTGACGACGGAAGTTACTATCATTTGTTGTGACGTATGCGTTGACATAGTCCTCAACAAGGGTAAGACTGTTTTCTTGTTTCATTTGGTTAATGAGGACAAGACCACGGACACTTGCGGGGATGCTTTCAATGTTTTCTTTATGAGCTTGGAAAACACTTGCGGCTGCCAGGACTGCTGGTTGATAGTCTGCTTGAATCAAGTAGCTAAGTGCCGTTTGACGAACCATTTCATCTTCATCTGACTCTCCATCTTTGGCATCGAAACCAAGACGTTCAAAGTCATTTTGGAATTGACGACGTACCAAAGCTTTGTAGTGCACTTCTGCTTCTGTATCCTCATCGATAAAGCGTTTCAAACCAGCGAGGATTTGAGACTTAGCTTGCGCAATCAAGAAGCTTTCTTCTTTTTCGACAAGATCAAGAAGAGCCACTAGGCTTGCATAGGAGATACGGCCACTTTCAGCAAGAAGACGACGTTCTTGCAAAATTTGAAGTTTACTTACAGTATCAAGGTTAGCAAATTCCTCTAAGAGTTGGTCCAAGAGTTGTCCTTGGTAGTCTGTGATGTAATGTGCCGTATTTGCTGTATTAAGGCGAAGAGCTCCATTATTTCAGCAGCAAGCTGGCTATAATTTGGAATCTCAATACGCTCTTCTGAGAGTGTGTCTGGAAGTCCGTTCCAATTTGTGTTCAATGGAATTTCCCAAAGACGCCCTTTATCTTCATGTTCACCAATGAAGAATTGTTTTTGACTAAGAATAAGAGTGTCATCAACAACTTCTGCACTAACAACAGGGTAACCTGGTTGCTCCAACCAAGTATCCATGAAACTAGAGACATCTTTTCCAGAAGCATCAGAGAGTGCATTCCAAAGGTCACGTCCAATAGTGTTGTTGTACTGGTGTTTTTCGAAGTAAGCTTTAAGTCCTTTAGCAAAGTCTTCATCACCTAACCAACGGCGAAGCATATGCATGAGACGGCTACCTTTGGCATAAACGATAGCACTATCAAAGAGGGTGTTAATCTCATCTGGGTGATTAACTTCCATGTGGACTGACTGAACACCATCTGTAGCATCACGCTGGAGGGCATGAGGCACACCAGTTGTTTGGAAATCTTCAAAGATGTTCCAGCTAGGTTCAATGGCATCTACTGAAACATACTCCATCATATTGGCAAAGCTTTCGTTAAGCCAGAGATCATCCCACCATTTCATCGTTACAAGATTACCGAACCACTGGTGAGCCAATTCGTGGGCAACCACAAGAGCTACTTGTTGACGACTTGCAGCTGAGCTATTTTCGTCTACTAGTAGGTAAACTTCACGATAGGTAACAAGTCCCCAGTTTTCCATGGCACCTGCTGAGAAGTCAGGAAGAGCCAGATGGTATGACAATGGGATAGGATATTTGACTTGGAAGTAGTCTTCGTAGAAATCAATGACACGAACGGCAATATCAAGGGCAAAGTCAACGCTGTTTTCAGCTTGTGCAACTGTAGCGAAGACACCAACTTCAGTTCCGTTTTGTGTTTTCGCAGTCTTACCTTGAAGAGCACCAAAACCAAAGGCAAGGAGGTATGTAGACATACGAGGGGTTGTCTCAAAAGTCCAAACCCCAGTTTCTTTACGTAGATGGCTATTGATTTCAGGCATATTTGACAAAGCGATATCGCCTTCTTCAGCATCAAATTTCAATGAGAAATCAAAGTAGCTTTGGCTTCTGGTTCATCAACAGATGGGAAGGCTTCGCGCGCAAAATGAGATTCAAACTGCGTTGAAATAATTTCTTTCTTCTCACCATTGTAGGTGTAATATGATGGGTAAATCCCTGTCATATTATCTGTAATACGACCAGAGAATTCAATGACAAGCGTCAAAACACCGGTCTCTGGAAGTTCAATATGGAAGGCTTCGTTAGCATCATCCATTTGGAAGTTTAACGATTCATTATCCAAGAGAACGGAACTAATGGTAAGGTCTTTTTGGTGAAGGGAGATATGGTTATCAAGGGCTTCACCTGTAATGGCAACATTCCCTGTAAAGGTCTTTTCAGAACGATTAATGTCCAAGAAAAGATTGTAATTTTCAGGGATGAAACTTTCGATAAAACGAGCAACAGATGCTGTCATATGTATATACTCCTAATCTAACTTTTCGTATCGAAACAGACTGACAAATGTTTCGATATCAGACTCTTTTGCAAAAGAAAAGAGTCTGAATTATTCAATACAGACCCATTATAACATAGATTGGAAGCTTTGCCTACAGTTCAATGATTTTACCAGATTTGAGGTAGACAACCCACTCACAGAGATTGCGGGCATAGTCACCAATACGTTCCAAATACATAAGTACTTGGAAATATTCTTTGGCAGCAAAGGCAGCATCAGGATTCTTGCGGACACCTTCTACTGTCATGGCTTGAATATCACGGAAATAGTTATCAATGATTTCATCTGAAGCTGCGATTTCATAAGCGCGTTGTTCGTCACTGTTCAAGTAAACATCTAGAGCATCTTCGACCATGTGGCGAACTGCCTCCCCATTTTCTTGATTTCAGCTTCAATTTCAGTTAGGCGTTCCTCACCTTTAATGCGGATAGTTGCTTGAGCAATAGCAACGGCATGGTCACCCATGCGTTCAACGTCACTAGATGCTTTGAGGGCTGTGATAACTGTTCGCAAATCACTTGATACAGGTTGCTGAAGAGCGATAATTTCAAGTGACTTTTTCTCAAGTTTGGTTTCGTAGTTATTGACGATTTCGTCATTTTCAATGACTTCCTTAGCCAAATCACGATCATGGCTGATAAAGGCACGTACAGCTTTCTTAAGCTGAGCTGCAACCTCTGTACCCATAGCGTAAAATTGGTTGTGGAGTTTTTCTAATTCTTCTTCGAAGGGTGTTCGTAACATCATAATTTTTTTAGTAATCTGTCCTTTCTTAACCGAATTTACCGGTAATATAATCTTCTGTTTCTTTATGTTGTGGATTTAGGAACATGTCTTTTGTTGATGAATACTCAATGAGTTCTCCATCGAGGAAAAAGGCTGTTCGTTGTGAGATACGACTTGCCTGTTGCATAGAACGTGTGACTAATAGCAAGGTATATTGGTCCTTAAGGTTATATAGGGTTTCCTCAATCTTACCAGCGGAGATAGGGTCGAGGGCAGACGTTGGTTCGTCAAGAAGGATAACCTTTGGAGACGTGGCAAGAACCCGTGCAATACAGACACGTTGTTGTTGCCCTCCTGAAAGTCCAAGTGCTGAGTCATGGAGACGGTCTTTGACTTCTTCCCAGATTGAAGCACCTTTTAGTGACTCTTCTACTGCTTTGTCAAGGACAGCCTTATCTTTGATACCATTGATACGAAGCCCATAAACCACGTTTTCATAGATAGACATTGGAAAAGGATTGGGTTGTTGGAAGACCATTCCGATTTCTTTACGGAGCTCAACGGTGTCTGTTCGAGGACTGTAGACGTTGTGACCATTGTAGGAAACAGCACCAGTAAGTGTCCACTCGGGGTTTAAATCTCCCATTCGGTTGATAGAGCGGAGCAAGGTTGATTTTCCAGATCCTGAAGGTCCGATAAGGGCTGTGATTTCATTTGGATAGAAATCCATTGTCACGTTATTGAGGGCTTTTTTCTTATTGAAATACACCGATAAATCATTAATTGAAATGATTGGTTCAGTCATGAGTGCTCCTTTCTATCCAAAACGTCCTGATACATAGTCATTGGTTGACTGTAGGGCGGCATCTTGGAAGATTTTCTTGGTTTCATCATATTCGATAAGATCACCAAGGTAGAAGAATGCTGTATAATCACTAGCACGCGCTGCTTGCTGCATATTGTGCGTCACGATGATAATAGAGTAATCTTCCTTAAGTTCGAACATGGTCTCTTCTAGCTGCATAGTAGCTACAGGGTCTAGTGAAGCTGCAGGTTCATCCATGAGGAGAATCTGTGGTTTCACGGCAATAGCTCTTGCAATACAAAGACGTTGCTGCTGACCACCTGAGAGGGTAAAGGCAGATTTATGAAGGTCATCTTTAACTTGACCCCAAAGTCCTGCTTGCTTAAGTGATGTCTCAACAATCTCGTCCAAAGTTTGCTTATCTCTTACACCTTTACGTTCGTGAGCAAAGGTAATGTTTCTGTAGATAGACTTGGCAAATGGATTTGGACGTTGGAAAACCATTCCAATATGTTTACGCATTTCATAAACATTGATATTACTTGCATTGACATCGACGCCTTGATAAAGGATTTGTCCAGTAACCTTAGCAATATCAATCGTATCATTCATTCGGTTTAGGCTACGAAGAAAGGTTGACTTTCCGCATCCTGAAGGCCCAATAAGAGCCGTAATTTTATTTTTTTCGAATTGCATGTCGATACCTTTGATGGCTTCTTTTTGACCATAATAGACATGCAAGTCCTTTGTTTCAAGAGCGAGCTCCTTCTCTGGGAAGGTGATAATATGACGCTCGTCCCAATTGTATTTTGTCATGATAACTCCTTTAAGCGGATGTTAATTTCTTATGGAGGTATGCTCCCAAACGACGTGCACCAAAGTTGAAAATCAAAATGAAAATCAAGAGTACTGCTGCTGAACCAGCAGATACTGCAGTGGCGTCAGGTGTCGTACCTTCTGAGTTGACCTTCCAGATGTGAACAGCAAGTGTTTCTGCTTGGCGGAAAATCGAGATTGGACTAGAGATACTAAGCGGATTCCAGTCGCTCCAGTTAAGTGCTGGTGCAGATTGACCTGCTGTATAGATAAGCGCTGCTGCTTCCCCGAAAATACGGCCAGAAGCGAGAACGATACCAGTAACAATACCAGGTAAGGCCTCTGGAACAACAACGTGTAAAATCGTTTCCCATCGAGACAAGCCTAGAGCTAGCCCAGCTTCACGTTGGGTATGGTGGACTGTTCGCAAACTATCTTCAACCGTACGAGTCATTTGTGGTAGGTTAAAGACCGTTAAAGCCAAGGCACCAGATAGGATTGAAAATCCATACTGGAATTGGACAACAAAAATCAAATAACCAAAGAGTCCGACCACTACTGAAGGTAGTGAAGAAAGGATTTCAATACAGGTACGAACAAAGTTGGTAAGGCGTCCTTTTTTAGCATATTCTGATAAGAAGATCCCAGCTCCCATAGAAAGAGGCACAGAAATAATCAGGGTAATAACCAAAAGGAAGAATGAATTGTAGAGTTGAACCCCAATTCCTCCACCAGCTTTGTAAGATGATGATCGACTAGTCAAGAATGACCAGCTGATATGTGGTATCCCGCGAACCAAGATATAGAGAATCAAGGCTGCCAGGATTGTTACAATAATGCCAGCAATCACATAGAGTGTGCCGATGGCAATTTTATCAATTTTTTTAGCGTTCATAATTTCTCTTTCTCTCACGGGTAATGAATTTCACCAACATATTGAAACCAAGACTCATCAATAAGAGAACCAAGGCGAGAGACCAAAGGACATTGTTTGAAACAGTACCCATGACTGTATTCCCGATTCCCATAGTCAAGACAGATGTCAATGTTGCTGCTGGTGTCGTTAAAGAAGTTGGAATCACTGCGGAATTTCCGACCACCATTTGGATGGCAAGAGCCTCACCAAAGGCACGGGCCATACCAAAGATAACGGCCGTGAAAATACCTGGTTTAGCCGCGTTAAGTGTCACACGCCAAATCGTTTGCCAGCGTGTAGCTCCCATGGCCAGACTGGCTTCACGATAGTGACGAGGCACTGCACGAAGCGTATCTGTTGTCATAAAGGTTACGGTTGGTAGAATCATGACGAACAAGACAAAGGTACCTGAAAGAATACCAAACCCTGTGCCACCAAAAATTAAGCGAACAAATGGGACCACCACTTGGAGACCAATGAAACCATAAACAACAGATGGAATTCCAACCAAAAGTTCAATAGCTGGTTGTAAGAATTTAGCCCCTTTCGGAGAAATTTCAGTCATAAAGATGGCTGCTCCAATGGCAAATGGCGTTGCTACCAAGGCTGAAAGCAAGGTCACTACGAATGACCCTAAAATCATTGGAAGAGCTCCGAACTTGCCTTCAGATGGCGACCAATCGCCACTAAAGAGAAACTCGATCAAGCTAACTTTATTAACAAAGAAAGTCGCTAGCCCTTTTTGAGCAACGAAAAGTAAAATCATGGCTACGATAAAAACAATCAAAGCTAGGCAAAGGAAAGTGATTGTTTTACCAAACTTCTCAAGGCGTGAATTTTTAGAGGGTGATGTTAATTGCTTCACCAATTCTTCATTTTTCATGCTTACTCCTCACTCTTCTTTGAGACTTTACCATCAGCATCCTTTGTAACTTTCATGCTATGGATGGAAATGTAACCCATTTTTGCGACGACATTTTCTTGGACTTCGTCACTCATCATGTAATCTAAGAATTGTTTGGTATAGCTATTCGGTTTTCCCTTGGTATACATATGCTCGTAAGACCAAATAGGCCAATCGTTTGTTGCAACATTTTCAGCTTTTGGTTCAAATCCATTTAACTTCAATGTTTTAACAGAATCATCAAGGTAGGCAAATGATAGGTAGGAAATAGCTCCTGGTGTCTGAGCAACGATTGACTTAACCATACCATTAGAATCTTGCTCTTGGGTACGTATTGGTGATTTGCCGTCCATAATCACTGCATCGAAAGTCGCGCGTGATCCTGAGCTAGCTGCACGGTTAATAATAGTGATCTCTAGGTCTTTACCCCCAAGCTGTTTCCAGTTTGTGATTTCCCCAGTGAAAATCTTGCGAAGTTGTTCGGTTGTCAGGTTATCGACAGAGACTTCTTTGTTTGTAATCACTGCAATTCCAGCAACGGCAACTTGATAGTCAACAAGCTTACTGGCATCGATTCCAGATTTTTCCTCGGCAAAAAGGTCACTGTTACCAATTTGAACGGCACCGGATTGTACCTGAGAAAGTCCAGTACCAGAACCGCCACCCTGAACGTTAACGATATTCTCAGGGTTCTTTTCAGCGAACCCATCTGCTGCCGCCTCCACTAAGGGTTGAAGGGCCGTAGAACCAACTGCTGTAATGGACTGGCCACGGTCAATCCAAGAGGCACAGCCAGTTAAGACTAGCATGGCCATTGCCAGTGATAGAATCACTGCAAGGACTTTTGTTTTTTTCATTTTTGTCCTCCGACATTTTGTAACTTAAGTAAGATAGTGTCTTATATATATGCTGTAAAAAGACATCTATCTAATTATACCAAGTATAAGATAATTAAGTCATATTAAAGTTTGATTACAGGCCCTTATACATGGAATCTCAATCCCTAGGATAGTAGTTTTTAACCGTGTTTCCAACGATTTTGGCAAATCCGAATCCATTGCCGTCCACTAAAAGCTGATACCAACCGTTTGGTTGCGTTTGGTCAAGAGTAACAACATTACCAGAAACATATTGGGCAAACTGGTCTTGAGTTAGCTCTATACTTGAAACAGCTTCATCTGAGGTTAATGCAATTCCAAGCGCAAAACTTGGTTCGAAACGTTTTTTCTTGAAGACACCAAGATGCAGTCCATTACGAGCGATTTTAACTTTAGAAAGGTCAGGAAGTCCCTTAGGAAGCAGATAAAGATTGTCCCCAAAAACTTGGAGTAAACCATCTAGATCAGTCTTAAGGTGTTTTTTTGCAAAATCTTCCCAGAGTTGCTTCTGCTCCTTGTTAAGGTTAGATTTTCCCTCTTTGATACGTGCCTGCTCAGCCACGCGCTTATCCTGGAATTTTGCCACAAACTGGCCTTCACCTTTGAAATGGTGCGGATACATTCGAGCTGTTTCTGGAAAATCAATCCCACCTCTCATGCCATTCCATTTAGGGATTTCTACTAATTCAAGATCAGGGTAATTTTCTAAAATCCAAGCGACAACACCTTCGTTTTCCTCAGGAGACCAGGTACAAGTTGAGTAGATCAATTGTCCACCTGGAGCGAGCATCTTCAAACCGTTTGATAAGATGTCCTTCTGTAATTGTGCCAATTCACTAGGGTATTCATTGTGCCAATATTGGATTGCATCAGGGTCCTTACGGAACATTCCTTCGCCAGAACAGGGTCCATCAAAGACAATCGTATCAAAGTAATTTTTGAAAACTTTGGCTAGTTTATCCGCTGACGTGTTAGTCACAACAACATTTCTAGCCCCAAAACGTTCTATATTTTCAACCAGAATTTTGCTACGCTTTGGATTGATTTCATTGCTGACGAGCAGTCCTGTATTGTCTAAGTAGCTTAGAAGATGAGTAGATTTTCCACCTGGAGCAGCTGCCAAGTCTAAGACTCGACTTCCCTTGGCCGGAGCTGCCACTTGAGCAACCATTTGAGCAGCTGGTTCCTGAGAATAAACCAAACCAGTTGCATGATCGGCAGATTTTCCAGAAATTTTTCCGTAATGGCCCCACGGTGTTTCAGGAATAGCATCAGGAAAGTTTTTCTGTTGCTTTTTCAGAGGGTTGGTACGGTAGGCGGACACGGCTTCTTGATCAAATGATGCAAAGAAGTCCTCTGCTTCATCTCCAAGGAGCTTATTATATTTTTCTATAAAGTCTGATGGAAATTGCATAGTTTCCTTTCTATCAAAAAACTGGACTAACCAAGAGAACTTACTGTTCTGATTTGTCCAGTATGGTTTTTTGTTTTAAATTAATTTTCTGAGTCCATAATATCCTTGATTTCTTCAAGTCTGTCTTTAGGCACAAGCATCACAGCTTGACGACTAGAATAATCCAGTGGTTCTCCGGTAATGGTCTCAAGGTGATAACCCAATTTTTCTCCCATAATACTTGCTGCAGCATAGTCCCATGGGTAAATAACTGAAAAGTAAGCTAAAATTTGACCAGATAGGACTTTTGACATGCTTAAACCAGCACCACCGTAGACACGAACCCCCAAGGTCTTATCAATAAGGTCTTTTAAGCCGTGAAAATTTTTAGCATACATAGCTCCATTGCTAGCGACTAGGCACCGGTCTAAAGGTCGACTTTTATAGGCTGGAAGCAATTTGTCATTACAATATACATCAAACTGGCCACCACCATAGAAAAGTTGATCAGCCATGACGTTATAAATGAGACCAAATTTTCCTTGCCCCTCTTCATAGTAGGCAATCATCACACAAAAATTATCTTGTTGGACAATGAAATTGACCGTTCCATCAATTGGATCCAAGACCCAGACGTTTCCATCCTTGATATTATGCACCAAGCCATTTTCTTCAGCGAAAATATTGTCTGAAGGGAAGGCAGATTTAATACGTGCCACGAGTAAATCTTGTGTCTGTTTGTCAATATTAGTGACTAAATCATCAAAAGCTGTCTTTTCTTCGACCGTGATTGTTTTACTTAAACTTTCTTTAATAAAAGCACCAGCTTCTTTGATGATTTCTTTGGCGAAAATCAGTTTATTTTCCAAGTGATACAAATCCTTTATCTTTTGCTTTAGCAGCTTTGACAGCTTGATAGGTTGAAAAACCGCTAGCTTCTTCAAAGGCCTTGTCTAGTTGCTTTTCAGGCGCTTTACCTGGAACAACGGTTTTAAATGCCTTATAGGCTTGCAAGAGTTGGTCACGGTCAACCTTGCTCTCGTATGCTTTTTCTACCTGACTCAAAAAATGAAGCACTGTGGTAATTTCCTCAGTGCTCCATGATGGATTGAGTGGGTAGGAATAATTTCCTTTAGTCATTGTTACCCTCAATTTCAGCTCGAATGGTCGCTTGACGCAATTCTTGCTTTCTATAATCACGAGGCAAAAAGGCACGAATTTCATCCTCGTTGAAACCGATTTGCATGCGTTTGTTGTCCAAAATAATAGGTCGACGAAGAAGATTTGGATATTCAGAAATCAGTTGAATGAGTTCCTTGATGGTCAGATCATCCACATCGATATTCAGCTTCTGAAAGACTTTTGAACGGGTTGAAATGATATCTTCAGTACCATTTTCCGTGTAAGACAAAATCTTCATCAACTCATCGTGAGTTAATGGGCTCGTGATAATATTGTGTTCGTCAAAAGCAACTTCATGATTGGTCAACCAAGCTCGTGCTTTCCTACAGCTGGTGCAGCTAGGTGATAAAAATAAAGTTACCATGCAAACACCCCTTTCACTTTAACATTCCTAATCATTATACATTATTTGATTAGTTTTGGCTACGCTTTCTTAAA